>Ga0302319_10000669_pt1 | contig 76828 bp, 66 predicted proteins | sample Bog_T0_2_FD_203319 | JGI IMG/M metagenome (GOLD analysis project Ga0302319, IMG submission 203319) | Peat permafrost microbial communities from Stordalen Mire near Abisko, Sweden - Bog_T0_2 | ecosystem: Environmental > Terrestrial > Soil > Wetlands > Peat | place: Sweden: Abisko, Stordalen Mire...
AAACTGCTCGACCTGCGCGGCAGATCGAAACTCCCTCTGCGCGTATTTCATAATGTGGTTCTCCGCACCGGGACCGTCCCTCTGAACGTTCTCGAGCATCAATTCAAAGCGGCCTCGTAGGATCGGCAATAGGCTCCAGATCGCGGAAGACTTCACGCGTCCTGCTCGCGGCATCGTCTTTGGCTGCCAGCAGCCGCTTTCGGAATACTGTCGATCGGCCCACCAGCGGAGAATCGGGCGCGGGTCCAATAACGGCAATCTTCACATCGCGTCCCGGCGGCGTCCTTCCAAACGCGATATTGCGCGCTTCGTTATACAGCAAATCCTGACGACGATAAAACGACTCTACGAATGCTCTCGGCCATTTCCGGAACAGCGGTGCGAGACAAAGGCGCTGAAAAGAAGAAAATCCTTCCGATCGGAATTCCGGCGGCCTCGTCAGCAGCACCAGAATATGCGTACATCCGGCTGTAATCGCACTGCTCACCGGAATCGGATTCGCAATTCCCCCGTCCACGTAGGGTTGATCGCCGATCATCACCGGGTGGTTGTAAAGCGGAACAATCGCGCCCGTCGCTTTCAGCAGAGTCAGCAGCGGAATCCCTTCGCGCTTAACGTCCACAATTCGCGACTCTCCCGTTACGGCGCTGGTAATCGCCATGAACAAATCGGAAGGTGACGCCATCACGCGTTCGATGTTGAGCGGCTTGATCGTTTTCACCACAACATCGATGGCATAGCCGACGTCGAGGATCGTCCCCACCCGGAGCGGATTCGCGAACTTGAGCGAAGTCAGATCGTCCAGATAAATCCGGATCCCGAAGGAACCCTGACCCGCCAGAAAGTAGCATGAGTTAATCGCCCCCGCGGATTCCCCGTACACCGCGTCGAATGCGTTCGAGAGTCCCAGCGCTTCCATGGCCACCAGCGCCCCGCCCGAGCTTACGCCGCGCATACCGCCGCCTTCCACCACGAGCCCCAGCTTCACGCCGCCCTGCAGGGCTCCACGCGAATTGCCGTCAATTTTGCCCCGGCCCCGTCTGACAATTTCCTGAATGACGGGATGGTCCGGCGATGCTGCGTTGTCAGACATTGGTTCGCGTATTATTGCACGACCGTCCACCTTCTCCTCGCCTTACCGCGCTCGCTCTCGTTTTACCACTCTCGCTGTCGCCTTATCGCGCTTGCTCTCGTCCTACCGCGCTCGCTCTCGCCTGACCGCGCTTGCTCTCGCCTAACCGAACCGCGACTGTGAAGGAGCGGCACTCCAAAACTCGGGCAAACCGATTACCTGATCCGCCGAAAATGGTTGACCCGCGACCGGAGTGGCGCCGATCCCGAACCCATCGGGCGCCGCGGCCGGTAATCGAGAGCTGGTGTTAAGCGGAATTACGAATCATCCTGCTTCAGGTCCCCCTTGATTACCGAATTATCGATCAGCCGTGGAGCGGTACGGCTGCGAAACAGGGCGCAAAGACGCCGTCTAATAGCGGTCCGAACACCTTGCCGCTGCGTTCGATCCCAAACCCCGGCCGCGAATGCATGGTCCACTTTGCGGCGCAACGTGGGTTACCGGCGTGCTAGCATTTCTCCTACGCAAACATGCCCGCCGATAATCCCGACCTCGGCCCCGCTTCATTAGTCGTGGCCATTACCGGTCACCGTGATCTGGACGAACGCGACCCCTGGTACGAAGCCCAGGTCTGCGACATCTTTCGCGACTTGCACAAACAATATCGGCACACTCCCCTGCTCCTGCTCTCCGGTCTCGCGATAGGCGGCGATCGCATCGCCGTCAGAGCAGCCCTTGCGGAGTCCGTGCCCTACATCGCCGTGCTCCCCATGCCGGCTGCTTCATACCGGCAGGATTTTGTCGACGAGGATAGCGATGCCCAATTCGAAAAACTGCTGAAGAGTGCCTTACGCATCATTGAACTGCCTTTCGATCCATCGGTGTCGCGCGATGGCCATTATGAAAACCTCGGCCGCTTTCTCGTCCAGTACAGCCAGATTCTGATCGCCATCTGGGATGAGAATCGCGCCGCGAAATCCGGCGGCACCACTCATGTCGTCGCCATGAAATTGCGCGAAGACTCGCCGGCCGGTCGTCTTGCGTTCATTCACATGAACAGCAACGGAGCGGGTCCGGTGTATGTCATTCCCGTTCGTAAATCCGGCGTCGACTCGACGCTGGCACTGAAACGCGAGATTCGCTATCCCGAATCGTCCTTGCCCGAAGAGTACAAAGCCAGCTACAACCTGCTCGCCCGCTTTAACACCGACGTTGTAAAAGCGGTGACGGCCGGCCGCTACTTTCCCCGCGCCGTTATAAAGAGTCGCGCCAACCTCTTCGCCGGTGAAGAAGCCATCGGCGTTTCGGGGGCTATGGAGTGGGTTGCACAACTCTACGCGCAGGCCGATGCCCTCGCGATCCACTTCTCGAGGGTCAGTCTCGGACTCTGGAAAGCCATCTTCATTCTGCTCGCTCTCTCCGGCATTTCCCTCGCGCTGCTTCATGTTCTGAGCCCACGCGGAAACCTCGGCACAGCCATTACTCTCGCCGCTTATTATGCCTTTCTTCTCTCCGCCGCGGGGCTGATCGTTTGGGAATGGCTGGCTAAACGCCGAGGCCGGCACGAAGATTATCGTTCGCTCGCCGAAGCCCTCCGCGTCCAGTTCTTTTGGATGGCCGCCGGCCTGCCGGATCTTGCCGCCGAACAATACCTGCGCAAACAAGCCGGTGAGATGGTTTGGATTCGCGATGCCATCAGCGAATGTGGATTGTACGAAGGTGTTCTCGACCGCAGCCCCGCCGCACGCGACGATCTTCCACTGCGCCTCCGCCTGGCGCACAACTGGATCGTTAACCAGGCGAACTATTTTGCGCAAACCAGACACAGCCACGAACTGAAAAAAAACATCCTGACCGTATTTGCCTGGTTCGCCGCTGCCGTCGGTCTGGTTGCGCCGCTCTTCGGGTTACATGAAGGCTACGAAACTCTGGCGCATGCCGTCGCCGCCCCGGCACTCTGGCTGTCCGCACTCGCGTGGAATTATATGGAGCGCCGCGGTTACGAGCAGGAAGCCAGACAATATGCCCGCATGTACCTCCTCTTCCACGATGCGGATGAAGACCTCAAAAGATTCGAACGTGAAAAAAACCTCGACGCCGCGGAAGAGACTATCCGCAAACTAGGCTGCGAAGCGCTCACCGAAACCGGCGACTGGCTTTCCATGCATCGCGAACGGAAATTGTCGGTTCATATGGCAGCCGGCGGTTGAACCGGCGTGGCATACGGCCCGGCACTCTGCAGAAAGTCACGGCTCTCTTCTACTTTCACGCCGATCCGCACCGATACCACCGAAAACAAAAACGCGAGCTCCAGCGCCAGACTGCCCCCGAGAATTACAGGCACCAGACCGGCTGCTCGATAAGGCAGTGCTGCCAGATGCTGAGGGCTCTGTGAGCACTGCGCGTCATTCATCGGCGCGCTCGGATCGCAGACGCCCGGCCCCGGAACCACAACGCAATAAACAAGCAGGCCGGCGAAGGCCACCATAATGGCGTTACGCCAACTGCTCTTCAATACTTTTTTACCGATGCTGCGGGCCACTCCCCAGGCATCGCCAATGGTTGAAATCGATGTCAGATCGGCCGCCCATGCCTCCACCGGGTCTCCCATGATTGCCGCCAGACTCCACGCAATCCCCACTCCGAGCATGGCGCCAAATATCGGTAACACGAATCCGCACCGAGTCTGCCAGAAAATCTGACGGAGCATGTCAGCCACCGTAGCTGGCTTCGTATTGACCCAGCCCGCATCCAGAATGCCTGGCTTGCTGTAAACGAAGGCAATCATGATCGTATTAGCTATGCCTCCGATCACACCGCCCGTCACGCTCCAGAACAGAATCGGTAAGGCGTCGGCTTTACCCGCCCGTATCCGGCCGCCTCGCCAGACGACTCCGTACAACAGCAACGCCCCCGCTATCGTCAGACCCCAGACCAACCCGCCCGACACCCCGTGGAACAGGCCCTTCACTGCTCCGAAAGCCGCATCCTCCAATGTCAGCGACGCCCCGAGATACCCCGCGAAGATGAACGGAATCGCAGCCCCGACTGCCGTCATCGGTGCGCAGACCGCCAGAATCAAGAGCATCCGCGCGGATGACTGACGAGCCCGAAAAGCGCACATCGCGCGCAGCATCGCCAGCCGCGTCCAGCGGCCCAATTGCTTCCACCGCTCCCAGTAGCTTTTATGACTGCTCGTCGTATCCGCCGCGTGCCGTAGCAGGATCATGGTGGATCGCGCTTCTCGCTCCCGTTTCTCGCGAAAATCCGTGAAGAGTTCCTCGACACCCTGCTGGTCTTCCATCTCGAGCAGGGCCGCGCAAGCCTTTTCACGAACATCCGTGGTCCCGCTCAGCGCCGCCTTCCGCAACGGAGCAATTAAACCTTTCATGTGATCGATATTCTTCGCTCGATCCACCAGGCAGGAACGGATTTCCGGAGTCCGCAGCAGCGCGATCACATCGAGGCGCACCGGATCGCTCCTCTGCTGAACTTCCAGCTCTTCTTCCGGATTCACCTGCAATCCGTCTTCGATGATTCCCGCCAGCACGTGCGGAGAGTTTTTCCCCAGATCCTGTGCCCACCCCAGCGAAGAAATCCGGTACCCCGGCAGGTGCTGATCCTGATGTCCCAGCGCACAACGCACCAGAAAGGCAGCTTCTTCTTCGTGAAAATAGACGTTCTGGCGCGCGTCTTCAAGGTCGTTCAGCAGCGTCGAGTTGGCGTTGAAAAATCCACGGAGCGGCTCTTTTCCTGCACCCGTCCGAGCCGAAGACGCTGCCCCCTGCGTTACATCGCGCAAACTCGATTCCAGAATGTTCAGCTTCGGAACCAGCATCACGCTGCCGCGGTACTCGCGGTCGATCGTTTCCGCCAGAACGTCATGTACCAGTTCGTATTCAGGCGCGTCGTCGCACCGGTGGACCAATCCCTTGTTCACCATGGTCCGAATCAGCTCCTCGGAGAACCGGCCTACTCGTTTTGTTCCGTCGGGCAGCTGGACTTCCGGCACCCTTTGCCGCCTCTGACCTTTGCCCTGCCCCACGAAGAGCACCAGAGAAGTCTGGATAAACTCCAGCCATTGCTCTTTGGAATAGATTCGCCCTGAAGTGTCCGCACGGACTCGCTCCTCCGCCACCTCGTCGATTACGTTGCCCAGATACTCCTTCACTACTTCTTCGACAAAGCGGCGCACCCGCTCATGCAATGTCAGTCCTTCACCGGGCAGGTTGCTCTCGTGTATGCGCGTATTAATTCGGGCATGGCTGGTCGCGACCCGCTGCCACAGGCTGCGACACACCAATTGCAGGCTTACGGGTTCCACGCTGTAAACCAAATGCCGGTAAAGATCTCTCCCGTGCGGACGCGCCAGAACGTTTACCAGTTCGTCCGCCAGCGCCTCCTGAAAATCAACACCGCTCGCCTGCGCCGGACCCACAATACATTCCTTGGCCTTCTCAACCGAAAGTTCTCCGATTCGCCAGCGGCGGCACGGAATCGCCAGATCCTCCACGCGCCGCTCCACCGCGCCCAACGCTTCCTCGCGAAATGATACGAGGATCCGCACGCCCGTCACGCGCAGCAGATGAAGTACGTCATTCAGAAAATCGTCGATCTGCGTTTTCTGGACCCTTTGCTCAAACAACTCCTCCATTTGGTCAAAGCAAAAGATGCAATGGCGAGTTCCTTTCTGCTCCTGTTCCCGCACCAAATCCGCAATGGCCTGCACCAGTTGCCCTGAGGCAACAGCGTCTTCACGTGGCGCGGCATTGTGAGCTCGAAGTTGATTCCAGGCCGCGCGCATTAGAAATTCCGAGCGGTCTTCCCCCTCCTGATATTGCGAAAACAAGATCGGTTTTGAAATCCAGTCCGATTCGGCAACACGCGTCGGCAGCCCCACCCTGAGCAGCGAACTCTTACCTACCCCCGAAGGCCCGTACATCAGAAGCAGGTTGCTGCCTGTCTCGTGAGCCGCGCCTGCGGGCTTAAAGTCTCCGCTTCGAGGGCCGTCATAAAGGGCATTTGCCAGCGATTCGCAATCGTCTTCCCGCCCAAAATAAAATCGCGTGTTCGATTCGTTGAAGGGCCCGAATCCTGGATAAGGATTCGCCGCCGCGTCAATCACGCCCGTTCCCAGGTTCAGCTTCAGGTGAATAGTCTCGAGCGAGGCAACCAGACTGTCGAGACAAGCCGTCTGGTCATTAGCCCGCAGGGGATAAGCCTGCCGTTTCGTGAAGCCGAACCCACCGAAGAACTCGTTCAACTTAAGATCGGGATCCTTCAGCATCCAGATCGGCGTTCGCTCCCGTTCAGCCCATCGAATCTCCTGCTGCACGTATTCAGACTGAGCCGATGAAGGCGTATACAGCAGAAGAACGACATCGCTTCCCTGGATCTCAGATTCAAGCCTCGGCCCCCAATATTCCCCGGCCGGAATATTGCGTGGCGCCAGAAAGCACGAAGTTCCCTGCCGCTTTTCGAGATAGGCAACTACGTCGTTCGCCAACCGCTCGTCACTTGTCGAGTAACTGACGAATACACTCACGTTGCGGGATCGGGTGAGAGCAGCAGAACTCATAAGGAAAAAAGGTGCCCTATTATGGCTCAATTTGTGGGGAAATGCCACCCATTGGAACGGATTTGCCGCAAACAGATGCCTGCAACGCGCTAATTGCGGCGATTCTCACGCCCGGCAGTCTCGACTGAATTTTTGGTGCTATCGTAACATCGAGTTCAATCCCATGAAACGCACTTACAGCATTCTGGTGGCGGCGATTCTCGCGGCGATGCTGCTCTGGGCCCAGACGCCCGATGCCATCGAGATCGCCCCCAATCGGGGCGCTCCCGGCATGTCGCGCTGGCTCCATGCGCTTCAGACGCGCGCCAGTCTCGTGCTCATCACCGCGCATCCGGACGATGAAGACGGCGGCATGCTCACCTATGAATCCCGCGGTCAGGGTGCCCGCGTCAGCCTGCTTACGCTGAATCGCGGCGAGGGCGGCCAGAACGTCATGTCGCCCGATCTCTACGATGCACTCGGCCTCATTCGTACTCAGGAATTGCTCGCGGCGGATCGTTACATGGGTATCGATCAATACTTCACGCGCGCCGTCGACTTTGGCTTTTCCAAAACCCGCGAAGAAGCCCTCCAAAAATGGGGGCATGACCGGGTTCTGTCCGATGTCGTGCGTGTCATCCGCATGACGCGGCCTCTCGTGATCGCATCCGTATTCGTCGGCGCTGCAACCGATGGGCATGGACATCATCAGGTAGCCGGCGAAGTAGCTCAGGAAGCATTCCTCGCCGCCGGCGACCCCACAAAGTTTCCCGAACAGATCAAAGAAGGTCTGCGCCCCTGGTCGCCATTGAAAGTCTATGAGCGCGTGCCGAACTTCGCCATTACAAAAGACGGCATGTACGATTACGCCATCGACAAATATGTTCCCGTGCGCTTCTTTGACTACGCCACGCAAACCTGGTCTACCGATCGGCCTTCCCTCACTCTCGAAATACCTGAAGGTTTGCCCTCCGCTGCTTCAGGCCTGACTTATCTGCAGATCGCGCGCGAAGGTCTCGGCTTACAGAAGACGCAGAATGGAGGCGGACTCACGCCGCCCGCCGCTCCGCAGAACAGCGCTTATCACCGCTACGGCTCGCGCGTGAAAACCACGGATAAAGAAAACTCATTCTTCGATGGCGTAGATACCAGCCTGGGCGGAATCGCCGGCCTCGCCCAGGGCGACACGAAATTTCTCAAAGATGGATTGACCGACATCTCGAAGATCGTCGCCGCCGCCCAGCGACAGTATTCGATCGACGAGCCCACCGCCATTGCGCCGCTTCTCGCCGATGGGCTGAAAGCCACCCGTATGCTGATCGGTCAGGTAAAGTCCAGTTCGCTGGCCGCGCCCGGGAAGGACGATGTTCTGTTCGAACTGAGTGCCAAAGAAGATCAGTTTCAGAAAGCTCTGGCGACATCGCTCGACTTGTCGCTCGAAACCACCGTCGCCGCAGCCGACCGGCCTGCCGGTGGTCGCGGTGCGGCAACCACTGCAACTGGTTCGGCACCGGCCCCGCCGCCCATTCCCGGTGGACCCGGACGTGGCGGTCCGACCTTCACTATCGCCATTCCTGGTCAGTCATTTGCCGTTGAGACCCGCATTTACAACCAGACGCCCGACGCACTCAAAGTAGATAGCATCGAAATCGTTCCCTCCGATGGGAAGAACTGGAGTGTCGCCCCCACCGGAGACGTTCCTCATGAAGTGGCTTCCGGTAAAGACGCCCAGTGGCGATTCTCTGTTAAGGTGCCCGCCGATGCCGGCTTCACTCGCCCCTACTACTCTCGGCCAGACGAAGAGCAGCCGTATTACAACCTGAATGACCCGCGCTATCTGAACCTTCCGGTCGCTCCTTATCCGCTCGCCGCCAAAGCGCATCTCACTTACAACGGAACGCCGTTCGAACTTGCCGAAGATTTTCAAACCAGTGAGCGCGTCAATGGTATCGGCACGATTCCAAACCCATTATTGATAGGCCCTGCCATCTCCGTCACGGTTTCTCCCGCCGCGGGCGCAGTGCCGTTATCATCGAAATCGTTCGCCTTCACAGCCACCGTTCACAGCAATGAGAAAGGCCCGGCGAAGGGCGTTCTACGCCTCACTTTGCCGCAAGGATGGCGATCGACTCCGCCTGAAGCGCCTTTCTCAATGGCGCGCGACGGAGAAGATCAGACCATCGTATTCTCCATTGCACCCGACCTGGTCAAGCCCAACGACTACACCATAACCGCAGTGGCTGAATACACAGGTCACGACTACACCGAGGGTTATCACATGGCCGGATATCCCGGAGTTCGCCCGTATCCCCTCTATAAGCCCGCTACCTATCACGCTGTCGGCGTTCCCGTAGAGACCGCGCCAGGCTTACACATCGGCTTCGTGCCCGGCACCGGCGACGATGTCCCGAAGGCTCTCGATAACCTCGGGCAGAACGTCCGCACGCTCGCCGAGACCGACATCACGCAAGGGGACCTCAGCGGCTACGACGCGATTATTCTCGGTGTCCGCGCCTATGCCGTGCGCAATGACATCAAGGCCGCCAATGCCCGCCTGCTCGACTATGTAAAGAACGGTGGGGTCTTGATTGTTCAATACAACCTGCAGGGCTTCGATCCCGCCTACGGACCCTATCCTCTGAACCTCGGCAACAATCCGCAAAAGGTCATCGATGAGAATTCCCCTGTCGTGCTCGATCAGGCGAGTCCTGTTTTCGCGTGGCCGAACAAGGTGACGGCGGATGATTTCAAAGGTTGGGTGGAAGAGCGCGGTCACGGCTTCATGCAGACGTGGGACCCGCGCTATCAATCGCTCATCGAGACTCACGATCCCGATCAGGACCCCCAGAAAGGCGGGCTGCTCATGGCTCGTTACGGCAAAGGCTTCTACGTATACGATGCCTTCGCGCTCTACCGTCAACTGCCGGCAGGCGTGCCCGGCGCATTTCGGCTGCTCGGCAATCTGGTCAGTCTCAGCAAGAATCCGGCCTGGAACTAAACAATGAAAACTATCTCAAAAGCAAAAATACACAAAGAGCCAGGCAACAGTAAGATCAAGCAGATTCATCTGGAAGGTGTGGCCGAACCCGTGCGCATGGGCGTTCGCGGCGGCGTGGCCGAGTTCTTCAAACTCAACCCGGATGAGCCGCTTCCTTCGACGCTCGACTACGTCGTCGGAGCCATCGGCGGTTGTCTCACCGGCACGTTGGCCGGTGCTCTTGAAGCCCGCGGAATCGACACCGCGCCTTGTAATCTCGAAGCCGAAACCGAAGGCACCATCGAAGAAATCGACGGCAAACTTCTACTCACTCACGTCAAAGTCCGCTATACGATTCGCGCACCCAAAGCTCAGCGCGAAGCTGTCGAGCGCGCCATAGCAAGCCACGGCTCACGCTGCCCGGTTTCGGAGAGCGTGCGCCGTGGCATCACGATCGAGTGGAGTGGCGAAATTATCGAAGAAGAGAAGTAGCGTTACGGCCGTTTGCGGAAAGGCCGGCTCGGCGGACGCCCACCCGGTCCACCCGAACGCGGCGGTCCCCCGCCGGGCCCCGACTTAAACGGACGATCTCCGCGCGGCGGACCACTGCTTCGACCGCTGCTCGGACGGCTGGATCCACGGTCTGGCCGATCTCCCCGGGGACGGCTCGATCCACGATCCGGTCGGTCACCGAAGTCTCTCCTCGGCGGTCCGCTCGGTCCCGAACGGAACGGACGGTCGCCACGCGGCGGGCCGCTGCTCGGACGGCTCGATCCCCGATCCGGTCGATCACCTCGCGGACGGTCTTCTCTCGGCGGTCCGCCACGACGGTCGCGATCGCCTGGCCTTCTGTCCGTACCTGGCCGTTCCGAAGCACGGCTCGGCGGGCGTCCCATCGGTCTGCCGCCGGAACTTTCGCGCGGCGGTCCGTCACTTCTGCGCGGAGGACGATCTCCAAAGTCTTTTCTCGGCGGCCGGGAATCTGACCGTGAATCCGATCTCGAATCCGAACGCGGAGCAAAACTGCCACGGCGCGCCGGCGGTGCTGAGCCATCGCGCGGTTTGAACGGAGCCTTAAACGGAGGCCGATCACCCGAACTCGCGGCAGGCCGCAGAATCGGCCGGACTACCGGGCGCTCTACGGGACGCTCTTCGCGTTCCTCGCGCTCTTCGGGCTCCTCGGAAATCGGCGCGGCGATGTCTGCCAGCGTCTCTTCGACGGGCACCGGCATTGCGATCGGCGCCACGACAGCGCGTTTCATCGGCGGACGCGTCGGTTGGTAACTCTCCTGCTCAAACGGCCGCTTGGCTGACGATCGCTGCGCTTTCGATTGAGATTTCGCCTCTTCGCGATCCGCTTCTTCCCGCTCGGCGCGCGTCGGTATCCGTGCCGCACGAGCGACTTCATCCGCCAGCAGGACAGCCGCCCGCATGGCTCTTACATCATGCACCCGCACAATGTGAGCGCCGTTGAGAATACCCGCGGTAACTGCTGCTGCCGTGGCGAACAGTGTTTCTTCCTCCGTACCCTGGGCGAGAAACGACTTGCGCGAAGGCCCGATCAGGATCGGACATTCGAGGCGCGCCAGCTCCCTCAGATGCGCCAGTACTTCGGCGTTTTGCTCTTTACGTTTGCCGAAGCCGAGGCCGGGATCGACCACAATGCGAGGCCGTTCCACACCCGCACCGCGAGCGCGATTCACGGTCGCTTCGAGTTCACGAGCGATGGTGTCGGCCGCATCGGGTAGCGGCGGCAATTTGCCCCAGGTTTCGGGCGTCCCGCGCATGTGGCTCAGGATGAGACCCGCGTTCGAGGCGGCGGCGATTTTCGCCACGTTCGGATCGAACGTCAGTCCGCTGGGATCGTTGATGATTTCGATACCGTACTCGAGAGCGCGTTCCGCAGTCTCCGCTTTGTAGGTATCGATTGAGATCGGTATGCGCAATTGATCCCGCAGCCTTTTGAGGACCGGGACCAGACGCTGCCATTCTTCTTCAGCCGAAACACGCTGTGCTCCAGGCTTCGTGGACTCCGCGCCAATGTCGATAATGTCGGCGCCTTCCTCTTCCAGTTCCAGCGCGCGGGCAAACGCACGGTCGGCATCGTTATAGCGGCCGCCGTCAGAAAACGAGTCGGGCGTCACATTCAGGATGCCCATGATCAGCGTACGTTCGCCCAGTTGCAATTCCGAGCGGCGCAGCTTCCAATAACAGATTTTACGGTTCATTCGTGGAACTTAAGTGTCCCACGTCTCGGAAGCGCAACCACTTTTTGCCCACCTGAATCAGAAAATTCGGTCCCGGCAAAGTGTACATTAGCGTCCTTACTGGTTCTCCGCCAATCTCGACGGCCCCCGCTTCGCGCTTGCGTTTGGCATCTGATACCGAGGACGCTAAGCCATACTGTGCGAGCAACTTATCGACATTAACGACCGTAGTTCCGACAGGGATAGAGACCTCTGGAATATCCATGGGGACTTCTTTCTGCCGGACTTCGCGGTTAAACTTCTCCGCCGCCGCAGCCGCATCCGCCGGTGAGTGGAAGTCGGCCACGATCAGTTTTCCCAACTCGATTTTGGCCGCCATCGGGTGCAGTTCGCCCCGAGCGATCCGCTCCTGCATAGCGGCTATTTCGGACATGCTCACGTCGGTCAGCAGTTCGTAATAACGGAACATCAAACTGTCGCTGATCTGCATCACTTTGCGAAACATGTCGCCGGGCGGCTCCGTAATTCCGATGTAATTGCCCAGCGACTTTGACATCTTTTTGACGCCGTCGAGGCCTTCCAGAATCGGCACGGTGCCAACGATCTGCGGCGGCTGGCCAAAGTCCTTTTGCAACTCGCGTCCAACGAGAAGGTTCCACTTCTGGTCGGTACCGCCCAACTCGACGTCGCACTTCAGCTGAACGGAGTCGTAACCCTGGGCCAGCGGATACAGGAACTCGTGTACGGAAATCGGCACGCCGTCTTTGTAGCGTTTGGAGAATTCGTCCCTTTCAAGCAGCCGCGCCACCGTGTACTTCGAGCAGAGCCGGACCACATCCGGAAAAGTCATCCCCGCCAGCCACTCGCTGTTATAACGGACCTCGGTCTTCTCCGGATCGAGAATCCTGAAGACCTGCTTCTTATAGGTTTCGGTGTTGGCTTCAATCTCTTCGAAGCTGAGAGGCGGCCGGGTTGTATTGCGGCCACTCGGGTCTCCGATCATGGCGGTGGTGGCGCCGATGAGGAAGATCACCTGATGACCCAGATCCTGGAAGTGCTTCATCTTGCGCAGAAGCACTGTATGTCCCAGATGCAGATCGGGCGCGGTGGGGTCGAAGCCGGCTTTGACGCGGAGCACGGACCCTTCCCGCTGCCGCAGCAGAATGCGCTCGCGCAGATCCTCCTCGCGGATGAGCTCAGCGAGGCCTTTCCGGATGACTTCCAGTTGTTCTTCGACGGATTGAGGCACCAGACGTAATTGTAAACACCTGGATGCGATACCCGTAATGTCACACTCGGATTTGTCCCTGGAACTCGATACCGCTTTGACGTACCTCAAAGGCGTCGGCCCGGCCCGTGCCGCCATGCTCAGCGGCAAAGGTCTCGATACCGTCGAAGACCTGCTCCACTACTTCCCTTTCCGCTACGAAGATCGCAGCAATCTCAGAACAATTTCGCAGTTGGCGCCAGGCGAACTGGCGACCGTGATCGCCGAAGTGAAGACCGCCAAGGTCGCCGGAATCCGCCGCCGCCATCTCGGTCTCTTCGAGGCCGTAATGACCGATGCCTCGGGCGCGACGTTCCTGGCCAAATGGTTCCACGGAGCCTATCTCGCCGACCGCCTGACACCGGGGACTCGCGTGGCCCTGTTCGGCAAGATCGAGTTCGACTCGTACCGAGGCGAGATCCAGATGATGCACCCTGAAACCGAACTCCTTTCCGGAGACGACGAAGAGGGCGACGCGGCACTTCATGTCGGGCGCATCGTTCCCGTCTATGAAGCGGCGGGCAAAGTGAATACGCGGATTCTGCGCACCCTCATCCACCGAATTCTCGGCGAACTGCCAGAACTGGAAGACAGACTGCCCGAGAGCATTCGGCACCATCTGCGGTTTCCGTCTCGAACCGAGGCCATCCGCTCGACTCATTTCCCGGCTTCGGGAACGCCTGTAAGAATCCTGAACGACTTCCGCTCGGCCGCCCAGTTCCGGCTGATCTTCGAAGAATTCTTCTGGCTGGAATGCGGCCTCGAAATCAAGCGCCGCAAGGCCCGCTCCATGCCAGGAATCGAATTCCATCTGACCGACACAGTGCGCGAGCAGATCAAAAAACTGCTGCCGTTCAAACCGACCGGCGCACAGAAGCGGGTACTCAAAGAGATCGCCGAAGATATGGCGCATCCCAGCCCGATGAACCGGCTGCTGCAGGGCGACGTGGGCAGCGGCAAAACCATTGTGGCTGCGGAAGCGGCACTGATAGCGCTGGAGAACGGCTATCAGGTGGCGATCCTGGCGCCTACGGAAATTCTGGCATCGCAGCACCAGTTCTCCCTCGGACCTCTTTTACAGAAAGTCGGCTACATCCCCGGGCTGCTCACCGGATCCTTGAGCGCGCGGGAGAAAGCCAAGCTCAAAGAGATGCTGCGCGCCGGGATGATCCACGTGGCGATCGGGACCCACGCGCTGATCGAGAAGGACGTCGAATTCCAGAAACTGGGTCTGGTGATTATCGACGAGCAGCACCGCTTCGGCGTGATGCAGCGGTTTCAGTTAGCGCAAAAGGGCGTCACACCGGATGTTCTGGTGATGACCGCAACGCCCATCCCGCGCACTCTTGCGATGACTATCTACGGCGATCTTGACGTTTCGGTAATCGACGAAATGCCGCCCGGGCGCAGGCCGATTATCACTAAACACTTCACCGCAGACTATGTGGAACTCGTCTACAGCGAAGCCCGCCGCGAAGTGGATGCGGGCCGCCAGGCTTACGTGGTCTACCCGGTCATCGAGGAATCGGAGACACAGGCGATGAAGGCCGCCCAGCAGATGCACGAACATCTTTCCCGCGAGGTGTTCCCGGACATCGCGGTGGGACTGCTGCACGGCCGGCTCGGCTCCGCTGAAAAAGAAGACGTCATGCACGCCTTCAAAACGGGCCGGATAAAAATCCTTGTCTCAACCACCGTCATCGAGGTCGGAGTGGACGTTCCCAATGCCACGGTCATGATCATCGAGCAGGCCGAACGTTTCGGCCTTTCCCAACTGCACCAGCTTCGAGGGCGCGTGGGCCGAGGCGGAGAGCAGAGCTATTGTCTGCTCGTGACCGAGAAGCTGAACGATACAGCGAAAGAACGCATCCGGACACTAGTCAGTTCGCAGGATGGATTCGCCATCGCCGAGATGGATCTGAAGCTGCGCGGACCAGGTGAATTCTTCGGCACCAAACAATCGGGCCTGCCGTCACTGCGCATCGCTAACATCCTTCGCGACCCCGACATTCTCTCCGCTGCACGGAACGAGGCGAGGGCTTTCGTCGAGAACCCGCCGACGGAAGACATTTTCCTGGCGGCCATCGAATACATCAAAGGCCACTGGCAGCGCCGCTACGGCCTGGTGATGGTGGGCTGACCCAGATGCGAGTTATCGGAGGCGAATTCCGCTCGCGCCGTTTGCAAACCCTGCCTGGCATGGACACAAGACCTACGCCGGACAAACTGCGTGAAACTCTGTTCGACATCCTCGGGCCGTCGGTGGCGGGCTCCGTCTTCGTCGACGCTTACGCAGGCACCGGTGCGGTCGGCATCGAGGCGTTGAGCCGAGGGGCAAGACACGCCGTCTTTATCGAGAAGGATCGGAAAGCGGCCGATCTGATCCTGTCTAATCTGGCGGCTCTGAAGATCGAGTCGCGGGCTCGAGTCATCAAAGGATCAACCGTCCTCTTTCTGGGCGAACTGAAACACGCCGACTTCGTCTTCCTCGACCCGCCTTATCCGAAAGAGCGCGAATATCAAGCTTCGTTCGACGCGATGGAGGCGAATCCGCCGAAGCTCGCGATCGCCCAACACTCCGTAAGATTTCCACTTGCGGATGAGTATGGGCCGCTGCGGAAAACCCGCACTTTACGACAGGGCGACAACGTTCTGAGTTTCTTCCGGCCTATTGAGCCGGAGTCGGGACCGGAGCCGGAGTCGGGGTCTGTAAAGGAATCATTCCAGTCGCCGGAGTAGCGGTCGTATTCTGGGCCGGTGTTGGGTTGGCCGGATTGCCGGGCGGGGGCGTGGTCGGGACCTGAGCCACTCCCCCTACGCGGGCCGGGTCTTTCGTAATGTCGTAAACGAATTCCCATTCGTTGTACTTCTTACGTTCTTTGTAGATTTTGATGCCGCCCTGTTCATGCTTGCTGGCGATGCCAGCGATGCCGCCACCAATCACCTGGCCTGCAGCCGGCGCGGCACCCGTGATGCCTGCGGTTGTACCGCCCTGTGAGGTTTGACTTGCCGGAAGCGGGTTGCCAAACTGATCAACCGCAGGGGCTCCGGCAGCCGTGCCGGCACCCTGAACACCGTTGAGTCCGCCAGGCCGCGGTGTGGTGAGGATGGAATTGATCAGGTTCGAGGCCGCGCCCGCCGCGCCCGGCACTACGGAAGAAGGTTGTCCGGGCTGATTCTGTATCATGCCGTTTTGCGCGGTGACACCGGGGGGCAACTGAACTCCGGGCGGGAGTTGAACTCCAGGGGGGAGTTGGGCTGTACCGTTGGCTCCCGTCATTTGGCTTCCCGGCTGCGATCCAAACTGGAAGCCGCCCGGGGTTATCGGCGTAGTCCCATCCGGATTTGGCGGACCACCCACCGTAACCGGATTCTGCATGACATTCGGAATCTGTGGATAAGGATTGTTTGGATCGCCCGTTTGAGCACTATCGCTGGGACGGCGACGGTCAGCGAGGTTGATGTTCTGATTCGGGTCCGTCGGATTGCCGCCGGTCTGCTGCATCTGAGTCATGACCGTGGAAAATGCGGCGCCCTGAGTCGTGCCGTCCTGTTTTTTGTTGTAGACCAGCGAATCCGTGAATACACCGCCGGGACCAACATGGATGAAGCGCCATTCTTCTTTACCGGTCATGGGATCGACATAGCGGTGGCGCAGAAAACGCAGGTTTTGCGTGCTCTCAAGAGCATCCACATCGGCTGGATATTTATTGAACTTGCGGACGTAAAGCGCTATTCCGCGCGAGTATTGCTCGCCGCGATCGATAAGCAACTGTTCTTTGTCGCGTTGAGCTTCGAAGGCGGCGCGCGGGAGTTCCGTATAAAGGCCGATGGCTACCACCGCTGCCATCGCGAAGACGAAGAGCAGGGCGTAACCCGACTCCCGACTGGGCTTCGGCGTTGTCATGCGGCCGCTTCTTCCACGATGGGCAGAGTTTGAGTGTTCTTGAACTGCGTATCTTCTATTGTGATGGAGCCGACGTTGATGCGCACGACGCGGTACCGGCCGCGCTTCACCAGATCGCTTTCCGCGGCGATGATGATGTCATCACCGTCGAGCAGGAAAGCTTCTTTGCGTCCACTCGATTTCGAAACCTTGTAGCCGTAGTACTTGAAGGTGATCGGCGGCGGTGGTGGAGGCGGCGGCGGTCCGGTGGGCCGCGCGGGCGGCGCCGGGGGAGTTTGATTAATCGCGATCTTCGGTACGTTCTTCGGCAACTCGACGGGCTTGGGCGGAGGCGGGGCGGTACCGAACTGGAAGACGTTGCGCGAGGTCTCCGCCATTTCGACGGCCTGCACTTTGGCGAGAAGATCGAGGCGGAGAGTGGGATCGACGGTGAGCGGATCCGGGCGGTCTTTATCGCTGGCGGACATCTGACGCGGCTTGAATTCCACGACAGATCCACTGGAAGCGGTACGCCGCTTCGCCGCTGGCTTCGTTTCGTTTATCGACGCCGGGCCGGGCGCGGGTTCGCCCCCGGGTTGGCTGGATACGGCTACTGGGCGCGGCGCGGTAACTTCGGGACTCGAACTCAGGTTGCTATAGAGGATGCCCGCGGCAACCGCGAGGAGCACGCCCAGAACTATGAGCTTTTTTCGATCGGCACCTACCTTCATACCCAGCTTCATAGTGTTCCACCCGGCACGTCGCGGACGAATGCGTTCAGCTTCAGATTTACGGTGAGCAAGTCGCCTTTGACTTGAGGCGCGGCCGTCATGCTTTCAATGATCAGAAAGCGGGGCGAGCGATCGAGAAGATTCACGAATTTCAGGAGCTGGGAATAGCCGCCTTCGAGATCGACGGAGATCGTCATCATGTCGAGATCGTCACTGCCTTCGATGGGGTCGAGCGGCGCGATGGTGGTGTCTCCCATTTTCATCGCCGCAGTGGTGGCAGTCTGGGTGATTTCGCTGATGATGGTGGAGTAAGTGTGACGCCGGTCGGTGAGATAGCTGGCGAGGAAGGTATCACTTTCCGACTTGCCCTTATCCACTTTGGTGACGAGCAAGCGGCTCCGATTGAGCTGTTGCTGCGCGCCGCGAAGTTCAATGCGCGCGGCCATCAGGCTCTGATCCAGAGCTTCGGGCGAAGATCCGACGATGTGAAACGCGAAGGCCGCGGCAACGAGGTTGGCGACCAGCAGCACCCCGAGCCCGGTGCGCACCAGCAGCGTGGTGTCTTTCCAGCCCGCGGCCGGCATCGTAAAGCTCGGGAGCTTAAAGCTTCTGGGCATAATTCACCGAGAGACGGTAGCGAAAAGTCGGGTCAGTCTGGGACGGCGGGACGATACCGCTTACGGCGGTAGATCCGAAGGCGTCCGAACTTTCCAGTTTGACGATGAAGCCGATGACAGGTTCGGGCGCGGGGGCTGCCACGGTCATGTCAAGAAACAACTGATCCTGCGCGTTCACCTGGGGACGTATCGCAATGACGCGTACGTTGGGAGGGAGGACGGTTTCGAGATCCGCGAAGATGCGGGTCCAGCTAATGGCTTTCCTTTTGATCAGAGTGTTGAGCAGGATGCTGCGATCGAGAACAACTTCATTGCCGGGCTGGCGCATCTGGCGGTCGAAGGTGACCTGCTGGGTACGAATAGACGCAAGTTGACGGTTCACCTGCGTGAGCATGTCGCGGGTGTCACGGGCGGCGCGTCGTTCGTTGAGAGCCAATGTGATCAAAACGATGAGCGTACCGATCAGGAGGACTGCGGCGAAGGCCGAGCCGATGAGAATAGGGCGGTCCCTGCGGAAAGGTTCACGAGAAAGATTGATGGGGACTCTCATGCGGCTGCCTTTTTCAAGTGATGCAGAGAAGCCAGGTAGCCGGCCAGTCCAGGATAGGGTTCGTCCATCGCGTCTACGGGCAAATCCAGTTCTACCGCAAGCCGAACCGCGGCGGACTCGCCTTCAGCACCGAAGCCGGCGATGGTGAGACGTTCGGGGCGTTTACCTGTCTGATCCTCAATGTAGGCAAGGGTCGGATAAACGTCAGCGGCGATTTCATCGAGCGGATCGGCCGAATCTTCAGGCAGTTCGAGGGCGCGCGCGAGGGTTACGACACCGGATTCGAGCGCAAGAACGGTGAGAACTCCGGCGCTGCGTCGCGCGACGACGACGGAACCCTGTGTGGGAAGCAGATCGAGCATGGCAAGAGAGGACACCGTGACCATGCCGGGCTGAAGCCCAGCGGCGCGGAAAGGGGCTTCATAGTGGGCCACAATTTCAGCGGGCGCGAGCGCGGCGATTACCTTGTTGCCGGGCTGAATGTACCAGGAAAGCGCGGCTTCATCGACGTCGAAGGGGACGCTTTTGCGGAGACGGAATTGAATGAGCGAGCGAAGCTCCTCTTCCTTTTGCGGCAGCTTGTCGAAATCAAGAACGGTGATGCGAACGCTGTTATCGGGCAGGATAAGGGTGGCTCCGCGACGACCCCGTCCTGTTGCAGGTGGGACCAGCTTCCTGACCACTTCGGCGAAGGCAGCCGGGTCTAGCAGGTTTTCCCGGACCGGTGACGGCGCGACGATACCGGGCGCGAGGGGCACGTACTGAAGCGCAGCGGGCGGGCGGGTGCGCGACATCGCAACACCATCAGCCGCAATTTCGAAGGCGAATTCGGGCGGAGGGTCTTTGAGCAGCCCCAGAATGTTGTCGAAGCCACTCATTCGATGAAGGTCACCTTGTTAATTTCCTTGAGAGTGGTAACGCCGCTGCGGACTTTTTCGACGGCCGATTCGCGCAGGAAGGTCATGCCTTCTTCGCGGGCGAGACGTTTGATTTCTGAAGTAGGCCGGCGATCGAGAATCAGTTCGCGGATGCGGTCGCTGAGGTCGAGCAGTTCATGAATCGCGGTACGTCCGCGGAAGCCGGTGCCGCCGCATTCGAAGCAGCCGGGGGCTTCCATGAGTTCGAGATCGCGCCATTCATCGGGATTGAGTTTGCTCTCAATGAACATGGAATCGGGATATTTTACGGGATGCTTGCAGTGCTCGCAATTGATGCGCACGAGGCGCTGGGCGAGGATGCAGTTGAGGGCGGAGACAAAGTTGTAGGCCTCGACGCCGATGTTCAGAAAGCGGCCGAGCACGTCGACGACGTTGTTGGCGTGGACGGTGGTGAAGACCAGGTGACCGGTGAGGGCTGAGTTGATGGCGATCTGGGCCGTTTCCTGATCGCGGATTTCGCCCACCATGATTTTGTCGGGATCGTGGCGGAGGATGGAACGCAGACCGCGAGCGAAGGTGAGGCCCTTCTTCTCATTGACGGGAATCTGCGTGATGCCTTTGAGCTGGTATTCGACCGGATCTTCGATGGTGATGATTTTGTCTTCGTCGTTCTTGATCTCGCTGAGAGCGGCGTAGAGCGTGGTGGTTTTGCCCGAACCGGTGGGTCCGGTGACGAGCACCATGCCGTAGGGCTCGGCGATATAGCGGCGGAACTTGGTGAGATCGGCTTCGCTGAAGCCCACGACGTCGAGCGAGAGCTTGGCGAACTTCTCACTCATCGATTCCTTGTCGAGCACGCGGAGCACGGCGTCCTCACCATGAATGGTGGGCATGATGGAGACGCGGAAATCGATGAGACGGCCCTTGTAACGAACGCGGAAACGGCCGTCCTGCGGGACGCGGCGCTCGGCGATGTCGAGTTCGCTCATGACTTTGATGCGCGAAAGGATCGTCGTATGCCAATCCTTGGATATGGGCGGCATGGCGTAATGCAGGACGCCGTCGATGCGGTATTTGATGACGACTTCCTGATCGCGGGTTTCGATGTGAATGTCGCTGGCGCGGCGTTCGAGGGCGTTGAAGATGGTGGTATCGACCAGCTTGATGACGGGCGCGATGTCACTGTCGGCGGAAGCGATGCGGTCGATCGAGAGTGTCTCGTCGGAGTTTTCCTCGTCGCCGACGACGTCGAGCGCGAAGCCTTCGGTGACTTCTTCGAGGACGCGCTGGGATTGCTCGGTCTTCTTGAGGAGGTCGGCGATCTGGGAACCCGTGGCCACGCGAATGCGCAGTTTTTTGTGGAGGAGGAGGCTGAGTTCGTCGATGGTGTTGAGGTTGCGCGGGTCGGATAGGGCGATTTCGAGGGTTCCGTTGTAGGCCTTGAGGGGCACAAAGTTGTAGCGGAACATGAGGTCGACCGGGATGGAGCGGAAGAGGTCATGCTCGATGGCGCCTTCGCGGAGATCGACGAATTCGCAGCGGTAGCGGGCAGCGACGGCGCGGGCGGCGGAGACTTCGTCCGAACCGGGGGCACCGGGGATGGGGAGGGCGCCGAGATTTTTGGTGGGCGGAGGGGGAATCACCGGGCACACCTCGCCATGGGGATGGTCACAAAGATTTGACGTCGCGGGGAGCGTTCGCGTGCACGGGGATTCGCTGGGGTGCTGGTTAGCGGCTTCCGGGAGCGTAGGGCGGAAATACGAAACGAACCGAATTTTGGGTTAGGTACTTCTTTTTCAATCGTTTGGAATTGACGGAGCGGCCCGGATCTACGATTCGAACAAACGAACCCAACTGGCGGCAAAGCGGCGCGGGATGCCGCACGTGCGGCGCGATTACAAAACAAACCCGAACTGCATTTCGACAGAATGAAGCCGTTGCGCGCGGAGGTGGATTTTGGTTCGGGCATTTCTTTACGCCTACAGCAGTACCACGTGTCTGGAGGAAACGGGCAGAGCGAAATCAGCAAGCTGCTTGTTTGCCGATAGATAAAAGTTGAAAAATCGCGGGAACGGCTTTTATCGGCTGCCGTTTTGTGTTGGCCCAGCGGGCCCCGCATCAGATGCGGTATCGTGGTTGCAGTTGTAGCGAATAATCGCATGCCCCCCCTTCTCGAATCAACTACCATTTCGGACGCCCAGGCAGCGGAAGTCGCTGAACTGCGGCACTGTCTCGAAGGGGATCGCGCCAGGGGTCATCGCGGACTCCACGAGATCGCGCTGCCGGATAAGCTCTACCGCCTGCTCCTGAAGATCGTCGAGGATCTCGCGGACGGCAAAGCGATATCGCTCAGCTCCGCCGCCCAGGAAATGACTACGCAGGAGTCCGCGAATTTCCTCGGTGTGTCACGGCAGTTTCTGGTGCGTCTCCTCGATCAGGGAAAGATTCCCTTCCACCGGACGGGTACGCACCGGCGCGTCTACTTTCAGGACCTGATTTCGTTCCGAAAGGAACGCGATCGCCGTCGCCATGAGGCAGTAGAACAGATGGCCAGGGACGCTGTCGAAGATGGCATGTACGACGAGTTCTGATTGCCAGCCAATGCTCCCGGCGACATTGTCGCGGTCCTCGATGCCTGCGTTTTGTTGCCGGCTTCGCTGCGCGATACGCTGTTGCGCCTCGCGGAAACGCCCCGGCTATATATTCCGAAATGGTCGGACCAGATCTGGATGGAGGTGACGCGGAACCTTGAGAGCCGCAGAAAATTGAGCCGGGAAAAGATCGCGCATTTAACGGAACAGGTCCAATTCCATTTCCCGGAAGCTCAGGTCGAAGGCTACGAGAAATTCACAGCCTTGATGACCAACGATCCGAAAGATCGCCATGTTGCCGCTGCGGCAGCGAGGTCCAAAGCTCAAGTTATCGTGACCTCAAATCTCAAAGACTTTCCGCCCTCATCGTTGGCGGAATGGAAGATCGAAGCGCGGCATCCGGACGAATTTCTGATGGATCTTTATGCACGCGTAGTAAGCGATGCTTTTATCGCGGGGAGAAGCAGAAGAAGGGAACGCTTGGGTAATGTAAAATGGGTTTGATGGTTGGATCAGCCCACTTTATAGTGCCAAACCATGAATACACGTCTCGTTATCGATAAAGCTGGACGCGTGGTGATCCCCAAGCCGTGGCGGGCGGAATTGCATCTGGAACCGGGCGACACTCTGGAAATGGAAAGCACGAGCGAACAGATCACCCTTCGCCCAATTCGTGGTACGAGTCCGTTGAGCAAAGAATGCGGCGTCTGGGTCTTTGGTTCGGGCCAGCCGCTGCCGGCTTCCGCCACCGATGATATGCTGCGGCAGATCCGCCAGGAGCGCGACAGCGTGAATCTCGGGCAGACTCGATAGCTCGGTTCTGGCGCCGGTTTTCTACGGCAAACATGTCCACCGTCGCGCCAGCCTCCTGTACCTGAAGTATCGTTACCGCTCGTTCACACTCACGGCTCGGAAAAGGCGACCCGGTCGCGCAGAGCAGGCTCAATGTCTTTCGACAATTTGTAATAGCTGGCGGGCCTGAGCTTTGGCCATGATCATCAGGTGCTCGATCTGAACGAAGTCGTCCAACTCAGACTCTTCTTCGGACGAGAGTTTCCCTTCGCGCTGGGCATCAAGCAACTCGGCCACACGCGCCTGCACTGATTCTGAGGGCCGGAATTGGACTATCGTCTCCGGGGTTGCACCCGAAGCAATAAAATCGACCAATTCCATGTACGCAGTGGCGCTGCTCATTGGATCTCTTTATAGCCTAACGTTGTCCTGGCGTCCGAAGCACTGGGAGAGCCGATCTAATCCAGCGGAGGCGTTGATCGTTTGGGTTCGCAATTCGGACTAAGTTGAGGGAACGCGTCGCTCCCTCAAGTACGATCACGCGAGTTACATATTTCTTTCTCCCCTCTAATCAGTAACTTACATTTTTCAGTCGTGGGTCACGCACGCCGGCGGGTGTACATTCCAGCCAGAGAGAACCGATGGACACGACGGAATACACGGAAGACATCAGCGTTGCACTGGAACGCGCAATCGGAAAGTTCGTAAGGATGCTGGCGAGCGACGATGTGGAGCTTTCCCTCGCCGACTTCGCGAGGTTACTGCAAATCCGCAAAGAATACGGAGGCGCACAGCGGCCGGCGATGACTGTGCGATGGGTGGATGAATGGAGCAGCTCACTTCCCAGCGAGGAATAAAATACCGCCCGCTGCCCAGTCAGAAGAAGTTTCACGATTCGACGGCGCGGTTCAAAGGATTCTCGGGGCCGATCGGGTCGGGTAAGAGCCAGGCATTGTGCCAGGAAGCGATCCGAATGTGTTACAGCAATCCGGGGAGAACGGGATTGATCGGCGCGCCGACTTATCCGATGTTACGGGATTCAACGCTGACGGCTCTGGTGGAAACGCTGAATGAGAACGAAGTGCCGTTCGATCTGAGCCGATCGGACAACGTGATCACGATGAAGGAAGGCGGGGCGCGGATCCTGCTGCGGTCGGTTGACGAATTCGAGCGTTTGCGCGGCACTAACCTCGCATGGTTTGGGCTGGACGAGTTGACGTATACGCACGAAGAGGTCTGGCTGCGGCTGGAAGGGCGCCTGCGAGATCCGAAGGCTTCGAGGCATTGCGGATTCGCGGTGTGGACGCCGAAGGGATTCGATTGGGTGTACCGGCGTTTTTTACAGGACGCGACACCGGGTTACGAAGTGGTCCAGGCACGGCCGTTCGAGAACAGTTACCTGCTGGATCAGGTGCCGGACTTTTATGAACGGCTGCGAACGAGTTACGACGAGAACTTCTACCGGCAGGAAGTGCTGGGCGATTACCTGAATTCGAAGGGCGGTCTGGTTTATCACGCCTTCACACGGGACTTGAATTTACGGACGAGCGCGGTGGATCCGGACAAACCGGTTTACTGGGCTCTCGATTTCAATGTGGACCCCATGAGTTCGGTAGTGGCGCAGATCGCAAAGAACGGCGAGATACAGGTGCTGGACGAGATTGTATTGAAACGAGCGACAACGGAGCAAGCATGCGAAGAATTCGAGAAGAGATACGGCATGCCGCGGGAGGGCGTAGTGGTGTATGGGGATGCCTCCGGGGCGGCGATGCACACGACAGGTTATTCGGATTACCAGATTATCCGGCAGTTCTTCGCGGAACGATGCGTGAAGACCACTTACCGGGTACCGCGCTCGAATCCCGCGGTCCGGGACCGGGTGTCGCTGATCAACTCGAAGCTGCGAAATACACGAGGTGAGACCTCGCTGTATATCGACCCGCGATGCAAGGAATTGATGGCGGACTTCGAGCAGGTGGCGTACGAAGAAGATTCGACGCAGATAGACAAGAACAAAGACCGGCGACGGACGCACTTATCCGACGCACTGGGCTATCTGATCTGGCAGGAGCAGAAGCAAAAGCCGATTGGGGAACGCGGGGAGAGATTGTTTTGACGACTCATCACATTGAACAGGAGCACCCGGACTACTCGTCGAAAGCGCGCATGTGGCGACGCTATCGCGATCTGTATGCGGGAGGCGAGCAGTTTCGGGAGAAGGCCGCCGAGTATCTGGTACGGCGTCAGAAAGAACCGATGGAGGTGTATCAGGAGCGCCTGAGCCGGGTGTTCTATGAGAATTATCTGGGTTCGATTGTGGACTGGTATATGGCGACGCTGGTCAGGCGTGAACCGGTGCTTGACTTTGTCGGACCGGACAATCGCGCCAAAGACTTCTATGCCACGTTTGTGGATAACTGCGATCTGCGCGGAACCAGCCTGACGCAATTCTTCAAGCAACAGATGACGGAAGCGCTGGTGTGCGGAAAATCGTTTGTCGTGGTGGATTTTCCACGCGCGCCGGAGCGGGCACTGACAAGAGCGCAGGAAGACGAATCGGGTCAAAGCCGGGCTTACCTGGTAGGGTATTCCGCGGATGAAGTTATCAACTGGAGTTTTGACGCTCGCGGCGAAATGGAATGGGTGGTGATCCGGACGTCATGGCTGAAGCAGGACAGTGTCAAAACGTTCGGATGGAAGCGGGAAACCCGCTGGATTTATTACGACCGCGAGAAGTTCGAGATTTATGAACAAAGCGGTGGGGAGCAGAAGGCCATCGAGCTGATCGAGACGGGCGCCCACGGATTTGCAGGAATCAGGCGGGTTCCGGTATTCGAACTTCGAGTCAGTGAAGGGCTCTGGCTGACTAATAAGATCGGGCTGTTGCAACTTGAGCACTTCAATAAGTCAAATGCGCTGGCGTGGGCGCTGACTATGGGGCTGTTCGCCATGCCGGTGATTTATTCGGATAAAGAATGGAGCCAGATCACGGGAGACAGTTACTACATACAACTGGCACCGGAAGATCGCTTCGGATGGGCAGAGCCGACGGGGAATGTGTTCCAACTGGCGGCGGATAATCTGAGCCGGTTGAAAGACGAAATTTACCGGGTCAGCTATCTGATGCAGCAGGCCGGGGACGGCACGTCGTCACAGCAATCAGCGCTGAGCCGGCAGTGGGATTTCAGCGTGACGCAGGAAATACTGCGGTCATACGGGGACACGATGAAGGCTGGGATCGGACATGTCCTGAATACGATTGCGGCGGCGCGGCAGGATGGGCTGACGGTGGATGCGACAGGTCTCGACGAATTCGATATCACCGACTTCAGCAGCGAGGCCAGCGATGCGCAGAGCTTGCTGAACATGCAGATCGATTCTCCGACGCTCAAGAAACAGATTTACAAACGGATCGCATTGAAGTATCTGAGCGATGCGCGGCAGGATGTGAAAAACCAAATCGCGGCTGAGATCGATGCGGGCTGAAGGGCAGCACGAGTTTTTTGAGACGGGCGAAAGGAGTCTATGGAAGAGCCATTTAACGTACAAACTATCGTTCAGCAGGCGGTGGATGAGTATATGCGCCAGGATGTAGTGCGGCGCGAACCTGCTTACAAGACGGAGCTTGCGGAAGAACGCAGGCGGCGGGAACAGCTGGAAAAGCGACTGAACGAGCTGGTGGAAGAAAACAAACGCAGCCGGGCCATGGCCGATGAAGCACAGCGCGGCAGTAACATCCGCGCCGAACTGCAGAAGCTCGGAGTTACCAAGATCGACATCGCTTATAAGGCAGTGCAGGACGGAGTCGTGCGAAACGACGATGGCCGTCTGGTGGCACGCGGCGAGAGCGGCGAAGAGCCGTTGGGAGATTTTCTGGCGAAGTTCGTCCAGGATAATCCGGAGTTCCTGCCGGCGCGAATCGCCGGAGGTACAGGAATGACGGGAACGCAGAAGACAGGGCCACAAACAGTCGGAGCGATTGACATAGATCAGATCAGCCCGTCAATGAGTAAAGAAGAACTCGATCGTGTGCGTCTGGAAATTCTGCGGGTAGCGTCGCAAACGCTGCGGTGAGTATTGCCCCGGGGCGATAAACCCTGACTCGGCAAAAGGCGGAGACCTGTTTACACGGCTTAGCTGTGTGGGCAGTGTCTCCGTTTTTTGTTTGGGGCGCAAATAAAAAAGGAGAACAATGCCAGCAATTACATCAGCAAATGTGGCAAACGCAATCGTGAAACTGGTAGCGGCAGACGCGCTGCCGGCCCTCATCGGAAACCTCATTATGGGGAATCTGGTGAACCGCGATTATGAGCCTACTTTGGCGCAGGCGGGGGATACGGTAAATGTGCCTATCGCACCGCAGCTTGTGGCCAACAACATCGCCGAGGGGGGAACGGTTCAAACACAGAACCCGAGCCTCGGTAACGCGCAGATCGTGCTGAACACGCACGCCGAAGCGACATTCCAGATTCCGGATGTGACGAGAGTCCTTGCGGTACCGGATCTTCTGAAGGTTTACATGCAGCCCGCGGTGGTAGCGATCGCGCAAAAGATCGAAAGCGATCTGATGAACCTGTATGCCGGATTCACTGCCAATGCGCCGCTTGGAATAGCGGGCACGGCGGTAACGGAAGCGGTGATCGATGCGGCGGAGACGGCGCTTTTCCAGGCCAAAGTTCCGTCGAATTCGCCGAAGTATCTGGTGGTCGACAGCAACACATATTCGCAGATGCGGCAGATTCCGCGATTCAGCGAGTATCAAAATGCCGGGCAGGCTGGTCTTCGCGCACTGGTGGACGGCACTTTCGGGAAGATCAAAGACTTCTACGTGTTTCGCTCGCAATTCGTGCAGGCCACGGGAACGTCTCCGGTGAACACACATAACCTTGCGTTCTGTAAGGACGCAATCGGTCTGGTGGTTCGCCGGCTGCCGCAGCCGCTGCCGGGAACGGGAGCGATTGCCGAATATGCCGAACTGGGCAATTTCGGGATGCGGGTCACGATGAGCTATCAGCCGAACACGCTGTCACAGCAGTTCACGGTTGACGTGCTCTACGGTTGTGCCGTTTTGCGGAACGGCTTCGCGGTTCAGGTGAACAGCTAAGACAGCAAGAGGCGGAGGACGGACTCACAGGCGAGTCCTCCGCCGCTTTTCGTGATGATTCAGATTTTGGCAATGACTTGTTCAGGAGACAAAGACATGGATTTAAGAGCTTATTACAAAGCAATTCGCGATGCAGAGACGGGCCTCAACGGAGACCACTTTGTCGTGGTGAGCTTGGCGACAGCTGAGGGTGGAAAAGCCGGGGTGATGACCCAGGCGTCGCGTGCCAATGCAGCGCGGCTGATGACGGAAGGGCGCGCACGAATCGCAACGGCGGAGGAGACGGAAGCTTTTCAGAAATCGCACCGGGCCGGCAAAGACAAACATGATCGCGAAGAAGCGGCGCGCCGGATACAGGTAATGGTGATCCAGCCGCGTGACGTTGAGCCACAGGAGCTCGTTACAAAGAGCGCCGAGCCAAAGGGCGACCGGGAACAAAAGGACAGGGCCTGACTTATGGCTTTGTTCGTGGATGGGAATGCCTGCACCATCGATGACCTGACCGATCAGGATTCGGGACTGCTGGCTGTCGCGCTGAATGCCGGTATTAATGCAACCACGAAGATCCGCCTCGCGCAGGGGGAGATCGCGACCGACCTGCTGCTTTGGCTGAACAAGACGAAGCCGGGGATGCTGACGCCATGGACGCCGGCACTGCACCTCGAGCAAATCGTAGTGACGCCGGAGCTGAAACGCTGGGAGACGATGCACGCGCTGGCGCTGGTTTATCGGGACGCGTATTTCAGCCAGCTGGTGGATCGCTATCAGGCTAAGTGGCAGGAGTACAACAAGTGTTCGAGCGACGCGCGGGAGGCATTTATCGGGCTCGGACTTCCCATGGTGAACGACCCGATTCATCAGGCTCTGCCGGCTGTGCTGGGAAGTTTCGCGGGCGAGGGAAGCGGCGGCACGACTTATATAAGTGTGGCGTGGGTGAATGTGGCGGGACAGAACGGTGCGGCGTCGGAGGCATCGGCACTCACGGTGGCCGAGGGCAATCTGGTGACGGTATCAGCGGTCGCGCCGCCGCCGAATGCGGTGGGATTCAACGTCTATGCCGGAAGCACGCTGGCAGAGTTGCTGCTGCAAAACACGACCGCGCTCGCACCCGGAACCACTTTCATTTATGTACCAGGGACCGGCATCGGAGGCGTATTAGCGGGACGCGGGCAAACACCGGAATTCAGGCGGCCGATGGTACGGCTGTCATTGAGGGGATGAATCAATATGGCGGGAATTACGGGGCTGGTAGCGGATGCACTGGTGACAAAACTTAGCGCCGAGAGCAGCGGCATTAACGCACGAGTCAGCGCAATTCAGGATGCGGATTCAACGCTGCAGACACTGGGTATCCGGACGATTGTAGCGCAGAACATCAGTCCGGAATTGAGTGACAAATCGGGACAGATTGTTTATCCCGCTTTGCTGATTTACTGCAATAAGCTTTCCAATCAGTTGAAAGAAAAGTATCGCGGGTTCTCGGGCACGGGAAGCTTCGTGATTGAAGTGAGGCACTCGCAGGACCAGATCGATTCCCTCGAACAGAATGCGCAGGTATATGTCGATGCGGTATGCGCGCTGCTCGACGATTCACGGGGCGACTGGGGAAATGGGACTTTCTACTCGGGCGGTTATGACGTCAGTTACGAACCAGTTATACGGGGCGGAAAAAACTTCCTGCAACGCGCAAGAGTTGGGTTTTACGTGGAGATAAGTAAATAGCTATGGCATACACTTCATCATTTGCAAATCGGTGGTACTGCGCGCTCGAAGGCACGTATGGCCAGGTGCCGGCGATCACCGCCGCCAACCGCATACCCGCGGTAAAACTGGGGGCGCAGCAGCAGCGAGCCAAAAGTCAGCGCAAAGACAAGACGGGCAGCAGGACGTTCCCCGGTAATCCGGTCGGCATGCGGCGGCAGACCAGTTTTGACTTGACGTCGTACATGCGGGACTGGCCGAATACGGCCCAACTTCCTACTCATGGACCGCTGGTATCGGCAGCCATGGGCGGCGCGGGAGCTCTCTCCGTCGGAGGCAGCGCGACTGGCGGAAGTTCGACGACTCAGTTAGAATTCACGGCGGCGCACGGCCTCATCGTTGGTCAGGCTATAGCATGCGGCGGAGAGATGAGGTTTGTGACGGCGGTGCCCAACAGCCAGGCCGTAACACTGAATGCGGCTCTTTCCGCGGCGCCAGTGGGAGGCACCCCGATTGGCGCGACAGCCACATATACTCTGGCATCGGAACTGCCGAGCGTCTCCGTTTTCGATTACTGGGATCCTTCGAGTTCCGTCCAAAGAGTGGTATCGGGAGCCGCAGTGGACCAGATGACTATCTCGCTGAACGGCGATTTTCATCAGTTCCAATTCAAAGGTTCGGCGCAGGATTTACTGGACAGTGCCTCGTTTGTTACGGGGCAAGGCGGTGCAACCGTTTTTCCAGTCGAACCGGCGCAGACCGGCTTTAGTTACTCACCGATTCCCGGCAATCTGGGAGAAGTATGGATAGGCGCTGTACCGACTCAGTTTTTCACGGTTTCAAACGCGACGATACAACTCGCGAATAACCTGAATCTTCGACTGAATGAGTACGGGTCAATCCTGCCTCAGGACATCGCACCCGGATCTCCGCGACAGGTGACGTTGACGCTGGAGTTATATGGGCAGAGCGATACCGCGACAGCGGCGCTCTATCAGGCTGCGCGACAGCAGACCCCGATCAGCATGATGTTCCAGATGGGCCAGACCAATGGACAACTGGTGGGTGTGTATCTGCAAGGGGTAGTGCCGGAAGTACCCGAGTTCGACGATTCAGACACGCGCTTGAAATGGAAATTCAGCAACACCCGAGCCCAGGGCACGGGAGACAACGAGATGGTGGTGGCGTTCGGATGAGCGAAACCTCGGTGGTGACATTAATCAGCCGTCGTTCGCTGCGTTCGGTGAGCAATCCCGGAGTTGAGTTTGTTATCGGGCGAATGACATTTGGCCGCCGCATCGAGTTAATGCGCCTGGTACGCGATCTGGCGACTCGGCTCGAATTCTTCGAGGCAGGCAAGGATGCCGGCAACAAGATGGAAGCCAGCCTTCTCGGAGCGGAGATTGACCGGCTCTACGTCGAATGGGGCCTCGAAACCGTCAGTGGTCTCGAAATTGACGGGGAGCCAGCGACGACGCGTTCGCTGATCGACCGTGGCCCGGAAGACTTGTTCTTCGAAGTACTGGCGGCGGTTAAGACAGAGTGCGGTCTGAGCGAGACCGAAAGAAAAAACTAATACTCGCGTTCCATTTCCAGTTTTCGAACCGGGCCGGATGGGATTGCGAGAGTTGCAGAAAACACGGTCTGGAAGTGAAGCGAAGGTGCGGGTTTATTGCTGAGGATCAGCGGGGGCCGCTGCGCGTCGTATGGGCACGTAAGAACGCGTCGGCCGAAGAATGTCCCAGGTCATCTGTCACTGGAGCCAGCCTTGGTCTGGTAGAGGATTTTCTGGTGCGGCGGCGGCTCGGAATCAGCAGCGTTTCCGAGACAGAGGCACGCACCGTCGACGCGTTTCTGATTTTGCAGAACGAAATGGATCGAGAGGAACAAGATGTCGCGCAACAACATTGAAGAGACGTTTCAGGCTATTCAGCCGAAAGGGTGGCAGGGTATACCTTCGCCACCTACGATTTCCGCGGGTGCAAGTAGTGCGGACGGAGATCTGGGAACGGCCTTATCGCAGGCGGGGCAGCAGATCGCGCAGTTGCAGTCGGCGTATCAGCAGCAGGCATCGCTGATTACCGCGAATACGGAGGCGGTTCAGGGGAACACTTCGGCGCAGGGATCGCACTCGGCGGGCAGCACAGTGGGAAGCGTGGCTTCGAGTTTGCTCGGCGGTTCATTGGGGCTTCTATCGCCGCTGATCTCGGGAATCGCCAGTCTGTTCGGCGGAAGTTCAACCCCCGCGGCCCTGCCGACGTATACTCCGCCACCGCCCGTGGCCATTAACGCGACACTGCAGAGTGCGACTCCGTCGCCTGCTTCGGGAACAACTGCGGGATCAAGTTCGGCGTCATCCCAATCGGGGAGCAACCAGACGAATGCAGCGCCCCAGATCACAGTACAGGTCAACGCGATGGACAGCCAGTCGTTCATGGACCGCAGCAGCGATATTGCCAACGCCGTGCGTGCGGCAATGCTTAACCTGCACCCCATCAATGACGTGGTCGCGAGTCTCTGAGAGAGACAAGATGGCTAATTTTCCGGTACTGAAAACAGGAGCGGTAGCGCAATATCCGTTGGCGAGAAATGCCCGGTTCCAGACGCAGTCGGTCCGGTTCCTCGATGGCAGCAGTCAGCGGTATCGACTCTTTGGGAACGCATTGCGGAGTTGGGCGGTGAACCTGACCGCGCTCGATGAACAGGAGTTGTCAGCGGTGATCCAATTTGGCGAAGCGCAGGGAACCGCTACGTTCACATTCACGGATCCCGCCAGCGGGGCGAGTGTCGCGAACTGCATCATCTCAGGCGGATCGCTCGCCGCGGGATTGAAGGGTGAGCTGGACGGCGAGACATCGCTAGTGATCGAGGAGACGTTATGAATTGGTTTCCGCAGATCGGCAGTGGCTCGATCGCTCAGTTTCCGGTAAGTCGGGGACGACAGTGGCGGAGCATCGTGAACGTTATGGAAAGCGGTGAACAGATTTCGCTGCCAGACACGAGCGGCGGCCTAATCCAATGGCGTCTGTCTTATCAGGAACTCACCAATCAGGAAGCGGCGAATTTGAATTCCCTGTTTCAGACTTCGCAGGGCCAGTTCGCGCCGTTCACATTTCTCGATCCACTGGCAAATCTTCTCGGATGGAGCGAGAGTCTTGCGCAGCCGGGCTGGCAGTGCGGAGTGCTCACAGTGAGCCCAGGAGTAAACGACCCGCTGGGAACACAACGGGCGTCATCGATCGCGAACGGAGAGGGTGGCAATCAGTCGTTGTCGCAATCCCTGAGCCTTGCCGGGTCTGTCGTTACGTGTTTCAGCGTCTGGCTTCGCGGCGACAGCGCCACTGCGGTCACCCTTGCGCGCGATAGCGCACAAATCATCGCAGCAGTAACTTCCGTCTGGACTCGAGTGTATGTCAGCGGCAGCGGGACATCCGGTGCCGAAGCATCCACCTTCTCCCTTGAAGTACCTCCCGGGCAAACGGTTGATGTGTGGGGCTTGCAAGTGGAAGCACAGCCCTATCCGTCGAAATATAAAGCGACTGGGGCAGCGAGCGGCATTTACGAAGAGACCTATTTCGCCGGCGATCAACTGACGCTTACGGACACGGCACCGGGGTTATCCGCCTGCGACATTCAGTTGATTTCACGAGTATGAAGATCCGGATCTGAAGATCCCGGTCGAAAGAAGGAGCTATGCAAAGCATTCTGACAGCGAAGGGGCAACTCCTTTCCGACACCCCGCTTTTGATGTTCGATTGCACGACGGCTGACGGTTCGATTCATCGATGGAGCAGCCGGAGCATCGGATGGAACGGTAATCAGTATTCGGGACGCGTGATCCGTCACAATCTGTTCGAAGCACAGTTGGCGTCCGACACCCAGGTAGGCGGAGTGCCTCAGCTGACCTTTGAACTGGCGAATGCCGATTCCGAGCTATCCGAGATCGAGCAGCAGACTGGCTTCAAAGGGGCGCTGCTAATGGTGCAGGTGGTGTTCTTTGACCTGATTCAGAACACCTCCACAACCGATTCGGTAGTTGTGTTCCGAGGCTTGCTCAATCCCCCAGAGCTGGTTACGGAAAATTCATTTCGTCTCAGCGCGATGAACCGGATGTCTATGCAGCGTACGGTAATTCCTAACGTAACCATACAGAGGATGTGTCCCTGGCGGTTCCCCACGACAGCGGCGCAGCGCCTCGAGGCTGTGGATGGCGGAGCGCTGCGCGGGCCGTATTCGCGGTTCTATGCTTGTGGATACTCGGCGGATCAGACTAACGGAACAGGCAATCTGGATGGGAGCGCACCGTTCACAACCTGCTCCTATTCCCGGTCTGACTGTGTTACCCGAGGAATGTTCACGATCGACAGCAACGGACGTCAGACGGCGCGCTTTGGGGGGCTCGAATATGTTCCGCCTACCATTCTTGTACGCGGCGCCGGCCAAAAGACTTCTCAGCTTTCAGCCGTGCAGGACAATACGGCGGCGTATAACAACGTAGTCCCGCTGGTATATGGCACGCAGTGGACACAACCAGACGTGGTGTTCTCAAGGAATGACGGCAACCTGACACGAATGGAAACGCTGTTGAGCCTGAATACGATTCAGGGAGTTCTCAGTGTGTTGGTGAATGACATTGAAATCCCCCAGGGCGTCAATGGCGTTAACATGACTTCCACTGGCTGGTACAACATCGTGAATAACGGTTCGCGGAACGGTCAACAGGATGGCAATTTCACCGACGGACACGGAACTGCGCAGGGCGACCCCTACGGGAGTTTGGCCTATCTCTCGGTAGTGGTGCCGAACAGCATCAACAACGGTACCAGCATCCCGGTGGTGCAGGTGCTTGTGCAGGGCCTGGTTTTACCTCAATACGACGCGAATGGGAACTCGCTTGGCGCCAGTTTCTCGAGTAACCCCGCCTGGATTGTTCTCGACACACTTATGCGCAGCGGATATACGCTGCCGGAGATTGACCTGCCCAGCTTCGCCAATACGGCGGCGTATGCGGACGAACTGCTCTCAGTGGATGACCCGGTGGGAGGAGAGGTGCAGATCCCTCGGTTTCAATGTAACTTCGCAATGAATTACGGACGGAGTGCGGGTGATCTGGTGCGCTCAATACGGAACGGGACGCGGATTTACGTTGTTCTGAATGCAGCCGGGCAGTTGGAAGCGCGCGTTGAGAATACCTTCGCCTTACAACAACCAACCCAACCTTCCGGCAGCAACTCGACCGCAGCATACAACGGCGGCTGGCCTGTTTATGAATTTGACGAGACTTCCATCGCACGCAACTCTGACGGAAGCGCCAGCGTCAAGCTCACGGCTCGGGGCGCCCAGGACACGCCTAATCGATTGTCCGTCGAATTCCAGGATAGCTTTAACCAGTTTCAGCAGGACAGCCTTTCGCTTTCTGACGAATCTGACGTTGATTTGTGTGGACAGGAAGTTGCCGTGGTTTGGGACGCCGTGGGGATCTCGACATTCAATCAGGCGGGGCGCATGCTGCTGCTTGGCCTCAATAAGGCCATCGAGGGGAACCTGTTCATCCAGTTTGAGACCAGCGTTAAGGCTTTGGGAATATTACCGGGTGACCTGGTCACAGTAACCTACGCCAAAGAGAATCTCGTGCGCGCACCTTTTCGAGTTACGAAAGTTACTCCAGGCGCTGGCTTTCGCAGTGTCGTAATCAGCGCGCAGCTTCATGACGACGCGTGGTATTCCGACACGATCACAAGCGTGAGCGGTGGACTGGGGATTCTTGGCGCGCAGGGTTTCGGACTTCCCGCCCCCGTGATCGGTACGGTAGTCGATACAAATGGCAACCTGCAACTGGGAGTCATAGAAACGGAAGTAGTCGGCAGCGATGGTTCAGCCGATGTGGATCTCACGGTTAGTTTCACCGCTCCTTCCGGTCAGACGGGAACGTTGCCCGCGCCGCTCCTCGGCCTCGAGCCGGTAATCAGTCCTGATGGCGGAACCCTGCTGGGTGGCTCGGTGTACTTTTACGCTGTAAGCACCATTGATAGTGAGGGAGGAGCGAGCGCGCCTTCGTTCACTGCCCAGGCTAACGTGCCCGCTGGAGCCAACACCAACTCGGTGGTACTGGATGGCATCGGTCTACCGTCGGGAGCTGCCAGTTTCAATGTCTACCGAGGTACGAGCGCCGGTCTGCTGTTCCTGATAGCTTCTCAGCAAACGTCGGCTACATCTTTTCTCGATACCGGGTTTGCTCCACAGGCGATATTGCCACCGGACCCGCAGTTCGATCACGTAGATCTTTACTGGCGTTGGGAGTTGCTGCCAGAAGCTGCCGCGGGAATCTATTCGCTAACAACCATAGGCAACAGCATCCTGCAACTTACGGCCAATCTCTATTCGTCATGTGTCGTACGGATCACGCGGGGAACGGGTGCAGCGCAGGAAAGAACCATCACAGGCAATTCCGCAACTTTGCTGACATTAGATAGCGCCTGGACCACCGAACCCGATGCAACCAGTTTTTTCGTTATCGCCGAGAGTTCATGGCGAACGGGTGCGAGCGGGCCTTCGAGTCCGATTGACTTCGATGTTCCTGAACGAATCGGCAATGGACTCGAAATTTCAGCCCGTGCCGCAGATGCTTCCGGCAACGAAGCGCTTTATGCTCTCTCGCCTGTAACACGCTGGGTACTGGGACAATCCGGTGGACTGAATGCAGATGCCTCCATTCCGCCTCAGCCACTGTTTGGCATCAGTGCGCCTGGCCGCGGCGTATTATTACTCAACGCTTTCGGATTTGCCAGCCTTGTCAACACGCGAAGCATTACAGCAGGCACCTACACTTTCCATTACTCCGATGAAATTAACGGGGGGACAGTTGGGAGCCTTACCGTGGCTCTCACATCAGCCGGTCTGTCAATGACCTCAACATCGGGAGCTGGAGCAAATACGTTTTTGCAGATAGAACAAGAGATTATCGAGGCGACCGCAACGAACCTCGATGGATCGCTGACGATTACGCGCGGCGCGTTTTCGACAACGCCGGCAGCCCATCCCGCGACAGCGGCCATATATCCACTAACGAGTAAAGTCGTCATTGTTCCGTTTATCCGAAACTTCTTCGGCACGCCGGCGGGCGGCGAATGGTCTTACTCGGTCAATCTACCCTGTGTGCGGCTGGCTGCGGCTGAGCTATACATGACCAACGCGCTCGGTGTGGGACCCGTACGGCAGAACCCCTACACGACGACGACTGACTCGGGGTTGAGAACCTTCGCCGGAGGGCAATTTTCTTTTCAGATCACAGGCTACCTGGCAATTCAAACGGGAGCCGCGCCCCTCGTCACGGTGGACAGCGATGTTTCCGTTCGAGACATTTCAGGAACGCTGATCAATCCTCCGACGGGAGCGCCGGTTACGCTGCAGATCAACCAGAACGGCACGGCATATGCAACTTTGCAGTTCAACGCAGGAGCGAATGCCTCGCAGGTGGTGAGCGGATTTGGATTGCCACCGCTCCGCTCTGGAGACCAGCTGAGTATCGATGTAACGGGCGTAGGGACAACCAATCCGGGAAGCGACTTGACGCTAACACTGCGACTTTAACGCGTGGGGGGAGGGGTAGCGGAGATTACGCCGACAGTCTCCCCTTAGACTTGAAGTTTGATCCTTGTTCAGAACGTTTCGAAACTCTACCGCCTTTACCGGAAACCGTTTGACCGGATACGGGAGCTCAACGTTTTCAGCAAAGCGCCACTGCACACCGATTTCTGGGCACTCCGAAATGTGTCATTCAGCGTGGAGCGGGGCGAGATGGTCAGTCTGGTGGGCCCGAACGGCTGCGGCAAAAGCACGCTGCTTCAGGTAATCAGTGGAATCCTGCCGCCAACCACCGGCCGGATCGTAAAAAGGGGCCGGCTCGCCGCGCTGCTGGAATTGGGCGCCGGCTTCAATCCCGAATTTACGGGCAGAGAGAATGTATTCATCAATGGCGAGATCATGGGGATCTCCCGCGCTGAGATGGAGCGGAATCTTCCCGCGATCGAGGCGTTCGCCGAAATCGGCGAATTCATGAGCCGGCCGGTCAAAGAGTATTCGAGCGGCATGTATGTACGGCTGGCTTTTTCGACTGCTATTCACGTTAACCCAGATATTCTGATTGTCGATGAAGCCCTTGCCGTAGGGGATGCGGTTTTTGCGAACCGGTGTATTCGCAAGTTTGAAGAGCTGCGTGAAAAGAAGACCACGGTACTGTTTGTATCCCACGATCTGGGCCTGGTGAAACAGCTTTCCGATCGGGCGATCTTCCTGCTGGACGGAAAGATTGAAGCAGAAGGCGAACCGAAGCACGTTATCGATAAATACATTGGGGTTGTTCTCGAGCGTCAGAAAGCCTTCGATCAACGGGAACGTCCTTCGCGCCTGACGCCGACGAACCGGCATGGAGACGGTTCGAGCGAAGTTCTGGACGTGACCCTTCTCGACGAAGCCGGAAGGCAGTGCGGCCTGGTATCGAGCGGAGAACGCGTGACCATCAGAGTCCGGATCGTATTTCGAAAGGAATGCGTTTCGCCAATGGTCGGAATTCTTATTCGTAACCGGATCGGGATGGATATTTACGGGACCAATACTTCCATCGAACAGATTGAACTCGGAACTCTTCACGCCAATGAGGAGCTGGATATCGATTTTCGCTTTGCTTGCTGGCTTACGCCGCAGCAGTACACAGTGACGGTTGCTACACAATATGCCGACGGCTCAAGCCACGATTGGCTGGACGACGTCACCTCGTTTGAAGTCATTTCCAACCGTCAGGCAGCCGGAGTGACCGATCTCCGGGCAGAAATCGTCTGGCGAAGGACAACGGATTCTGAAAACCCGACTCACACTTAAAGTCCGGGCGGGTGCCGGCAAAACCGAGTTTACCGATAAGAAAGGTGACATCTGGAAACTCCGTGTGGCGGCTCCCCCTGTTGATGGAAAAGCCAATCAGGCCATCGTCAGGTTCATTGCGAAATTAGCCAAAGTTCCCTCTGGCCATGTCCGGATTATCGTGGGAGAGACCGCTTCTACCAAGATTGTCGAGGTGGACGGAGTTAGCGCATCAGACCTCGAGCGCGCTATTCTCGAATCGCATGGATCTTGACCGGATACAGGAAGCGCTGCGCCGTGAAAAACTGGGCGGCTGGTTGTTTTTCGATCACCATCAACGCGACGCCATTGCTTATCGAGTACTCGGAATCGAGGCGCCGCAACACATTACCAGGCGTTGGTACTATCTGATTCCCGCCACCGGTGAACCCCGTGGACTGGTTCATCGAATCGAAGCGGGCATCCTGAACGATCTTCCCGGCGAGAAGATTCCTTATTCGACATGGCAGGAACAACACGCGGGCCTGGCTCGGCTGTTGACAGGGCTCGACCGTGTGGCCATGCAGTATTCGCCTTTATGCGCCGTACCTTATGTTGCGATGGTGGATGCGGGAACCGTGGAACTGGTAAAAGCGCAAGGCGTGGAGGTGGTTACTTCCGCCGAGTTGATTCAGGAATTCGAAGCATGCCTGAGCGAGGAGCAGTTTGCTCTGCACGTGGAAGCGGGCCGCCGCGTGGACCCCATTCGCGAAGAAGCCTTTCGTTTTATTGGGCAGCGAATGGCGGCGGGAGTAACCGAAGTCGAAGTCCGGGACTGGATTATGAACGAATTCCGCAGCGCCGGCCTGGTGACTGACAGCGGGCCGATCGTCGGCGTCAACGGCCATGCGGGTAATCCTCATTACGAGCCGAGGACGGAAACCGATTCACGTGTTCAGAAGGGCGATTTCGTTCTGATCGACATGTGGGCCAGGCTTGACCGTCCCGGCGGTATTTTCTACGACATCACCTGGACAGGGTTTTGCGGCGATCCCCCGCCCCGGGTCCGCGAGGTTTTTGAAACTGTGCGCGATGGGCGTGACAAGGCGATTGAATGTGTCGCGAAAGCAGTCGCTTCCGGCCGTCCGATATGCGGCTTCGAAGTGGACGACGCGGCGCGAAATTATATTGTCGAGCGGGGATATGGCGAGAACTTTGTGCATCGGACCGGGCATTCCATCGGAACGGAGGTCCACGGCACGGGCGCCAATATGGATAATTTCGAGACCCATGACGAGCGCAGAATTCTCCCAGGCGCACTCTTTTCAGTGGAACCGGGCGTTTATCTGAAAGACTTCGGCGTCCGATCTGAAGTCAACGTCTTCGTCAAACATGCCTCTGCTATAACTACCGGCGCGGTGCAGCGGGATCTGGTTCGGATCGGATCATAGCGGCCGCTCTCAGGAAGATTTCGTCCAGCATATCCTGCGTCAGCCGCCCCGTCGAAGTGTTCTGCTGGCTGGGGTGATAAGAACAGAGCAGTCCAGGATTCAAGCCATGCTCCGGCCCGTAGTAATTGCCGTGGCCGAATGGGAGGCCGGAACGATCTGCGATAAAAGGCAGCCAGGTTTCGTAGGCGATCCGGCCGAGAACCACTACGAGTCGGAGATGGGTGAGCAGTTCGACTTCCGTCTCGAGAAAAGGCCGGCAGTTCTTCAGTTCCGCCGGCGACGGTTTGTTATCCGGTGGAGCGCAATGGGCAGCCGCGGTAATCCAGGCATCGGAAAGATAAAGTCCGTCATCCACCGCCAGGCTCTCCGGCTGAGAGGCGAATCCGGCGCGATGCAATGAGCGGAATAGGAACTCCCCGGAACGGTCGCCGGTAAACATACGTCCAGTACGATTGGCGCCATGAGCGCCGGGAGCGAGACCCAGGATCAACAGGCGGGCGTTGGGGTCGCCGAAGGAAGGAACAGGTTTCCCCCAATATTCGAAATCCCGGTAGGCGCGGCGTTTGACGGCGGCGATTTCGCGACAATGACGCCCCAGCCTGGGACAGCGATCACAGTCGGCAATGGTTCGATTCAGAGCAAAAAGGTCGGGAATTAAGCTCCGGTCGATCACGTAAACCTCGATAATGTAAGTAGGAAAATTGCGGGGGGCATACCCCACCGGGTCCCGACATGCGTAATATCAAATGGAGAGGAGAAGAAATCAATTGACCGCAGAACAAGGAAGCGCCAAAATGGTTTTTCCGGCTGCTCCCCGGATTGCTGGTCGCACTTCTTCTTCCGCGTCACTCGTCCTGATGAAGTTTCTCATACCGTTTGTCTGTTTCGCTGTTTTTCTGGGCGGTGCTGCAGCCGCCACATCGACGGCGCCTGCGCCTGTCACCCCCACAAAAAAGCACAAGAAAAGTACTGTGCGCAAAAAGGCTGCTGCGGTAGCACCGGTAGCAGCGACACCGGCAGCGGCAAACTCCGCGGCGAAGAAAGCCGCGCCGAAAAAGAAAGTCTACGTTCAGACATGGGACGAACCAACTTATAAGGATTCCACCCTGGGCGACAAGATTGACGGCGAGGATCCTGAAGTTCGAAAAGCCGCAGTGGATGCTCTAGGGCAATTCAACGGCTCGATCGTAGTGGTCGATCCGACCACCGGGCGCGTCCTGACGATGGTCAACCAGGAACTGGCTTTGGGCGGCGGATTCCAGCCCTGTTCCACGGTAAAAGTCTCGGTGGCGCTAGCGGCTTTAAAGGAAGGTCTGGTGGAGAAAACCGCTCCTGTCCGGCTGGCCAGCCGTAGATCCATGGATCTGACAGACGCGATCGCCTACTCCAACAATTATTACTTCGCCAACCTCGGAATCAAGCTCGGCTACGACCGCATGAATTACTATGCGCACCTGTTCGGCTACGGTGAAAAAGCGGGTCTCAACATTGAAGGCGAGCACCCCGGCGCCTTCCCGCCTGCGCCTCCCAAGAATGGCGGCATGGGTATGCTGACCAGTTTTGGCGAGGAGATCTCACAGACACCTTTGGAGCTGGCGGGATTGATCACCGCGGTCGCGAACGGCGGTACCCTCTACTGGCTGCAGTACCCGCGTTCCCAGGCGGAGGTTGAGCATTTCCAGCCACTAGTGAAGCGGCATCTCGACATTTCCAGTCTGGTCGACACGATCAAACCGGGTATGCGCGGAGCGGTTGATTACGGTACTGCGCGCCGGGCCAAACAGGACGAAGAGATCTTCGGCAAAACGGGGACATGCAGCGAAGGCCGGACCCACCTCGGGTGGTTTGGATCGTTCAATGAAGGTGGCAGCCGCAAACTGGTCGTGGTCGTGATGCTGACCGGTGGGCGTCCTTCGATCGGCCCGATGGCTTCCGGGATCGCCGGTGATGTCTACCGCGAACTTGCTTCTGAGAACTTCTTCCGCAAGACGGCACCTCTGACTCCCGCCCTGCTCTCAACGCAAGGCATTCTTCACTAACCGGCTTTTAGAAGCGAATGCCGGATGCGGCGGTTCGCGCGTAGGGAAATTACTATTTTTTCAAAAGCGGCGTCAGGTAAGGCATTAGATTTTGTGCCACGATGCGGGCGCCTTCCGCAGTGGGATGAAGTCCATCCGGCTGTGTAAGATCGGGGTGACCGCCGACATCCTGCAACAGAAAGGGCATCCGCACAAGGTGATATTTCTGGGCCAGTTCGGGATACATTTGCTCGAACGAATGTATATATTCGGGACCGTAATTCCTCGGCAAAGTCATGCCGGCCAGCAGGATTTTGGCGCCCGATTTCCGCAGCGCTTCTGCCATGACCGTTAAGTTTTTGTAGGCTTCGGTCACCGGCACGCCTCTCAATCCATCGTTGGCCCCGAACTCCAGAATCACAACCGCGGGATGCAGGGCGATCACGTCAGACATGCGCTCGACCCCATCGGTCGTGGTGTCACCGCTGACGCCCGCATTCACAACGTGGTACGAATAGCCTGCCCCATCGAGTAGTTTCTGCAGATCATCGGGGTACGACTCTCCGGCTGCGAGTCCGAGGCCGGCTGAAAGGCTATCCCCGAAGGCCACGATGATCGGTCGTTTGTCCGTATCAACGACTGGCGTAGCACGGGTTGGACTTACAATTTCCTGTGGAGAGGAAGTGGTTTCCGTCGAAGCAGGCCGGCTTCCACAGCCGATTAGTGCAACCCCGGCAGCACAGACCAGCATCCATTTGAGTAACACTGCCATAATCATGACAGACGCACTACGCGGTCTCACGACAATAGAGGAGCCGAGCATTTCCCGCCCCATTATCGAAGTAATCGGTCTCACAAGGACGATCGCCACTCCTACGCACCGGGTGGAGATTCTGCGCGGGATCGACATCGCCATTCCGCGCGGGCAGTTCGCCGCAATCATGGGACCTTCGGGCAGCGGCAAGAGCACACTGCTGGGTTTGTTGGCTGGTCTCGACAACGCAACCGAGGGGCGGATCCTCCTCGACGGAGTGGATATCACGGGGCTTTCCGAGGACCGGATGGCGGAGGTCCGTGGCCGCAAAATCGGCTTTGTATTTCAGTCTTTTCAGTTGATCCCGACCCTCACGGCGGAAGAGAACGTCCTGCTACCGGCGGAACTGGCTGGAGAGGGCCGCGGCACCGAGAAGCGTGCCAGAGAATTGCTGACACGGGTGGGATTGGCGGACCGGCTGGATCACTATCCTGTCCAGCTTTCCGGCGGCGAGCAGCAGCGGGTCGCGCTCGCGCGGGCCTTCATCACCAGGCCGCCGATTCTTCTGGCGGATGAACCGACAGGGAATCTGGACGGGAAAACAGGACGCCAGATACTGGAACTTTTGCTGGAATTGAATCGGGATCAAGGCGCGACGCTGGTCCTGGTGACGCATGATCCCGCACTCGCAAGCCACGCTGATCGCATCATCACGCTTCAAGATGGACTGGTGGTCAGCGATGAGGCAGTTGCCGCAGCCGCCGAAGTGAGCTAGCGCGTGTTGAACCAATATAAAACCGCGGCACGAATCGCATGGCGGGAGACACGCGCTTCCTCCGGGCGTTTTCTATTCGTGATTCTCGCAGTAGCGGCAGGCGTGGGTTCACTTACAGGAGTGCGTGGTTTTTCCACCGCCTTCCACACCATGTTGCAGAGGGACGCGCGGAGCTTCATGGCCGCCGATCTCACGGTTCGCACGTTTCAACTGCCTACGCCTCGCCAGGCGGCGCTAATCGACCAACTGACTAAGCGTGGCATTGAGCATACACAAATCACAGAGACGCTCACCATGGCGTCTCCGATGGGAAGTTCGGCCCCGCTGCTTATCTCAGTCAAAGCCGTGGACCCGGCGGTTTACCCCTTCTACGGAACCGTAAAGCTGTCGCCGCCGCTGGAGCTGCGCACCACGCTCACGCCGGATGCTGTGGTGGTTGCCGATGGAGTTCTGCTCCGCCTGAGCGCCAAGGTCGGGGACACTATTCGAATCGGTGGGCAGCCCTACCGGATCGTCGCGGAAATTACCAGCGAGCCTGACCGTATGACCGGAAGTCTCAATGTAGGACCGCGAGTGATGATCTCGCGCGCAGGCTTGCAACGGACCGGTCTTCTGATTCCCGGCAGCCGCGCGGCTGAACGCTATCTGTTCAAGCTACCGCCCACGACTCCGATCGGTCCGGTGCGCAATGAACTATCCGGCGTTTTCCGGAACGCTCTGATTGCCGATTACAGTCAGGCGCATCCGCTGATCGAACAAGGCCTCAAGCAATCCACCACTTTTCTCTCACTGGTGAGTCTGATCGCCTTGGTGATTGGCGCATTGGGTGTGGCAACGGCAATTCAGGCCCATTTGCAGCAGAAGATGGACTCGATTGCGGTGATGAAATGCCTCGGAGCGAAATCGGCGCAGGTGCTGCGCATATACATAATGCAGACGGCCGGACTGGGTTTGGCAGGAAGCATTGCGGGCGTTGCGTTGGGCAGTCTGGTGCAAATGGCGTTTCCTATTCTGCTGTCCCGCTATTTTCAAATCTCCGCAGTGCCGCGTTTCGATCCGATCTCCGCTTTGCAGGGTTTATTGGTGGGCATGCTGACCGTTTTGCTCTTCACCGTCCCGCCCTTGCTGGGCATTCAATACATTCGGCCCGCGCTGATCTTCCGACGCGAAATGGCCATGCCGCGGAACTGGCGAGAGATGGTTAAGCGGGGTGCGGCATCGGCGATATCGGGGGTGCTGATTCTGGTGTTCGTCGGGTTGCTGGCAGGGTGGCTGAGCGAGGATGCAAGGATCGGACGTTATTTCGCGCTGGCGATCGCGGCGGGCATGGCATCGCTTGCTGTGGTGGCGTGGCTGCTGTTGCGAGGTCTTCGCTGGCTGAGCCGACATCTGCCGCGCAGCGCCGGACCCATCGTCCGTCAGGGGATCGCGAATCTGTATCGGCCAGGCAACCATGCCGGAGCCGCTGTAATGGCCCTGGGTGTCGGAGTCATGTTCACGGTAACGGTGTGGATTGTCCAGAGGGGTCTGATCCAGGATGTAGTCAGAACCGCGCCGCCCGGAATGCCGAACGTATATCTGCTCGATGTGACTCAGTTGAATAAGGACGCGGTTTACCAGTTGCTGTCATCGCAGCCTGGTATCGAAGGAAAACCGGAGCTGATCGGGGCAGTTTCCGCACAGATTCAATCGATTGACGGCGTGCCGTTCGAGCGCGAAAATCTGCGAGGAGTCGCCCGGCGCTATTCGCGTGGCGTATCGCTGTCGCCCTCCGATCAAGCTCCGCGGTTTACCGTGGTGAAAGAAGGCAGGTGGTGGACCGCGAGTGACCACCCGGCCGAAGCGGAGGTCTCGGTCGGCGAGCAAGCCGCGAAGATTCTCAACCTGCACCCCGGGTCGCAGATCGTCTGGACAACGCCGCAAAGGACGTTCGCATCGAAAGTGGTCGCGGTTCACAACAGCGAATCGGTGCGGCTGACCGCGCGTGTCGAATTCTTTGTTACTTCCGCGGCGGTTGCGGGGCTGCCCGCCATTTATTACGGCGGGATCCGCGTCAAAGCGGCTGATGTGGCCGGATTACAGAAGGCGATCTACGACCGCTTCCCCGCTATTACGGTGGTCAATATGGCGGAGGTTCTGGATACGATTCAGTCGGTGGTGGACCAGATCTCATTGATCGTGCGGTTCATTTCGGGCTTCTCCATATTGGCGGGCGCTGTGATCCTGGCATCGAGCGTAGCGGGAACGCGGTTCCGGCGTATCCGGGAAGTCGTGATACTGAAGACGCTGGGGGCAACACGTGCGCGGGTAGCTAAGATTTTCTCGGTCGAGTTCCTCGTAATCGGGACGGTCGCGGGGCTCATGGGTGGATTGCTGGCGGGCGGTTTTGCCTGGCTGGTGCTCAACCGGCTGCTCAATGCGACTACCGGTTTAGACGGAGTGCCAATGGCGGTCTCGATTGCAGGGACTGCTCTCCTTGCCATTGCGACGGGATGGCTGGCAAGCTACCGGACGCTGGGACAGAAGCCGCTGGAGATTCTGAGAGACGAATGACTCCGTTGATTCGGCTGTTCGCATTGCTGCTGGCGGCTGCGCCGGTGCATTTCGAAGTCACCGATGCGCGGGGCAAAACCTCCGGAGTGCCTATCGAAGCGGAGGCGCCCGACGCGAGCGGGTGGTTTCACCTGAGTGCAGGCAAACCGGGCGCGAAGACCAAAGGCAACCCGGTACTGGTCTGGCCGATGGAAGCAACCGCGGCAGCACCCGACGGCCCGGAACCAGTTCCCGCCATCGTGATCCAAAAGGGCGACACAAAGGCGCTGGAAAATCCACGGGTTGTCGCGGCCATTGCGACTCCGGTGGTGTTGGGTTTCAGTTCGATTGACGATTCGGCTAGCTTGAGCGGATTCGATAAGGTCACTTTGGCGAAAGCTTTTTCCAGTCTGACTGCAGATAAAGGCCCGTTCGAGCGCGGCGTGGGTCTGCTTTATACAGGCAAAGTGGACGAAGCGGCCGAGGTGCTTGCTGTAGCCTTGCGCGAACGCCAGCGGCAACTCACACGCGTGCCGTCGGAGATCTATCCGCTGGCCATGCTCTACGGGCGAGCGTTGATGGCAGAGGGCAAGTACGACCCCGCAGCCTTAGCGTTTGCCGTCGCTTTGCAGCAAAAGACACAAGACGACCGAGCACGGACGGCCCGAAACGTAGCACTGGTTAAGGCAGGCAAGCCGGAAGCGACGAAGTAGGGTCCTGACAGGCCAGTGCCGCCAAAATCTGAGCGGTTCGCACCACGGAACAGTATTCCCCACTCAAATTCGCGAGACTCATGGCGTGAACCTCTTCAGCCGTTCGCCAGATTCCCTGCCAGTCTCTGCGGCCGAAGGTGAATGCCGAATCGTCCACCAGGTATGTTTCGAAGCCCAGATTTCCCGCCATACGGACCGTGGATTCCACCGAATTATTTGTTATGACTCCCACGATAAATAGCGCGCGCACTCCCTCGGTCCGCAGTCTGGTCTCAAGATCCGTCCCAATGAAGGCGCTGTTGGTGCGTTTGGAAATGACGATTTCGCCCGGCCCTGGCTGTGCCTCCGGTTTAAACTCGTTTCCCGGCTGACCGGACCTGTAGTGAGAGTTAGGTTCCAGCGAATCATGCCGAACGTGGTAAATCGGTCGGAGGGTGGACCGCCAGGCTTGCAGCAAAGACGCTACATTGGATTCGGCATCGGGATTGTTGCGTTCTCCCCAGTCCGGATGGTCAATCGCTTTCTGGAAATCGATCACGAGCAAAGCGGCTTCCCGCGGCACGGACATCGGGACATCTGGTTTAGTCGTCTTCACTGGGGTCTCACGAAAAACTGTCGTTTGTCGACACCCGGATCTACGGCCACGTCGAAAAAACCGACCATCATTTCGGCCCACGTTTGCCCGCCCCAGTGGACAGCGGAATCGGGGTCGGGGTTATGCGGATTGTTGCGCGAGTTATCGAAGGTTGCGACTGCCTGCAAAATGGCACCGGCCTTCAGCGGAATCGGCTGGGCCAGACGGTAGCTGAGCTGCCAGTAGAAATCGTAGTGAGGGACACGCAGCAGAGTCTCGGGGGCACGGCCGGGCTGCAGAAGATTGTACTCGAACGTCTTCCCGCGCAGGTGCATATGAGGGAAGAAGCTGAGCAGCAGCGCGCCATTCGGCAATGAGCCATGAACTTCAACCCGCTGATTCGGCACGCCAGGCGGAATCACGAAACGGTCGTTGTTCAACTGGAGAGTCAGGACTCGCTTGCGCGGTGGCGTTTTCGAGAACACGAGTCCGATGCTGGTCAGATCGGAAGTGGGGTGCCCACGAGCTGTGTAATGCATCTGCAGAACGATGTCGGAGCCGGCCGGGATTAATTTGGCGAAGTCTTCGGGCCACTGGTCCGGTGAACTGCCGGGCGCATAGACCAGCAAAATATCGTTGGTGGTGAAAGCGGCGTCACGACGGAGCACAGGGTCAGACAAATCGTCAGCACTGAACGGCACACCCACAGGAGCCCCGCGCAACCACTGGGATTGGGGATCGCGGACATAAGCTACAGCGTGATGCACCACGCTGCGATTGCCGGGACGTATTTCGCTCATCCGAACCCACCGATCTTCTTTAAAGTGGGTGGGAATGATGACGTATTGGTAAGCAACATCGCCCTGCGCCGGGATGGCTTTGGCCTGGGGCATGGCGAAAATCTGGTCGGGAACGCCAATGTTCCAGTTCTTTTCCCAACGTACGGGCGGCGGCGCGTCTTTAAGATCGCCGGGTAGCGCACCCGCCTGCACCCAGGCAGAGATCGTTTCTATCTGCTCGGGACTCAACGAAGTGTCGTTCTCGAAATGCCCGCAACAGGGGTCGGCAAACCAGGGCGGCATGACGCGTTTTAGGGTTGACTGACGAATGGCGGAAGCCCAGGGACGCGTCTGCCGGAAGGTTTCGAACGGCATAGGGGCGATCTGGCCGACTCGATGGCAGGTTTGGCAATGCTGCTGCAGAATCGGGAGGATGTCTTTGTAAAACACAGGTGGGGCCGCGGCGTGTAGCGTGACTGCGGAACAGAGCACAGCGCAACAGAGAATCGCAGCAATCAACAAGCGTTGCATTAGGTCGTTTAGACAGCTTATCGGCTTCCCTCGTTTCGCACTTGTGTCTGGATTACAAAGGACATCAAATTGCCTGTTTTGTGGCATGAGCAAACTCGATCAGGCAGACCGGGACAAATTGTCCGATTCTCAATTTGCTTTCCCGAAAGAAGAGAAAGAGCCGCTCAACGACGCGAAACATGTGCGCAACGCCATCGCCCGTTTCAATCAGGTGGAAGACGTCAGCGACAGCGAACGCGATGCGGCCTGGAAGCGAATTCAAGCTGCGGCGAAGAAATTCGGAGTGGATGTGCAGGAGGGCGGTTGGCGCGAACTGGCGCACCACGGTAAACGCGAAGGGGGAAAATCATGAAACGTCTGGAAGGAAAAACCATCGCCATTCTGGCGACAGACGGTTTCGAGCAATCTGAATTGCTGGAACCGCGCAAAGCACTGGAAAAAGAAGGAGCTAAAACTCAGGTCGTCTCCCTCAAAGACGGCAAGATCAAGGGGTGGAATGCGAAGGATTGGGGCGAGGAAGTCAAGGTCGATCTCACCGTCGATTCTGCCCAGGCCGACCAATACGACGCGCTGGTGCTGCCGGGCGGCGTGATGAATCCGGACACGCTACGCACCAACCCGAAAGCAGTGGAATTCGTGAAGGCATTCATCGATGCGCATAAGCCGGTAGGTGCGATTTGCCACGGACCGTGGATGCTGGTGGAAAGCGGCGCCGTGAAAGGCCGAACGGTGACTTCATGGCCATCGCTGCAGACGGACATCCGCAACGCCGGCGGAAATTGGGTGGACAAGGAAGTGGTGGTGGATCAGGGAGTGGTCACCAGCCGAAAACCGGCCGACATCCCGGCATTCTGCAGTAAGTTGACGGACGAAATCGCGAGTGCTGCACAGAAGCTGCGCAAAATAGCTTAAAGCTTACGGGCGATTACCAGCGTGATGTCGTCAGATTGAGGCGCACCGGCGGTATAAACCGTCAGAGCCTGCCTTACTTTTTCGATCATTTGCGAGGCAGGCTCTGAACGGCAATCGGCAATGGTCTTTCCGAGTCTGGCAGGACCGAATTCCACTCCGTCCGGGCTAATCGCTTCGGTCACGCCGTCGCTGTAGATCACCAGAGTGTCACCCGAATTCAGCGCTGCGCCAAATTGTTGATATTCGAGGATCGAGACCATGCCGATGACCGGGTTGGCACCGGGCAGTTCTTCGACGGCGCCATTCTCGCGGACAATCAAAGGCGGGTTGTGACCTGCATTGCAGTAAAGGAGGCGTCCATCATCACCGTCGAGGATGCAGAAGAAGAGAGTAATGAACCGGTCGTCCGGACAATTGGCGCAGGTGATTCGGTTGAGTTTCGTCATCACGCCGGCAAGATCGTCCGGCTCTTCGATCAAAACCTGAACTCTTGCCTGCAGCCCCATCATCAGCAATGATGCCGGCATTCCCTTCCCCGAAACGTCTCCCAGCACCATGGCGACGCGGCGGTTGCCGTAGGGAAAAAAGTCGTAATAATCTCCCCCTACTGTGTGGCAGGCGGCGTTGTGTCCGGCCAGGTCGAGCCCTTCTACTATGGGAGCAGCGGCAGGCAGGAACTGCCGCTGAATATCGGCGGCCTGCTCCAGTTCCCGAGCCATGATTTGCCGGGCCTGCTCGATCTCGGCGAGGCGTGTGTGCTCGATTCGAATCGCGGCTACGTTTGCCATCACTGTGAGCAGATTGAGGTCGTCGATCGTGAATTCGCGCTTGAGGGGGGGCGAGTCGACATAGATGATGCCGATGACCCGGTCGTTGGTCTGGAGCGGCACCGCCATAAGGGTCTGAACATTTTGTTCGACAATGCTTCGCCGTTCGCGCAGCGCATCATCCGAAGCCGTGTCCCGTACCATCAGAGAAACCCCTGTGTTCAGGACGCGGTCGCGAACGGCGGTGCTGATACGGAAGTCCTGGCCGCGATGGGCTTTGACCACGAGTTCACCTTCTTCGAGAACCAGAAGAAGACCACGGTCGGCATTCACCGCCTGGATGGAAAGATCAAGGATAAAGGGGAATAGCTCGGGGAGCGGGCGGTGTCCGGCTAGTTCGTTACCGGCGCGGACCAGGGCGGAAATGTGAGACGCGGCGATGTGGGCTTTGGCTGGCTTTTCTGCTTCTATCAGGTCGCCCAGATCGGTTACAACTGTGGCTGACGAGGAGTTGCCTGACGTTTCATCCTCCGCATCGAAAACGACAACCGGTTTCCGGGCATCGGCTCGATCGAAGGTAATGACCAGGTGTCCGGCACCGATTCGATCGCCTGGCTCAAGCAGGGCTCGTCCCACAATTCGAGAACCATTCAGAGTGGTGCCATTCTTACTGTCGAGGTCGCGCACCGCCCAGGCCGCTCCGTCTTTCTCAAAGACCAGATGTTGACGGGAGAGACCAGTATCGTCCGGAAAGGAAATGCCAGCCGCTATGGAACGCCCCAACAACACGGCTTCGTCTTTGAGCGGAATGGTACGGGCTGCGCCGTCGGGCGACAGGATATGCAGTTCTTCATTCATCGAGAGTGAGTTAAGCGTGAGTTAAACGGTGGCGGCCTGCCGGCGTGCCATCGCGAGAACCTCTTCAAGCGCGTCCATAGCTGTCATGCAGTCGGCGTGGGAGACGTCGTAATGAGTGACGGCGCGCATGATCGAGCCGTAGACACCATTTAACAGGATGCCGCGTTCGCGCAAAGCAGCACCAATCCTCTGCGGATCGGTACCTGCAGCGGCGACGTCGAAAATCACGATGTTGGTTTCGACGGGCCGGACCGTGACGCCCTCCATCTTTGCGAGCCGGGCCGCGATGGCGCGTGTGTTGGCATGGTCCTGCCCTAAACGCTTCGGCGTTTCCTCCAGAGCGATGAGACCGGCGGCAGCGAGAATGCCGACCTGGCGCATTCCGCCGCCCAGCCGTTTCCGATACAGGCGCCCGCGGTCAATGAGTTCAGCCGACCCCACCACCATGGAACCGACCGGTGCTCCCAGCGCCTTCGAGAGACAGAACATCACGGTGTCAGCGCGTTCGGCGATGCGAGAAACAGGAACGCCGGTGGCTTCCGAAGCGTTGAAAATCCGCGCGCCGTCGAGATGGACGTTGACTCCGCGGTCGTGAGCTTCATCGCAAATCCGATCGACGGTTTCCAGGGGATAAACACTGCCGCCGCCCATATTGTGGGTGTTTTCGATAGCCACGGCGCCGGTGCGCGCCGAGTGAGGACTGCCCGCCTTCAGGAGCGCATTCACCTGGTCCCAGCTCATGATGCCGCGCTCTGTGTTGGCCGAACGAATCTGGCACCCGCAAAACCACGGGACCATGGAGAGTTCCCAGTCGAAGATATGGGCGCGCGAGTCGCAGATCAATTCTTCGCCATGTTGGGTCAGAACTTTAATTGCGATCACATTTCCCATGGTGCCGGTGGGGACAAAGACGGCGGCTTCTTTGCCCATGATTTCGGCGGCACGCTGCTCGAGGCGATTGAGCGTGGGGTCTTCGCTGTAAACGTCGTCGCCGACTTCTGCTTCCGCCATGGCCCGTCGCATGGCCGGGGTCGGCTTGGTTACTGTGTCGCTACGCAGATCGATCATGCCGCAAGAAACTCCTGGAAAATTTCGTTCGATACCATGATGCCGCGAGCGGTGAGCCGGATATTCATTCCGTCGCGTTCCATGACGCCGCCGGAGATAAACCGCTCGAAAGTGGCCGCATAGCGTTGCCAGTCGGCCTCGTCGGTCTCTACGCCGCTCGACATCCGCAGGCCGACAAAGAATTTTTCTTCGGCCGCGCAGGCAAGCGTTTCTTCGGTGCGGAGATTCTCGCCGCGCTGGGAACGCTCGACGTACTCTTTGGCCGATTCGACATTTTGCCAGCGCAGGCTACCGTCGAAGGAATGGGCGTCCGCTCCGAAGCCGACGTACGGCTCGCGCCGCCAGTATTTCAGGTTGTGCAGAGATTCCGCGCCGGGCTGGGAGAAGTTCGAGATCTCATAACGGGCGAGTCCCGCGCTCTTCAATATGTCGACTGCGGTCTCGTAAAAACCTGCAATTGTGTCTTCGTCGGGAACATCGCGCGCGCCATAGCGCATGCCGTTCAACAGAAGCTCAGACCCGAGGCGGCTATCCTCATCGACTTCCAGCATGTAGACGGAAGCGTGCGGAACGTTAAGTTCGCAGAGACGTTCCAGAGATTCGCTCCAACTAGCTTCGGTTTGCCCGGGCAGCCCGGCGATCAGATCGAGACTCAGGTTGTCGATACCGCAATCGCGCAGTAAAGCGACGTCCTGGGCGACGATCTCAGCGGTATGTTTGCGACCGGTGCGGGCGAGCTCGCCGCGTACGAAAGACTGAACACCCAGGCTGACTCGATTGATTCCGGCGGCGCGCCACGCCATGACGCGTTCACGAGTGAGAGAGCCCGGCGCGGCTTCTATAGTCGCCTCAAGTACCGTGCTGTTGGGGATCGCGCTGAGGATGGCAGAGAGCGCGGCAGTATCCATGGCGCTGGGAGTTCCGCCGCCGAGGTAAACGGTTTCGGGAGCCCAGGTCCATGAGTGGCGGCCGATTTCGCGAACAATTTCGGCGGCGTAGGCGGCTTCCAGTTCGCGCGGAAAAACTCCCGACGCGAAGTTGCAGTAGGTGCACTTCTGCGCGCAGAACGGCCATGAGATGTAGACGCCGACCATGAATCTCTATGATAGGAGGTCTGGATGCCAGGAGGTCGGGAGGACCGTGCGATGATGGCGGCTTATGGTAGCGTCGCAGCTTACCCACCTCGACCCCGCGGTAGTCGATAAGGCCGTGGAATATGGCAGGCAATTCGCCGAGGCGAAGCCCTTCAGACATGTCGCGATTGACGGCTTCTTTGAACCTGACTTCGCGGAGTCACTCTTAGGCGACTTCCCTGCGTTCAATCCGCAAGTGGCTATTAGTGAGAGCGGAGCGGTGGGCGGCAAGGCCGTAAACACAAAAATCCGCGAGATCGGGCCCTCGTACGACGACCTCGATCGCATCATTCGCTCACAGCCCTTTCTCGATTTCATCACTGAAGTCAGCGGCATTCCCGATCTGCTGCTGGATTCGAGGATGCACGGCGGCGGCACACACGAGAATCTGCATGGTCAGGACCTTGACCCCCATGTCGACTTCAACTACGACGAAGCCCGGCAACTGCATCGCCGTCTCAACCTGATCGTGTACCTGAACCATGATTGGAAGGAGGAGTGGGGCGGCGCCCTCGAAATTCATTCCAATCCGCGGCGCCCGGATCAGAACCAGATTACGGTTATCAATCCTCTGTTCAACCGAGCCGTTCTGTTTGAGACCAACGAATATTCCTGGCACGGGTTCCCGAAAATCAATTTGCCGCCGGAAGAACGTCACCGGTCGCGAAAATCGATATCGATTTACCTCTATACGAAGACGAGACCGGCCGAGGAGATCGCCCCGGACCATGCCACGTTTTATGTGCAGCGCCCGCTGCCGGAAAGATTTCAGGCCGGATACGTTTTAACGGAAGAGGACAAAACAGACCTTCTGATTCAGCTGACCCGTCGCGATCGATGGATCGAACTCTACCAGAACCTTGAGTTGCGGAAGAACGAGGAGATTGCCACTTACGCTCGCTATATTGCAGAGTTGCAGTCGCTGGCGCGGCCGCCGTTGCTCGGATACGTGCTGCAGCAGGGATTGGCGGTGGGGTTTTATCCGGAAGGGTGGACGCGCGGTCAGGCCGAATTGACGCTCAACCCGAGAAAGCCGGTGAAGAGCGTCACCGTAAAAGGCTGGCGGCCGGAGACAGCGCCGCAGACGGAGATTTCTCTGGCTATCAGTTCATTGACGATCAATGGCAGCGCGACGGCGAGTTCGACGGTTGCCGGCGGGGTGTTCGAGCTGAAAACCGCTTTCCCTACGCCCTTGACGGAGCCGTTTAAACTGGCCATCCGGTCAGGCACTGAATTCAGAAATCCAGGCGACGAGCGGGATGTCAGTTTCATCGTGATGGAGATCGGTTTCGGCCACTGAAGGCGGCTCTATCGCATGCGGAATTCCGCGTAGTCTATCCTCAACTTGAGTGAACCAGACTATCTCACGGCAGCTCTTTGAGCGAGCGCAGCGCTCCATTCCGGGGGGCGTAAATTCTCCGGTACGCGCCTATCGCGGAGTCGGCGGCGTACCCCCTTTCATCGTGCGGGGCGAAGGCGCCCATATCTACGACGCGGACGGCAACGAATTCATCGACTACGTCGGGTCGTGGGGGCCTCTGATTCTCGGCCACAGACATCCTGAAGTGCTGGATGCGATCGCCCTGGCACTGACACGCGGAACCAGTTTTGGAGCGCCCACCGAGCAGGAGATCGAACTGGCGGAACTGGTGAAGGAAATGGTTCCCTCCATCGAGATGGTGCGGCTGGTTAATTCCGGGACGGAAGCGACCATGAGCGCACTGCGTCTGGCACGTGCATTCACCGGGCGCGACCTCACTATTAAATTCGAGGGCTGCTATCACGGGCATGTCGACTCACTGCTGGTGAAAGCCGGCTCTGGGGTGGCGACGCTCGGGCTCCCCGATTCTCCGGGGGTTCCCAAAGCTTTCAGCGATACGACGATCGCAGTTCCGTTCAATAATCCTGAAGCTGTGGCGCAGGCGTTTGAGAGCCATCCCGGCAAGATCGCCGCGCTGATTGTGGAGCCGGTGTGCGGCAACATGGGGTGCATTCCGCCGGAACCGGGCTTCCTTGAGTTTCTGCGGGAGATCACGGCTAAGAACGATACGCTGCTGATTTTCGACGAAGTGATGACGGGGTTTCGAGTAGCTCCCGGCGGCGCGCAGGAGCTCTTCAACATTCGCCCGGACCTGACGACTTTAGGCAAGGTGATCGGCGGCGGTTTGCCTATTGCCGCTTACGGCGGACGCCGCGACATCATGAGCCAGATCGCGCCCAGCGGGTTGGTTTACCAGGCGGGAACGTTGTCCGGAAATCCGCTGGCGGTGAGCGCGGGTCTGGCGGTTCTGAGGCATCTGCAATCTCATCCCGAGATCTACGAACGGATGAATCGGCTTGGTTCTGCACTGGCCGCCTGCGCGCCGGCGTCGGTCGCGGTGGCGCGGGTTGGCTCTATGATGACCTGGTTCTTCACGGACCAGAATGTCACCGATTATGATTCCGCTAAAACATGTGATGTCAGCAAGTTCGGGAGGTTCTTCCATGCGATGCTTGAACGTGGAATTTACCTTCCGCCGTCGCAGTTCGAAGCGCTGTTTCTCTCGGCTGCGCTGAGCGAGGCGGACGTCGCCCGCACCATTGAGGCGGCGAATGAGGCGTTTGCTGAGGCAGCGCGATAATCATCCCGCTGTAACATTTTCGTGTCAGCGTGAGAAAGCGTGTCTGAAAGTTTGCCAGAAGTAATCATCGAAGGCAGGAAACTGGAGAAGTTCTACGGCAATCCCGGCGACTCCGTGATCCAGGTGATTGCGCCCACGGATATTTCGGTCTACGCGGGAGAGATTCTCGCCGTTCTGGGGCCATCGGGTTCGGGAAAATCGACGCTGCTCAGGATGCTGACCGGACTTTCGAAACCCTCAGCCGGGGAAGTTTTGTGGCATGGCATGCCAGCGGCGCAGAAACGCCCCAACGTCTCGATCGTGTTCCAGAACTTCGCTCTGTTTCCCTGGCTATCCGTGCTGGAGAACGTGGAAGCGCCGCTGAAAGCGAAAGGCGTCGGGGAGATCGCGCGACGCAAACGCAGTCTGAAGATTCTGGAAACCGTGGGCCTCGATGGCTTCGAAGCAGCGTATCCCAAGGAACTTTCGGGCGGGATGAAGCAGCGGGTCGGATTCGCCAGAGCTCTGGTGGTGGAGCCGGAGGTCCTGTTTATGGACGAACCGTTTTCCGCACTGGATGTTCTGACTGCCGAGAACCTGCGCGGCGAACTGCTGGAGTTGTGGAAAGACAAATCGATTCCGACCCGCGCGGTTTATATTGTGACGCACAATATCGAAGAAGCCGTTTTGCTGGCGGATCGGATCCTCGTTCTCGGCAAGAATCCCGGCCATATCCGAACGGATTTCCGGGTAGAACTCCCGCAGCCTCGCGACCGCAAGTCGCCCGAGTTTCTGCAGAAGGTCGACTATATCTACAAAGTGTTGACGCAGCCGGAATCTGTACTTGCCGTCATGCCTGATTCGAGCGTGGCGCAGCCGGTGTCGGCTAACAAGCGAGCCAAGTTTCCTATGTTGCCGCACGCACGGCCAGGCGGAATCACAGGGCTGCTGGAGATTCTCTCAGACCGCGGCGGGCGCGACGACATTTATCATGTGGCGGACGACCTGGCATTCGAAATCGACGATTTGCTACCGATTGTGGAAGCGGCGTCGATGCTGGGATTCGTAAGAGTTTCGGAGGGCGATGTCGAGGTGACGCCGGAAGGCCGGGCTTACGTCGAAGCGGACATTGCCGAACAGAAAGAGATGTTCGCCAAATCCGCTATGGAAAACGTGCTGCTGATTCGGCAGATCACGCGGGCTCTGCAATCGAAATCGAATCACACACTCCGCGACGAATTTTTTCACGATACGCTCGACGAACATTTCTCCGAAGAAGAAACGATACAGCAGCTTGAGACCGCAGTGAACTGGGGCCGCTACGCCGGGTTGTTCGATTACGACGCGGGGACTCGCAAGCTGTATATACCGGAGCCTGAAGAAGCGGAGCCGGTAAAAGAGTGACGCCGCGCATGGCCCGGCTGCCCCGTCTGTCGCTCGACCGGACGTGGCCGTTCTTCCTCGACCTCCTGGTGTTCGCGTTCGTACTCAGCGTCTTTTACGGCGTCATCGCGATCAGCCGGTACTGGCTGGGCGCGGCCACACCCGTTACGCAGATCAGTCTTTCGCCGTGGAGCCTGCCGAGATACGCGTTCTACTCTCTGGTTCGGATCGGGCTCGCATACATCCTGAGCTTGTTTTTCGCGGTTGGCTACGGGTATATCGCGGCGCATAACAAAGCGCTGCGTCCCCTGATGGTGGCGGTGCTGGACGTTCTGCAATCGATACCCGTGCTGAGCTTCCTGCCGGGCGTGATGCTGGCGATGGTTTCGCTGATTCCAGGGCAGCAGCTTGGCATCGAATTGGGATCGATCATCCTGATCTTCACGGGCCAGGTATGGAATATGGCGTTCAGCTTTTATTCGTCGCTGCGGTCGATTCCCCGCGAACTGCATGAAGCGGCGGACATCGGGGGATTCAGCAAGTGGCAGCGCTTCATTCAGCTTGAACTGCCTTTCGGCGCGATCGGGTTGATCTGGAACTCGATTGTGTCCGTAGCGGGCGGCTGGTTCTTTTTGATGGCATGCGAGATGTTTGTGCTGGGCAAGCGCGACTTTCGGCTGCCCGGACTGGGTTCCTATCTGCAGACGGCGGCTGGAAATGGCGATACCAGTTCGATGCTGTGGGGACTGGCGGCGATGATCGGCGTGATCCTGCTGATCGATCAGGTGGTCTGGCGGCCGGCGATTGCGTGGTCGGAGAAGTTTCGCTTCGAGCAGGTGGAGAGCACGATAGCGCCGGCGTCGCCGATCCTGCATATCCTGCGAAACTCGCGGGCCATTCGTTCGTTCAACGAAAAGACGATTCATCCCATCGCCGAGAAGATCGATCTGTATTTCGCCAGGAAACAGCGCGTGGAAGCGAGGCCGCTTTCGACCGCTCCGAAAGCCGTTCTGTTACTAGTGGCTCTGGCGGCTCTGGCTGGAGCGGGTTACGGACTTTTCCAGGTGGCGCTTCTGTTACGGGGCATTCATCGCGGTGAAGTGAATAACGTTCTGATTGGCGCGGGCGCGACTTTTCTGCGTGTCAACGTGTCGTTACTGATCGCGGCAGCGTGGACCATTCCCGCGGGGGTGGCGATCGGGTTTCATCCCAGGCTGGCGCGCATCGCCCAGCCGTTCACTCAGATCGCTGCCTCCGTGCCTGCAACGGCGCTGTTTCCGGTATTGCTGTTGGCGATTGTGAATCTGGGCGGAGGTCTGGGCGTGGGTTCTATTCTGCTGATGCTGCTGGGAACCCAGTGGTACATCCTGTTCAACGTGATTGCGGGTGCGACGGCGATCCCCAGCGAATTTAAAGAAGTGGCCGACCTGTTTCACTTCAGCCGTGCAGACCGCTGGCGCATTGTGATCCTGCCCGGTATTTTCCCCTATCTGGTTACGGGCCTGGTGACGGCATCGGGTGGTGCGTGGAACGCCAGCATCGTCGCTGAATATTTCCATTTCCGCGACCGCGTAATGTCGACCACGGGATTGGGCGCGCAGATCAGTGCGGCGACGGACGCGGGCCACTTTAACGAACTGCTGCTGGCAACGATGGTGATGGCGTCTTTGGTGGTCTGCACCAACCGGTTAGTTTGGAGACCGCTCTACCGGCTCGCCGAAACGCGTTATCGGCTGGGGTAACGACCGCTATTTTTTCGAAGCTTCCGGATGCAGAAATTGCGCGAGATAGCCGCTCGCGGCGTGGTACGCATCCAGCCAATGAGAGAAGACGAGAAATTCGTGCACCTCGTCGGGAAAGATGAGTTGTTCGAACGGGACGCCTTGCCGGCGCAAGGCTTCGATCAGATGAACTGACTGGCTGAAGCGAACGTTGCGATCGTCGTCGCCCTGAACAACGAGAACAGGCGACGTCCAGGTTTTCATGAACGCGAGAGGCGACGAATCGAAGGCGGTTTTGGCGAGTTTGGCCTGACGTTCGGGGTCGCCGGGGAAACGGCCGATTTCGAGACTCCAATCATGAACGCCATGTAAGTCGACTCCTACTTTGAAGATGTCGGACGATCTCGCGAGCGCCAACGCGGTAAGGTAACCACCGTAGGATCCACCCCAGGCGCCGATGCGTTGCGGATCCACGTCAGAACGAGATTGCAGATAGCGGCCTGCGCCGAGAATGTCGTTATACTCAGCGCCGCCGCTGGCGCCGAAACCAGGGGCTTCACGGAACTGCATGCCGTAGCCGATGCCACCCCGATAGTTGATGGAAAGCACGACGTATCCCTGGCTCGCGAGGTATTGATTGAGGCCGTAAGCGTGGTTGTAATACTCCATGTAGTGCCAGCCGAGCAGCATCTGCCGGCGCGATCCGCCGTGGAAGAAGAGGACTGCCGGATGTTTGGCCGGAGGACCAGGAGGAAGAAAAACCTGCCCGTGAACTTCCATACCATCGGCGGCCCGGAACACTATGGGCTGAGGTTCGACCAATGAACCTTCCGGAAATGTGGCGGGGATTGTCTGGGGCGTCAGATCTCGGATAGTTCCATCGGTTTCGCGCAAGGCGGCACGCGGCGGCTGTCGGGCGTCGGAATGAAATAGCGCGGTATGTCCGTCAGCCAACGGTGCAGGCGCCCATTCGATACCCTGCCCTTCTGTAAGGCGACGAACACGGCCGCCGTCTGCAGGAACCTGCCATAAATGGCGGCGCTCGGAGTCGTCCTGATTGGAAGAAAATACCATTGACTTTCGATCGCTCGAAGGAGCTACATGCTCAATTTCGAAGTTCCCTGGCGTCAGCAGATTGATCGAGCCGTCGCTGGCGTTCAGAGAATAAAGGTGCAGCCAGCCATCACGCTCCCAGGGGAAAACAATACGGTCACCGGCCATCCAGAGCAGCTGTTTGTCCGAGCCATCTTCGCGGAACACGCTGCCCACACCTTCTTTCGCACGCCAGACCTCACGTCCTTTGCCGGTCAGCGGGTCGGCTACTCGGATCGACCACGGCATATCTTCGCGATGCGCTTCCCATGCGAACAGACTGGGATAGGCAGCTAAACGGATGAACGCGATCTGCTTGCCGTCGAGAGACCAGGCGATGGACTGGTCAGTGTCGACAGAGGGATCCATCCAGACCAATGCCTTGCCGCGCAGATCATAGACGCCGACAAAGGCATGATCCACACGCTCGCTGGTGAAGGCGAGCCGTGCGGAATCGGGCGACCAGGCAAGTTCATGCGCCGTGCCACGTTCATGCAGTAACGGCTCGGGCCGGGCAGCGGGATCTTTGCCATTGAAGTGGGTCCACCAGATCTGGCCACCGGCGAGCCAGGCGACGGCGGAGTTATCGGGCGCCACGACCGCTTCGTGTCCCGAACCCAGCTTGTGAGTCTCGCCTGGCACCCCTCCCGATGTCCCGCCCGATAGAGACGCGATCCAGACTTCCTGCTGCACGCCGGCCGGGCTGCTGCGCGGATTGGGGTATTCGCCGCGACCGTTGACGCCGCCTCCGCGAGTAAACACGACGGCGGAGGAATCGGGTCTCCATGTGAGATCGGAAATATCCTGCCCGTCATCTGCCGTGAAGCGGGTGATTACGAAAGCCTGATAAGACGGCGCTGTGGCCACCCAGATATTGCGCACGCCGGAAGCATTCTGCACCCAGGCGATCGCGTCGCCCTTCGGTGACGTCACGAGATCGGTCGGCACCGGAGCGCTGAGCACTTGCTCGATAGTGAACGGTCCGGCCGCGAACACGGGCCAGGCGAGGAGAAAAGTCGCCAGAAAGAATACGGCGCCAACTTTGTTACGATGACTCCACTTGCCAGAAGCCAGAGCCAATTCGACCGCAGGCTCCGTAGTCCGCGTCTCGATCGGAAACTTCCTCGAGATGTACGATTTCATGGTTTTTGGCTACTACGCTCAGGATATCGGTAAAACGTTCTTCCCGAGCACCGATCCGTTCGCTTCTCTGATGCTTTCCCTGGCAACGTTTGGCGCCGGCTTCCTGATGCGGCCGCTGGGCGCTATCGTTCTGGGCAGTTATATTGATCGCCACGGACGGCGCAAGGGCCTGATTCTCACACTCTGGATGATGGCGGCGGGAACCTTGTCGGTCGCTGTCGTACCCGGTTACGCCACGATCGGCATTGCCGCGCCGCTGCTGGTGCTGGCGGGACGTCTGGTGCAGGGTTTTTCGGCCGGCGTCGAAGTAGGGGGCGCGTCGGTTTATCTGGCCGAAATTGCCACGCCGGGAAACATCGGGTTTTATACGAGCTGGCAATCGGGCAGCCAGCAGGTCGCGGTGATGTTCGCGGCTGTGCTGGGTTTGACACTGGCGCCCCGCTGGGGCTGGCGAGCACCGCTGCTGGTCGGTTGCCTGCTGATCCCTTTTCTCTTCTGGCTGCGTAGTTCGCTGCTCGAGACGGACGTTTTCCTCGCGCGCAAACATCACCCCTCCGTCGCCGAAATCTGGAAGACGATTCTGGTCAACTGGCAACTGGTGGTTCTCGGCATGATGATGTCGACCCTCACCACCGTTACGTTTTACATGATCACGGCTTACACGCCGACGTTCGGTAGCAGCGTCTTGCATCTGGCGAGCCGGCAGAACCTGATTGTGACGCTGTGCGTGGGGGCGTCGAACTTCATTCTGCTGCCGATCATGGGCGCAGTTTCGGATCGTGTGGGAAGACGTCCGCAGTTGATCACGTTTGCGGTACTTGCGCTCATCACGGCTGCTCCGCTCTACGTCTGGCTGGTTGCGGGGCCGACTTTTACGAAGCTGCTTCTCCTCGAGCTTTGGTTCTCGGTGATCTTCGCCGGCTACAACGGCGCGATGGTGGCGTTTCTCACGGAGATCATGCCGCTGGATGTCAGGACCACCGGCTTCTCCATGGCGTTCAGTCTCGCGACCGCCATCTTCGGTGGATTCACTCCTGCTATCGCGACCGCGCTGATCCGCGCCACGGGAAGTCGCGCGATGCCGGCCCTGTGGTTATCGATTGCGGCAGTGCTGGGCCTGGTATCAGTCACGCTGCTCAAGCGCATATCGAAAGAGGGCGGCCGACCGGTAGATTCCATGCACGAACTTGCTGTAGGGCAGCGTAATAAACAGAGCTAACACGACTGCCAGATGGACGCCGAGGAGTGGCGCCATGGCCCCCGTGTTGCGGAAAATCATGAGGGCGAATCCCGTGAGCCCGGTCGCGAGAAGCATAGAAATGAAGGGCAGTCCGATGCCTGCCTGCCTCCAGCGCAGTAACCCAATCGGCCCCACGATCAGGCCGATGCCGCCCAGTGTTCCCAGGACGACGGGCACGCTCGAGTAAGCATAGGGCGCTTTCCAGCCCAGCACGTTGTCGTAGAAAGCGGCGACGCAGGTGGAGGCGAAACAGAGCAGAAATCCGTAGAACGTGAAGTGATGAAACAGGCGGCGGGCAGGACTCGAAAGATACTTCAGCGTTGTCGCATCCCGGAACATGCGCGTAAAAGCCGAGAGCCGCGGTTGAAGCCCGCCCTGATCTTTCCACAAGCGATTCAGTGCGACTGCCAACGCTACGAGTACGAGCAACCCTGCGATTCCGAAAATTGCGACCATTACTCCGTGCGGTATGGCAGCGTAGAAGTCTCCGCCTGAAGTGTGCGGCGTAAAGATGAGCCCGAGCGCCGCAAGGACAATCACTATTGCGGCTACCGCCGGACCAGACAGCAAGCCGATGGGCCGAGCGTACTCGATATATGACTTCCTGCGGATCTCCGCGAGGATCTTCGGAACATCCACGGCGAACTCGTGCGGCGGGGCATATTGGCATGCAGACAGACAGTCGGTGCAGTTATGGCAGAGGTTCGCCAGATAGTTCAGATCGCCATCGGGAAATTCAAGCCGCCGCTCCATGGCAGGAAAGACCGCGCAGTAGCCTTCGCAGTAGCGGCACGAGTTGCAGATCGTCATGAGACGATCGCCTTCCTGCATCAGCGCGGAACGCTCAGAGGGCGGCACGCGCTGCCTCTTTTCCCGCAATGCGCCCGAAGGCAGTCCCAATGGTCATGCCAAAACCCGCCAGATATCCCTTGCCGAGGATGTTGCCCGCCATGATCTCGCCGGCGGCAAAAAGATTCCGCGCGCAATTCCCGTCTTTCATTACAATTTGTGCCTGTTCGTTCACCTTCACACTCAGGTAAGTGAACGTGATGCCTGGGCGCAGCGGATAACCCAGAAACGGTGGCGTATCGAGCGCCTGCGCCCAATGGGATTTAGGAGGTGTAAGACCTTCGGTCCGGCAATCGTCGAGAACCGTGTGATCGAAGCGGCCCGGACGCACCGATGCGTTGAAGTTGCGCACCGTCGCTTCCATGGCATCGACGGGCAACCCGAGTTTCACGGCCAGTTCGGCAATCGAGTTGGCCCGAATAGCCGGAAAAACCGAAGGCATGAAGCGGCCGACAACTTTCGAATCGATGAGAGACCATGCGATCTGACCGGCCTGCTGGGCGACGAGACGTCCCCAGATGGCATAGCGTTTCGGCCACAACTCCTCGCCCTCGTCGTAGAAACGGGAGCCTTCGCGATTCACGACGATTCCGAGTGGCACGCAATCGAGCCGGGTCACAATGCCGCCGTCAAACTTCGGCGCGCGCCCGTCGATAGCAACGGCGTGACATTGCTTCGGATCTCCCACAGGCTGGACCCCGGCGTCGAGCAACAACTTGAGCACTTTGCCGTTGTTGTACGGCGTGCCGCGAATCAGAAAGTTCTCCGCGCCATCGCCCCACGCCTCTTTGAGCCACTCGATATTGGCTTCAAATCCGCCGGCCGCGAATACCACCGCTTTGGCTCGCAGTTCGAGCGGCGATCCGCCGACTAAAGCGGTGGCGCTCTCAAACAACCCATTACAGATGTCCAGGGACACTACTTCGGTGTTGTACATTACCCGAATTCCACGCTTCCGGGCGGTCTCGTAATAGCTATTCAGCAGCGCTTTGCCGCCGCCAAGGAAGAATTCGTTGGTTCGACCGAGATGGAGCGTACCGGTGAGCGAGGGCTGAAAGCGGACACCATGACTTGTCATCCAGGCGCCCGCTTCAGCCGATGACCGGATGGTCATTCGTGCCAGTTGTTCATCGGTCTCGCCGCCGGTCACCTGACGCAGATCGTTCCAGTATTCGTCTTCGAGGTAAGCGGCATTCATGCGCCGCATATTGCGTGTGTGCCGGCTGTTGCCGCCGCGAAATTCAGGCGGAGCCGATTCGACGATCAGGACACGCGCACCCTGCTCGTTCGCCGTAAGCGCGGCACAGAGCGCGGCATTGCCACCGCCCACAATCAATAAGTCGTATTCCGGGTTTTCGTCAGTCAATTGCGTTTCCAGTATGCAACATGGGTGGGAAGATGAAGGTTGACGGTTCTCATGAAGTTTTTTACTATCACGTCTTTCCTTATCGCCACCTGCGCCACGCTGGCGGCACAGACCACCGCCGACAAGGCCAATCTCGACAACGGGAAGAATCTCTTCGCGAAATACGGTTGTTATCAGTGCCACGGATACGTGGGTCAGGGGGGACTGGCAGGAGCCCGTCTGGCCCAGACTCGCCTTACGCTGATTGCTTTCACCACGTATGTTCGCAATCCCCGTCCTGGCGGTATGCCGCCCTTCCGGGCAAAGTTAGTTTCCGATAAAGAACTTGCCGATGTGTACGCTTACATTAAGACGTTCCCGGAACCGCCGGCCGTCAAAGATGTGCCGCTTCTCAACCAGTAATCTTCATGCCTGACTCTGACAACAAAAAAAAAATCGCCCCGGTAGACCGGCGCAATTTTCTGCGCGGTGTGGCGGCGGGCGCATCCGCGCTGGCGGCTGCTCAAACGGTTACGGCTCAAGTCGCCTCGGCGCAGCCACCAGTTACTTCCGGCGCTGCTAACCCTACGGGCGATGAACGGCCTGGGTCTGACTTCATGGTGGATGTGATCAAGTCGCTCGGCATCGAATACTGTGCCGTGAATCCCGGGTCCAGCTTTCGCGGTCTGCACGAATCGATCGTGAACTACGGCGGCAACAGGAATCCCGAACTGCTGACCTGCTGCCACGAAGAAGGGTCCGCCGCCATAGCGCACGGCTACGCCAAGATTGAAGGCAAGCCGATGATGATTATGGTTCACGGCAATGTCGGATTGCAGCATGCCTCAATGGCAATCTACAACGCGTACGCCGATCGCGTGCCGGTCTTCATCGTGATCGGCAATATCCTCGATGCCGACTACCGGCGCGGCAATGCCGAATGGATGCATAGTGTTCAGGATGCGGCAGCTATGGTCCGCGATTTCACGAAATGGGACGATACACCGGCTTCGCTGCCTCATTTCGCGGAATCGGCCGTACGCGCATACAACATCGCGATGACTCCGCCGTACGACCCCGTCGCGATTGTGGCGGATGGAACCCTGCAGGAAGAACCGATCGCGAACAAGAATCTGCGCATACCGAAACTGGTGATCAGCTCACCTCCGCAGGGGGAATCGGCCGCCGTAAAACAAGCCGCGACCATGTTGCTGGCCGCCGAGAATCCGGTGATCGTCCCCGGGCGTCTCGCGCGCACTCCCAAAGGAATAGATTCCCTGGTGGAGCTCGCGGAATTGTTGCAGTGCCGTGTGCAGGACCAGCGGATGCGGATGAACTTTCCGTCGAACCATCGGCTTTACGGGAATCCCGGCGTCCTGCCCGCGTCGCCTAACCTCTCCGATGCCGACCTGATTCTGGCCCTTGAAACCCAGGATCTCTGGACTCTCACCAATCGCCAGACCCCGATCAACCGTTTTGGCATGGAAAGCCAACCCACTACAAAACCCGGCACGAAGATCATCAACATTTCCGCGCTGGAACTGAATCACAAATCGAACGAGCAGGATTTCTGGCGCTACGTGGAGGCAGATCTCAACATTGCCGCTGACGCCGAAGCCACTCTGCCTTCACTGATTGAAGAGGTCAAACAGCAGATGACCGCCGACCGCAAACGCGCACTCGAGCAGCGCGGGATAAAAGTTGCGGAGGCCAACCAGAGGGCCCGCGACAATAACCGGCAACTGGCCACTCTCGGCTGGGACACCAGCCCGATCAGTACCGCCCGGCTATCGGCAGAGATCTGGGCGCAAATCAAAAATGAAGACTGGTCGCTGGTATCGACCGACCGCATGGTGAGCGGCTGGCCGACGCGGCTCTGGAACTTTACCAAACACTACCAGTTCATTGGCGCCCAGGGGGCAGCCGGTATTGGATATGGCGCGCCGGCTTCGGTTGGCGCGGCGCTGGCCAACCGGAAACACGGACGCCTCAGCGTCAGCATCCAGTGCGACGGCGATTTCAACTACTCGCCGGCCGTGATCTGGACGGCAGCTCATCACAAGATTCCCATCCTTTACGTGATGCACAACAACAGGTCATATCACGAAGAGCGCATGTACATTACGATGCTCGGCGCCAAGTTCAATCGAGGGTCGGGGAACGAATCGAACGTCGGCACGGCTTTGATCGATCCGGATATTAATTACGCTTCGATTGCCAAAGGTTACGGCCTCTATGCTGAGGGACCGATCATGGATCCGAAGGATTTAGCGCCGGCGCTGAAGCGCGCGATCGAACGAGTGAAGGCCGGTGAACCGGCGCTGCTCGACGTGCATACACAGCCTCGCTGAGGTTCGAAACAATTTCCGCCTGGATTGTGCCCAGCTTCCCCATGTGGAATAATCAGTTACCAGACCGGACTCGGTCTCAACCTGATAGAGCATTGTACCGCTCTGCTGCGCCGGCCATCACCGGTTGCCATTCAAATCGAGGCTTTCAAGAAGTGGGAAAACGCTACCGCGGAAACAACTATCCATCAGTCCCTCCAACTCGGACTTATGTTCCGACAAGAAGCGCGCAAAAGCCGCCTTTCTATGCCGAGATCGAGGCCGCCAGCCAGTGGCCTCCCGATTCAGAAGACTGGGAAGCCTTTGTTGTCAATGTAGTGCAGCTCCCCGCTGCCTTGAAACCAGCCGTACAGGAAGCTATCCGCCAGCAGCGCTGGAAGATCGCACCCAATCCTCTGGCAGCCATCCGCACCGCTTCGCATCAGGAAGCGAAACGGATGGGTTTGACGTAGGGCAGGCAACTTACTTCGCAACTCTTCAATCGCCGCAGCAGTTCGTACTAAACATTACATTTTAGGCCGGCACGACATTTCGCTGGCTTTCCCTGACCACTCCTCCCTTGCCAGCGTGCATTAATTCCTCATCCGATATCGGAAAAATCTGGCACCTTTCGCTGTGAATTGCCGCAATATCCAGTGACGAGAGGGCGCAAACAAGACGCCCGATTGATCTGAAAACGGGAGGGAACAACGTGGCAAAATCACCGAGAAAAATTGGCGGTGTCAGCGCAGTACAGGCACCGACTGGAGGGCCAGGACCTGTATCCGCGGCTCATGCGGACTTCATCTGGAATGGCGGGCCCGTCATAACGTGTCCGGTAATTTACGCGACTTTCTGGGGATCGCACTGGGCCGACGCAACCCATCAGGCGCAGGCAGCGCGCCTCATTCAATTTCTGAAAGACATGCTGCAAAGTACCTGGATGAACATCATGACTCAGTACGGAGCCAGCAGCGGCAAGGGCAGCGGCCTGTATGTTCAGGCCTCGTACATATCGAGCGGCGTGCCCGCCAACCTGACCGACGCGGCAATCCACACGGTCCTGCAGAGCGCTATCAACGCCGGATCGATTCCCGAACCTCCGGCCAATAACACCTCGCAGGTAATCGTCATTTACCTCGACGAAAGTGTGGCCGTCAAAGATCCGACATTCGGTGTCACGATGTGCGAGCCGGGCGGCGACAATGCCTTCGGTTATCACTATGACTTCGTAACAGCCAAAGGGAATAACTGCTATTACGCTGTCATTCCGTCCCTCAGCGATGCGTGTATCACGAGCACCTGCCCCGGAGGTTGTTCTCTGAATCTCAGCGAGACGCAGGAACAGCGCCGGACTCAGGTCACCAGCCACGAATTCGCTGAAATGATCACAGATCCCAAATTCCCCACCGGCTGGTATGGTCCCTCCAGCGATGAGTGTGGCGACATCTGCAACGGCGAGACGACCACCATCACAGTGGGCGCGAACACATGGAACGTGCAGCGGATTTACAGCAAAACTGACGACATTAATACCAATGGCGCCAGCTATTGCCTCGCTTCCGCCGCGGCCCCCATACCCAAACTTGCGGGAGGTCCCGCTGCTGTTGCGACCACCGCGCAGCTTTCGCCGGATCGCTTCGCATCGTACAACACATTTTTGCCCTTGCCCGACATTCAGCACGATGCGCAATCCGGTAAGGGAGCGCTCGATGAGAAGACGGTAACTACCTGGGTGCGGAACCTGTTCTACCCGCTCAACCACGCCAACGTTTTCGGCAACATGCCGGCAGCGCTGCGGCAGGTGGCGGATATCCTCGACAAGTCGGCCAAATAGTTATTTGTAGCAACACCCTGGCACAACAGCGCGTGGCGGACTGGTACCGCCTCGCGCTTTTTTTCTCGCAGCCCGATATAATCGGATGCGAATGGACGTATTCGACGAACTGGTGCGCCTGCGCGATAGCGGGCAGAAGTGCGCCCTCGCGACGATCGTTCAGGTTAAGGGTTCCATTCCCAGTTTCCAGAGCGCAAAACTCCTGGTGAGGGAAGACGGTTCCATGATCGGTACCATTGGCGGCGGCTGCGTCGAAGCCGAAGTCTGGAATGCGGCGCGCGATGTAATTTCCACCGGCAAGCCGCGGCATATGTCGTTCAGTCTGGGGCAGGACGCGGCCTACGACAACGGCCTGATTTGCGGAGGTCAACTGGATGTTTTCGTGGAGTGCGTAAATCCGCAGCCGGGCGCCTTCGTGTTTGGCGGCGGCCACATTTCAAAGAGTCTGGCCAAGGTGCTGGACCTCGCCGGGTTCCGCGTTGCGGTGATCGACAATCGCGAAACGTACGCCAACAAAGAACGCTTTCCCGAAGCCTCTGAAGTTCACGCGGAAGAGTACGAAGACGTTTATCCGAAACTGAACATCACCGAAGCGTCTTACATAGTGATTGTGACGCGCGGCCATCGTGACGATATGCGCATTCTCCGCTGGGCCGTCACGACACGGGCCAGGTATATCTCGATGATCGGCAGCCGCCGCAAAGTGATCGCAGTCATTCGTGAACTCGAAAAAGAGGGAGTGCCCGTCACCGCCTTTGAACGCGTATACGCGCCCATGGGTCTGGAAATCGGGGCTGAATCTCCCGAGGAGATCGCCATTTCAGTGGCGGCGGAAATGATCGCGATGCGGCGCGATCCGGAAGGAAGTTGGCGCACGCTCTCAAAATCCGTATTCGTCGATGAACGTCTGCGCGCTTTACTCCAGTGACAGAAATTGTTGGGACAGTTTCCGCTGTGATTCTCGCAGCGGGAGAGTCGCGTCGCATGGGTACGCCTAAAGCCCTGCTCCCTTTTCGGGAAGGAACTTTTCTTTCCCATCTCGCCGGCACTTTGGCGCAACGCTGCTCGCCGGTGATCGCCGTGTTCGGCCATGACGCCGCTCGACTCATGCCGGCCTGTCCCGCCACGGCCATCCCGGTGGAGAATCGCGACTATCGTCTGGGAATGCTCACTTCCCTGCAGACCGGTTTGCGTTCCCTGCCCTCCCAAACGGAGGCGGTCTTTTTCACCCCAATCGATCACCCCGCCGTCGATGGAGCGACGATCGAGGCGCTTCTCCAGTCGCAGGCCCTGATCGCGATTCCTCGCTACAACGGCACGCGAGGCCATCCCGTGTTGCTGCGGAAGAGCGTGATTGAGGAATTTCTCAGCGAGCCCGTCTCGTCGAAAGTCCACGACGTAATCAATCGCCACGCCGCTGAAATCGAATACATCGACACAACAGATCCGGGCGTGACGGACGACATCGATGACCGGGCGCTTTATCGGGGATTGCTCGAGCGCGAGGCTGTGAGCCGATGAACAAGTGGGTCAAACGAGCGCTCTGGCTGGTTGCTTTCTACCTTCTTGCGGCTGCGTGGGTACCCACCGTCTCCATGGGAGGCCTTCGTGAGCCTATCCATCATGCTCTCGAAAGCGCGCTCGGACGCAAGGTCGAGATCGGTGACATACGGCTTCGCCTGCTGCCTAAACCGGGCTTCACCATCCGGAACGTGATCATCGGTGAAGATCCTTCGATAGGCGCCGAGCCCACTGCGTACGTCACCACCATGCACGCGATGCCGGGAATTTCCGTGCTGTTCGGTGGACCGCTTTCTTTCTCTTCTGTCGATCTTGAAGACGCCAGCGTTAACCTGACCCGCGTCGACCGTAATCAAACCGGCATGCACTGGAATTTCTCCGCCATCGCCGGCCCCAGGCTGCTGGCTGCGTTTCCCAGCGTGCACATGCGCGGCGGCCGTATTAATTTCAAGTTCAACGACACCAAGTCGGTTTTTTATCTGCTCGACACCGACATTGATCTGTGGCCACCCGCCTCCGTCCGAAGCGACTGGACTCTGCGAGTGAGGGCGCAGCCGGCCCGAACGGACCGTCCCGCTCGTGGTTTTGGAAATTTCACGGCGCGCGGCAGCTGGAATCCACGCGAAAACGGTATTGCACTCGACCTCAAGCTCGAGAAGAGTCAGCTCAGCGACATGCTTACCCTCTTTAACGGGCAGGAATCCGGCATCTATGGAGAGATTTCGGGCGATGCCCATCTCGCGGGGCCCGTATCGCACATCGGATTCGCGGGCCGAGTCAGCGTCGCGAATATCCACGGTTGGGATCAACTCCCACCCGGCGGTGGCGCGTGGCCCCTCGTGCTCAGTGGCACCCTGAATGCGCCCGGACAGGAGCTCGATCTGAATGCCAGTCTCGACTCGAAACAATCTCCATTCGCCGTGCATTTTCGTGTTTCAGATTATCTGCGAACGCCGCGGTGGGGCGTAACCGCTAATGTGCGGGAGTTCCCATTAGCGCCGGTAACCACTCTGGCCCGTAACCTCGGCGCCCAGATACCAGACAACTTCAAGCTCGACGGCAAAGCCAGCGGCGCCGTCGGCTATTCCATGCCCGCGGGGGTACCGCGCATCGATGGGCAGCTCACCATCAACGGAGCCACCCTCTCGATTGGCAGCGCACCGCCTCTTCGCGCGCCGCAGGCGGACGTTCGTTTTTCCGGCAGCACGGTGACTCTTGCCCCAGCCGTAATTAACAACGTCAACGGAGAATCGGCTATTCTCGATGCTTCGTGGGACGCAGCGAATCAGCGCGTGGAAGCCGTGCTCTCGAGCGACGGTATGTCGATCGCATCTCTCGGCCATCAGATTTCCATTGCCGGAATTCCGTTTCTCAGTCTTGCGACTGCCGGTAACTGGAAAGGCCGTCTACGATTCGTCAGCAGTCCCACAACCAACGATTTGAATAAAAGCGATCTGAGTAAAAACGATCTGCCTCAGGAGACAACCGGATGGCATGGAGACATAAATCTTGAGAACGCCGATATTCCGTTCGAAGCCTTCGCGCAACCCATTCATGTGACTACGGCCGATGCAACTATCGATGGGGCCAGGCTCGACGTGAAACGTCTGAGTCTCTCGATTGATGGGATGGAAGTTCAGGGCGATTACCACTACGATCCCGCCGCTATCCGGCCGCACCGCTTCCGTCTTGTCATACCGAAAGCCGATGCATTGCGCGTCGAGAACCTTCTCATGCCCACGCTTCATCGCGGCAATTTCATCAACTATGCGTTCAACTTCGGCCGTGTCCCTCAACCTGACTGGCTCCGCGGCATGAAAGCCGATGGGACGATTCTGGCCGGATCCATCACCCTGGCGGGGGAAGAATTCAAAGCGGTCCGTGCCCGGGTTTTGTGGGACGGCCCTACCCTTCGTGTCGCCTCACTGAACGCGCACTATAACTCGGCGGCTTTCGTCGGAAGCGCTTCCATTCAGCTGGCCGAACGTCAGCCCGTCTATAACATTGAAGGTAAACTGTCTGATTTTTCCTGGCATTCCGGCGCGATGAACGCGGATGGTTCTCTGGTCACTTCGGGCACCGGATCGGCTTTGTTCAGTAACCTTCGCGCCCAGGGGACGTTCCAGGGCCGGTCCATCGATCTTTCTCCGCTCGACTCTTACGACTCAGTAGCAGGCACATTTGACTGGACCGGCGATGTCCGTAAGCCGAAGTTACGCCTCTCCCAGTTGGTACTCAAGAGCCCTTCCCAAACTCTGCAGGGCGCAGGTGAACTCGATGACGCTGGCCACCTGGTTCTGAAACTCAGTGACGGTACACGTCAGATTCAGGCTTCCGGGGGCCTTTTGCGCGGTGATTTATTCAAGCCATCTCCCAACCCCTAAGCATTACCTCATGAAATAGTCAATCGGAATTGTTATAAAAATTCCCTTGCCAGTCCCAGTACTCCTAGGCCAAAATGGTAGTTTGGATACAACTAAGCGAATTCTGCTAGCTTTTGGTGTCGCCATACTTCTCCTCATAGGAGCAGGCGCTGCGGCCTTGCTGCAGACCTATGTCCATGAAAACGCGATTGAATCGGTAAATCACAGCGAGGATGTGCTGATTCAGCTGGGTGAACTCGCCGTCCACTCCGAAGACGCGGAAGCATCCAGCCGGCGCTTTATTCTGAATCGGGACCCGGCGGTTCTCAATCATGCTCGAAGCGCGATGCAAAGCACAAAGCAGGTGCTCGACCGCCTGACCGGCCTTACGTCGGATTCGCCTTCCCAAAACCAGCGTCTGAGGAGAATCCGCTCGCTGATCGCCGATCAGAGTTCCGCGCTGGCTACTTCGGCCGACCCAGCTGCGGTGTTTCGAGCCTTTCAGTCTCTCGATCAATCGGGTACAACCGACCGCCTTCGTCTCGCGCTCGCGGACATGCGGGCCGCGGAGCGACATACGCTCGATCAGAGAATGGAAGCGCAAAAAAGAAGCGCTTTCGCCAGCTACCTGCTACTCGCGATCCGTGCGTTCTTTGCATTACCGTTCATCATTCTTGCAGGACGCTGGGTCTGGCGCGAGTTTCGTTTGCGAGCCGACACCGAGCGGGTCCTCGCTGCCCGCGAAGAACAGTATCGCCAGGTTGTCGAACTCGCCGGTGACATGATTCTTCGCGTAGACGCTGAAGGCCGCTTCACCTTTTGTAATCAGGCACTCCTGGCCACTCTGCACTTCACCGCACCTGAAATTATCGGCCGCTCTTTCCTCAAAATGCTCCGCTATGACCACCGGAGAGCGGCCCAGCGCTTTTACCTGCGGCAGGCTGTACGCAAACAAAAGAACACTTATGCGGAATATCCTATCCTCGACGGCCATGGCCGCGAACGATGGGTGGGGCAAAACGTTCAGCTGATTCTCGAAAACGGAGAAATAGCTGGTTTTCAGGCAATTGCACGCGAGATAACAGAGCGAAAACGCGCCGAAGAAGAACTGGAGAAAAGCCGGACGTTCATCTCCCGAATCGCCTCGACCACGCCTGGCATTCTTTATGTTTATGACATCGATGAAGCGCGGCTCATATATAAGAACCACGAATTCGTAGGCATTCTGGGCAATCCGGAACGGGATCTTCAGCAGGAACATCACTTCTCAGACCTCACTGTCCATCCGGACGACCAACCCCTCGTTCGAGCACATCACGCAGCCATGGAGCAGGTGCCGGATGGCGAAGTCAGGCGCATTGAATATCGTGCCCGCCATGCGGAAGGGCGGTGGATCTGGCTTTCGATCCGTGAAACAGCCTTTGAGCGCGGGCCCAATAATTTAGTGAAGCGAGTCGTTGGCATTGCTCAGGACGTCACCGAACGAAGAGCCGCCCAGGAAAAACTCACATGGCAGGCGAATTACGATGGGCTCACCGGACTAGCCAACCGTCACCATTTCCGGACTCGCCTTGAAAGCTCTCTTCGGCGTGCCAGCCTCGATCACTCGACGTTGTCACTCTGCCTTTTCGATGTCGACAAGTTCAAAGAAGTCAACGACCGTTTTGGACACGCCGCCGGAGACGAGGTACTTGAAGAAATCGGCAACATTGTCCGTACCGAACTCAATGACCAGGGCTTTGCCGGCCGGTTGGGGGGCGATGAATTCTGCTTTGCCTTGCCTGGCACCGATGAGAATGAAGCGGCGCGAGTAGCGGAACGGATCCGAACTCGCCTCAGCACTCTCGCCTTTGGACTCACCTCAGAAGCGCCTTTTTCCGTCAGTGCTGCGTTTGGTGTGGCGGAATGCCACGGCAACCTCGATTCCAATCACCTTCTCGAAGCGGCGGATCGCGCTCTTTATCGGGCCAAAGCGGCCGGTCGTGACCGCGTCTGTGTAGACGGCTGAACTTTTCTTAGTCCGCCCTTAGTCCGCAAGTCCCGGTTACTGTTTCCAACGCCGCAGCGCAGGGGATAGAGAAGCGCAGGCTGCCACTACGAGAATTGTTGCTATCCCGCCGCCCACCACGCTGGGCACGGCACCGAACCAGGCCGCTGTCCAACCCGATTCCACCGCTCCGAACTGGTTCGAGCAGGCGATGAAGATACTGTTCACGGAAAGGACGCGTCCGCGCAGGCGATCCGGCGTGTGGGTCTGGACAAGGGAATTGCGCAGGATGACACTGATGTTGTCGAAGACGCCGGTCAGCAGCAGCATCGCAAAAGAAAGCCAAATGGAATGGGATAGACCGAACGCTATGGTTGCGACCCCGAAGCCTGCCACTGCCCAAAGGAGAACCTTGCCTGCCGAGTGTGCCCGAGGGGAATGCGCGGTGATCAGCGCCATCGAGACCGCTCCGATCGAAGGGGCAGCGCGCAGCCAGCCGAGGCCCACCACTCCCGAGTGCAGAATGTCCACAGCATAGATAGGCAGCAGCGCTGTGGCGCCTCCGAACAACACGGCGAACAGATCGAGTGAAACTGCCGACAGAATTAATTTGTTATCCCGCACGAAGTGCAGCCCTTCCAGAATCGACCGCGATCCACTAAGGGGCGTTACCGCGACATCCGCCTGGGGAACGGCAGCCGGCCTGTAATGGATTCCGCAATAGCAGAGCAGAGTGAGTGTGGCAAAGACGGTTTGTAGCAGGTAAATCGTCGTACTGCTCGTCTTTGCCAGCAGAATCCCCGCCAGCGCCGGTCCGCTTACGCTCGCAATCTCCTGCGCGCTGCTGTTCCACGCGATCGCGTTGCCCAACGTTTCGGTCGAGACTACGTGAGGAAGCATGGAAAGCCGTGCCGGCCATTGAAACGCCCGGGCCGATGCCATCAGAAACAGGCATCCGTAGATCAGCGAAACCGAGCGGAATCCAAAAATCAGCAACGCCGAGGCAGCCAGAAAAAGGAACTGGGTCAGCATCATGATCTTTCGACGATCGTGCCGGTCAGCGAAATGGCCGGCAAACAAAGCGAACATCAGAAACGGCGCCACCTGGACAAAACCTACATTGCCCAGCACCACGGCCGATTTTGTTGCGACATAGAGATCCCACGCTACGGCGACCGAAATCATTTGCAGCCCGAAGCTGGACAGGAAGTTGCCCGCCAGCAAAAGCCGGTAGTCCCGTGACCGGAAGGATGAATAAGCGTCCAATTTTAGAGCTTCGCATCCCTGGTTTCACGGAACGGTTTGCGGCATTCGGGCTATAACAGGATCATGTTCATTGTGCAGGTTGAGATTCTCGTTAAACCCGAATTTCTGGAGGCATTCGAGCACGCTACCCTCGAAAACGCCGGCAACAGCGTCAAGGAACCCGGTATCGCCCGCTTTGATGTTCTGCGTGATGCCGCCAACCCCGCGCGCTTTCTACTGATTGAGGTTTACCGCGATTCGGGGGCTCAGGCGCGCCACCGGGAAACCGCACACTACGCGAAGTGGCGCGACACAGTGGCCGACATGATGGCATCGCCGCGCACCGCTTCGAAATACGAGAACCTCTTTCCGGACGATTCCGGATGGTAGGTCCGTTCGAGTTCGCGACAGCCGGCCGGATCATTTTCGGTGTCGGCAAAATCGCCGAACTTCCGGCTGCCGTCTCCGCGTTCGGGAAAAAAGCCTTCCTCGTGACCGGCAGCAATCCGTCGCGCGTGCCTGCGCAGAACTTTCCGCACGTCCAA
>Ga0302319_10000670_pt1 | contig 76805 bp, 64 predicted proteins | sample Bog_T0_2_FD_203319 | JGI IMG/M metagenome (GOLD analysis project Ga0302319, IMG submission 203319) | Peat permafrost microbial communities from Stordalen Mire near Abisko, Sweden - Bog_T0_2 | ecosystem: Environmental > Terrestrial > Soil > Wetlands > Peat | place: Sweden: Abisko, Stordalen Mire...
AGAAGATGATGGAGCCGAACCCGCCCACCGCGCTGGAGAAACGGCGCGCCCAGAAGCTCTCACTGAAGCGCATCGGCAGGCCCGTCGCCGCCAGTCCCAGAAAGGTGGTGAACAAGGTTGCGTGCAGGTACCTCTGTGCGCGCGTGAAGCGCATGAAGAACCGGCCCTTCGCGCTGCTGTGCTCTCTGCTGGCCTCTGCCGCTTGCTCCAGATCACTCATGGTTGAACTCCTTTTGCAGCCTTTTTCTTGATCTGGTCATACCGCGAGCGGATCAGCCACAGAATCGTATGAATCACAAAGAATGTAAGCGTGCCGGCCAGCAGCAGATTCATGAACAGGCGAACAAAGTAGAGCGCCGGGTTCAGCTTGCGATTGCGCGCATTGGCGTGCGGCTGATACTGGACGAAGCTGGCGTTGGCCCCGGCATGGCAGCGGCCGCAGGTCTTCACCAGGTTCGCCGGAGCCACCGGAGAACGCGGATCGGAGGCCGGCAGAATCTCGTGCGCTCCGTGGCAATCCCAGCAGCGAGCCGTCTCCACGTAGCCGCCCAGCGAACTCAACTGCGAGTGGAACGTGTCGCGATAGGTGCTGAACTTGTCCTTGTGGCAGTTCCCGCAAATGGGCGTCGACTGCATGCGGAACGCGTCCGCCGTCGGCTGCTCGATGGCATGTGCGGTGTGGCAGTCGGAACAGACCGGAGCCCCCAGCCGGCCCGCCGCGACCGCCTTTCCATGCACCCCGTTTTCATAGTCGGTCGTAATCCCCGCGTGGCAGGTTCCGCAGGTCTTGGGAATATTGGACTTGTAGGTCGCGCTTTCCAGGTTCTTGCGGCTCAGAATGTGATGCGACCCGTGGCAGCTTTGGCAATTGGCCGCCACCAGCAGGCCCTCCTTGCTCAGCGCGAACCCGTGAATCGAATCCATGTACAAGGGATACACGTTGGGCAGGCCGTGCTTCTTGGCCATCGCATCGCTGCCGTGACAGGCCCCGCAGGTGCGCGGCACGTTCAGCGGATACACCGCCGACCTCGCGTCTTCCTTGGGGAAGATGGCGTGAGAGTCGCCATGGCAACTGCTGCAAGGGTGCTCGGCACCGTCGGAATGCACGCTGCCGGCCAGCCCGTTCGCCTGCTCCGCGTGGCAGGTCGCGCACTTCACCGGCGTAACTTTGTCCGGATGGGGATATTCCTTGATCGTGCTGTGGCAATCATTGCAGTTGAGCACGCCGTGAATGCTGGAATGGAACTTGGCCCCGTCGATGGTCACGCTGTGGCCCGCCGCGTCTTGCGCGCCCGCGTCCGCATGGCACGCCAGGCAATCCGTCTGCGCGCGGGCGGTGCCCGGCGCGGCGAAAAACAGTAATGCCGAGGCAGCCAATATCAAGGGAATGGAGGAAACGGTCTTCATGCCAACTCCGGTCAAACCTACCGTTTCCAGGTGCGGGAGAGAAGGCATTCAGGCCTTGCTCTCCCGGTTCACGCCGCACGGTCAGGGTTTCCTCGCGCGCTTCCTACTTCTGAAGCGTGCGAATGTACGAGATCACATCCTTGATCTGGGCGTCGGTGAGCTTACCGGTATAGGCGGGCATCTTGCCCTTGCCGTCCTTGGTGGCGGCGATGAACTGCGCATCCGGCGCCTTCACCATCTCCGCGTCCTTGAAGGACTTCACCTTCATCGCCTTGGCCATCGGCGTTGCCGCCAGACCGTCGCCGCCGTGGCACGAAGCGCACTTGGCCTTGTAGGTGTCTGCTCCGGATGTCTGCGCGAAGGCAGGCCCCGCTATGGAAACGGCCAGCAGAATCACTGCCGCCGCTCTGAATCTCTGCGTCATGTTTTGCTCCTTGGCCGGGGGGTCGCGGTTTTCCGGTCAAGTACATGTCATACTGTCTGCGTTGTGCCGGCGCAAGTGACGCCGGTCACAGTTAGGCGCAATGCCCTGCGCATCCTGCGCAAGTCGTGTGCTTCTAATGCGAAATCAATCCATGCCTCTTCACGACTTCCCCGACAGCGGCGGCCACAATTCCAAGGTGATTCAGCTCACTGGCCAAACCGGGCCCGTTCCGCCGCACGCCGCAACTCCAAGGTGATACAGGTCACTGGCCGAAACCGGTCCGTTCCAGCACAATTGTGACCGCTGCTTGAGGATGAAAATATGGCCACTTCTGCGCTTTCCGACACCAAAATCATGCTGACTCTTCCCGGCGACGCTGTGCGCCAGATTCTGTGGCGTTTCGCCGACCGCTTCGATTTGCAGATGCTGGTGCAGTCTGCCCGCGGCGTAGCCCGCGGCGCCGTGGCCCGCCTGGTGGCCAGCGGAGAGCGCAACACCCACGAGTGGACCCCCGCCAAGAACGAAATGCTCGAAGCCTTCGACCGCGCCGGCCTGACCGCCATCTTCATGGAGCCCGAAGAGGGCGGCTTCATCTTCGGGCCCAAGAACCTGGCCCTGTCGCTCTCCGCCTTCGAGCTGGCTTGGGTGGACGGCGGCGCGGCCACCGCCAGCCTGGCCGGCTTCCTCGCCCTTTCGCCCATCCACGAGCGCGGCACCGCCGAGCAGGCGAACCACTACATGAGCCTCTCCGCGCCTCCCCAGCCGGGCGAGGACCGCCTTCCCTGGCGCGGCGCCTTCGTGCTCACCGAACCCATTCCCTACGTCGGCGTCGATACCGGCATGTTGGGCGGCAAGCTGCGCGTGGCCGAGTGGAAAGACGGCCAGGAGCCCTGGCTCCAGGTCGACAAGCGCGGCCGCTTCATCACCAACATCGCCTTCGCCAACTTCGTCACCGCCGCCGTCAACTCCGACGACCCGCGCATCAAGGGCAGTTGCGTGGTCATTCTGGAAGACACCGACGAGGGCATCTTCGACCACGGAACCCCCACCAAGAAACTCGTTCACCAGCTCTCTTCGACCGGCGACCCCATCTTCAATCTGAAGGTCCCGGCCAGCCGCATCGTGGGCGGATACACCGTCAAGCACGGCGTCATCGTCCCCAACTACAACCACAGCGAGATCATCGAAGCGGTCTTCCGCCGCACCCGCGTCACCGTAGGCCTCATGACGGCGGCCAAACTGCTCTCCGCCGTCGAACCCGTGATCCGCTACCAGCGTGAGCGTTTCCGCGGAGCCGAGGGCGCCCGGCCAGGCTCCATCCGCTACGAGCAAGGCATTCAGCAAAGAGAAGACGCGCTGCACCGCCTGGTCGACGTCTGGGCCACCGGCGAAGCCGCCTCTTCGCTGGGCTTCGCCACCGCCCGCCTCTTCGACGAGTTGGACCCCATCGAAAAACAAAAGACCGCCCTGCTCAAGGAGCGCGGCATCCAGGGCGGACGCGCCGAACTCAAGGCCCTCAAGGAAAGCGAGCAGCGGGCCATCGAGTTCGTCTCCCTCGACCCCTCCGACCCGCGCCGCCCAGAACTCGAAGCCGATCCGCTAGTCCAGTTTGTCCTCCGCGACGCCGAGGCCAACGTGCTCTGCCCCGCCACCAAGCTCTGGAACACCGGCCACGGCGCCAACCTGATGCGCGAAGCCGTCAGCCTCATGGGCGGCTACGGCATCACCGAGGACTGCCCCGGCTTCCTGGCCAACAAGTGGATGGACGCCCAGCTCGAGGCCACCTACGAGGGCCCCGAAGCCGTGCAGCGCCGCCAGTTGACCGTCACCATGGCCTCCGAGGTCTTCTTGGCCCAGTTCCGCGCCTGGACTGCCGAAATGCGGCGCATCGCCTCCGATCGCCCCGGCACCGGCGCCTGCACCCTGGCTTCGGCCATGCAGATGTGGCAGTGGACCCTCGGCCACCTGCAGAAATCCACCGACCCGGCCGGCGGCAAACTCTATCACGGCCAGCGCCAGGGCGTGACCTTCCAGTTGGCCGACGCGCTCTGCTGGCTGCTGGCCTCGCGCTGCCAGATCCTCGACGTGCTCGAACTGGAACAACGCGGCCCCGCCGATCCGGTCGCCTCCGAGGGCCTCGACGGAACCGTGCAATTCCTCAGCGACCTCTGCCACACCCAGGCGGCGCAGGCCGCAGGCGAGGTCTCCCGCATCTGCTCGGAATTGGTTTTCGGCTACAACCACCACCCGTCCTGGAACGAAGAAGGCCACGCCAACTGCTTCCTCTCAAGCGAGCTGGAGGAATACGAAGAAACCATGCCCGGCATCTCGGCCATGGCCGTCGATGTGCTCGCCGCCGACGGCACACACCCGCAAAAGGCCGGCCCCTGCGCCGATTGCGCCGGCAGCAGCGAATTCCTGCGCCTGCAAAACAAACTTACCACCTGCCTCAGCGGCTCCCGCCTAGCCAAAGACCGCGCCGCCGAAACAGTCAGCAAAGTCATGATTCCCGAAGCGCTGGATTACCCAGCGTAAGCGCATGCATAAAACTGGGTGCCCAAGGTCCGGATTTTCGGACCTGGGATACCGCAAACCCCAATCAGCCGCATCTGGTTGGTCAGAATGAAATGCGATCCAATCACAGAGGCTGGAGGCCGAAGATGAAGAATTTCGCTTTTGTCTTCATCTTGCTTTTTGGAGCAAGTGCGTTTTCGCAGGAAAATAACTCGACGAATTTTGTTATCGACTCTTCAAAACCTTATGTGTATTTGAAGTTCGATCACATTGGGCCGCGAAAACCGCATCGATGTGGTGAAGGCAGCTCTGGGCTCTGGCTCAGAATCGTCAATAACTGCCGTATTCCAATAGTCTTTCGGACGTCAGGCGGACTGCCTGGCGAAACTGAGCCAACGCTGGAAGACGAAGTGGTGCAACAAGAACAAGGAATGCAAATCATCTCGGATCAGGAAATTAGTGAATTTGAGAGAAGCAATCAACTGCGGAAAGAAAGATTGAAGCATAAGCCTGAGGGTTATTCGTTTGAAGTGTCTGGTGCGGCAGCAGTACAACCGGGCAAAGAACTTCTTATTAGTTTTCCAATGAGCCATGTTGATGATTTTTGGTACTTGCGCATTAAGTTTGCTCTTGAACTCAATCGTTCGTCAGTTGCTATCGGCCCATTCACCTACCTTCCATTTTACAAATGGGACATTCCGAAAAACGAAAGACCCAGCAACACCAGCCCCGCTGATTTGAAACATTGAACCTTTTACGAGATGAACTCATTAACCCCAGAGAGTCGTAGGCAAAGCAGGAGACCCGCATGAGCGAGGAATCACAACCCGAAGCCATCCGCCGTCCAGCAATGGAGGTCGACATCGCCTGCGCAGGCTTCGGCCCCGCCATGGGCGGCTTTCTATCCACGCTCACCCAGGCATGGAACGAGAATCCCGGCGATCCCGCCTTTGAAAGCAAGGTCGCGCCGGGAATGCCGCTCCAGGTCCTCTGCTACGAGCGCGCCGACGAAATCTCCTCCGGCGTCAGCGGCGTGGTCACCCAGGGCCAGGCCATCCGCGCCAGTTTTCCCGGCTTCAACCCCGCCGAAATTCCCATGGCCGTCGAAGTCAAGAGCGAGCGCGTGATGTACCTGCTCGACCCCATCGGCGCCAGCCGGCGCTCCCTCGCCCTGCGCGCCGCCGACGCGGCCCTCCGCGCCGCAGGCCAGTTTGCCGGCCTCAAAGACCACGCCTTCGACCTGCCCTGGACCCCGGCTTTCCTCAATAAGCACGGCGGTCTGGTGCTTTCCATCGGCCAGTTCAACGCCTGGGTCGGCGCGCAACTGATGTCCTCCGGCCTGGTCCAGATCTGGCCCGGCAGCCCGGTGGCCGAGCCGCTCTTCTCCGGCAGCAAAATCGAAGGCCTCCGCCTCGCCGACCAGGGTGTCGAAAAATCCGGAGCCCCGACCGAAGGCTTCATGGCCGGTATGGATGTTCGCGCCCAACTCACCGTCGTTGGCGACGGCCCGGTCGGCGCGGTTTCCCAATCCATCGACGAGAAGTTCGGCCTTCCCGCGGGTCATGCCCGCCGCGAATGGGCCCTGGGCATGAAGTTCGTCATCGAGCTGCCCGAGGATTCCCAACTCGAACCCGGCACGGTCTGGCACAGCTTCGGCTACCCGGAGCCCGAAATCTTCGGCTTCCTCTACGTCCATCCGGACCGCCTCGTCTCGGTCGGCATCTTCGTCCCTTCCTGGCTCAGCGACCCCTCGCGCACCTCCTATCGCTACCTGCAGCACTACATCCAGCATCCCGCCCTCTGGAAGGTTCTCAAAGGCGGAGCCCTGCGCTCCTGGGGCGCCAAATCCCTTGAGGAGTCGGGCAAGCACGGCGAACCGTTCCTCTCCGGCGACGGCTACGCCCGCATCGGCGAAAGCTCCGGCTCCACCAACATGCTCACCGGCTCCGGGGTTGACGAGGCCTGGGCCACGGGCACGCAACTGGGTCAGGCGGTCATCGAACTGCTGCGCGCCGGCAAGCCCTTTACACACGAAAATCTCGCCGCTACCTACGAAACCCGCCGCCGCGCCAGTTCGGTCGAGCGCGGCGCACGCCAGGCCGAGAATGCCCGCAACGGCTTCCAGGGCGGCATCGTCAAGGGCATGATCGGCATGGCCCTGGCTGGTTTGACCCATGGAAAACTCTCGCTCCGCGCTCACATTCCCCCGGCGCACCAGCAGATTGCCCGCTCGGCCGCGGATCTCAGTTTGAAGAATGCCGCCGCGCTGGCCCTGGCGGACGGGCGTCCGCTGCACGATGCGCTGCTTTCCGCGCGCGGCTGGCCCGAGATTCCCTACGACGGTCGTCTGCTGGTCTCACACCAGGACGCGCTGCTGATGGGCGGCAAAGTCCAGGCCATGCCCGGCTTTGCCGATCATGTGACCTTTCGCGACGCGGGCCTCTGCCTTGTCTGCGAGGAGAAGACCTGCATCGCCATGTGCTCTGGCCAGGCCATCACCCTCGGCGCCGACGCCTTGCCCGCCTTTGAAAGCGAAAAGTGCATTCATTGCGGAGCCTGCCTGTGGAACTGCGGCCACTCGCCCGACGGCGAGCACGCCAACATCGAGTTCCGCGCCGGCTCCGGCGGCCTCCACTCGGCGGAGAATTGAGGCATTTCGAAAGCAGCAAACTCGGTTGCGTATCATTTCCCCTTGATGGAGCACAATTGAAGAGAGAATAGCCCGAGGTCTATTCTTGGCCAGCGTGGCCAGCCGAAATTCAACGATGACCCCACCCCCCCTACCGAAAACACCACTTTTTGGGGCGGAATTCCAGGCCGGGTACGATCGATAACATGCTTATTATCAGCATGTTATACGATTACCCCCAAGGGCATGCCGTTATTTAAGTGGTCAACACAAACCCCGAAAAATCACGACTTTTGGGGCTCAAAAACCCATCTTTCGGGCCGTTTTTGACCCAAAAACAACCCCGAGCAGAGCCCCCTTGAACTCCGAATCCACCACCTCGCGAATTTAAACTGAATACAGAATCCAGGAATCAAGGAAAATTTATGGCAAATGTTTTCGACATCGTGGTTTGCGCTGGGCTGGTTCCAGACCCGCTGCAAACCCTGGAACCGGTCACCGGCCCAAGCGGCCCCGGCCTCAAGAACGAAATGGTCTTGCCCGCGGTCCTCGACCCCTGGGCCGCCAGCGCGCTCTACGAAGCGGCGAACCTGGCCCAAAAGAACCCTGGCAGCAAAGTCTGGCTGGTCTCGCTCGGCCCCAAGGCCAAGTTGCAGCAGGTCATGATGACCGTGGCCCAGAAGGTGAACTTCCAGTTGGTTCCCATCGACGGCCCCATCGGCGGCTTTCCCGACGCCCACGCAACGGCTGCCGTGCTTGCCGACGCCATCAATGCCCTCCCAGGCCTGGACCGCGCGAAGTGCCTGCTCTTCGGCGGCTGGGAGTCGGCCACGCGCGGCGCCGGCGTGACCCTGCAACTCATCGGCGAGCGGCTGGGCATTACCGACCAGTTCCAGGGCGTCGACCAGATTGAATTCCGCGACGACGGCTCTTTTGAAGTGCTGGAGCGCGTCGAAGGCGGCAAGCACCAGGTCTCGGTCTGCGCCGGAACCCCGGCCGTGCTCGGCTGGGCCACCGGCAACCTGGCCGAACCACGCAACAATCCGCAAGTTGGCATGGCCAACATGCGGACGATTATGCCCGCGCTGCAAAAAGCCAAAGCCGCAAAGCTCGAACCGAATGGCCTGAGCTACGTTTCTGTCGCCCTGCCCAAGCAGCAGCGCACAACGCGCGTCGTGAAAGACCTGTCCCCCGACGAAATCGCCGCCGAGCTGGTCGCCTGGATTGGAGCCGAATAATGGAAGCTATTCTCGTACTGACGCACGCCGACGAAACCGGTTCCGCCCTTACACGCGCCTCTCTTGAAGCTGTCACCGCGGGCAAGGAGTTGGCGGCGCGCCTCTCCGCTTCCCTCACCATCGGCATTCTCGCCGCCGATCCCACTGCTGCCGCCGCCATTCTGTCCTCAACCGGAGCGCGCCTGCTGGCCGTCTCGGGCGAGTCCTTTGCCCAGGCGCGCTACGCCAGTGACGCGGCGGCCGTGGAAGCCCTCTGCCGCGCCGCCCAGGCCACCATCGTGCTGGCGCCCGGCTCCTCGCGCCTCACCCGCGTGGCGGCCGGCGTGGCTCACCGTTTGGGCGGATTCATCGACACCCACATCACCGCCCTCGGCGGCGCGGAAGCCATCGAAGCCACCCGCTGGTTCTATCGCCAGCGCGTCGAAGCCGTTCTCAGCCGCAACACGCGCCCCTGGTTCCTGTTGCTCGACGCCGGGACTCACGCAGCCTTTGCTGCCGAACCCGCCGCGGCTACGGTCGAACAAGTCAGCGTGGAACTGCCCGCCCTGCGCACCACCGTCAGCGGCTTCCGCGCCCCGGCCCAGGACGCGCAGACCATCCGCCCCGACGCTAAAATCCTGCTTGTCGCCGGCGCCGGCTGGACCAAGAAACAGCCCGACGGCCAGATTCACGCCGCCGAGGCAGGCGAGTTGATCCTCGGCTTCCTCAAGGCCACCGGGGCCTCGCTCGGCAGCAGCAAGTCTCTCGTGGACCAAGGCGGCGACGGCGTGCCGGTGCTTCCCTTCCTCACCCACATGAACCAGATCGGACAGACCGGCGCAACCCCGCGCCACGCCAAGGGGCTGTCGACCTGCTGCCACGGCGAAGAGCCGCACGTCGTGGGCTGGCGCTTCATCGGCGACCGCCGCGCCATCTCGCTGGACCCCAACTGCGGCTGGACCCGCGGCAAGGCCGACGTGGTCTACATCGCCGACGCCTTCCCGGTCCTCAACAAGGTCAATGCCCTGCTCAATTCCGCCAAGGCGTAGACCCCGCTTCAAAACCACCTGTAGAAAAAGGGACGGGCCAAAGCCCGTCCCTTTCGTTTCGTTGAATTCGAGTTCTTCAACAGGCCGTCAAACTTTGAGCGCTGCCGGAAGCGTGAGGCTCGCCATGATCTCCTCCATGGCCCCCTCGTCGCTCGCAATCGTCGCCAGCAGCTTTCTCTTGAACTCATCCCGCTTGCCATAGAGGCGGAGCGGTTCCGGCGGGTTGTGCAGCAGGTCCTTGCCGACCAGCGCGCGCACGACGAACGGCATGTAGGACGAGTAGTCCCCCTGCATGCTGACCGTCTGCGTGGTATAAGTTTCCGGATTCACCTTGCCCCAGGACACAGCTTCGGCCGGCGCGCACGAGGACAAACTGCCATCCGTCACGGGCGAGGACACGATCTGCGCATCGTAGTCATAACCGCGAATATTCTTGAGGAAGAAGATCTGCGAAAGCGTCGGTTCCGGTTGCAAGGAATAATTCTTGGGGACCCCGCCTCCCAGAATCAGAATGGCCAGCGATTTCGCCTCCGAGTCGAACAATCCCCAGTGGTGGTAGGCGCAGGACTCGAACACGTCTTCGTGAAGATCGTAATCGAAGCCATACTTGATCTTCCCCAGCCGCGCCAGCGCCCACAGCTTGACGGAATTCAGGAACCCGCTGCCATCGGCAGGCGCTCCGATGAACACCGGCAACTCAAGATCGGCGCAGGTGCTCAGCAGGCCGGGCGCAACGCCGAGCGCTTTTTCCCTCAGAGCATATTGCTTGCCGAGCAGATAATTGCGTTCGGTCGTGGTCATCCGCCTCTGAAACTCGGGCCTTTGCAGGATCTCCGTGAATACGGCGTCCTGGTCGAAAAGCAATTGTTCGTCGAACCCGGTGTCGGTCACGCGAATGACTCCGTTCTCGCGCAGTTCGGCGTCGTCGCCGAACAGATCCACCTCGCGGATAGGGCGTTCCGCGGTCTTGCGCAGGCAGTCGTGCCCGTCGTGGTAACAAATTGCATCGGTCACCGTGATGTAGGCAGTGTTCGCAGCCCTGAGCAGCGGAATCAGCCACGCGCGGTGCTGATCGGAAACCGTGATCGGTCCGGCGCAAGCGACCACCAGCGGAATGCGCTTTTCAATCACCTGCTTCATCGCCTCATAGACCCGCCGCAGGTAGGCGCCGCCGAAAGCCGGAAGAGAGCCGGAAAACAATTCGTTCAGATCCTGGCACTCGGTAACCGGCTTTCCTGTCACCGCCTTGCCCAGCAGCCCGTTCTTCGCGTGGCACTCGCTCATCGCCATAACCTCGTATCCAATCAATTTCTGTTTTCAGATTCCCGCAGCGCCTCGGATGCGAGTTCGCAGCCCACAGAAATGCCCGCTCCCCATACCCCTGGCGCGGCTTCTCTTCAATCCTATTTTGATAGTTTAAGGTACCGGAGCCGGCGCAAGCCATCTCTTCACTTGCGTCGCTGATCAAGCACTGCGATGGCGATCTCACACCGCGAGAAACACGCCAAGGCCGATCATCGAATCCGAGGCATCGGTCCGATGGCAGATGCTGGCGACGTTGCTGTTTGCTTCCGTACTGGGCGGGCAGCTTCGGCTCTTCCAATCGGCAAATGGGCGCAGCTCACGCTGCGCCCATTTTTGAGAAGATCGGGACCTATTTTTTCGAAATCGCAACAAAGGGTCCAGAGATCCCCGCTCCATCGCCTGCGGCAAAAGCAGCCCGGCCCAGAGCAGGCAGCCCAATTCCCCACTCCCGCGCCGGCAACTCCGGCATCGGCTTTGCCTGAAACAGCCTCTTGCACTGCTTCGCGGTCCACTTTGCCCAGGCCTTCGACTTCTTGCGCCGGGCGCTGTCGGTCGAGATTCCGGTGCCCGCATACATCTGCCGGTAGAGCTTGGACAGGAAGATGAAGGCGATTCTCGCGCGCAGATTCGGCGTGCAGGAAGAGCGCTTCCAAATGGCGCCCCACTCGTAGAACCGGTCCCAGACCTTCTGCGTGCGCTCCCGAATCTCATCCGAACTCATGGTGGGATGCGGCGTGAACATCTTAGGACGCACTTCGATGGGAATCAGCCAGTAGCGCGTAATCGGCACATCGCCCACCATGGTGGGGTTCGCGGCCTGCTCCTTCTCCCAGCGGCCGAAGTCCACCGTACCCGGAAACGGCGTCATCATCACGAACTGGGCAAAGGTGACGCCCGCTTTCAGCGCCATCTCCACGGTGGCGTCGAAGGTGGCGGGCTTGTCGGTGGGCAACCCGAAGATGAACGAGCCGAGCACATGAACGCCGTGCTTCTTGAACGTCTGCAACTGATTCGCCAGCGCCTCGCCGGAGTAGTTCCAGTCCTTGAAGACCGCCTTCAATCCTTCCGGCGTGACCGCTTCCACGCCCACCAGCGCGCCCTTGATATTGGCCTTCCGCATGGCATCGAGAAACTCGCCGTCTTCGCCCGCTTCCATGGTGATCTGGGTATAGAACACCATGTCTTTGGGCAGCTTGGCCAGCTCTTCCATCAGTTGAAAGCGCTCGGCGCGAATCGCCGTCAGCTCTTCTAGCTTGGCCTGATTGTTCTGCTCGCGGGCCAGGCGCAGATCGGTGAACGAAACCGGATAGAAGTTGTCGTCAGCCAGCGCGATAAACCGAAATCCAATCCGCCGCAGATCGACAATCTCGTCGACCACGCGTTGATGGTTCCGCTGCCGGGGCTTCTGCCCGTCCGTCCGCCACACGCTGCAGAACGAACAGTGTTTGGGGCATCCACGAATGGTCTGCACCGAAGCCCACATATACTTTTCCGGATTCATCAGGTCCCAGCGCGCGGGCAGGAAGTCGCTGCCGGCAATCTTGCCGCCTTCATAGATTCTCTCCGGCTTGCCGGCCAGGCAATCGATTACCGCCTTGCCCCAGGCAATGTCGCCGTCTCCGGTCACCACCGCATGAGCCTGACCCAGGTCCAGAGCCTCTTCAGGAAACAAGGTGGCGTGAATTCCGCCGTAGACCACCCACGCCCCACGGCTGCGCGCCATCCTGCCCACTTCGTAGCCGCGCAGGGCGTTGCCCGTATGAACGCTGATGCCGACGATATCGCCCGGTTGGATGGTTTCCGGCACCACCTGCTCCAGCGACTCATCGACTAGAATCGGATCGCCGGCCACGCTCGGTGTCGCCGCGGCTAGAACAAATAACCATCGGGGTGTGATGACAGCGGTGCCAAAAGAATTGTCGCTCGGATTTACCAGGTGAACGCTCAATGAATCCAACCTTTCCTCGTGCGAGTATGGTGGCCTCAGTGAGCGTCTTCGCGATCAGACAAGTCAACTGCGGCATTTCTTTCCGCATGATTGCCTCTGACGAGTCTTCCCGCTGGACAATTTTGCTCAGAATACGGTCCGATTTGTAAATTCGAGTGGTCCGTTTTGACCACAAAGGAAGCGGCTGGCAGAAAACTGCGGTAATCCGGCCCTCAGCCCTTCCGATCATCTCATGCCCGCCTGCCGCGCTTGGACAATTCGCGCGGTTCGATCCGCATCCCCGTGTGGCACAATGGCCGCAACAGGAAAATCACCGGGTTGTGGCCCTTCAATGTGCAGGCCGCATCAAACTTGGGGATGGAAACCATGCGGCGCAGAGATTTGTTGAAGATGGCAAGCGGCGGAGTGGCAGTGGCCGTAGCCCGTGTCGCGGCGGGGGCTCTCCATGCACCCGCCAGCACGGTTCAGCCGGGCCCACTCGCCGCCGGGTTCAACGTCCGCCACTTCGGCGCCAAGGGCGACGGCGCGGCCATCGACTCCCCGGCCATCAATCGCGCCATCGACGCAGCCTCGGCCGCAGGCGGAGGCACGGTGCTCTTCCCTGCCGGGGTCTACCTGAGCTACTCCGTGCGCCTCAAAAGCAAGATCGGACTTTGGCTCGATCACGGCGCTGTTCTGCTGGCCGCGCCCACGCCCCTCGACGGCACGGCGACCGGCGGATACGACGCGGCCGAGCCGCAGGGCGCGTGGGAGCCCTATCAGGACTACGGACACAATCACTGGCACAACTCGCTTATCTGGGGCGAAGACCTCGATGGTGTCTCCATCACCGGCCCAGGCCTCATCTGGGGCAAGGGCCTCACCCGCGGCTGGGATAAGGAGCCAGGCCGGCCCGACACCACCAAGCCGGGCGTGGGCAACAAGGCCATCGCGCTCAAAAACTGCCGCAACGCGCTCTTGCGCGACTTCAAGATTCTCGAAGGCGGCTGGTTCGGCGTGCTGGCCACAGGCGTCGACAACTTGACCATCGACAACCTCACCATCGACACCAATCGCGACGGCATCGACATCGACTGCTGCCGCAACGTGCGCGTCTCCAACTGCTCCGTCAACTCGCCCTGGGACGACGGCATCTGCCCCAAGAGCTCGTTCGCGCTGGGCTATGCGCGGCCTACTGAAAACCTGACCATCGCCAACTGCTATGTCACCGGCGACTACGAATTGGGTTCCCTGCTGGATGGCACGTGGAAGCGGGCAACCGTGAAGCACTGGGCCACCGGCCGCATCAAGCTGGGCACGGAATCCAACGGCGGCTTCCGCAACGTCACCATCTCCAACTGCGTCTTCGAAAGCTGCCAGGGATTCGCCCTCGAATCCGAAGACGGCGCGCTGGTTGAAGACATCTCTTTCACCGGCGTCACCATGCGCGACATCCGCAGCGCCCCGCTCTTCCTGCGCCTGGGAACTCGCATGAGAGGACCGCGCGACGCCAAGCCAGGAGTCATGCGCCGCATCATCCTCAGCAACATCACCAGTTCCGGCGCATCGCCCTTGCCCTCCATCCTCAGCGGCGTTCCCGGCCACCCCATCGAGGACATCAGAATCAGCGATGTCTTCCTCGAACAGGTCGGCGGCGGTTCGGCTGAAATGGCGGACTTGGACCCCGAGGAGCGCGAGGCTGCCTATCCCGATCCCGGCATGTTCGGCCCCCTGCCCGCCAGCGGCATCTTCGCTCGCCATGTGCGCAATCTGGAAGTCAGCAACGTCGAAATCGCCACCCGCGCCGCCGATGCGCGGTCCGCCTTCTGGTTCAAGGATGTCGTGGGGGCGGACTTCTTCCGCGTGCGCGTGCCGCATGGCGCGGCATCCGCCTTCGACCTCCGCCAAGTCAAGGAATTCCGCAGCTTCGGCAGCCGCCAACTTGCCGACCTGGCCCTGGAAAACGCCGACGCACGCAAATTCTAGCGGGAAACTCTGCGCCGGGCCTCTGGCCCACCACAACGATCAAAGCCGATTCAAGCCCGAGAGGACAAGCTTGTTGTTGCGGAACAAATCCGCGCATACCTTGACGGCCTCTGCATCCAGCAGCAGGCCGGCCTGGCCTTCAATCTCCTTCAACACCGCCAGCAGTCCGATCGCCGCTCGATAGGGACGATTGGAACCCATCGCCTCCACAATGTCCGCCACCGCCAGAACCTTGGACTCCGGCAAAATCTCGTCCGCCGTCAAGCCCAGCGGATACCCTGAGCCATCCAGCTTTTCATGGTGCTGGCGCACGATATCGGCGATCGGCCAGGTGAACGGAATGTCTTTCAGAATGGCGTAACCGGTGTCGGGATGCTGTTTGATTAGCGCGTATTCCGCAGTGGTAAGCCGGCCAGGCTTGGCCAGCACCTCGGTCGGTATCGAGATCTTCCCGATGTCATGCACCATGGCCGCCATGCGCAGTGCCTGCAACCGGGGCTCCTCCCAACCCATTTGCTTGCCCATGGCGTAGGCGATCTCCGCTACTCGGCTCTCGTGGCCCGCGGTGTAGGGATCGCGCATCTCCATCGCCGTCACCATGGCTGACACCGACGCCGACAACGCGTCCGTAAGATGTCTCTGTGTCCTTTCCAGGTGCATCCGCTCGGAATTCAGAAGCTGTTTCCGCTCCAGTGCCTCGACTCCGTGCATGACCTGCACGGCAAGCCGCTCGAACACCTCAACCGGCGAAGCTTCAAATGCTTTGGGCCGTGCCGCATACACAATCAGCGCCCCCCGCCAGCACCCCTCGATGCGAAGCGGAACCGACACCAGCGACCGTATCCCGAATTGCCTTGCTCGCTCGCGCCACGGAGCATAAGAGCCCAATTCTTCCGTGTCCTGCGCGATCTGCAGAGTGTTGGTACGGATGGAAATGCCCGCCGGGCCTTGCCCACTCGGATCATCATCAGACCACGTAATATGCAATCCGTCCAGGAATTCCGCAGCCTTGCCGGCGAAGGCGGCGACCCGAACCTCTCTGCCTGGGCCATTTTCCGCAATCCCTACCCAAGCCAGCACATAGGCCGACTCATGCGCAATGCCATCGCAGATCGACTGCAGCAAGCCCTCCACGCTTTGCGCCCGCCCCAGGGCCAGCGCCGCAATCGAAAAGGCCGACAGCGCCCAGTTCTGGGCCGAAAGACGATGCTCGGTCTCAACTTGATGGGTTATGTCCCGGAATTCGACAATCACCAGCGATTGGCCAGCCAGCTTCAACAATTCCGACGACCAGATGGCCACCGGCACGCAATCGCCGTTCTTGCGCCGGATGTGCAAGCCGGGGTGACCCGAGGCGCGTTCTGTTGCCTTCCGGAATTCATCCCTGACCCGCTCGTGCTCGCTCGCCGGGTGCAGCTTGGTGACATGCATCCCGATGAGCTCCCGCCGCGAGTAGCCCATCAGTGCTTCTGCCGCGGGATTGCAATCGTCCACCAGGCCGGTGGCCGCATCAACTGCAAACTTGCCGTCTTGCGCGTAAGTCCAACTCAACCCGTACAGAGCTGACCGGTCACTTGCATTAGGGCCCAAAGTCATCAACGCCGGTCTCCTGGTGTCAGCCGAGCATTGCCGGCGTGTCGATTCTAGTTTCTATTTAGTCGTATTAAAATAGATGCTATCACGCCATCCCGAGTCCTCCTGAGCAAAAAACACTGGAATCGAGCGCTGAGTTGTTCATTGATCGCGCAAAGCCTGTACCTCCGAACGACGCTGACGAAACTGTGGCGATTCCTTCATTCATCGCATAAAATCCGGGATCTCGACAAAGCGGAGCAAGTCGAAGAACCAGCGTTTCCGCTCGCTTACGGATTGCACTCGCTTCTTACCATTGCAGCAAGCTTCTGCCTACATTCTCTCTTCATCCCACCCGGCTGCATTCCTCCACCGGAATCGCCACCTGCTCGACGATCTCCAGTCCGAAGCCTTCCAGCGCGGGAATGTGCATCGGAGTATTCGACAGCAGGCGGATGCGGCGAATGCCCAGGTCCGAGAGGATCTGCCCGCCTAGGCCGATAGCGCGCAGGATGCGCCCGCTGCGCGCCTGCGAGCCCTCCCGCGCTCGCAGTTCCTGGTGCAGAATCAGCCGTCCGGTATTGGCGTCAGACGCGGCATTCGGGGCTGCGTCGCCGCCGGGCTCGAATGCGCTCACCTCGGCTGGCGTGTGATCGATCTCAAACCCCCGCGATGTGTTGTGCAGGTAAAGCACCGCGCCACACCCCTCCTCGGCGATCATGCGCATGGACTGGTCGAGTGTCTCGCGGCAGCGGCAGTCGGCGGCAAACAGGTCCCCCGCCGTGCAGCGGGTATGAACCCGCACCAGCACGGCATGAGCGCACTGCGGCCGCAGCTCACCCTGACCGGTGGACGCCAGACCCATCTCCCTCTCCACGCTGCCCATCGCCGGTCCGCTGTGAAAGGCGGGGCAATCCGCGCACAGGTCACCGCGCACAAGCGCGATGTGGCTCTCCCCGCCGTTCACCTGGCTCTCGTAGGCGATCATGCGGAACTCGCCGTAGCGCGTCTGAATGCGGCTCTCCCCGGCGCGCACAATATAGCGCTCGTGGCGCAGCCGATAACGAATCAGCTCCGCCACGGTCAGAATCTGCAGCCCGTGCTCCTTGCAGAATGGAATCAGGTCCGGTATGCGCGCCATCTCCCCGTCGTCGCGCATGATCTCGCAGATCACGCCGGAAGGATTCAGCCCTGCCATCCGGGCCAGATCCACCGAGGCCTCGGTTTGCCCCGCCCTCACCAGCACCCCGCCCTTGCGCGCCCGCAACGGAAAGACGTGGCCCGGCCGCGCCAGGTCGGTATAGGTCGACCCGGCGGCGATCGCGGTGCGGATGGTGTGCGATCGGTCAGCAGCGGAGATACCCGTGGTCACCCCCTCGCGCGCCTCGATGGTCTCGGTAAACGCAGTGCCAAACCGCGACGAGTTCTGCTGCGTCATGGGAAACAGGCGCAGATGGTCGGCGCGCTCCTCGGTCAGCGTAAGGCAAATCAGGCCGCGGCCGTAGCGGGCCATGAAGTTGATGGCCTCCGGGGTCACAAATTCCGCGGCCAGGGTCAGGTCACCCTCATTTTCGCGGTCTTCGTCGTCGACCACGACCACCATCTGGCCGGCGCGGATTGCCCCCAGCGCGCCGGGGACATCGGTAAAAGGGAGCTCGAAGGTGCGTGCGGTTTCTGGCATGTCAGCTCTTTCATTCTCGCCCATCGCTGCCGTTCACAGCAAAGCGCCGCCCGAAGGCGGCGCTTTGGCAGTACAGACAGAACAGATAAAGCCTACAACGTCGATTCAATCTCAAAACCCCAAGCCTCGAGGAGGGCCTCGGGAATATACTTGGAATTCTTGTTACGACGAGCCCACTCCCTGAGACGGGTCGACCGGATGTACTGATCCGGGGTGAGCTTGAACTCTTTCACAATCTGCTCGAAAGAGGTCACAGTGGGCACTACCGGGCCGATGGGCTCCGGCTTGCCCCAATTCGGATTTCCACGACGCTTTGCCATTGATTTGGTGTCCTTAAAGTAGAGGTGATTTGCCGTTGCTTCCTCCGCCACGGGCTGGGGGGCACCTATCGGCCCGGAGGAGATTCTAGAGTTCTATTTTACGGATATTTTATTCAAAAATCAATAGCAAAATGCATCGGAATCCTCGAAATCCAGGGCACTTGCCAAGACTCGAATATTTCACAAAAATCTGCCCTATATAGCTCATACTGCAACAGTATTTTGAAATAAACACCTCCCCTTCCGTACTCCCGCCGCCCTCTTCGTAGGATCGAAATTCGCAACCCAGGGGCCTCTGGTGGGAGGATACTCCTATGACAATATCCTGGCGTGTGAGTGCGACTGGTCTTTTGCTCGCGGCACTGAGCGCGGCGCAGTGCCGCGCGGTTGAACTGAAAGTGAGCCGCGATGCTCTCGAACGGACCCTCCGGCAACAACTTTTCAGTGGTCCCAGCGGGCGCTACTACATGAAGGGCGATGCCAACTCCCCCTGCTTCATTTATGCCGAGGATGCGCGGCTCAGTTTTGTCGACGACCGCTTCGTGGTGCGCCTGAAAACCCATGCGCGCATCGGAAAGCACGTCGGCAGCACCTGCCTCGGCATCTCCCTCTCGCTCCCGGCCGAAGTCTCCCTGGCCCCCGACGGCGAAGGCGAAACCATCGGATTCCGCGATGCGCGCGTGGACCGCGTCAGCGACCATCAGGAACTGAACTTTGTGCTCACCCCGTTCCTCAGCCACCAGATTCCCTCAGCCATGAAGGTGAATGCCGCCGATCTGCTCCGCAAGGCCCTCGAAGGCTCAACCGCAACCTCCGGTTACAAGGTCGCCCTGGACAGGCTGAAGATTCACTCCATGCAGATTCAAGGCGACTCCCTGGTGGTCGACGTGGACTGTGACCTCAGTGTGAAATAGCGGCGCGGGTAGAAGCGGGTGCTCGACTTTTCAACCTGCCGTCCAGGTTGCGCACTACCGTCGAAGTCGGGCACCCACATTTCTTCCTTCCTGGATCTGCTCCATCCCCAGCAGTTTTCTCCACTTCCGCAAAATACATTGAAGAATATAGGCATATGACCCGGGCGCTAGCCCTTCTTTGACAAGAACCCACTATAAGGGCGATGCTATAGCGAAGAAAAGGCGAATAACCCATGCCCTCCGCCAACGCCCTTCGCCTCCAGATCGAGCACGACCTCGAACGCCGCTTTCCCGCCGCGCTCACACCCGCTCCACGCACCATCCGCGAAGTCGCGACTACCGGAATCGCCGCCCTGGACCAACTGCTCGACGGCGGATTGCCAGTCGGAGCCATCAGCGAAATAACCGGGCCGGTCTCCTCCGGCCGCACCAGCCTGGCTCTCTCCTTCCTGGCCCAGCGCACGCGTGAGGGCCGCGTCTGCGCCTGGATCGGCGCCGGTGACTCTCTGGACGCGGAGTCGGCGGCCACCAGCGGCTTGGAGCTGAAGCAGTTGCTCTGGGCGCACTGCCGGGATTCATCGATTCCAGGCTCCGCGGCTCCCGGCCCGTCCAACGCAACCGAAAGCTCGCCCATCTGGAAACCCCGTCCCCAGCAGCCCGTCTGGATGCGGCTCGACCAGGCCGTGCGCTCGGCCGATCTGCTACTGCAGGCGGGCGGATTTGCGGCCATCGTGCTGGACCTGGGCTCCACGGCGCCCGAGCACGCCACAAGAATTCCCCTCGCCACCTGGTTCCGCTTCCGCCAAGCCGCCGACCGCTGTTCCCTTCTGATGCTGGGCCAGGCCGCGTTTGCCCAGTCCGGCGCCGCGAGCCGTGCTCGAATGCGCTCCCCTGCACGCCGCGGCAAAAAGCGGGACCGCGCTTAGCGGTTTCACCTATGAAGTTCGCCGCGGCCGGCAGCGTTTCGCGCCCGCCGTCGCCATCCAGCGCAAGTCGCCCGCCTCCGTCGAGTCGTCAACTGGCGCATGGGAGCGAGCAAGCCCCTAACAGCACGGGCCAGCGCTTCCGGCTGCGGCGAACCGTTTCTGCTCGCCCGTGAGGAGAAAAGCGCATGAATCCCGAACTCTATGCCTGTGTTCACGCTGCGGAGTTTCCCGCCCAGACCCTGCTGCGCCTGCACACCGATCTGCAAGCCGAGCCCGTGGCCGTGCTGGAGGGCCGCGCGCCGCTTGAGGCGGTCTGCGCCCTCACCCGGTATGCCCGGCTGATGGGCGCCTCGCTGGGCATGACCCGCATGGAGGCCGAAGGTCTGCCCGGTCTGCGTCTGCTCCGGCGCTCCCTTGAAAGCGAGGCCGCGGCGCGCGCCGTGCTGTTTGAATGCACCGCCAATTTCTCCCCGCGCATTGAAGACTCCAGTCGCGGCGCAGCCTGCTCCTGCGTGCTCGACATGCCCGGCGCGGAACGGCTCTTCGGTCCACCTGCGGCGCTGGCCGACAGGCTGCGTACCACACTGGCCGACGGTGGCTTTCGCGCTTCGGTCGCCGTCAGCGCCAACTTCCATGCCGCCCGCCTCAAGGCCGCCGCCACGCGCGGCATCACCGTGATTGCCCCGGAGCAGGAAGCTCTAGCCCTGGCAAAACTGCCCATCGAGGTCCTCGCCCTGGCCGCCGTGCATCCTGAAACCCTCTCCGTCTGGGGCATTCGCACCCTAGCCGAGATGGCCGCCCTGCCTGAAACCGAAGTGGTCACCCGTCTCGGAGCGCAGGCCGCCGACTGGCGTCACCTGGCCCGCGGCGTCCTCCCCCACACCTTCCAGCCCATCGAGCCCGACTTCACGCTCCGGGAAACCTGCGAATTCGAGAACCCCGTCGAGCAATCCGACTCCCTGCTCTTTGTCGGCGCGCGCATGATCGATTGGCTGGTGGCCCGCGCCTCGGCCCGGGCTCTGGCTCTCTCTTCGCTCATCATCCACATGGAACTGGCCGGCGGGCGCGTCTACCGCCGCGTGATTCGCCCCGCCACGCCCACCGCCTACCGCAAGTTCCTGCTCAAGCTGCTGCAGTTGGAGATTGCCGCCCACCCGCCCCAGGCCGAGGTCCTCCGCCTCACCCTCACCGCCGAGGCCGACCAATCGAGCACCATGCAACTGGACCTGTTCGCGCCGCAAACCCCCGAGCCCTCGCGCCTGGATGTCACCATCGCCCGCCTCAAGGCCATCGCCGGCGAAGACCGCGTCGGCTCGCCGGTCCTCGAAGACTCGCATCGGCCGGGCAGCTTCTGCATGGAGAACTTTGCGGGCGCGGCCAATTCTGCGCCCGCATCCTCCACCCAGTCCGCATCAGCCCCTCCACGCAGCGCCCTGCGCCGCATGCGTCCTCCCGTTCTCATTCAGATGGAACTGCGCGAGCACAAGCCCGTCGCCTTTCGCGACCGCGAGCGCCGCTACAAGGTCGAAGCGGCATACGGACCGTGGCGCACCAGCGGCTGCTGGTGGTCTGCCGATGGCTGGAATGCCGAGGAGTGGGACGTGCTGGCTGAAACCGGCGGCGATTCGGTGGCCTGCCTTCTGGTCAGAAACCGCGGACTGCGCGAGGGCGGCCGCAGCCTCTGGCAACTGGAAGCCTTCTATGTCTGACCGCAACTCCAGCGGCGAATACATCGAGCTCCACGCCACCAGCGCCTTCAGCTTCCTGGCCGGAGCCTCGCAGCCCGAAACGCTGGCCGAGCGCGCCCAGCAACTGGAAATGCCGGCCCTCGCTCTGGCCGACCGCAACGGCCTCTACGGTGTGGCCCGCTTCCACACCATGGCCAAAAAATGCGGCGTCCGGGCGCACATCGGCGCGGAAATCGCCGTCAGATCCTTCGCCGGTAGGCTCAAGCTGCCCACCTGGCTCCCCCACCAATGCCCCACTGAGCCGTCGCGCATTCTTCTGCTCTGCGCCTCGCAAACCGGCTACCAGAATCTCTGCCAGCTCATCACCCGCTTCAAGATGCGTGAAGCCACAAAGGCCGAAGGCGCTGCCACGCTCGACGACCTCGAAGAGTTTTCATCCGGCCTCATCTGCCTCACCGGCGGCAACGAAGGCACGCTAACCGCCGCACTCGCCGGCGAGGGAAGCGCCGCGGCTCGCAAAACTGCGGATCGCCTCTCTGCGATCTACGGCCGCGGCAACCTCTATCTCGAACTCCAGCGCCACCAGAACCGCGAGCAGGAGTGCCGCAACCAGGCTCTGCTCGACCTCGCTTCTTCGCTCCGTCTCCCGGTCGTCGCCACCAACGGCGTCCGCTACGCAACCCGGCAGGACCGCGAAATTCTCGATGTCCTCACCGCCATCCGCCATCACCTCACCCTCAACCTGGCCGGCCGCCTTCTGGCCCCCGGCCATGCCCGCGAACTCCGCAGTGCGCAGCAGATGGCCGAGCTCTTCGCCGACCTTCCCGAGGCTCTCGCCAACACCGGCCTCATCAGCAGCCGCCTGGATTTCACGCTCGACCATCTGGACTATGAATTTCCCCACTACGTCGTGCCGGACGGCGAAACCATGGACAGTTTTCTCGCCAAACGCGTGGAAGAAGGCGTGCGCCTGCGCTATGACACGCCCTCCAGGCGAGCTCTGCTCGTCAAGGCGCGCGCCCAGGTCTCGCACGAACTAAAGCTCATCGCCAAGCTGGGCTTCGCCGGCTACTTCCTCATCGTCTGGGAGATTGTCCGCTACTGCCGCCAGCACGGCATCCTGGCCCAGGGCCGCGGCTCGGCCGCCAATTCAGCCGTCTGTTACGCCCTCGAAATCACCGCCGTCGATCCGGTCGGCATGGAACTGCTCTTCGAACGTTTCCTCAGCGAGAACCGCGGCGAATGGCCCGACATCGACCTCGATCTGCCCTCCGGCGAGCACCGCGAGCAGGTCATCCAGCACGTGTACCAGATCTACGGGCAGCTCGGCTCAGCCATGACCGCCAATGTCATCACCTATCGCGGCCGTTCGGCGGCGCGCGAAGTGGGCAAGGTACTCGGCTTCGACGAAGATCAACTCGCGCGCCTCTCCGGCCTGGTCGGCCACTGGGAGTGGCGCGGCGAAAACGACACCATGGCCCGTCACTTCGAGCAGGCCGGCTTCGACGCCCGCCATCCCCGCATCGCCCGCTATCTCGAACTCTGCCTGCGCATGAAAGACCTGCCCCGCCATCTCGGCCAGCACTCCGGCGGCATGGTGGTCTGCGCCGGAATGCTCAACCGCGTCGTCCCCATCGAGCGCGCATGCATGCCCGGCCGCACCGTTATCCAGTGGGACAAGGAAGACTGCGCCGACCTGGGCCTCATCAAGGTGGACCTGCTGGGCCTGGGCATGATGGCCGTGCTAAAGGACTCCATAGAGCTGATTCCCCGCCACTACAAGAAGGAAATCGACCTCGCCGCGCTGCCCGAAGACCCCCTGGTCTACGAAACCCTGCGCAAGGCCGACACCGTGGGCATGTTCCAGGTGGAAAGCCGCGCGCAGATGGCTTCCATTCCGCACAACGCGCCCATCCGCTTTTACGACCTGGTGGTGCAGGTGGCCATCATCCGTCCCGGCCCCATCGTAGGCAAGATGATGCACCCGTACATGCGCCGTCGCCAGGGCAAGGAGCAAGTCACCTATCCCCATCCCTCGCTCGAGCCCGTGCTCAAGCGCACCCTGGGCGTGCCGCTCTTTCAGGAGCAGCTTTTGCGCATGGCCATGACCGTCGCCAGCTTCTCCGGCGCAGAGGCCGAGGAGCTGCGCCGCGCTGTTGGCATGCGCCGCTCCATGCAGCGCATGAAGGACCTCGAAGGCCGCCTGCGCTCGGGCATGACCCGCAACGGCATCGGCCCCGAGGCCCAGGACTCCATCGTGCAGGGCATCTCCTCCTTCGCCATGTACGGCTTTCCCGAGTCCCACGCCGCCAGCTTTGCGCTCATCGCCTACGCCTCGGCCTACCTCAAGGTTCACTACCTCGCCGCCTTCACCTGCGGCCTGCTCAACAACCAGCCCATGGGCTTCTACTCGCCCGCCGTGCTCATCAAGGATGCCCAGCGCCACGGCCTGCGCGTGCGCCCCATTTGCGTGCAACGTTCAGAGTGGCTGTGCACCGTGGAAGCCGAGCCGGACAGCTCCCTCTCACTTCGCATCGGCCTCAACTACGTCAAGGGCATGCGCCAATCCTCCGCCGTGCTGCTGCTCGCGGCTCGCTCTAACGCTGGCCCCTTCGCCACCGTTGATGAGCTTGCGCAGCGCGTGCCCCAACTCAACCGCAAGGAACTGGTGGCGCTGGCACGCGTCGGCGCACTCAATGCCCTCGGCGCGGTCGAGCACCGCCGCGATGCCCTCTGGCAGGTCGAAGAGGCCGGCCGCACTGTCGGCCCTCTGCTGCGCAACGCCGGCGATCGGGACGTGGCAACCAAAAAATCCACGCCCCTCCACCAGATGACCACCGATGAGCGCCTGGCCGCCGATTATGCGGGAACCGGCATCACCACAGGCCCCCACCCCATGGCCTACCACCGCGCCGCCCTGCGCTGCGAGGGCTTTCTCTCGGCCGCGGGCCTTGCCGCCCACCGCGGCAACGGACGAGCCCGCGTGGCCGGCCGCGTCATCTCCCGCCAGAGGCCCGGCACGGCCAAGGGCTTTGTCTTCCTCTCGCTCGAAGATGAAACCGGCATCGCCAACATCATCCTCACGCCCGATGTCTTTGAGCAGAACCGCGTCCTGGTCACGCGCAGCCGGTTTCTCGAAATCGAAGGAAGACTGCAGAATCAGGACGGCGTAATCCACGTCAAGGCAGAGCGCCTGGCGCCCTTCGATTGCTCCGGCGCACAAGCTGAACAAACAGACAGGCTGAAGCAATGGTCATGCTAAAAAAGGCAGTCTCAACAAAAACGAAGGGCGAACGGCCGACTGGAAGTCGCCGTTCGCCCTGTGCGTCACTATCCCAACAGCCTATTGCTAAAGGCCTACCACCATTCCATCAGCCGGCCCGACTTGAGCTTCACGCTGCTCTCGGGCTTTTCCGTGCGGATGAGCAGCAGCGGAATGTGAACCAGCTTGACCAGCTTCTCGGCAATGGAACCGAAGACCAGCGGATGCCAGCCCGTGGTCCCGTGCGTCGAAACCACGATCAGGTCGATCTTCTCCCGCTCGATCACGTCCAGGATGCTCCCGGCGATGTCGTTTTCGACTTCAACGCTCGCGCTAGCCCTGATTCCCTTGGCGGCAAGACCAGCCACGGAAACTGCCAAGCGCTCTTCCGACTCTTTTCTCTCCGCCGCAAGATTTGTGCTCTCGGGAAGTACGTTCACCAGATAAATTTCGGCATGAAAGTGCTGGGCAAGCACCGTGGCCTGTTCCAGCGCCAAGTGGGATGAAGGACTGAAGTCGATAGGCAACAGGATCTTCGCGGGAATCGTACTGAAGGCATACACTTCGGACATTGCGGTCTCCTTGCCAGACCACGCCTGTGGCCGGCCTCTGATTTTCATCAACAATCATACCAAGTCCCCTTTTAAACCGGGATGTGACAGACGATACGCCTATACCCGCTTGACGAGCACACCGGCTGTGTCGCGCTCCTCAATATCTGCCCCTTCATAGCAACCAACAACCTGGGAGCCCTATCCTCCGCGTTCTTTGAGGAAGGGCGGGAGACCACGACCCTCACCGCGCCCGCCCATCAACATACTCAAAAACCGTACCCGCGAAATCTCCACCGCCTTCAGCGCGTCACCTCCCTGCCGGCGATAAAAACCCTCGTCTGCGCCGGCGCGGCGATGAAGTAGGCCAGCTCGCGGTAATCCCTGAACTCGTGAATCAGGAAATCGGCCTGCTTGCCGGTTTCAAGCGACCCCACCCGGTTGCCCAGGTCCAGGCTCCAGGCCGCGTTGATGGTCGCCGCCGTAAGCGCTTCGGCGGGCAACAGGCCCATCTCCACTGAGGCCAGCGAGAGCACAAACGGCATCGACGCAATCGGCGACGAGCCGGGATTGAAGTCCGTGGCCAGCACCATTGCCAGTCCCAGTTCCACCATAGTCCGCACCGGCGGATAGTTCCTGCGTCCCAACGCGAACACCGACCCCGGCAGCAGCACCGGCTGCACCCCGGCGATCTGCAGCCGATGCAGCGTCTCATCGGTCGCCGTCTCCAGGTGGTCTGCCGTCGCCGTGCCCAGTTCCGCGGCCAGTGCCGCTCCAGTCCCCGGCCGGAACTGCTCGGCATGAACCCGCAAGCGCAGCCCATGCCGTCGCGCCGCCGTCAACACCGTCCGCGTTTCCTCCACCGTGAAGGCGTGGTCGTCGCAGAACGCATCGCAGAACCTGGCCAGCCCCGCCGCGGCAACCTCGGGAATCAGCTCCGCCGCAATCCAGTGCACATACTCCTCGCGCCGCCCGGAAAACTCCGGCGGCACCGTGTGCGCGGCCAGCAGCGTGGGTACAATGCGCGCCGGCCCCTCGTCGTTGAGACGCCCGAGCACCCGCAGCATCTTCAGCTCCGTCACATGGTCCAGCCCGTAACCGGACTTGGCCTCAATCGTCGTCGTGCCGGTGCGCAGCATCCAGTCCCGATGCTTGCGCGCAACGTCCAGCAACTCCTCCTCGCCGGCCGCGCGCGTCGCCTCCACGGTGCGCAAAATCCCCACCCCACCCGCGCCAATCTGCTGATAGGTCGCGCCCGCGATGCGCTGCTCGAACTCCCCCGCCCGGTTGCCGGCAAAAACCAGGTGCGTGTGCGCATCCACAAACCCCGGCGTCACCGCGCACCCTTCGGCGTCGATCACCGTCGCGTCCGGCGGGATTTTGTCCCGGAGTGCGGCATACGACCCCACCGCCGCAATGCACCCATTCCACACCATCAGCGCGGCGTCCGGAATCAGGCCCAGTTCGCCCAGTTCCGCGCCCACCCGAGGCCGCGCCGGCCCGGCCAGCGTAACCAGTTGGCCGATATTGACCACCGCCACCACATCGGCCACGGCTACTTCCCCGCCATCGATATCGCGATGCCCCGCTCCCGCGCCGTCTGCTGCGCCAACTCGTAGCCCGCGTCAGCGTGCCGCGCCACGCCCAGCCCCGGATCGTTGTTCAGCACCCGGGCCAGCTTGCGCGCCGCCAGCTCCGTGCCGTCGGCCACCGTCACCTGCCCCGCGTGCAGCGAGTAGCCCATCCCCACACCGCCGCCGTGGTGGAAGCTCACCCACGTGGCCCCTGAAGCCGTGTTCAGCAAAGCATTCAAGATCGGCCAGTCGGCCACCGCATCCGACCCGTCCAGCATCTTCTCCGTCTCGCGATACGGGCTGGCCACCGAGCCCGTGTCCAGGTGATCGCGCCCAATCGCAATCGGCGCGGAAATCTCCCCCTTGCGCACCAGTTCGTTGATCGCCAAGCCCATCCGAGCCCGCTCCCCGTAGCCCAGCCAGCAGATGCGCGCCGGCAGCCCCTGAAACGCGAACCGCCCCCGCGCCAGCATCAGCCAGCGGGTCAGAATCTCGTTCTCCGGAAACAGTTCCAGCGCCAGCTCGTCCGTGCGCCCGATGTCCCTGGGGTCGCCCGACAGCGCCACCCACCGGAACGGCCCCGTCCCGGTGCAAAACAGCGGCCTGATGTACTCCGGCACAAACCCCGGAATCAGAAAAGCGTCCGCGCAGCCGGCGTCGAAGGCAAAGCGCCGAATGTTGTTGCCGTAGTCGAAGGCCACCGCCCCCGCACGCTGCATCGCCAGCATGGCATTCACGTGCACCACCATGGTCGAGGTCGACCGCCGCACATATTCCTCCGGGTCGCGCCCGCGCAACTCCGCAGCCTCGCTCAGCGTCAGCCCCTGCGGGACGTAGCCGTTCAGCGGGTCGTGCGCGCTGGTCTGGTCTGTCACCACATCCACCTCAACCCCGCGCCGCACCATCTCCGGCAGCACATCGGCGCAGTTGCCCACCTGGCCAACCGACAGCGCCCGGCCCTCGCGCTTGGCCGCCTCGCACAGCCTGAGCGCCTCATCAAGATTTTCAGTGACCATGTCGCAGTAGCGCGTGGCCACTCTCCGCTCAATGCGGCTCCGGTCCACGTCGATAGCCAGCGCCACTCCGCCGTTTAGTGTTACGGATAAGGGTTGCGCCCCGCCCATGCCGCCCACTCCGCCCGTTACCACCAGCCTGCCCTTCAGCGTGCCCCCTCCGTCCAGTCCGCCAAAATGCCGCTCCGCCAACGAAGCAAACGTCTGAAAGGTGCCCTGCAGAATCCCCTGCGTGCCGATATAAATCCAGCTCCCCGCCGTCATCTGCCCATACATCATCAGGCCTTTGCGGTCCAGCTCGTTGAAGTGCTCCCAGTTGGCCCACTTGCCCACCAGGTTGGAGTTGGCGATGATCACCCGCGGGGCCATTTCGTGCGTCGGAAACACGGCCACCGGCTTGCCACTCTGCACCAGCAGCGTGTCTTCATCCCCCAGCTTTTCGAGTTCCCGGACGATGGCGTGGTAGCACTCCCAGTTCCGAGCCGCCTTGCCGATGCCGCCGTACACCACCAGGTCCTGCGGCCGTTCCGCCACCTCCGGATCGAGGTTGTTCATCAGGCAGCGCAGCGCCGCCTCTTGCTGCCAGCCCTTGCAGCGCAACCCGTTGCCGCGCGGTGCGCGAATCTTCGAATCCGTGATCGTCGTCATGCTTTTCTCCTGCCGGAAGAACCGCTACCAACCCCAAATGCAGTCCTGAAAGCCGATAAACAGGATACTACCCGTGCTTCAGCGCTGCTGGCCGGAGCGGCTCAAAAGGCTTGTGCCTCGCGGAATCGATGGAGGAATTCTCTTGCAAATCATGGGGCAGACGGATAAATATCAAATTCGCCCTGATTCTTTCATGCAATTCCATCGTTTAATCCCTCTTTGGAAGCCCACGGATATGCCGCCCGCCACGGCCCGCCTTATCGACGTGCTGGATGGAAGCTCTGAAAGACCAGCAAGATCAGCCAATGTCAGCAGCAGAAAGACAATTGAATTGACTTGAGATGCGCTATGAACCCAGGACCACGCCAGATCCTTGCCGCGGTAGTAGTCTCAGCCATGACCCTCACCACAACCGTGCCGGCAGGCGCCCAAACGGGCACCATCGGCATTTCCAAATCCGACGCAGCCTGGATCGTGGTTGGCATCGCAGCCATCGGCGCGGGAATCGGCATCGGCATTTATTTTGCGGTCCATCATAATCACAGCCTCACCGGTTGCTCGGTCGCCGGGGCGAACGGCCTGGAACTTGAGAACCAGGCCGATCAGCAGGCCTACGCTTTGGTGGGCGCAGTTAGCGGAATCAAGCCGGGGGAGCGCGTTCGCGTCTCCGGGAAGAGAGTGAAGAAGTCTTCTGGCCCGCTGCCGCAGTTTCTCGTTGAGCATCAGTCAAGGGACTTCAGAGCTTGCCGGGCGAGACCCGCGACACCGTAGCAGAATTGCCAACGCCCTTTGAGAGAGTGGTCTCCGTCGGATTCATATTACCGGCAGCAGCAAAGAGGCCCACGGCTGACCGTGGGCCTCTTTGGTTGGGAGGCGAATCCTATCCGGAGTAGCTTTACTTCTCCTCGGGCTTGGGTATCGCTGCAGGCTTCGCCTCCGGCTTGGGTGCAGGCTTCACCTCGGGTTTAGGTGCAGGCTTCCCCTCTGGTTTCGGCGCAGGTTTCGCCTCGGGCTCGGGTACGGGCTTCGCCGCCGGCTTGGCTGCGGGTGGGGGCGGGGGCGCGGCCACCGTCGCCGTCTTGGCGGCCGCTACCTTGGCCGCCCGTGCCTGAACCTTGGCCAATTCGGTCAGCGGCTTTGACGCTGGAGGCTTGAACCCCGCCGCAGGCGTATCCGGCCCGGCGGGGTCTCCAACGGTGGCAAGCGACGCTCCAACGAACAGCGACGCTTGCGATTGCTGTCCAGAGTCGCGACCGAAAGACCGTGCCGCGCACAGAAGGCCTTCTGCCTCAGGCCGCTCTGCTCAAACTCAAGCACCAGCCGCGCAGCCCCGGCCCTGCTCTGGCGACGACCTGACGAAATCTCAGTTGCTTCCCTCATGCATCCAGTCCATCACAGACCCGCGGATTGAGAAAGGGTGTACTTGCCCGGATGCGCACAGCCGAACGCGTTCTGGGCTTCAAGCGCACCACCGTGCTCTCGAAGCTTGACCGGCACAGGCGCAACATCACCCAGACCGCCAAAGCCCTGGGCCTGGAACGCAGCCACTTTTACAAGACGTGTCAGCAGCCGGACATCGACCTGTAAGCCCTGCCCTAGAAGGAATAACCGGCAGGGCGGCTAGCACGACTATTTGCGCCCCCATAGCTCGAAGCGCTAAGGTTTGATGTTCGCGGCGCAGGATTGGCCGAGCGAGTTTGGCTCAGCAAGGCTGCACGAATGAGGGCAACGAAAATGTTTCTACCCGAGACCTATCAAGCCGCACTTCTGCTGATGATTCTGACCATGCTGTGCTGGGGTTCGTGGGCCAATACGCTCAAACTCTGCCCCGGTTACCGCTTTCAACTCTTCTATTGGGACTACGCCTTCGGCCTGGCGGCAGGCGCAGTTGCCCTGGGGCTGACCGGAGGCGTGCTGGGCCACAGCGGCCCAACGTTTTTCGCCGACATGGCGCACGCGGCCCACGGCCCGATCCTCTACGCGGTTGCGGGCGGCGTGGTCTTCAACATCGCCAACCTGCTGATCGTGGCCGCCATCGACGTGGCTGGCCTGGCCGTGGCTTTCCCGGTGGGCATCGGCCTGGCGCTGATCGTGGGCGCGATTTCAAGCTACCTGATCAATCCGGCCGGCAATCCCCTGCCGCTTTTTGGCGGAGTCGCGCTGGTGACCGTGGCCATTGTGCTCGATGCCGCAGCCTATCGGCAGCGCGAGGGCTCGGCGACGGCCACCAGCACACGTGGCATCGTACTCAGCCTGGTGGGCGGCATGCTGATGGGCTGCTGGTATCCGATCACGACGCACGACCTGGGCAGCGCCACAAGGCCCGGCCCCGGGCCCTACACCATTGCCCTGTTCTTTGCCATTGGCGTGCTGCTCTCCACGGTGCCCGCCAACCTGCTGCTGATGGTCAAGCCTCTCGACGGCAAGACGCCCGTCAGCGGCTCCGGCTACTGGAAGGCTCCGGTGGGCTGGCACCTGGCCGGCCTCTTTGGCGGCGCGGTCTGGTGCCTCGGGACGGTGTCGAACTTCGTGGCCTCGGTGGCGCACCTGGCGAGGCCTGTTGGTCCCGCCGTTTCCTACTCTATCGGCCAGGGCGCAACCATGGTATCGGCCTGCTGGGGCGTTTTTGTGTGGCGTGAATTTGCCGGCGCGCCCCGCTCGGCGAAACTGCTGTTGTTGTTCATGTTCATCTTCTTCGCCATGGGACTGGGCGCGATTGCCCTGGCTCCCCTCTACTAGGCATGAAAAGGTCCGAGGTTCAAGCGATGTGCGCAACTGGTAAACCTATCGTTGTCGTAGGCAGCATCAACATGGACCTGGTGGCCCGCACGCCGCGCATTCCGCTGGCCGGCCAGACCCTGATCGGGAGCGGCTTCGACACCACTCCGGGCGGCAAGGGCGCAAATCAGGCCGTGGCCGCGGGCCGCCTCAGCTATCCCGTCCACATGGCCGGCAGGGTGGGCGCAGCGGGCCAGGATGCCTTTGGCCAGGCCCTGATCGACTCGCTCGTCGAGGCGGGTGTGGGGACAGCGGCCGTGGAACGGGTGCCAGGCTCCTCCGGCATCGCATCGATTCTGGTCGCCGACAACGGCGAAAACAGCATCGTCGTGGTTCCCGGCGCAAACGGCAAGTTCACGGTAGCCGCGGTCGACCAGCACGCCGCACTGATCCGGTCGGCCGGCATGGTGCTTAGCCAGTTGGAGCTGCCGCTCGACACGGTGAGCCATCTTCTTGCCTTATGCGCCGAGACTGGCGTGCCTGTGATGCTCGATCCCGCCCCCGCAGCGCCCTTGCCGGATGAAACCTGGCGTCGGGTCGCCTGGTTCACTCCCAACGAGACCGAGGCTGCGCTCTATCTGGGTGAAACCCTCCCGCCCGAGGAAGGTGTAAGGCGCTTGCTGGCGCGCGGCCTCAAAGGCGTGGTGCTGAAGCGCGGCGCAGAAGGAGCCTACGTGGCCACAACCCAGGGAAAAGCGGCCTGGGTAAGACCATTCCACGTAGAAGCCGTCGATACCGTGGGCGCCGGCGACTGTTTCAACGGCGCTTTTGCCGTTGCCTTGCTGGAGGGAAAAGACCCTTTTGCAGCGGCGCAATTTGCCTCCGCAGCGGCAGCCATCTCCGTCACCCGGCGCGGTGCGCAGGCCTCCATGCCGACCAGAGCGGAAGTAGATGAGTTTCTGCGCACACACCAGTAGCAACAGAAGAGTTTTCTTGCTTCCTTCACAGTCCAGCACGGGAGAGATGAGCCGGAATGCTTCGTACGATGAGCTTTGGGGTTCTTGCGGGAACATTGGCCCTCGCGGCGGCAGCGCAAGATACGCAGTATCCAGCCAGGGGACAGCAAATTCCCCCTCCCGATTGCATGAACCTGCACTACGTCTGGGACAATGCGCAACAGGTGCCGTGCGCCGCCTTCGCGCATGAGCGCTGGCTTCGCGATCTCCAGCACTGGCGCGACGAGCGCCGCATCCGCATCGCCTACGATCCCTCCCGCTACCAGTTGCCCGCCCTGCAATGGACCCAGTCCAGCTTCATGCAGCCGCAGATGATGGTCCACGACCGCTACTTCTTCGATCCGGTCTCCGGCCGCTACACCGTGGACCGCTACCTGGATGACCTGGACAAGCGCTATGGCGGCATCGACGCCGTGCTCGTCTGGGCCACCTACCCAAATATAGGCATCGACGACCGCAACCAGCTGGAAATGGTCGAGTCCATGCCCGGAGGCGTGGATGGCGTGCGCCAGATGGTCGCCGACTTCCACCGCCGCGGCGTGCGCGTGCTCTTCCCCATGATGATGTGGGACGAGGGAACCCGCCCGCCCTCTCAGCCCTGGCCCGACGCCATCGCCGCCCTGATGAAGCAGATCGACGCCGACGGCATCAACGGCGACACCCAGGACGGAGTGCCGCTCGGCTTCTCCCTCTCCGCTGAAAGAATAGACCACCCGCTGGCCTTTGAGCCCGAAGGCAGCCCCAGCGACGAGGCCCTCAGTTGGAACGTAATGAACTGGAGCCAGTTGAGCTTTCCCTTCATCCCCATGGTGGACCGCTTCAAGTGGCTGGAGACCCGGCACATGGCCAACATCAGCGACCGCTGGGCCCTGGACAAAACCGACGACCTGCAGTACGCCTTCTTCAACGGTGAGGGCTGGGAGAGCTGGGAGAACGTCTGGGGCATCTGGTACGGCATCAATCCGCGGGACGCGGAGGCAACGCGACGGGTGGCGGCCCTGGAGCGCGGCGTGGCGCCGTTTTTGGTGAGCCCTGAATGGGAGCCGCTTTACCCGATGCACAACTACGGCGTCTATGCCAGCCGCTGGCCGCTGGGCCATGAAACTCTCTGGACCATCGTCAACCGCAACGATTACGACATCAGCGGGCGGCAGATGAACGTGGTGCCGACGCCGGACATGCGCTACTTCGACCTCTACCACGGCGTGGAACTCAAGCCGGAGAGCGATGCGCTGACCATAGTGCTTAGCTTCGACATCGATCCGCACGGCTACGCCGCCATCCTGGCCACCCCCGGCGAACCCAGCGACTCCATCAAGGCCCTGATGAGCCGCATGAGGGCAATGACCGCCAAGCCGCTCCTCTCCTACTCCCACGAGCCCGTCATTCTCCACCAGAAAATGGTCGATATTCCCGCCACCAAACCCGCAGCGGAGGCCCCCGCGGACATGGTGCGCATTCCCGGCGGCGCATTTTTCTTCAAGGTGCAGGGCACCGAGATCGAGGGCGGCGCATCGGCCATGGTCGATGTCCAGTACCCCTGGGAGAATTCCCCGCGCCGCTTCCACGAGCACTCCATGCAGGTCGCTCCGTTTTTCATCGACAAGTTCCCCGTCACCAACGCCGAGTTCAAGCAGTTTCTCGACGCCACCCACTACGCGCCCGTCGACCCCATCAACTTTCTCCGCGATTGGAAGAACGGCGCGTTTCCGCGGGGCTGGGAAAACCGTCCCGTCACCTGGGTGTCGCTTGAGGATGCCAGGGCTTACGCCAAATGGGCCGGCAAACGCCTGCCCCACGAGTGGGAGTGGCAATTGGCCGCGCAGGGCACGGACAAACGCAGATACCCGTGGGGCAATCAATGGGAGACCACTTTCGTGCCCACGCCAGACTGGAGCCGCATCATGCGCGGACCGGACCCGGTCGACGCTCATCCGCAGGGCGCAAGCCCTTACGGCGTCATGGACCTAGTGGGCAACGTGTGGCAGTGGACCGACGAATTCGCGGACGAGCACACTCGCGCCGCCATTGTGCGCGGCGGCGAATATTACCAGCCGCAAGGCTCAATGTGGTATTTTCCGCAGGCCTGGCACAACGACGAGCACAGCAAGGTGCTGCTGATGGCCCCCGGCTACGACCGATCCGGAGGCATCGGCTTCCGCTGCGTGCGGGATGCGCAGTGAAAACGCAGACGCGATGGAAAAACCCGAAACCCGCAGGTGGAGGTTCCTGCTTCCCCATTTTCAATACCAAGACATGGGGCCCAGCAACGGCCTGATGGCGGCGCATGTACGTGAATTGACGGACCGCTGGAGCCGCACTTATTGGCACCAGGCGTTGAACGCACCGGATCGGATCGCCGCAGCCAGAGCATCAATATCCGGCGCCAGGGTCCGATCCTGCTCTAGGCGAGGCACTACGGCCCGCACCGCCGCGTGGGCGCGGCCCACCTCCCGGCTCGGCTTGAGCGGCTTGCGAAATTCCAGGCCCTGCGCGGCGCACATCAGCTCGATGGCCACGACGCGCTCGGCGTTCTCCACAATCTGGCGCAGCTTGAGCGCTCCGGTCATGCCCATGGAGACATGATCCTCTTTGCCTCCATCGGTGGGGATGCTGCCGGTTGACGAAGGGTGCGACAGCACCTGACACTCGTTGATCAGCGCCGCCGCAACGATTTGCGCAATCATGAACCCCGACGACAGCCCCGGATCAGGCGACAAAAACGCCGGCAGTCCCTCGTTGATGTCCGGATTGAGCAGCCGGTCGATGCGCCGCTCCGTGATGCTGCACAGATCGGTCAGGACTATGGCCGCATAATCGAATGCGTAGGCCAGCGGCGCCCCGTGAAAGTTGCCCCCTGAAATGACCTCCCCACAGACAGACGCTTCCGACGAGTTTTCGGGAAAGACCAGAGGGTTATCCGTGGCCGAACCCGCCTCGATTTCCAGCACGCCCCGCACGTGCTCCAAGGCGCCCCGCACCGCTCCGTGCACCTGCGGCATGCAGCGCAGGCAATAGGCGTCCTGCACGCGCGAATCGTGCTCTCGATGCGCCTCTCGAATCTCAGAATCCGCCAGCAGGTCGACCAGGTGCTCGGCGGCTGCAATCTGACCCGCATGGGGCCGGGCACTGTGAATGCGCGGATCGAAGGCCGCCGGCGTGCCCATCAGCGCTTCCAGCGACATGGCTCCCGCGAGGTCAGCCAACTGCGCCACGCGCCGCCCACGGGCCACAGCCAATGCGCCCACCGCCGTCATGGCCTGGGTTCCGTTCAGCAGCGCGAGCCCTTCCTTGGCAACCAGGGGCAGCGGAGCCAAGCCGGCCCGCCTGAGCGCTTCGCCACCGGCCATGCGCTCGCCCTTGTAGAACGCCTCGCCCTCGCTGATGGCCACCAGCGCGAGGTGAGCCAATGGAGCAAGATCGCCGCTCGCGCCCACCGAGCCCTTTTCCGGAATCACCGGATGCACCCCGGCGTTGAGCAGGGCCACCAGCAACTCCACCAGTTCCGTACGACAGCCGCTGAACCCCACGGCCAGTACATTGGCGCGCAGCAGCAGCATGGCGCGCGACTCGCCTTCCGACAGCGGCTGGCCCACTCCGCCGGCATGACTGCGCACCAGGTTGGTCTGCAACTGCGCCAGGCTTCCAGATGGAATCCGCACGTCCGAGAGCTTACCGAAGCCGGTGTTGACCCCGTAGACCGTCTCCCCGGCGGCAAGAATCTCCTCGATGAGCGCCCGACTCCGGGCTACGCGAGCCAGTGCCGAGGGCGCAGCGGCCACCGGACAGGCGGCCAGCGAAACAGCTTCAATCTCGGCCAGCGTCAGTGGCTGACCGTCAAGAATCACAGGTTCCATGAACCAGATACTAGCCGGGCCGGCGCTTCTGGTACAGGCGGATTGCCCGGCCTGTTTTGGCTTCGCCACTTCAATCCGCTATGCTGGCTGTCTATGATGATGGATTCCACGGCGCTGCTCGACATCTACGGCCGAAAGCTGCTCGACGAGTTGCAAAACAATGCCCGCCTCAGCCTGGCCGAGTTGGGGCGCCGCATCGGCCTTTCGCCCACCGCCGCCGCCGAGCGCCTGAAGCAGATGGAAGAAGTCGGCATCCTGCACGGCTACACCGTCGAAATCGACCGCGAGGCTCTGGGCCTGGAAGTGATGGCCTTTATCCGCATGAGCTGCGGCGGCCAGCATTATCATCGACTGCTCGACTACGTGCAGACGCTTGAGGAGGTGCGTGAGTGCCACCACCTGACCGGCGGGGACGACTTTCTGCTCAAGGTGACCACAACGACCATGGCCGACCTGGAGGCGCTGATCGAGGCCCTCTTGCCCTACGGCATTCCGGTCACCAGCCTGGTGCTTTCCTCGCCCGTCGAGCGGCGGAGGTACGCGGTCACCGGCAAGCTGACCACTGTCACGCGCCGGCCGCCGATGCGACGGCGGTGATCAGGCGATGCAACCGGTGTACGAAGAGGGTGCTGCTTCCGGTGCATTTTGGGGCGGAAAGCGGCCAAAAAGGCCGGTTTTAGCGCAAAAAGGGGCGGTTTTTTGCTGGCTTATGTTAACCAGTCGAATAACAGATCGCTCTCCTGACGACCATGCAAGCTGTTCATTCAAAGCATTTTACATAGCACAATGACCCGGAGAGCGCCTCAAAATCAGGGCGTTTTTGAGGGGGGGGGTGGGGTCATGCCCTTTCGACTGAGTTCCTGGGCCGAAAGAGCGCCGTCCGCCTCACCGCAGGGCCCTTACCCTTCTCAAGTCCATTGTGTTCCATGAGGAGGAAATAATCGGCAAGCGCGAGAGCCGCGCGGATCATTCCCGATCCAGCCCCAGAATCTTCCGATTCCGTTCCCCATCCGCAGCAACGCCAGCAAAGTCGTCGAAGGCTCGATCCGTCACCCGGACGATGCGGTCGCGAATGAAAGCCGCACCTTCGGCTGCTCCATCTTCGGGGTGTTTCAGGCAGCACTCCCACTCCAAAACCGCCCAGCCAGGATAGTCGTACTGCGCCATCTTGCTGAAGATGGAATGGAAATCGATCTGCCCGTCGCCGAGGGAGCGAAAACGGCCCGGCCGGTCGATCCAGTCCTGATAGCCGCCATAGACGCCGCTGCGCCCGCTCGACCGGTACTCGGCGTCCTTCACATGAAAGGCCCTGACCCGCTGGTGATAGATGTCCAGGAAGGCGAGGTAATCCATCTGCTGCAGGATCATGTGGCTGGGGTCGTAGAGAATGTTGGCGCGCTGGTGGCCGGCGACCACGCCGAGAAACCGCTCGAAGGTCGCGCCGTCGTGCAAGTCCTCGCCGGGGTGCAGTTCGTAGCAGACATCCACCCCCGCATCCTCAAAGGCGTCTAGAATCGGCAGCCATCGCCGTCCCAGTTCGCGGAAGGCCTCGTCGATGAGCCCCTGCGGGCGCTGCGGCCAGGGATAGAAGAAGGGCCAGGCCAGCGCCCCGGAAAAGGTTGCGTGCGCGGTCAGCCCCAGGCTGCGGCTGGCTTTGGCCGCCAGAAGCAACTGGTCCACCGCCCACGCCTGCCGGGCTTTTGCGTCTCCCGCCAGCGCCGCAGGAGCAAAGCCATCGAGCAGCACATCGAAGGCTGCGTGACGGGCCACCAACTGCCCCTGCAAGTGGGTCGAAAGCTCAGTGACGGCCAGACCGGCCTGGGCCGCAATCCCCAGCACTTCATCGCAGTAATCCTGGCTTTCGGCAGCCAGGTCCAAGTTGAACAGGCGCAAGTCCCAGGTGGGAATCTGCACCCCGGTAAAGCCCAGTCCCGCAGCCCATTGCGCCATTCCTCCCAACGTATTGAAGGGCGCTCTATCGGCTGCAAACTGCGCCAGAAAAACTCCCGGCCCGTGGATCGTCTTCATCGCGTTCCTCCTGCTCAAAAAAGCGTAGAAAGACTCTAAAACTCCACCCAGCCCTCACTGCGGCTGCTCTCGATGGCGCGCTCGATGAAGCGCATGCCCCGCACCGCCGCCCCGATGCCAGGCAACGTCTCGGGCAGCGGACTGGCATCTCCCCCGCGCCAGGCAATCAGCGCATCGGCAAACTCCCGATAGAGCACGGCAAAGGCATCGATGTATCCCTCCGGATGGCCGCCGGGCAACCGCGTCACGGCGCACGCACTCTCGCTCAGGTAGACGCCCGCGGTGTGCCGTATCTCCTCCGGGGCATCCATCCACTTGACCCGCAGCCGGTTGGGGTCCTCCTGCCGCCAGTCGATCGAGCCGTTTTCGCCATAGACGCGGAGGCGCAACCCGTTGGATTCGCCGGTGGCCACCTGGGAGGCCATCAAGACTCCACCGGCTCCGTTTTCCAGACGAAGAATCGCCGAGCAATCGTCGTCCAGCCGCCGCCCTTCAACCACCGAGCGCAAGGTGGCATTCATACTGGTCACGCGAAGTCCGGTGACGTATTCGAGCAGGTGAAAAGCGTGTACACCGATGTCCCCGATGCAGCCGCCGGGCCCATTCAGTTCCGGATCAGAACGCCATGCGGCCTGCTTGTTGCCGGTCTTCTCCACAGGGCGGCTCAGCCAGCCCTGCAGATACTCGACCGCGATCTTGCGAATCTGGCCCAGTTGACCGCTGGCGCAGATGGAACGCGCCTCCCGCACCAGCGCATACCCCGCATAGGTGTGAGTGAGCGCATAGGGAAAGCCCGCCTTGGCGACCGCCTGTTCGAGAACGAGAACTTCCTCATAGGTTGCTGTGGCCGGCTTGTCGCTCACCACTGGAAACCCGGCTTCGAGCGCCTCCACTGCCTCTGGAAGGTGCAAATAATTGGGGGTAACGATGGCGACGAAGTCGATTCCGTCGGGACGCGCCCGCTCCGCCTCGAGCATTTCCTTTGAGGTCCGGTAGACCCGGTCCGGGTCGATGCGGTAACGCTCGCCGGCCTCGCGGCACCGCTCCCAGGACTGCGAAAACGCACCGGCCACCAGTTCGATTTTGCCATCGAGTTCGGCAGCCATGCGATGCACCGGGCCAATGAACGCACCGGGCCCGCCGCCCACCATTCCCATGCGTAACTTGCGTGTCACTGCCATAACAACTCCCTTTTTATCCGACAGGATAGCTTCCCTACACTTCCGGCAGCGCCCGCTTCAACCCCGGCGCAAGCGCCCGGAGCAGCAGCAGCGCCGCCAGGTAGGCAAACGCAGCATACAGGAACAGTGGCGCGTAGCTGTGCGTGATCTCGATGATGTGTCCGGTGAGGGCGGCGAAGATGGCGCCGCCCGCCGCACCCGCCACCTGGCCGAAGCTCACCACGGTCCCCACATACTCGGCAGGGAACATATCCGAAGGGGTAGTAAAGATATTGGCCGACCACCCCTGGTGGGCGCTGGCGGCAAGGCCCAGGAGCGCTACAGCGCCCCATTCGGAATGGAGCCCGCCAGCAAAGACCATGGGAACTACCAGGCAGGCGCAGGTGAGCATCGCCGCCAGCCGCGCCGGCTTGAGCCCCATTCCGAGCCGGATGAATCCCTTGGGCAGCCATCCGCCGCCCACGCTGCCCACTACCGACAGGTTGTAGACCACAATGAGCGGCAGCCCGAGGTGGGAAAGGTCCAGGCTGAAGCGCGAGCTGAAATAGCCGGGGAGCCAGAAGAGAAAGAACCACCACACCGGATCGGTGAGGAACTTTCCCACCATGAATCCCCAGGTCTGGCGATATCCGAGCAGCTTCCACCATGCGAGTACCGGCCCTGGGGGCGGCAGCACAATAGCCCCACGGCTCCAGTCCATGCGCTCGTGGGGCTTGCGGTACTTGACCCACCACCAGACGATCCAGGCTGCGCTGAACAGGCCGGTGGTGAGGAAGGCCGCGCGCCATCCGAAATGCAAGGCCACCCAGGGCACCAGCACCGGGGCCAGGATGGCGCCCATGTTGGCGCCGGAGTTGAAGATGCCGGTGGCCAGCGATCGCTCCTTGGGGGGAAACCACTCCGCGGTTGCCTTGATGGCCGCCGGGAAGTTACCGCTCTCGCCCAGACCGAGAAAGAACCGCGCCACGCCGAAGCCCGCGACCGAGGCAACCAGCGCGTGTCCCATTGCTGCAAGGCTCCAGACGCCGGTGATGATGGGGTAGCCCTTGCGGCAGCCCAGACGGTCAACCAGGCGCCCGGCGAAGACCACGCCCAGGGCATAGGCAATCTGGAAGGCGCTGACGATGTAGCCGTATTGCACCTCGGTCATTCCGATCGAGGTCTCGGCCATGGGCCATCCAGGCAAGAGCGGCGCCAGGTGGACGCTGGTCTGCGACAGCACCGGCTTGAGAATGGCGATGACCTGGCGGTCCATGTAGTTGATCGAGGTGGCCACGAAGAGCATGGCGCAAACCGTCCATCGCCCCGCGAGCGGAGGCGGCTCAGCCATGAATTCCGCCCGCTCCATTTCGTCGCTCAAGCCGTCACCCGCCCGTTTCATTTACCAGTTCGTCAAAGTCCCGTCGAGTTTGCGATTGATCGGCAGACAGGCCCGCTGATAGGGGTATTTCGCCGCCCGCGCCTGGTCCTTGATATCCCGCCGGGCCAAGGCTAGTTCGCAGCCGTTCAGGGCGCCGTCGCCCGGCGCGTAGATGCCCTCATCGGTCTCGATCTTCAGAGTGACGAAGTTCCTCCCGGGCGAGGTGATGTTGACGGTCGCATCGGTAGTTTTCATCGGTCTGACCCCTGATCTCTGCTCCCCTATCGCTGAGGTCTGTTTACCGGTTTACACCGCTGGCCAGGAAGCCGCCATCGACGGCGAGGACTTCTCCGGTGATGAAGGAGGCTGCCTCGGAAGCCAGAAAGACGGCTGCGGGGGCCAACTCCCGGGCTTCGCCAAAGCGCCCCATCGGGGTGCGCAGGATCAGCTCTTCGCCGCGCGGGGTGCCTTGAATCAGCGCGGCATTGAGTGGGGTCGGGAAGACGCCCGGCGCCAGCGCGTTGACATTCACGCCGGTCTGCGCCAGTTCGATGGCCAGCACCTTGGTCAGCGAGGCCACGGCGGCCTTGCTGGCCGAGTACGCCGCCACCTGGTAGAAGCCCAGGAACGAAGTCAGCGAGGCAATGTTCACAATGCGCCCATAGCCGGCCTTGACCATGGTCGCGCCGAAGATTTGGCAGGCGCGCAGGGTTCCTGTCAGATTGGTCTCGATCACCCGCGACCATTCCTCTTCGGATTCTTCGAGCGTCGCCGACTTGTGGGTTACGCCGGCCGCGTTGACCAGGATGTCCACCTTGCCGAACTCTCGCATGACGGCATCGTGCAGGGCCACCAGGGATGGGCGTTGAAGCACGTCGCTCGCTACCCGCAGCGAACGCCGGCCGAGCGCCTCGATCTCCGCGGCCACCTTGCCCACCTGCTCCAGCCGCCGCGAGCTGGGCACCACGTCGGCGCCCGCGCCGGCCAAACCCAGGGCAATCGCATGGCCCAGCCCGGTGGTCCCGCCCGTCACCACGGCAACCCTGCCGCTCAAATCGAAAAGACTCGCACTCATCTTTGGAACTCCTTCTTGGCTTGACGCCCGGTGTGCCTGACTCAATTGAGCGGCCCGCTGAGCCGCCCCCGAATCCACCAAAAACATTATCATCCAAGGGGATTTACCTGCGGCTGGTGCGCAACCAGAGTCAATGTGGCCAGGGAAAGAGTGTGCCACGCAGCTTTGCGGTAAAGTGTTGTTGAACCCTAAGGTCATGCCAATGGACCCTCTGAACATTTCCGATCCCGCCCGCCGCTGGGACTCGCTCAGCCTGGGCGAAGTGATGCTGCGCCTCGACCCCGGCGAGGGCCGCATTCACAGCACACGCCAGTTTCAAGTCTGGGAGGGCGGCGGCGAATACAACGTGGCCCGCGGCCTGCGCCGCTGTTTCGGCCTGCGCACGGCCATCGCCACCGCGCTCGCCGACAATCCTGTCGGAAGGCTGGTTGAAGACCTCATTTTGCAGGGCGGGGTGGATGCTTCGCTGCTCAAGTGGGTTCCCTTCGATGGGGTGGGCCGCAGCGTCCGCAACGGGCTCAACTTTACCGAGCGCGGCTTCGGGATGCGCGCCGCGGTTGGGTGCTCGGACCGCGGACAGACCGCCATCAGCCAGGTCAACCCCGGGGACTTCGACTGGGATTCGATCTTCGGCGAGCAGGCAGGCGCACGGTGGTTCCACACCGGTGGCATCTTCGCCGCGCTCTCGGCCTCGACCGCCGCGGTAGCCGCGGAGGCCATGGACGCCGCACGCCGCCACGGGACGCCAGTCTCCTACGATCTCAATTTCCGGGATTCGCTGTGGAGGAGCATCGGCGGCAAGGCCAAGGCGCAGCAAGTGAATCGCGAACTGGTGCGCAAGGTCGATCTGCTGCTGGGCAACGAGGAGGATTTTTCCGCCATGCTGGGCGTTCAGATCAAAGGGGCCGGCGAGGACTTTGTCGAGTTGCGCGTTGCCGGATACGAAGAGATGCTGCGCGAAGTGGCCGCGGCGTATCCCAACCTCAAGCTGATTGCCAGCACCCTGCGCACCGCCTCGACCGCCAGCCGCAACGCCTGGGGAGCGATCGCGCTTTATGCGGATCAGATCGTCCACGTTCCGCAGCGCGAGATTGACATTTACGATCGCGTGGGCGGCGGCGACAGCTTCGCTTCCGGGCTCATCTACGGACTTCTGGAGGCGAAACCGATCGACTGGGCCCTTCGCTGCGGAGTCGCTCACGGCGCGCTGGCCATGACCACTCCTGGCGACACCAGCATGGCCACACTGGCCGAAGTCGAACGCATCATCAAGGGCGGGTCGGCGCGCATCGCCCGATAACCCGCATCGAAGAGGAGAGAAATGCGCGAAACCATCGCGGAAACCCTTGAACGAGTGGGTCTGATTCCGGTGCTGCGCGCCCGCAACGCAGGCCAGGCGCACGCCGCAGTCCAGGCCATCATCGCCGGCGGCATCAGCGTGGTCGAAGTCACCATGACTGTCCCCGGCGCGGTCGATCTGCTCGCCGAGCTGAAGAGCGAGTACGGGACGAAACTTCTGCTCGGCGCCGGAACCGTGACCACCGCCGAACAGGCCGATGCCACCATCGACGCCGGAGCGGAATTCGTGGTCAGCCCCAGCTTTCATCCCGCGGTGGTAGCCGTTACCAAGGCGAGAAAGAAGCTGTCCATCCCCGGCGCGCTCACGCCCACCGAAGTCGTTACCGCGTGGGACGCGGGGGCGGATTATGTGAAGATCTTTCCCTGTTCGGCCGTGGGGGGCGCAAGCTACTTGAAGTCGCTGCTGGCGCCTTTTCCGCACCTCAGGCTCATCCCCACAGGCGGCGTAACGCTTGAAACCGCAGCGAGCTTCATAAAAGCCGGCGCACGGGCCTTGGGTGTTGGCGGCGACCTGGTAAATCTTGCCGCCATCGACCAGGGAAGGCCCGAAGCGATCACGGAAACCGCACGCGCTTATTTGAAGGTGCTGGCGCAGGCGCGCGAGGAGTTGCGGCCAGCCAATTGAGAAGCCCATCGACCAGGGGTGAGCGGCAGAGTCGCGTGTGCGCGACAGGCTTAAACTGGCACAGGAGGGCTCAATGAAGCTCGTTTCATTTTCAACGGCCGACGGTTCCATCCAAGCAGGGTCGCTCGAATCGCTACCCCATGATTTCAACGGCGAATATGAGCACTGCGTTACCGGATTCTCGATGGACGGTACGGTAAAAGTTCTCGACGTGATCGCCTCCGGCTACAAGTCGCACGTGGAGTTCACCCAGGGGCGCACGTCTCCGGTGTTTCCCCTCGAAAAAGTCCGGCTGCACGCGCCGCTCGAGAACCCGCCGCGGGTTTTCGCCATCGGGCTGAACTACCGCGATCACGCTATGGAGTCCGGGATGGCCATCCCGACCACCCCGGTGGTGTTCTTCAAGTTGCAATCCGCCATCATCGGCCCCGGCGAGAGTATTGTGCTTCCGAAAAACTCCACTGAACCGGACTATGAGGCGGAGTTTGCCTTTGTGATCGGCAAGGGCGGCTTTCGGATTCCGGCCTCGGCGTGGCGCGAGCACGTCTACGGCTACACCATCGTCAACGACGTGAGCGCGCGCGACATTCAATTTGCCACCTCCCAGTGGACGATGGGCAAGAGCTTCCCGACCTTCTGCCCCATGGGGCCGGCCATCGTGACCGCGGACGAGATTCCCGATCCGCACAATCTGGACATCAGCCTCACCATCGATGGTGTGGTCCAGCAGAGCTCTGACACCCGGGAGCTGATCTTCAAGGTCCCCGAGCTGATCGAGTACCTGTCTTCGATCACGCCCCTGCTGCCTGGCGATGTTGTTTCAACCGGAACGCCCTGCGGCGTCGGGCTGGGCCGCACGCCCAAGCGCTGGCTCAAGCCCGGCGAAACGGTCACCATCACCATTGACGGCCTGGGGTCGCTGACTAACCCGATAGTGGCCGAATAGCAGAGCCGGGCGGGTCAGGCGATGGCAACCAGGTCAACCTGGCTGGGGCCGAGGAACAGAGAGCAGAACCTTTCCGGTACAATTCCATCGATGAAGCTAGGCGAGTTGGCAAGCAGGTTGGGCGCGGAGCTGCGCGGCGACGCGGAGCTGGAAGTAACAGGCGTGAAAGGGATTGAGGAGGCTGGGCCGTCGGAGGTGACCTTCGTGGCCAACCCCCGCTACGGCGGCCTAGCGAGGAAGACGAGGGCTGCCGCAGTGCTGGTAGAACCCGGGTTTCCCGAGATTGAAGCGGCGACGCTGAGGCTCAAGAACCCGTACCTGGCCTTTTCCCGGGCGCTGGGATTTTTCTATCAGGCGCCGGCGTATGCACCCGGGATTCACCCGACGGCGGTGATCGACCCCACGGCGGTGATCGGCGCGGCAGCGCACATCGGGGCTTACGTTGTGGTGGGAGCTGGGGTGCGGCTGGGGGCTCATGCGACCCTGCTGCCCCACGTAGTGCTCTACCGCGGGGTGGAGGCCGGCACCCATTTCTTTGCGCACGCTCATGCGGTGGTGCGGGAATACTGCATCCTGGGCGATCATGTGACGCTGGAAAACGGCGCGATCATTGGCGCGGACGGTTTCGGGTTTGCCAAGAACGAGGACGGCCACTGGGAGAAGATTCCGCAGTCGGGACCGGTGCGGCTGGGCAACCGGGTGGATGTGCAGGCCAATTCCTGCATCGACCGGGCGACGGTGGGCGAGACGCGCATCGGCGACGGCACCAAGGTGGACAATCTGGTGCAGATCGGCCACGCCTCGCACGTGGGGGAAAACACCTTGCTTTGCGGCCAGGTGGGTCTGGCCGGCTCGTCGGAGGTGGGCGGCAACGTCATCCTCGCCGGACAGTCCGCTGTGGCCGGCCACTGCGCGGTGGGCGACGGTGTGATCCTGACCGCGCAGAGCGGCATCTCGCACGACATTCCGGCGGGCAAGACGATCTCTGGATCGCCGGGCTTCGACAACCGCGTCTGGCTGCGGGCGGTCACGATCTTTCAGCGGCTGCCGGAACTGTTGAAGCGGCTGGACAGGATCGAAAAGAAGCTGGCGGCGCAGACGCCGCCGGAAGACGCGGCAAACGGAAGCCGGGAATGAAGGTTTGGATGGGAATGCGGCGTTGGATTTTGTCCGCGATGCTCTTCGCAGCTCTGATGTGTGCGGCTGGGTGCCACTCGTATCACATTGAAACGACAGTGGAAAACCGGACCGGCGGGGCGATCCAATTGCTCGAGGTGGATTACCCCAGCGCCAGCTTCGGGGCCAACACTCTGGCTTCAGGCGAGGTGTTCCGCTATCGCATTCAGTTGCGGGGGACGGGGCAGATGAAGGTGCAGTACTCGACCAGCGACCGGGGGCAGGCGCGGCTCACGCAGGTCGACGGACCGACGGTAGCCGAGCGGCAGGAGGGCCGGCTGCAAATTGTGCTCCTGCCCGGAGGGAAGGCGGAGTTTCATCCCGACCTCACCCCGCAACCTTGAAGGCCACCTCTGGAGATCGGGGTCAAGCGATGGAGATCGGCTAACAATAGAAAACAAACGGGAAACTACATCCTCCGGCTGGTCCTTCTCCCATTCTGCCGATAAGCAGAATGGGAGAAGGAAAGTGGGCGGGGAGCTTGCATCCAAAAGCAGCCATGCCTGGGGTCGCTGGTTACCGCGGCCCAGGGTTGCCGTGCGCCTGGCGGCCTGCTTCCTCTGGGTCACATTTGCGTCGGTTATTGTGGGCTACGTTGAGCAATGGAAGCCTGAAAACAACCTCTTGTGGGTGGCCAACGGGCTGATTCTCGCCTACCTTCTGCTGGCGCCGCGCAAACTTTGGCCCGCCTACCTGCTCACCGGCTTCCTGGCGCTTTCGCTGCGCATGCTGCTCCTAAGCGCCCGGCGGGACGAGTTTCTGCTGTATAACCTGCTGGACATGATCGAGGTGACGACGGGGGCGCTGCTGTTGCGGCGGCGTTCGTTTGAGCTTCCGCGCTTCACGACGCCTGCTTACCTGGTACGCTTTTTTGCATTTGCGGTGCTGGCCGGGCCGATGCTAGCGGGCGCCGTCTACGCGCTGGTGTTGCCTTTTCTACGGACGCCGGCCCCGCCGCATCCGTTTCTGAGTTGGGCCATCTCCGACAGCCTGGGCATCGCCATCAGCACCCCAGCCTTCGTGGCCGTCTTCCAGACCCGGCTGCGGCACAGCGTCGATTGGCGTCGGAACTGGTTTTATCCGGCTCTGCTTTTGGCGGTGGCCATAGTCGGATTCTCGCAAGACACCTTTCCTCTGATCTGTGTGGTCTATCCGCTGCTGGTGCTGGTCCTGGTGCGCGTGGGGCTGGGTTACGCGTCGCTGTTCACGCTCATGGTAGCGGCCATCGCGGGCTGGTTGACCATCCAGGGCTCCGGTCTCTTTGCGGCGATGAGGACCATCGACCCTGCGCTGCCCAGCCGTATGCTGCAGATCGCAATGGCTTCCGCGATGTTTCTGATTTACACCGTCTCGGTGGTGCTGGAGAAGCAGCGGGCCAGCGAGCGGCGGCTCGAGGAGATTGTGGTGCTGCACAACATGGTGATGGAGCACTCGCGCGACGTCATCATGCTGATCGACTTCGACGGTCGCCCCCGGTTCATATCGCCTGCGGTCTATGCCATGACCGGATGGAAGCCCGACGAGACCATGCGGCGAGGATTCGCCGAGGTGGCCCACCCCGACGACTTGCCCAGGATCGAACAATTGATGGGCAGATTGCGCCGGGGAGCCGATTCTGCCGTCATCGAATACCGCATCCGAAGGCGAGGCGAGGGATATATATGGGTTGAAGGGAGCTTTCGCGCCCTGCGTGGCACGGAGACGGGCCGTTACCCGGACATTCTGCAAATGGTCCGGGACATCAGCGAGCGGAAGCGCGCGCAGCAGCAGTTGCAAAACGCCTACCATGCGGTCGAGGCCCTGGCCATCACCGACGCCCTGACGGGCCTGGCCAACCGGCGGCGATTCGATCAGTGTCTGTCGAGCGAGTGGCGGCGAGGGATGCGCGAGCGCAAGCCGCTGTCGATGCTGCTGCTGGATGTTGACCTGTTCAAGTCGTACAACGACAACAATGGTCACCTGCGCGGGGACAGCTGCCTGAAGCAGATTGCCGAGGCGGCGATGGACGTGGTGGTGCGACCGGGGGACCTGGTGGCGCGGTTCGGCGGCGAGGAGTTCGCCATCATCCTTCCGAATACCGGAAACGAAGGCGCAATGGAGTTGGCCGACGAGGTCTGCGAGGCGCTGTACGGAAGGAAGCTGCCACACAGCGGGAGCCCCCATGGGTTTGTGTCGGTCTCGGTGGGATGCGCCACGATGGTGCCCAGCCTGGGCCAGCACGCTACCTCCCTGATCGAGGTGGCCGACGAGGCGCTTTACAAGGCCAAGCGCAATGGCCGCAACCGCGTGTGCAACGGGAATACGATGCAGCGAGGCCCTGGAGAGCCGCAAGGCTGCGGCGCATCGGCTACGAGAATGGGAAAAACTGCTTGATCGGGTGCTGAAGCTGGCGCAAAACGTGCGGGCCGATTCCATCTACGGAATCGGCCCGCAAAGCTATTGCAGCAGGTTCAGAAGATGCCGGTCAGCGCACCATGCTGGTGAAGAGCGGTGATTGCAGCAGGCTGCTGAACTCCGTGTCGCTGGTGGCGAAGTGGATGGTCAGTCGCCCGGAATCGGAGGCGATGGAGGTGGCGCTGAGGGCCTGTTTCTCGGCCTCCGAGCCGCTCATCTTGCGCATCGTGAGGGCGGCAGTCAAGAGCGAAGAGATGGTGGCCGCGGCAAAGGAGTCGCCGGTGGAGATCGTGAGGTCAAATTTGACGCCGTGCTGGAAGTCCATGGCATACCAAGAGGCCAGCAGACGCTTGCGAACGGTCTCGAAGTCGGTCACCGAGCCGGCCTCACCGAGCACCTGGCGCATCATGGTCTGGGTGCCCTTCTGGTCCAGGATGCTCCACAGAGGCTCCCAGTCCACGGACTTCATGGCGTCCATCATGGGGGCGTTGGTGAGCAGGCTGGTGGTGACGCCATCGCGAGCATCGAGAGCCTTCTCCACCGCTTCGGTGCCACCGAAGACCATGGTGGAGGCATCGACGAAGCAGACTACCATGCCGGTTTTGGCCAGCGGATAGACCTTGTTGGTGCGGACCAGGTTGGCCTTCAGCTTCTGTTTGCGGAAGTTGGCCAGAATGTCCTGCATGGAGAACTGGCCCTGGGCCACCCCGACGGTGTCCAACTGCTCGCTGTCGGGCTTGGTGCGGTAGAGGGCAAAGGCCAACTGCTCCACATCGTGATTGTCGTTCAGACCGGACTTGCGCAGCGCCTCGTCAAACCGCTTGAGTTCGGGAGGCATGACGCGGTCGCGCAGGTCCATGGCCGCAGTCGAGTTCTGCATGGCCCGATAATCGATGACCACCAACTGCTGCACATCGTGCGGAATGGCGGTGCGGGCATCGGTGGACAACTGAGCCGCCGGCATGGAAGCCGCCGCGGCCAGCAACAAAGCTGGAACATAAACCTTCATGAAAGCCTTGAACAAGTGCATCCTCCAGGATTGGCGATCTTCGCATCGTGGGCCAGGGAAAGGGATGCAATGCAACCGCAGGTTCCTGCCTGACAAAATCGAAAATCGCACTGTCTCCTACATTGTTATTGTACCCGCCGGGCGATTTGCCGAAGCGGATTGGCCGATTGCGCGGCCGCTCAGGCCCGTCCCGGCCACGCCAGAGGGTCCGCCAGGCGCTGCTCCAGGATCTTGGTTAGTGGATCGAACCCAGTTAATTGACGCATCCACTCGCTATCCCGCTCGCAGGCTGCCTGGGGGACCAGTCCGATCACTTCTCCTTCAACCAGAGCGGCCTTGTGGCGCAGAGCAAGAGCCGAGACGGCTCGGTAGACCTGGGAGATGGGCGTGACTTCGAAGTCCGAGATATTTAGAGAGAGCTGGGCCCGCCCATGGGCAAGAAGGCCCAGGGCCTTGACGCCCTTCAGGCCTCCGGATGCTGTGCGGATTTCGCGGGCGATGGCGCGCACCATGGCCACGTCGGTGGAATCGAAATAGAGGTTGTAGGTCACCAGGAATCTGCGAGCACCGACGGCGCAGGCGCCTGCTGTGGGGTGGAGGCCGGGTCCGCCGAGGTCGGGCCGACGGGAAGACTCCTTGCGGACCGCATCGCGAAGACCCTCGAACTGCCCGCGGCGCACATCATCGAGGTTGGCGCGGTCGGGCCGGGCCGCGGCGGCCTCGTAGAAGAAGACCGGCACCCCGAAGCGACGCCAGATTTCCAGCCCCGCCTGGCGCGCCAAGAGGACGCACTGCTCCAGCTTGATGCCGCTGATGGGCACGAAGGGGACGACGTCCGCCGCGCCGATGCGGGGGTGAACTCCTTGCTGGCGGGTCAGGTCAATCAGCTCGACGGCCTTGCCCACTCCGCGCACCGCGGCCTCGACCACTGCCGCGGGGCTGCCGGCAATGGTGACCACGGAACGGTTGTGATCGGCGTCCATGGACCAGTCCAGCAGGTGCACCCCCTCGACGCGCATCGCGGCCACAATGGCCTCGACTCGCCGGGCATCGACACCCTCGGAGAAGTTGGGAACGCACTCGACAACCGGTCCGCTCATCATGGCTCCCGCCCCGGCCGAGGCAACCTGCCGCCGGATAATCCTGGATCTGTAACCTCAGCTACTTCCAGAATGTGTATCCCACCTGGACCTGGATGCTCGCATTCACGCCCGGGTTGCGGTCGCCCAGCGAAGCCGAGGAGATGTGAATGCCGTTGACGCCTACGTCGATGGAGCGGTTGTCGCGGATGAAGTAGTGGAAGCCGCCGCCACCCTGGGGAGTGAAGTTGAACACCGATGTTCCACCGGGGGTGCCGTGGGGGACCAGAACATCGGGCGGAAACTTGTGGGTGGTGTAGACCAACCCGCCGGCAGCCTGAAACCAGGGCTGAAAGCGCCGCGAACGGGGGAGGAAGTTCCAGCGAAAGATGACCGGGGTGATGCTTGCGCCCGTGTAGGTTCCGCCGCCGACGGGCAATTCGCAGGGCTGGCCCTTGCAGTTGTAAAGCGCCTGGTGGGGGGCCGGGGTGTAGGCCTGCCAGAGAGGCATGATGTTGACCCCGTACTCGAATTGGCCCGTGAACAGGCCGGCATGAAGCACCGGGGTGAGGATCTTTCCGCCCTGGAAACCAGCCGAGAAGAACTGGAAGTTGTCGCGGTTGCCGAGGCCGGCGCCACCGTTGACAAAGGGCCCGAACTCCCAGCTCTTGTTCTGGCGGGCCTGGGCTACGGGGTCGCCGGCGGCTGGATTGCTGGCGGCTGTAACGCCGCCGGGAGTTTCAGCGGCGGCGAAGATGGTCCCCGCCATCAAGGCGAACAGGAATAGCTTTGCAGTTCGGGTCAACGTTCTTCCCTTCTATTGGATGAGAAATGGTGGTTCTCCTTAAAAAGGCCGCCACACGGACAGTCTCGGGTCATCGTGCCGCAAGGAAAGCCCGGCAGGGTGGCGTCTTCTTCAAAAAGAAACCACTCAAGTTCTTCGCCTTCGTCTAGCGGTAATCCCGAAATTGCCGTACCGGGCGGCCATCCCAACACGTGCCGGGGCTAAGTTAACCAGCCGCCGCTTCCATCTGCTCGGCGTCCATGTCGAAGTTCGAGTAGACGTTCTGCGTGTCGTCGAAGTCTTCGAGGGCCTCAAGCAGGCGGATCATCTGGCTGGCTTCCTTGCCTTCCAGCTTGGTATAGGTAGAGGCGACCATGGTGACTTCGTTCATGACGGTGGGAATGCCGGCAGCCTTGACGGCTGCGGCAACGGCCTCGTGGTCGGCCGGATCGGAGACGATCTCCCAGGTGTCGCCTTCGTCGTTCAGGTCTTCGCCGCCGTGTTCGAGGACGATGTCCATGAGTTGCTCTTCGTTGGCCGCGTGCTTTTCGATGGCGAGAAGGCCCTTCTTGTGGAACATGAAGCGGACCGAGCCGGACTCGCCCAGGTTGCCGCCGTTCTTCGAGAAGGCGTGGCGGATTTCGCTAACCGAGCGGTTGCGGTTGTCGGTGGTGACTTCAACGATGATGGCCACGCCGCCGGGACCGTAGCCCTCGAAGGTGATCTCCTCGTAGTTGACGCCTTCCAACTCGCCGGTGCCGCGCTGGATGGCGCGCTTGATGTTCTCCTGCGGCATGTTTTCCGCCTTGGCAGCGAGAATGGCGGTGCGGAGACGAGCATTGCTGTCAGGGTTTCCGCCGCCCTTGGCGGCGACAGCGATTTCCCTGAGCAGACGGGTGAATATCTTGCCGCGCTTGGCATCGAGCGCGCCCTTTTTGTGCTTGATAGTGGCCCACTTTGAATGGCCGGACATGAGAACCTCAGTGGTAGTGAAGAATGGCGGCGCGGGCACGCGCCTGACCTTGTGAGTATACCACCGGGGCGGGAGGGATTTTGGGGGCTATTGCCAGTGCCGGGACAGCTGTAATCCTGCCCGGAACCCCAGCCGCGGCCGGGTTACCGGGGGTTGGCCTTTAATGGGGTTGAAGCAGGTCGAGCGGCTGGGGCCGGACAGCGCATTCCCTGGCCAAGTCCTCGGTGTCTATGACCACCCGGTTGCGTCCGGCCTGTTTGGCCCGGTACATGGCCCCGTCGGCACGGCCGATGAGGCCGGCGAGGCTTTCGCCTGGCCGGTGGCTGGCGATGCCCAGGCTGGCCGTAGCCCGGACTCCGGCGGGAAAGTGAAAATCCTGGAGAGTGGCGCGAAGGCGCTCAGAGACCTGCCGGGCGCCGGCCGGCCCGGTGTCGGGCAGGAGGATGACGAACTCCTCGCCGCCCCAGCGGCCGAGCAGATCGGTGAGACGCAAGGAGGCGCGGGCGATGTCTCCGAAGCCGCTCAGGACCAGGTCGCCGGCCGCGTGGCCATAGGTGTCGTTGACCCGCTTGAAGTGGTCCAGATCGACCAGCACCAGGGAGAACTTGTGGCCGTGGCGCTCCGAACGCGTCAGCTCGAGCTTGCCTCTTTCCTCGATGCGCATGCGATTGAGCGCCCCTGTCAGCGGGTCGACGGAGGCCTGCTGCTCCAGTCTGGCCTCGAGCCGCTTGCGTTCGGTGATGTCGCGGAAACTGACGGTGAAGTAGAGGGGGGCGCCGGAGCGGCTTCGCGCCAGACCGTAGGAGACCTCGATAAAAAGCACCTTTCCCTTCTTGTTGAGGAATCGACCTTCAGAGACGGCGCGGAGGGTGTTGCCTTCGAGCATCGCGCCGAGGCAGTCGCGGGATTGGGCCTTGTCGCCAGGGGCAGCCAGGTCCGCGATGTTAACGGACTCCAGATCCTGCGGGGCGCAGCCGAAGATCCGGCACACCTCCCGGTTGACCTCGATGAAGTCGCCCTTCAGGTCCACCAGGGCGATGCCGATGTTGGCGGACTCGAAGGCGACGCGGAATCTCTCCGCGCTGTCGAGGACGGCGGGAGCCGGTTGCAGCCTGAGCCCGAGGCCCTGAGACCGCTCTCTTTCGTCCGGGACGGGATGCGAACCCTTGTCGAGCCGGTTCTGATTCACCAGATGCACTGTCAGTCCCCGTTTGTTCCCTTATCGCCCGCAAAACGAATTGCGATAGGCGGAAGGGCCAGGGGTGGATATTCCAGCTCCCGGCTTCGAACGCGGGAGTAGAGTTTTCCCCTCAGGTTGTTCTGGGCGCCGCAAATTTGGAAGTGCCGCAGGATGCACCGCCCTCAGTCCGGCAGGGCGTTGTTGAAGGCCCTGAATTCAAAGGTACGGGGGGCGACGCTTTTTGGGGCTGGATTTTCCGGGGAGAAGAGGGACTTCGACCGATTCAATTCTGTCTTCAAGTGCCCGCCGACAGGGTAATGATCTGCAAACCCCAATGCCCAAGGGGAGGCTCAGCCCAGGAGCCTATCGATGCCCGACAGAGTCCTAGATCTCACGGAGGAGCGTTGTATCCGCAACCCCTGGGAAGGCCAGGACTGAACGCACGAGCGACTCCTGCCGATAAGCGATTTGAGGAAACTCGCTTAGGAACCGGAGGGAGGCCTCATGCAGATCAACAGCGTCCCAATGAGCGCGGCAACAAGGGGATGGGCCACGACGCCAGCCCGGTCCCAACCCGCGACGTCATCGCTCACTCCGGCCGTCGCGAAAGCGGCCTCCACGGATACCTTCACTTCCTCGACAGCCGCCAAGGCTTCGCCGACCCCGGCCGGCGTTCCGCAGACCAAGGCCGCAACTTCCACCGCTTCCCCTGCGCCCGCCAAGGCGTCCACATCGCCCCCGGCCACACAGAAGGCAGCGCCCGCGGCGTCCAGCAAGCCAGCCGCATCCTCAAAAGGCGCCTCCTCCTCGGCCCAGGCACAGAGTTCCGCGAGCAGTTCCGAAGCGGCGACTCTGGCCGCGTCCTACTCAACAACGGTGGGAGGCAAAAGCTACTCGGGAAGCGTGGAAGACTCGGGAGGAACGTATACCGCATCTGTTCCGAGTGTTCCCGGAGCCAGCGCCAGCGGATCGAGCGTGCAGTCGGCGGAGAGCAATTTGAATATCGTGCTGGATGTGCTCGCCTGAGGGCCGTTGCCCCCTGATTACCGGGGCGCGGGTTCGGCGGAGTCGGCCAGGGCGTAGGCCAGGACGGCCATGACGGCGGCATTCTCGTTCAAATGGCGGGGGTCGACCTTGTCGAAGGTATCGGCGGCGGTGTGGTGGTAGTTGAAGTAGAAGCGGTTGTCCTGGACGGGGGCGAAGCTGGGAACTCGCTTTTCCGTCAGGCCTGAAACGTCTTCGCCTACTTCCGGAGCGTCCACCATGGTCTCGGCGCCGATGGGGTCCAGGACCTCGGCGACGGGCCGCAGCCATTGGCCGAGAGCAGGCTTGCCGGCGTAGTAGATGCCAGTGGGATGGTCGCAGCCGAGGTCGCTCTCGATGGCTCCGATGTGATTGGCGATCAGGTCCTTGTGGTCGGCCATGTAGGCGGCCGCGCCCTCTGAGCCTTCTTCCTCGCTCATCCAGGCAATGAAACGCACGGTGCGGCGGGGGTGGATTCCCAACTTCTGGAGCAAGTGAATGGCCTGCATGGAAACCACGACACCGGCGCCGTCGTCGAGGGCTCCGGTGCCCAGGTCCCAGGAGTCGAGGTGGCCGGAGACGATGACCACCTGTTCGGGGTGCTCAGTTCCCTTCCAGTCGGCGATGACGTTGAAGCTTTCGGCGTCGGGGAGAGTTTGCGGGGTGAGGGTGAGGTGCAGCGTGACCGGGCCCTGGCTGGAGAGGTTCTTGAGCAGGTCGGCGTCTTCTGCGGCGACGGCGGCGGCGGGAACCTTGGGCACGCCGTCGGAATACTCGGTGAGGCCGGTATGGGGAAGGCGAAAATCCGCTCCCCCAACCGAGCGCACCAGCACGGCCACCGCGCCCGCGGCGGCTCCGGCAATGGGGCCAGCGCCGCGGTAGACCACCCCCCCGCCGTAGGCGTAGAGGCCGCCGCCCTGGGCGGCCAGTTGCTGGTCGAATTTGTGGTTGAAGAGCAGGATCTTGCCTTTCACCGCGCCCTTGGGGAGGGCGGCAAGTTGCTTCCAGTCGTCCACGACGACGACCTCGGCGGTAAGGCCTTCAGGGGGCGTGGCCACGCTGCCGCCCAGGGCGGTAAGGACGACTTTCTGGGTGACGCCGGGCGGCTGACCGGGCCAGGAAACCACTTCAGCCGACTCCAGGCCGCGCACCCAGTGCGGGACCTTGGCCTTTTCGAGCGTGACTTCCGCGCCCAGGGAGCGCATTTCGGCGGCCACGTAGTCCACGGCCTGCTGGGCCTGCGGCGAGCCGCTCAGGCGGGGGCCGATATTGTCGGTGAGATGGCGCAGTTCGGTGAGGGCGTAGGGGTCCTGAAGGGCGGCATCACGCAAGCGCTCCATGGCAGCCAACTGCTCGGGGGTCCAGGCGCTTTTGCCGCCTGCCATCATGGCGTTGAGGCGGTCGAGAAGGCTGGGCGAGGGCGGCGGCGGAGCATTCTGGGCGGGGCAGCGGGAGGCTGCCAATCCAGCCGCCAGAAGGGCGAAGGCAACGAAGCCGTGGGTCTTTCGAGCAAAATCCATGAGGGATGGTAGCATGGCTCGTCCGCGACTCTTTGCGGCAATCGGCGTCTATACTAGTGGAACGGTTTCTTGCTGGCGTCCGTTGGAGGCTTTCGATGCGGGGTCTGTGTGGGAGCGGCTTGCGCACCCGCGGGGCTCCGGCGCAGGCGCCGCCAGCCAGGCGGGATTACAAGGAACTGGCTATACTGGAAGTTGATGCAATCAACATGCTGGCCGCGAGGCCGGTTACTCGACGAGGTCATCACACTCATGAAATCGCTCTTCGAACGGCTGCGCAGCCGCCGTCTCGCTTCGGCATTTGTCTTGCTTGCCACCCTGTCCGCCGCCATTGTGGGCGGGTCGTTTGCCGCACACGGAGTGCGCGGCCAGGAGAAGCAGAACGACAGCGCCGACGCCACACCTCTCAAGGTCGTCAACTCCGCAGTAACGCCCAACGAGTTTGTGAAGATCGCACAGAAGGTTGGGCCGGCGGTGGTGAACATCAACACCCAGACGCTGCCCAAGCAGGCCGCGGCGGGCAAAGGCCGGCGCAATCCTCACGGCCGCGTACAGCCGACCCCGCAGAACCCGGGCGACGACGATGACGATCAGCAGCAGGGGCAGGGTCAGGGTCAGGGCAACTTCCAGGACTTTTTCAACCGCTTCTTCGGCGGTCAGGCCCCGGACCAGGAAGGCGGCGATGACGGCACGGTCCACGAGTCTCTGGGCTCGGGATTCATCGTGGATCCCAAGGGCTACATCATCACCAACAATCACGTGGTGGAAAAGGCCGACAAGATCTACGTGAAGCTCGCGAGCGATCCCGACTCGCAAGATCTGGGTCGTCCGGCGCGGGTGATCGGGACCGACAAGGCCACCGATCTGGCGGTCATCAAAATCGATACCGACAAGCCTCTGCCGACAGTGAAGCTGGGCAACTCCGACACCACCCAGGTAGGCGACTGGGTGGAGGCCATCGGCAGCCCGTTTGCGCTGTCGCAGACGGTGACGGCGGGCATCATATCAGCCAAGAACCGTACGATCGAGCCAGGCGCCAGCGGGCAGTTTCAGCACTTCATCCAGACCGACGCGGCCATCAATCCCGGCAACTCGGGCGGACCGCTGCTGAACATGAACGGCGAGGTCATCGGGGTGAACACGGCCATCTACACGCAGTCCGCGGGCTACCAGGGCATCGGGTTCGCCATGCCGTCGAACACCGTGGTGGATATCTACAACGACCTGATCAGTCCCAGCCACAAGGTGACGCGCGGCTCGATTGGCATCCAGTTCAAACAAGAGCTTCCAGGCGCCGTGAATCGCGTCTACGGCTTCAAGAACGGCGTGCTGGTGCAGCAGGTTCAACCGGGCGGTCCGGCAGAGAAGAGCGGGATCAAGCAGGGCGACATCATCACCGCGATTGACGGCCGCTCGATCAAGGACGGGGACGACCTGGTGAATGAGATTGCCAGCCGCAAGCCGGGCAGTAGCGTCCGCCTGGGCTATCTGCGGGACGGCAAGCCGGCCGATACTACGGTTACCATCGGGGATCGCGACAAGGTGTTTGCCGATCTGGGCGGCCAGCAGGCCGAGTCGAATCCCGGGGAGAAGGGCGATGCCGGGGAAACCAAGCTGGGCATCGTGGTGCGCGAGGTCTCTCCGGGGACCGCGGCCAAGCTGCACAGCCCGGGGGTGGTCATCCAGTCGGTACGCTCCGGCTCGTTTGCGGATCTGCAGGGACTTGAGCCCGGCTTGGTGATTCTGCGCATCAACAAGCAGGCCACTGGGACAAAGGAACAATTCGACGCAGTGGTGGGCAGGCTGAAAACCGGCGACGACGTGGTGTTCGAAGTCGTGGACCCGCGCCATCCCGACGCCGGCATCAACTACCTGGGCGGTACGCTGGAGTAGCGCAAAGTAGCAGCGCCGGCCGCGGGAGATCGCGGCCGGCGCGTTTTGTGCGCCCAGCATGGGCGCACTCTTACGGGTGCAAGTCCCGTCACAAGCTGGTCACAGTGAGTGAAGTGAAGCGCAACTGCATGAGGGCGACCGAGTGTGGGGAGGAAGCGTGGAGCGAAGCTGCGGGCCGATGAACAAGAACCGGATAGAAGGCGATGCCGAGCAGGGCGAGCGGGCAAATGGCCGCAAAGCTCTTGTGACCAAGGCTCGGTGGCGTAGATCCGGCGGTCGTGCAGTGAAGGAGTGCGTTCTTACCTGGGGAGATCTCGCCTCATGCCTGAAAGGGCGACGGTGTTGAGCCGGAGCGAGAAGTCAGCCGAGGCCGTAGCAGTTTGCCTGCAAGGTAGACGAAGGGCCGAACGAGAAGGAGTGGAATCCGGCATGACGATGTGGAGGGCAATGCGTCAGATGTCCGCGTCAGCGGAGCGGTCCGGCAGCAGGCAGGGTGAAGCCCAGTCTGAACCGGTCAGTGGCGAAGCCCTCTGCCCGCGTCTTGAAGCGGAAGACACAGGGCCGGGACTGCTTGGCACAGTTCTGGCCAGAGCGAACATGCAACAGGCAATGAAGCGGGTTCGCTCCAACCGGGGCGCAGCCGGAATCGACGGTCTTGGGATCGACGAGACGGTCCAGCGTCTGGTGTGGGAGTGGCCTTCTCTGCGCGAACAACTGTTGCGTGGGACGTACCGGCCTCAGCCGGTGCGACGGGTAATGATCCCGAAGCCGGATGGAGGCCAGCGTGAGCTTGGCATTCCGACGGTGACGGATCGGTTGATACAGCAGGCCCTGTTACAGGTACTGCAACCGTTGCTTGATCCAACGTTTAGCCAGCACAGCTACGGGTTCCGCCCGGGCCGCAGTGCGCATCAAGCCATTCAGGCGGCTCAAGCGTATGTGCAGTCGGGACGGCGCGTGGTTGTGGACGTGGACCTGGAGAAATTCTTTGACCGGGTTAGCCACGACATCCTGATCGACCGCTTGCGGAAACGTGTTGCCGATGCCGGAGTGATCCGACTGGTGCGGGCGTATCTGACGAGCGGGATCATGGATGGCGGGGTGTTTCAGGAGCGGGAGCAGGGTACGCCGCAAGGCGGACCGCTGTCTCCGCTGCTGGCCAACGTCTTGCTGGATGAGGTGGACAAGCAACTGGAACGACTGGGCCACTGCTTCGTGCGCTATGCCGACGATGCGAATGTGTATGTTCGCAGCCGCCGCGCAGGCCAGCGGGTGATGGTGCAGTTACGGAAACTCTATGGACGATTGCGTCTTACGGTGAATGAAACCAAGAGCGCGGTGGCCAGCGTGTTTCAGCGTAAGTTCCTGGGGTACAGCTTCTGGGTGGCTCCCGGTGGCAAGGTCAAGCGCCGGGTGGCCAACAAGGCGATGGCGACGTTCAAGCAGCGGGTGAGGCAACTGACCCGACGCTCTGGCGGACGCAGCCTTGAACAGGTGGTGGAACGGCTGCGCAGCTATGTGCTGGGATGGAAGACTTATTTTCGACTGGCGGATACTCCGAAGGTCTGGCGCGAGCTTGACCAATGGATACGCCATCGGATGCGAGCCATCCAACTGAAGCAATGGCGGCGTGGCAGGACCGCATATCAAGAACTTCTGGCACGAGGGGCAAGTCCAGACGTTGCGTGCATGGTGGCGGGAAATTACCGTCGTCTGTGGCGAAACAGTGGACAGGCGCTGAATGCGGCTCTCGGTATAAGCTGGGCCGATCAACTGAGAATCCCGAGACTCTGTTGACCTCAACTTCTCGAACCGCCGGATGCGGACCCGCTTGTCCGGTGGTGTGGCAGGGGAGAGCAGGTGACTGCTCCCCCTATGCCGATCTTTCGCAACCCGGTAGATTCGCGGTGTTAGAGCGATTTTTGTTCTTGTCGCAATGCGGGATGCTTCGCTAGAATTCTGTGGAAAGTAAGGCCAAATCTGTCTTCTTAGAGGTGTACCAGCGTGCTTTCATTTCGAAATAGCGTGGCATTTATTCTTACGGCGGCTTTGACCGCATTTCCAGCCTTCGCCGCACGGACTCATCATGCTTCCGGCAGCGCACATCCAAGTGGGCGCGCCAGCGGACATGTCGCCACGCACGGCAGCGGGCACAGCGGGGCACATGCCCGCGGGAGCCGCAAGGCTGGGGCCACGGCCCACAAGTCGCATGGGCAGCAGGCGATTGAGCCGACCCGAGTGACGGAGATTCAGCAGGCCCTGATCAGAGAGCATTATCTGAGCAGCGAAGCCAACGGCAAATGGGACTCGACTACGCAGGCCGCGATGCAGAAGTACCAGGCGGACCAGGGCTGGCAGACCAAGCTGATGCCCGACTCCCGGGCGCTGAAGAAACTCGGCTTGGGTCCCGATTATTCCGGCGCCATCAACGCCAAGAATTCAAGCTTTGCCGAGCCGCCGTCGGCGACGACGCTTCCGCCGGTGCAATCGGCTGGTTTTGCGGCGGCCGCGGGAGTGGACCGCTAACCGCGACTCTTCAACAATCCTCCCAACAAGGGCAACCCCCAAGGGGTTGCCCTTGTTGCTTTCACGAGGCTCCTGCCGCTTCACCGGTGGAGAAGCTGCCTTTCCCCGACAGAGCGGCACGGATCGAAGTGCGTCCCGCTCAGGTCCGGGTTTCACGAGCCGGCTCAGAAGTGGAACGCGGGCATTCCCTTGAGGAGAAACTCATAGCGCGGGCGGAGAGTGTCGGGACCGGAGGTGATGGTGCTGTCGAGGTGGATGAGCGAGCCGTCCTGGTCGTACCGGGGCCACGGGGGCAGGCCCGGACCGTTGGGATCGCCGGTTTTGGCGAAGTTGGTCCAGTAATCCATCATCTGGTCGCTCAGCTTGCGGTCTTCGGCGCGGACGGTCTCGCCGGGCCGGGTGTCGAGGGTGCCGAAGACGTATTCGATATCGTCGGAGTGGAAGGCGAAGGTGCCGGGGTGGTACTTGCTGGGCAGCGCGCGCAGTTCGAATTGGTAGCGATAGACGGGCGGGAGGCCGGTCTGCCACCCCCGCGACCTAAACCTGTCGCCGGGGGCCCCGGTTTTCCGATGCGCTTCCAGCCACTTCCAGGTTCCGAAGGCGATGAAGGAGTCGCCGCCGTAGGCGCCGGCCGAATCCGCCGCCTGCTCATCGGTCTGGCCGGGATAGAGCTTGAGGAACTCCTCTGCGCGATCGCCGAAGAGGCCGGAAGCCATTTCTTTCCATTTTTCGGCAGTCATGCCGTTGGCCAGGAAGCTGCCTTCGTCGCGGTTCCAGCCGGCCAAGAGCGGCACGTGGGCCTGCCTTCCGGCGGCGTAGGTGACAGGCACGGGTTCAGTGAGAAGCTTGCCGTCGATGTCCTCGGAGAAGCCGCCTCTCTTGTCCTTGGCGGCCTCGAGAATCTTGTCGGTGGGCAGGGCGCGCAGTTCGGCCAGCGACTTGACGCCGAGCGTGGCGACCCACTCCCCATCGGCCTTTTCACGGGCTTCGAGGGGGTCGGTGGGCAGCGCGTCGCCGAAGGCCGCGCCGCTCTCGCCGATGGCTTTGTGGAAAAGTCCCCTGGCCAGAGGCGAGGCCATCAGCGAGCTGACCGCGAAGGAGCCGGCGCTCTCTCCGAAGATGGTCACGTTGTCCGGGTCGCCGCCGAATTCCTTGATGTTGGCCCTGGTCCACTGGAGGGCCGCCACCATGTCCAGCAGGCCGTAGTTACCGGCCGCGCCGTTGGCTTCGGCGGCCAAGTCCGCCGTGGCCAGGAAACCGAAGACTCCGAGCCGGTAGTTGATGGTGACCAGCACCACGCCCTTGAGGGGCAGGAAATCGCCGTTGTGGCGGGGCTCGGAACTTGCGCCGCCGGAGTAGCCGCCGCCGTGAATCCAGAACATGACCGGCAGCTTGCTCTTGGGTTTGGCGCCGGCGGGCGAGTAGACGTTGAGGAAGAGGCAATCCTCGCTGGGCGCGCCATCCTCGAAGACCATGTCCTCAAAGACCTGGCCCTGGGCGCAATGCGCACCGAACTTGGTTGCGTCGCGCTGGCCGGTCCACTTCGGCGCCGGCTGGGGCGCCTTCCAGCGCAAATCGCCCACCGGAGCAGCCGCGTAGGGCAGCCCGAGAAATGCCTTCACCTTACCCTCGTTGATGGTCTTGCCTTGCGCCTTGCCTTGCTCGGTCTTCACCGTAAGCGATTCCGCATGGACGGGCATCGATAACCCCAAAATGAGTCCCAAAACTGAGAGAGCACACGCCGCTTTCATTGCCACTTGCATGAGAAAATCCCCCGAGCAACACCTTATCAGGACGGGGTAGGGTCGGGACGGGCGGAGAGGGTGCGAGAAGCTTTTTGAAGGTGAACCGTTCTTTGCGATTCCCTCAATAGAACGGTTTACATACTACGCACTGCGTTATATTATCAACACGTGATTCAGAGCTTCAAAGACGCCGATACGCAGCAGCTCTTTGAAGCCCGCTCGAACAAGCGCTGGGCTGCGATCAAAGCGGTGGCTCTGCGCAAGCTGGATCAGATCGAGGCATCCAGCAACTTGACCGACCTCAGCGTTCCTCCGGGGAATCGGCTGGAGGCCTTGAAACGCGACCGGGCAGGGCAGCACAGCATTCGGATCAACGATCGGTACCGAATCTGCTTCACCTGGAAGACGGATGGAGCACACGAAGTCGAGGTTACGGATTACCACTAGAGCGGCCGTTCGTCCGGCGCTCAGACGTACGGTGCTCCCCACCGGGAGAGGCTTGCATATGACCATCAAGAGACCAGCATCGGGATGGAACCTTCAGAGAGTAAGCACTCCACCGGGAGAGATGCTGCGGGAAGAGTTCCTTGTACCCTTCGGCATCACACAGAATGCCCTGGCCATGAAGATCCGCGTGCCGGCTACGCGCATCGGGGACATCGTCCATGGCCGACGCGCCATTACCCCGGATACCGCGCTCCGCCTGGCCCGCTTCTTTGGCAACAGCCCGGAGTTCTGGCTGAACCTGCAGCAGATGCATGACCTGTCGAAGGCGAAGCTCGAATTGAACAAGACAATCGAGCGCGAGGTTGAGGCGTATGTCGCTTAGCATGCACCTCTCACAGAGGGGGTAACCACCCAGAATTCCGAGGCTAGCAAGATCCCTGAGGGCTGGGAGGCCCTCAGTACAGCCGGCCAGGAGGCCGGCGCTCCAATTTTTGGCCATCGGTGAGGAATGCAGGTTAGGGAATTTCCGTAGCCAGCAGGTCGGCGATGGTTTCGCGGCGGCGGATGAGGCGGGATTTTGCGCCGTGGACGAGGACTTCGGCGGGGCGGAGGCGGGAGTTGTAGTTCGAGCTTTGCGCCATGCCGTAGGCGCCGGCGTCGAGCAGCGCCACCAGGTCGCCGGGTTCGACCGGCTGGAGCTTGCGGTCGCGGGCGAAGAAGTCGCCGGTTTCGCAGACCGGGCCGACCACATCCACGACGCGAGGGCGGCCGGGGCGGGGCTTGACCGGCACAATCTCGTGATGGGCCTGGTAGAGCGCCGGGCGGATGAGGTCGTTCATGGCGGCATCGACAATGACGAAGGTCTTTTTGCCGTTGCGCTTGACCTGGAGGACGCGGGTTACGAGTGCGCCTGCGTGCGCGACCAGGAAGCGGCCGGGCTCGATAAGCAGACGGCCCGCGAAGCCGCCCAATGCGGTGTCGAGGGCCGCGGCGTACTCTTCGACCTTTTCGGCGGCGTCGAAACTGCCGGCGTGATAGTCGATGCCGAGGCCTCCGCCGGCGTCGACCGACTGGAGTTCGATGCCCTCGCGGCTGAGTTGGCCGACCAGTTTGGAGACCCGCTCCATGGCCGCGCCAAAGGGCGCAGCGGAGCGAATCTGCGAGCCGATGTGGACGCTGACGCCGTGGGGCTCAAGCCAGCGGCTGCCGGCCACGCTCTTGTAGAGGGCCAGGGCGCTGCGAATGTCGATGCCGAACTTGTGCTCGCGCAGGCCGGTGGAGATGTAAGGGTGGGTTTCGGCAAAGACGTCGGGATTAACGCGCAGGGCAAAGCGCGCCTTGCGCTTCAACTTTGCGGCGCGCGCGGCGAGCAGCTTGAGATCGGCCTCACTCTCGAGGTTGAAGTCCAGAATGCCGGCCGTCAGCGCCAGGTCAATCTCCGCCGCCGTCTTGCCCACTCCGGAGAAGACCACGCGGCCAACGGCCTCGGGAGCGGCGGCCAGGACCCGCTCCAGTTCGCCGCCGGAGACGATGTCGAAGCCCGCGCCGTGATCGGCCAGGAGCTTGAGGATGGCGAGAGCGGAGTTGGCCTTGACCGCATAGCAAACCAGATGGTCCCGGCCTGCCAGCGCCTGCTGAAACAGGTCCAGCCGCTCGACGATCTGGTCGGCCGAGTAGACATAAAGCGGGGTCCCGTGACGCCGGGCCAGAAGGTCGAGCGAGACCTTGCCGCAAAAGAGAGGGCCGCCCGGTTGCAGGTGATGAAATGGACGCGAGGATGAAAGCGGAGACAGGGTCACGATGGGCTTCCGGGGAGTTAGATTCTCTTTTGAGCCTACAGCATTACGGAGAACGGTGGTCAGTGAACAGTGAACAGTGGACAGTGGACAGTTGTCGGGTTGACTCGGGGCGGGGTTTCTTGACAGCGGGGGCGCGGCGTCTTTATGGTGACGCCAGTCGACTCCGAGAGGACCTTCCAATTTCAGATGACATTTTCCGAACACGTCAGGGCCATCGCTACCGACAGCCATTTCCTGATTCCGCTGCTGGTCTTCTTCCTCGGACTCGCGCTCCTCATCGCACTGCATTGATCGAATCCATTGTCGCGGTCGCGCGCGACCGGGTAGGGATGCGCGCCGGGACTTGGTCCTCGGCACGGAAGGGACTGCCGGAATCCAGATGAGCGAAGCGGCAAAGACAAACGCGGGGGCCAGCTTCTTGTCGGTGCATGGAATCGGCGTGGCCTGCGGGCTGGCGGCAGGGGTGTGGCTGGGCGCGGCGGAGGCGCCGACCAAACTGGTCAGCTCCGGCCTGTCGCCATTTGCCATCTCGCTGTGCATGGTGGCCGGCGTGTTCACGGCGCGGTGGACGGTTCCCACGCTGCTCAAAGGCACGCGCTCAGTGTTCTCGGACCTGAACCAGAACCGGCACCTGATTCTGACCGCGATATTGGCCGGGATGCTGTGGGCCGTGGCCAATACGCTCACCGTGTTCGCCATTCGCGACGTGGGCCTGACGATTGCCTTTCCCTTGTGGAATACCAATTCGCTGGTGGGGATTTTGTGGGGGCGGCTGCTGTTTGGGGAGCTGAAGGGTGCTAGCGGAAGGAATGTGGCCAAGGTGGTGCTGGGGGCGCTGGCCATTGTGGCGGCCGCGGTGATGCTGGCGTTTGCCACCATCCACGGCGGAGGACCGCACGCCGGGCGCGCGCTGAGCGGCATCCTGGCCGCCGGAGGGGCAAGCCTGCTGTGGGGAACCATGTACATTCCCTACCGCAAGGCGTACATCAGCGGCATGAATCCGCTTTCTTTTGTGACGGTGTTCACGGTGGGCGAGCTGGGCACGGTGCTGGCCCTGGTGCTGGCGCTGGACGGGGGCACCAAGGCTGCGCTGTTTCATTCGCCGGAGGCCCTGCACCTGCTGTTCTGGCTGTTTCTGGGCGGATTTGCCTGGGTGATCGGCGACTTGTTCCAGCAATTCGCCACAAAATACCTCGGCATCGGCCGGGGTATACCGCTTTCGAACACCAACCAGCTTTGGGGCATGGCGTGGGGCGTGCTGGTGTTCGGCGAACTGGCGCACGCGGACGCGGCTCACCGGCTGCTGGTGGTGGCCGGATCGCTGGTGATGGTGGCCGGGGCGCTGGCGGTGAGTACGGCGGTGGCCACGGAACGCGAGAACGCCTCGACACACGTTGCCCTGCTGCGGGAGTGCGCGCGCTATCGCCTGGATTACGGCCGCGTGCTGAGGAACTACGCCGGCATGGGTGCGGACAGCGCCAAAAACGGCGAGAAGCAGCGGCGGGGATGGTGGGATTACGCGATTCTGGCCGCGGCTGTGGGGGTGTTCGTGTATCTCGGGGTGAATTCCAGGGCTCCGGAGCTGGCGATGAACATGGGCTGGGTATGGGTTCTGGGGGCGGCGCTGGCGCTGACGGCGGTGGTGTGCGGATGGGCGCTGTGGAAGACGACGCGGTTCAGCTAAGGGGCTTCCTGCGGCTACAATGAGGCAATATGTTGGAGCCCAAGAAGGTTGACCTGGTGGGCGTTGGATTGAACGCCGCGGACACGCTGATTCCCCTCCCCGAATACCCCGCACGCGGCTCCAAGGTTGAGTTTCGCGGCGCCACGGCTATGCCCGGCGGACAGACCGCGACCACGGTGATTGCCTGCCAGAGCTGGGGCCTCAAAACCCGCTATGTGGGCAAGCTGGGCAGCGACGACGCGGCCCGGCTGCACCGCGAGGCATTTGCCTGCACGGGTGTCGATGCGCGGCTGATTGAGGTTAAGGGAGTGTCTAGTGCACAATCGCTGATTATCGTGGACGGCGGGGGGGAACGGACGGTTCTCTGCCGCAAGGACGAGCGGCTGGTGCTCGAGCCCAGCGATTTGGAGCGGGAGTGGATTGTGAATGCTCGGGCCCTGCACGTGGACGGGTACGATACGGCCGCTGCGACCTTGGCAGCCGGGTGGGCGCACGAAGCCGGGATTCCGGTGATCGCCGATCTGGACGAGCTCTATCCCGGCGTGGAACGGCTAATCGAGAAAGTGGACTACCTGATCGTGAGCCGGGATTTCCCCTGCCGGCTAATGAAAGAACACAACCTGGAGAAGGCGCTGCGCGGGATGCAGATGCGCTTCGGATGCGCGCTGACGGCGGCCACACTGGGCCAGGACGGCGTGCTGGCCTGGGACGGGCGGCGGTTGCATCACAGTTCCGCTTACCGTGTGCCGGTGGTGGATACGACGGGGGCGGGCGACGTGTTCCACGCGGGGTTCATTTACGGACTGCTGCAGGGTTGGGGCCTGGAGCGGCAACTGGACTTTGCCTGCGCCGCCGCGGCGCTGAACTGCAGGTCGTCGGGGGCCAGGGGCGGCATCGAGAGCGTTGATGCCATCAAGGAGCTGATGGCCACGGCTTCGCGCTACGAGGTCGAGTTTTCCTTGCTGCTTCAGGTGGATAGAGGAGCTTTCTGAGACGAGGGCTCAGGCGGCCGCGTAGACGTCCAGCTGGCGCAGCCATTCGGCGAGCAGTGCGGCGACTTTTTGCGGCTTTTCATAGGCGGCAAAATGGCCTGCGAGTTCGAGCAGATGGAACTCGCAGCCGCCGGGCGCGGCGCGGAAGGCTTCCATCTCGGCGGGAGTCACGCCGGGATCTTCGCCGCCGGCAATGGCCAGGACGGGAATGTCGATGGTGGCCACGGCGGGCACCGAATCGGGGCGCGTGGCGAGGCCGGCCTGCACGGCGACGAGGGCTTCAGGGGTGAGCGTCATTTGGGCGCGCAACTGGGCGACGATCTCGGGGCGGCGCTCGCGGGCGGTGGCGCCGATCAGGGTCTGGGTCATACCGTTAAAAATGGCTGCGGCGTTCCCGGCTCGCACTTGGGCGATGGTGGCGGCGCGCTTGGCGAGGTTAGCCTCGGCGTCCGGCTGCGGCTTGGAGCAGATAAAAGCCAGCCCGCGTACCCGCTCCGGGGCCTGACGCCAGAGTTCCAACAGCACATAGCCGCCGATGGAGCAGCCGGCGAAGACGGCTTCGGGTACCTCAAGTTGGTCGAGGAGGGCGAGAACGTCGGCAGCCAGCCGCGCCATGGTGAGCACGGGAGCGTCGGGAACCAGGGTAAAGCCGCCGACGGGCAGGGAGCCCAATTTCGAAGCGCCGTGGCCGCGCAGGTCCGGAACGATGGCGCGCGCGCCGGCCAGCTCGTCGGTCAGCGGACGCCAGTACTCCCCATCGAGCGGCGTAGGATGAAGAAACACCACGGGCAGACCCGCCCCGGTGTCGCGAAAACTCAGCGTTGCCCCGTCCGATTTGAAGGTATCCCTCATAGCAAGAGAATAGCTTACGGCAGCAGGAGGGGCTCCTCGGGAATGCCGATCCAGCCGGCGAGATAAGCCACGGCCACCAGGCCGCCGGAGAAGAAAAAGCCGATGACGGTGAAGATGCGGACCAGGGCGACATCCCAGCCATAGGCCTGCGCGAGGGCAATGCAGACGCCGGCGATCTGGCGTCCCACAATGGGGCGCACCAGAGGCCTGCCGGGAACGAACGTTGCGACGGGAATGACCGCACCGCAGTTTGAACAGAACCTGGCGCTCGGCGGCAACCCGGTCCCACAGCGTTGACAGAAGACGGCCATTGTCGATCTCCCTTCAAGAACCCCAACCAGAGTGAAGATACGGAGGCGGAGCGGCGGCAGTTCCCTGCGATGGCGCTCGGCAGGAGCTGGCGGGGCCGATCAGGTGCCCTGGAAGGGGTTGCGCAAGTGCTTTCTCGCGGTGTCGGCTCGGGAAGTATCGGGGCCGGTCGTAATGGCTGCCTGGTAGTCCCGGACCGCCTGCTGGCGCTCGCCGTTGAGGTCGTGGCACTCACCTGCGGCCAAAAGGGAGCGAATCTTGAGTTCCGGGCCGACGTTTTTGGTCCATGCGGCCTGCTCGTAGGCCTGGGCCGCATCGCCGTAGTGATGCTGTCCGCGCAGGGAGTCGCCCAGGCCAAAGTATGCCAATTCGAGGCGGGCCTCGGCAAAGTAGCCGGGCTTGGCGCCGTTGGCGACGATGTCGCGGTAGGCAGCGACAGCGCCCATGCCCTCCCCGGCATCCTTGCGCAGGTTGGCTTCTTCGAGGCAGAAGAGGAAGTCGCGGGGATAGAGGCTCTTGAGGTTGCGCACCACCTGCACCGCCTCCTTGTAGCGGGATTCGCGGCGCAGGAACAGGGCAATGACGGTGCGGGATTCGATGCTGGTGATGACGCCGCGATTGCCGGCATCGTTGAGCATCTCGAGGCCCCGGCTCTTGGAGCCGGTCATGCCGACAAAGCCGATGAGCAGCTTGAAGGGCAAGGGCAGCGCTCCAACCACGTACTCGTAGACGCCCACCACCAGCTTGGCGTCCACATAATCCGGGTCCAGTTGGAGCACGCGGACATGGTCGTCCTTGGCCTTGACGGCCTGGCGGAACCCGGCGCCAAAGGCGCGCTCGACCATGGCCAGGTAAGTGCACTTGAGGCTGCGCGCCCAACCACGGGCAAAGAGAGCATCCACATCGTTGGGGTTGCGCCCGATGCGCCAGTCGGCCTCGCGGATGGCCTCGTCGGTCAGCGCGAAAATGCGGTCGCGGACCTTGGGATCTTCGGCGGTGACGTGGCGGCCGGTGAGGAATCCGTCGTTGGCGTAGAAGGTGGTGTCCAGCAGGTCCTGGCGGTAGAGTTCCTGGAAGAGCACAGCGTCGAGCAGGAGCGTTGTGGCCTGCGGGTCGCCGGGGTGCATGGCATGAAAGCGCTCGAAGCGCTCTACAGCGCCCGGGTAGTCCAGGTTGTAAAAGTGTTCGTAGGCCTCGCGGACCAGCGGGTCACGGTTGAGCGGATTGGTGTGAACGCCGGAGGCCCAGCCCAAGCTGGCCGCCGCGAGCGCCAGAATGCCCCACCCCAGGCCGCGAATTCCGCACAAACCCTTCTTCAAGCCCAATTTTCCTCCCTGTTCACGATCACGCCTCGCGGCCCGCATGGCTCTATGTTCCAGTGCCGATTTGGGGGCTGGTAACCGTTGCTGCCTGGTTCAGGCGGAATTGTTGACCCATTTACCGCCCGTTTCGCGCTATCTGTGCATAGAATCCATTTTCGACTGCACCGGGAAGCCAGGGATTCAAAGAGCCGACTCTCCTTCCCATCGATAGGAAGGAGGGCAAAAAAGGAAACAACCGCCCGATTGACGTTAATCATCGGCAGAAGGCGCTCAGAAGGCTTCTACTGCTGTCTTTCATGCTACGCGGTTTTACGCCGCACTTAACCCAGAAAACCTCTGTTGCGAAGGAGGAGTGAAATGAATCGGAAAGAGATGCTGCGATTATTGCTCAATCAGGCTCAGTTTAACGGATTCGAGTTCCGCCGCTGGTTCCTGGCCCACGTGCAGGCCGCGTGGCCGGGCGCCGAACAGGCATTGACCCTGCTGGCCGGCGAGGGCCGGCATTACACGCTGATTTTCTCGCACGAATTCGCCCGCTGCTTCTGGCGGACCGGGGCGCAAATCAGCTTCATGGTTCCGGCCACCACGTACCCCCGGATCAACGCTCATGGCCAAGTGGTGCAAGTGACCCGCAAGCCTTTCACCCGGCGCACCATCAAGCCCGATGTGTGGAAGTATCATCTGCGCCAGACGGCAGCCGCCGAGGACCCCATCGGTTACCTCTGCCGCTTTCTGCCCGCGCAGGATCAGACCTGGGTTGAGGAGCACGGAGCGGAATCGGTGGCGGCGCAGGCCTGAGAGGGCATCGGGCCAAGCAGTGGGAGCCTGGCCTGCTTTAGGATGAGGTCATGCCTATTCCGGAACGGCTCAATCCCAGCTTCGCCACGGCGCGCGCGCCGGTCACGAACCTTGTGGAAGAGGCGCGCAAGCGCCTGATCGTGGCTCTGGACGTGCCCGACGCGGGGTCGGCGGCGCGGCTGGTGAGCCAGTTGGAGAACACCTGCCGCTGGTTCAAGGTGGGGCTCGAGTTGTTCGTCGCAGCCGGCCCGGCGGCTCTGGAGCCGCTGGTGGCGCGCGGCCACTCGATCTTTCTGGATTTGAAGCTGCACGACATTCCCAACACGGTGGCCGGAGCGGTGCGCTCGGCAGCGGCGACGGGAGTGAGGATGATGACCCTGCACGGCGCCGGAGGCCCGGCGATGCTGGGCGCGGCGCGGGCCGCCCTCGACGGGGTCGCGAATCCGCCGGAGTTGCTGGCGGTTACGGTGCTGACCAGCATGGACAGGGCCCAGTTGAACGCCATTGGCCTGGAGCGCTCGCCCTCGGAAGAGGTGGAATTGCTGACCAAGATGGGCCTGGAGGCGGGAATCCGGGGCTTTGTCTGCTCGCCGCAAGAGGTTGCCGCGCTGCGCACGCTCACCGGCCCCGAGGGAGTCCTGGTGATTCCCGGCATACGCCCCGCTGGAGCCGCAATCGGAGATCAAAAGCGCATCGCCACTCCGGAGGAAGCCCTGCGCCAGGGGGCCAGTTACCTGGTCGTGGGACGGCCCATCACCCAGGCGCCGGACCCGGCTGAGGCGGCCGAGGCCATTCTCAAGGAGATGGCCGAGGCGCTGGAGGCGCAGCTCTAAACCGCAGAAAAGCCCGGCAGCTGCCGGGCTTTTCTGCTGACGCCAACCTTCAACCAGCGCCTAAAGTTTCTCGTAGAAATCGCAGGCAGAGCAGGAGATGTAGACGCCGCCGGGGATGCCGCGCTCGCGGTCCTTGACGCGCTTGACGATGCGCGTCGGCTTGCTGCACTTGGGACAGTCTGTCGACTTCGTCGTGTCCATTACTTTCTTGCGGTCACCAGTTTTGGCAATCTTGGCCATGGGTGGGGTGTTTCTCCTTCTTGAGGTGTCTCTGCACACACGCCGGACAAACTGGGCGCGGCTTCAACGGCGCGGTCGATGGCGCGCCCCGCAGGCAGAAAACATCTCCCAGAGGCAAGCCGACTCGCTCTGTCCAGTTTACATCATGGCCAAGTGCTGGTGATGAGTCACCGCCGGCAGGCCGGGTGCAGTTGGAGCCATAGGTCGCGTCAGCGGCGGCTTTTCGAGGATAAACAGTACAGGAGCGTGCTGGCGGACCGGCACGCTCCATTCAAATCGACGCACGGCCGGAGAGTGAGCTTCGATTCGGCGGAATTCGGTTGCGCAGCGACCGCTGCTAGTCTTTTTGGAAGTTGACGGTGACCGGAAATGTATCGGTTGAAGCGGCCGGGGCGAACTTCCACTGCTTGACGGCCTCGATCGCCGCGGCGACGAACAGCTTGCTGCCGTTAGGGGATTCGGCCTTGATGACCTTGCCGGATGGATCGACCGTGGTGCTGACAGTGATCGAGCCGGAGATGCCCATTTGCCGGGCGACCAAGGGATAGACAGGGGGAACCTTGTGAACGGGAGCCCTAGCCTTGTCCTGGGCATGAAGGGGTGCGGCCGTAAACGCGAGGCATGCGAGCGCAAGGACCGGAAGCACTTTTAGAATGCTGGCGAAAGAGGCCCACACATGCCCTGGCCTGGTGCCGATAAGAGAAACTGCAGCAATCACAATAAAAGCGCATAACACCACAAGATTCATAGGGACGTTCTCCTTAACAGATTGAAACCGCAGCCGAGCCGGAACGGCGAGGAGTTGTGTATGCGGCATCCTCTCCGCCACTCGAAACTTGCTTTCTATCGACGGGATGGAATTCTCTCTTCATGGCACTTTCTAGGGGCGCTTATCCCCCATTCGGGGGATTGACTTGGAGCCCATCAGGGGCGATGTATCGGCGGCAGGGCGCACACGGGCCCGGGCGGGGCCCATGCGGTTCGTGGGGGAGCATCTCCGTAAGCCCTCTGACGCGTCGACTTCAGTTGGGCTGGCCGGAGCCGGAGGGCGCAGGCGGCTGCGGTTTGGGCGCGGCATCGGCAGGCGCAGGCTGGGCAGGACCCTGAGACTGGGGTGAGCCTGACGGATGGGCTGAGGATGCAGGCTGCGCCGGGGCAGCGGGCTGAGTATCCGGCTCTCCGTCGGGATTGGCGCCGGGCTGGGGGGCGGGCTTGGGCTTGGGGAACTGCACCGGTTTCATGACCCCGGTTTTTTCGTCATCGGTGGGCAACTTCTCGCCGGGATTGCGCAGGCTGGGCGGAGCGGCCGGGGCCTGGGTATCGGGATTGCGCTCGACATCGCCCTCGGCGACGGTGCGGGTCGCGGAGCGGGCGGCTTCAAGAGGCGTGCCGTCTGTACGCATCATCCCTTCCACCTCGTCCTTGGTAAGGATAACCGGGGTCTCGCCCATTTTCGCCATTTCCACGCGAATGACGCGGTTGCCGTTGATGCGGACAAAGTCCACCTCTTCGGGGGGACGGCCGTAGATCCACTCCTCAAAGGGCATCTGCCCGTCCATCTCGCGCGATTTGCTCTGCGGCTGGCCCTTGGCAAACAGCACCATATCCGTGCTCATGCCCACCAGCACATGGTGGTTGAGGATGGCCAGCTTGAGCTTGTTGGGGAGGGTGTCGGTGAAGGCCTGGATGGGCGTCTTGACGTCAAAGGAGATGAGCGGCGCCAGCAGCGCCTTGACCTCGGAGCCGGTCAGTTCGGGGACATGGCCTTTGAAGGTGAGAGTGAGGCGCGCGCCGACCGGGTCCGGGTCTGCGTCCTGAACCACGGGGTTCATCACCGGCCCCGCGCCGATCTCGACATGGCGCAGAAAGCGGTGCTTGCGGTCGGGTCCGCCGTTCAGTTCAAAGATGATTTTTGCGTTTTCGATCTTGATATCGCTGAGTACGACGCGGTCTCCGGGTCTGGCGGTGATGCCCTCGCTGGTGACCATTTGCAGGTAGCCTTCACCGGCGGGCTCCAGCTTGCCGTTGGCTTCCATGGTCAGGCCCTTGTGTCCGCGCGGCAAGGGGCGCATGGCAAAGCCCTGTTCGGCCTGCAATACCCGGATGAGCTCCAGACGCGTCTTGGCGTCGAGTTGGGACTTGGAGAGGGGAATGCTGGTCGGCGTGATCTGTTGAAAGCGGCGGTCGACGGTGCCAATCGGGCCCGAGGAGCCGTTGGTGACAACGCCAGTGTGGGTGTCGATGGTGACCTGAGCGGGGGCCATGGCTGCCGCCAGCAGCAGGAGAGCGGAGCAACAGCCCATCATCCTGGCTAATCTGTTTTTGCGGCTGGATTTCGCGGCCGATGGTGGATCAGGCCGCGGCCGATGAGGTGGATATAGCCGACTCATGGGGCGCCTCCCATGCGATGCGAACAGCATTCAAGCAAAAGATAGCCCTGTTCCGGCAAAAAAGGCAAATTCGAGGCGTTGCGGGTGCTGATTCCATGCCTGCGTGCAGAATGCCGGTATCACCCGGCCTTGGGGTCTAATCCGTGGACTGGTTTATGGGAGGCTGCTCTGACGGGGGGATGGGCGGGGGGGTGGAGACGGGGAGAATCTGGATGAGGGCGGGAGCAGCGGGGGTGGCAGCTTCCAGGGGGCCCATGGCGGCCTCGTGCTGACGCCGGGAGGCCGCGTCCAGATCGACCGCAATGCCGCCGGGAACGATCACTGGGGCGTTGTAGCAGAAGTCCAGATCGCGGGTGATGCGGTAAACGAAGGGGAGGGCCACGAGCAGAAGAACGAAGGCCACCCAGCTTCCATCGAGGCCATAGCCGCCGCCGGTGAGCCAGAATGGGCCCATGGGATCACCGCGCACGACCGGCGAATGGCTGTTGACACCGCTGATGGCCAGCCCGAAGAGCAGGGCGCGGCCGGCTTTCCAGCCGAAGTTGATGCCCCAACTGACCCACAGGGCCCGGGTGCGGATGTAGGCCGTGGAGAGCAGAAGGCTGAGCACCACGGAAACTGCGATGCTGGCGTGGTTCGATCCAAGAACCAGGGCTTGCACGATGGCGTAGAAGGCCGCATAGCCCAGCGCGGCGCCCAGCGGGCCCACGGTGTGGGCAAAACGCTGGAATCCATAGCCGCGAAAGGCAACCTCTTCCGCCAAGGCAGCCAAGGCGAAGAATGCGGCATCGGCCAGGAACCATGCCCATGCCGAGGGCGCATAGAAGATCGTAATGGCGATGCCGCCGACCAGCACCATGGGAAGAACGCAGATCACGGCCAGAGCCCAGCCAGCGGCGAGGCCCAGACCCGCTTCGCCTTGCCAGCCGTGACGGCGGGGCAACCCCTGCGCGCCGATGGGATGCATTTGGCGATCGAGCGCGAAGCCCAGGCCAGCGTAGCCCAGGACCAGCAGGAAGGCCAGCATCGCCTGTTCAACGAGGGGCGCCCAGGGTTCGTTCGCCAGTCCCAGGGAGCCGCTATGCGCCAGCGCCCGAGCCAAGAAGAAGTAGACCACCGCGACAACAAACTCGATATAGGCGCGCAGGCGGCCGCCACCGGACTCTGGCATGTTCATCGGCCGTCCCCGTCCGCGGCGTGAAGGCCGCGGCCCACAACGGGGACCACTCCCGCCGGAAGATCGGATTGGCTCAACTGTTTCGTCCGCCTGTGCGTCACCAGCATCAACCTTCCGTGTAGAACTGCGCGATGTTGCGGAATTTGGCCTGACGCGCGGCCACCAGATCATCGACTGGAGTGGCCTTGAGTTCGGCCAGATGCTTTTTGAGCACGGCTCCCAGCAACCCGGCGCCGGCTTCGCGGTCGGTGTGAATGCCGTCGGGCGGCTCGGCGACGATCTCGTCGACGCAGCCGAGAGCGGCAACCTCGGGGGCGGAGATGCGCATAGCCTCGGCAGCCAACTGCTTGTGAGCAGCATCTCGCCACATGATGGCCGCGCAGGACTCGGGGGTAATCACGAAATAGAGAGCATTTTCGAGGATCAGCACGCGGTCTGAGACGGCCAGCGCCAGCGCACCGCCGGAGCCGCCCTCGCCGCTGATGACCGAGATGGTGGGCACGCGCAGCCGGGACATTTCGAGGATATTGCGTGCAATGGCCTCGGCCTGTCCGCGCTCCTCCGCTCCCAGGCCGGGATAGGCTCCGGGCAGGTCGATGAGGCTGATGACGGGCCGAGAGAATTTTTCGGCAATCTTCATGGCCCGGAGGGCCTTGCGATAGCCCTCGGGATGGGGCATGCCGAAGTTGCGGCGCACCCGGTCCCTGGTAGAACCGCCCTTGCGGTTGCCGATGACCAGCACCTCTTCCGCGCCCAGGCGGGCCATGCCGCAGGCCACGGCCTCATCGTCGCCGTAGGCGCGATCTCCGTGAATCTCGCTGAAGTCGGTAAAAATTCGTTCGATGAAGTCCATGGGGTAAGGCCGCTGGGGGTGCCGCGCCCGCTCGATCCTGATCCACGCCGGCGATGCCGCCTGCTCCTGAATGTGAGTCCCTGAATCCTGTTCGCTCATCGGTTCCTGATGCTGCTCCAGATTAGCGCAATCGACCGCCAAGGCTGATTCTACGGGTCGGGGCCGGTTGCGACAAATGAGATCGAGTGCGAAATCGGAAAAAGAGCTCCCTGTTTGCCTGTTTTCCGGGCGAGATTCCTGCCCGGCGGGACGCGGCGGGAGGCAGCGCGGCGAGGGCAGCCGAAACCCGACACTCTTTATGAATTAGATTGTGCCGTTCGCCGAGGTCGATTTTTGCACGGCGAGGCGGCTGACGGCATCGCTCTGTTTGACCATTTCGTGGACCGAGAAGCCCTTTTCGGCGAGCGCTCCGGTGGGGCAGGCCTGCACGCATTTGCCGCAGCTGGTGCAGTTGCGCGCATGGCCCCAGTCGTCCATCAGGTCGCTGACGATGCGCGAGTTGATGCCGCGCGAAGCCACCTCCCACACATGGGCGCCCTCGACCTCCGCGCACACACGGACGCAGCGAGTGCACAGGATGCAGCGATTGTGATCGAGGACGAAACGGGGGTGGGTCATGTCGACGGCCAGCCGGGGATTGTTGTAGGTGAAGCGCACGTGGGTGATGCCCAGCGAGGAAGCCAGCGACTGAAGCTCGCAATGACCGTTGGAGACGCAGGAGGAGCAGATGTGGTTGCGCTCGACCAGAAGAAGTTCGACGGCCATCCTGCGATAAAGCGTCAGCTTGGCCGAGGAAGTCTTGATGGACATTCCCTCCTGGATGGGCGTAGTGCAGGCCGGCAGCAGACGGTCGGTGCCCGCGAGTTCGACAACGCAGACACGGCAGGCTCCTACCGCGCTCAGGCCCTTCAGGTAGCAGAGCGTCGGAATCTGCTTTCCGTTGGCTCGGGCTGCTTCCAGGATGGTCTGGGCTTCTTTGGCGGTCACCAGTTCGCCATCAATTCGAACCGAGATTGTTTTTGCCGGCGACACAGCGCT
>Ga0302319_10000672_pt1 | contig 76646 bp, 64 predicted proteins | sample Bog_T0_2_FD_203319 | JGI IMG/M metagenome (GOLD analysis project Ga0302319, IMG submission 203319) | Peat permafrost microbial communities from Stordalen Mire near Abisko, Sweden - Bog_T0_2 | ecosystem: Environmental > Terrestrial > Soil > Wetlands > Peat | place: Sweden: Abisko, Stordalen Mire...
CTGCTTCTCCCGTCTCGACAGCTCAACATCCACGCGATGGTACGTCCTCATATCAAAACTATGCAGGACACCTCATCACCACACCAGTACCAAGACATATACCTATCCATGCGGTCAAGGTACTAGTCGATACGAAACCCCTGGGAAGCGTGGGGCTCCCTTACGATCTTGCTGCGCCGTACTCGACGTGACGTGGATCACACGAATAGTTTTCACCTGCGCACATAATTTGGGAGCGCACACTGAACGGGCCCGGCAGTGGCGGGGTTTTCGCGAATCGGAACCCCCTTGCGCGGTTACCCAGAGTTAAATGAATGAGGCCTTCTGCCAATGATCAACCGCTCATGGTCTGTTTAGCTGCTCATCATAGGGGCGGGGGAAGTGGACAATCCGTGAAGATAGATTCATTCGCTGAGGACCGCAGCCTGATTCGCGCCCTGGAGAAACGATCCCAAACGATCCTATGCAGCGAGGGAGGCATTCTCTTCAGTCAGGGAGATGTCCCAGCCGGTCTTTACATTCTCCGCACGGGAGAAGCCGCTCTCATGATGAAATCAGCGTCGGGCAACGTGGTAATGTGCCTCCATGCCTCCGCCGGCTCACTGCTGGGTTTGCCTGGAATAGTCGGGAATGAACCGTACAGCATGACAGCTATGGCTCGTAAGGGTTCCCAAGTCAGTTTCGTGACTCGCAACAATTTTGAAGACGTGATTCGAGCGGAGCCATTACTCTATCCGATGGTATTGCAGGTGCTCGCGGCAGAAGTCCGGTCTGCACGCCGGGCACTTTCTGAGGCTTGAGGTCAGTTGGGCCATCGGCAGTTCTGAATCCTGCCATATTGTTGCCAGAAGATCTTCGCAAATACTGGCTGTGCTGTGGGAGTTGTGATGCAGGAGAGGAAGCAATTCATTGTCAAGTGGAAGACCTGCCGCCTGAATGTTCCCGCTGGTGTGAAGGAATTTCCACTCCACTCAGTTTTCATCGTCTGCCGCCTCCGTGGAGAGTGACATCGGTAGGCTCAGCAAATCTTGAACTTGCTCCGACAGTTGACGGCCGAGTATCTATGAGCCCAGCCTTTGAAATGCGCAGGCCGACGTTGATTGCTGGCAGGATAACAAATCACTGGAGTCAGTTCGCACCTCCGGTGGTCCGTATTATGTGGTGACAATCGCATTAATCAATTACCCTTCACTGTCAGAGAAGATTAGCGTAAGCCGGCGGTCTTCCGCCGGGGTCTGCTGCCACCCCCATGGAGATCGTTCCTTTTGCACTGTGGCCGAGTCCCCATTGCTGGAATCTTGCCTCGGAGAGCACTCGAGGATAGCCGAGAATTGGGTGGGGGGGGAGAGTCGCCGGTGATACGCCCGGAACCTTGGATCGCGCTTCCCATGTTCTCGATGAACGCATTGCCGATCATGCCCAAATCAAGAAAAAGAACAAAGAACTTCCGTGAGTCTGCGCGAGAGCAATGTGATCCTCATGGGACTTCTCCATTTAAGGTCCACTTCGCAATTGTCTAAACGATGCCGGAATTTTGGGCCTTCATGCGGACTTCCCCATTTGCGTCGTCGAACGATTGAAGGTCATAAGAAGCAGTTGCTTCCTATCACCCAGTTTGCCGGCGGCGACCAGTTCGGATGCAGCGGAGATGAGGCCGGACTCGCACGTCTCCCGGTAAAGCAACTCGGCTGCCTTGGCGTCGACTGGTTTTGAAAACAGAAATCCCTGAATGTAATCACAGCCTAAGTGGCGCAGGGTGCGCAGCTGTTCCTCCGTTTCAACACCTTCGGCGATGACTTCAAGTTTGAGGGAGTGAGCCAATTGCATAATGGCCCTTACTATGTCCAGGCTGCCGATTCCGTCGCTCAATTCACGAATGAAGGAGCGGTCGATCTTCAGGGCGTGAAAGGGGAGACGCTGGAGGCGGCTCAACGAGGAGTACCCTGTTCCGAAGTCGTCTATTTCGAGCCGGACGTTCATGGCCTTCAATCTGTCAAGGATCGCCAGTGTTTGCTCGGTGTTTCCCATGATTGAGCTTTCGGTCAGCTCGAGCGCCAGCGACTCGGGATTTAGTCCGGATTCAGTGAGAGCGAATTCTACATCCTCCACCAGGCGGGAATCGCTCAATTGCCGGGCCGAGACATTGACACTGATGGAGAGAGGAAAGCTCGGAGCGAATCTCTTCTGCCATTCGGCCATCTGGCGGCAGGACTCAACCAGAACCCAACGGCCGAGGAGGACGATGAGGTTGCTTCCCTCGGCGACGGGAATGAACTCGCCGGGTGGGACGAGCCCGCGTTCGGGGTGATTCCAGCGAACCAGCGCCTCGAATCCACGCAGGTGATTGTCGCTGGCCGAAACGATTGGCTGATAGTGAACGACGAGTTGGTGCTCATCGATGGCTTTGCGCAAACCGGTTTCGATCTCAAAGCGGGTGACTCCCTTCTTGCGCAATCTCTCGTTGAAGAATTCAAATCGTGCTTTACCGTTGCTCTTAGCGTGATACATGGCAGTATCGGCATTGTGGAGGAGTTCTTCCGGTGTGTCGTTGATGGAACTCAATGCGATCCCTATGCTGGCGGAGACAAGCATCTGGCGGCCCTCGAAGTGAAACGGCTCCGCAAGCCGTTCTAGAATGCGCATAGCGATCGTTGAGGCGTCGGTCTGGCGCTGTATGTCACCGACGAAGATGGCGAACTCGTCTCCTCCTATGCGCGCAACAACGGATTTCTCTGAGCCACCGCGGCGTGAACTGGAGCGGATGCTGGCGCGCAACCGCCCGGAGACATCAATGAGCAACTCATCGCCTGCTGCATGTCCGAGGCTGTCGTTGACCAGCTTGAACTGGTCGAGGTCGACGAACAGGACAGCGAAAGGCTTGTCTTGCTGTCGAGCGGTCTCGATCGCGGACTCGATGCGGTCAATGAAATAGAGGCGGTTTGGCAGGCGGGTGAGCGGGTCAACGATTTTCCCTTCGGTGATGTCCGTCTGCGAGCCGGCCATGCGGGTTGCTTTGCCGGTCGCGTCTCGGACGGCAATACCGCGACTCAGCATCCAGATATAACCGCCATTTTTGTGGCGCATCCGGTATTCACTCACGAATTCTTGGGTCTTGCCATCGCAATGCGCCGTAATCTCGGCGCGGACCCGCTCGGTGTCTTCGACATGAATAAGACTGAACCACTGTTCGTGGCTGGACCAGGATTCGCTCTCCGAGTAACCGAGCATATGGCGCCAGCGGGGGGAGAAGTAGATTTCGCCGGTGCCAAGATTCCAATCCCAGAGGCCGTCATTAGCACCGCGGGCGGCGAGAGCATAGCGTTCTTCGCTTTCCTTGAGGAAACTGAGAGCGTCCTGGAGCGCCTGTTCGCGCGATTCGATCCGTGAGAGCATTTCATTGAAGGAATCGACAAGAAGGCCGGTTTCGCCGCCGGAGTGGATTTTGGCGCGGACGGAGTAGTCTTTGTCGGCGGAAATACGTCGGGCGACAGTAGCCAGCTGCACCAGGGGATCTCCGATCGAGCGAGCAAAGCGGAGAGATGCAAGAAAAGTCGCACACACAGAGACAAGAAGGACGAGAATGGCTATCTTCGCATATTGGAGAAGCAGGGAGCGGAATCCGCGCAGATCGAAGAGGAGCACAATGGAGCCGATATGTTCACCCTTGAGCTGGACACCGCGGAAAAGAGTCAGGGATTCGCCTTCAAAATAGGATCCGTCACGGCGGAGCGCGGGAAAGACAAGCGATGGTGAGCCGCCGGGACTGCGGTACTCCGCAAAGGTGTGTCCCTGGTTGTCGTAGAGACAGGCGGCGAGAACATTCGGCTCGGTGGCAAGGGCGCTCAACATTTCGTTGGCGGTGCGCTGATCGTTGAAAGCAAGGGAAGCGGCGGTATTTGCGCCGAGGGTATCGGCCAAGGCGGTGAGTTCGCGAACAGCGCTCGCGCGATAACTCTGCCGCTGATAGATGGCGAAGCCGAGTGAGGCGAGCAGGACCGCAAGCGCGCTGGCGGAGAGGATCAGGAGGGCCAGATTGAATCGGATGGAGAAGTCCCTGATGCGCATGGCTTCATCTTCCCCGATCCGCAATGCCGCCTCGAGTGACCGAGGTGGCTAGGAGCAGCAACCGGGAGCTGATGTTGAGGCGAGAAGATTCGGCAGCTGTCAGGTTGATGTCAAAGCGAATCTTACCTTCGTCGAGGTGAAAGCGTATCATCCCGCCGTCAGAAAGGAAGTTGGAGGTTTCTCCTACTGTGAGAACCGGCATGGCGCGCAGACTCTTGAGGATTGGAGACTGTCGCCGGCCTTCGTCACGGCTGAGGAAGAGGATGCTGCAGCCCTGGATTTCCTGCGGTTGGCTCAACAGGCGGACGTGGAACACACGGGCTCCGATGGGTTTGCCTTCGATGGTGCTTTGGAGTTCCTGGCGGCGCGGCTCGTCGTCAAAGATGCAGAGGCTGAGGGAAGGGTCTGCGGCATTCAGGGCGTCAGCAGGCCAGTCCAGAAACTGCGCGAAATGGAAAAGAAACGCAGCCTTGACCTGGTACTCGTCGGGAGTGGATTGGGCGCGGGCAGATTGCGGCACTCCTGAAACGAGCAGGACTAAGCATAGCAGCCCGAATTTCCAGGCAGAGTTCCAATTTTGCCCAGAATACGCTTCCTCGGTCGAATTATTCGTTCTTCGATACATAGTCGACCTCGGCTCAGAACGACCAAGTAACCTTGGCGTATACGGCTCGCTGCATTTGGCCGGACTGCACGGTGGAATCAGGGCCGGAGTATTCCGTGTGAAGGTCTTTTAAGAGGTTCTGCCCCACCAGGCTCAGGGAGACCCTTTCACCCACATGCCAGTTCAATCCCGTGTCAACGCGCGTGTATGAGCGAATGAACTGCGCCGGGAGGCGATTGACGAAGTATGCCGAAGCGTTCCATTGCAGGTTATGGGGCAGGCTGACAGTGGAACGCAACTGTGCCTGGTGGTCAGGAGAGCCGCCCTGGGTTCCAGGAATGGATCCGTCCAGGCTGCCGGCGAATTCGTGCAGGTGCGTGGAGAAGAACGTATAGCCGGGATTGAGAGTCCAGAAACTCGCTATCTTCCAGTTGGCAAAAGTTTCAATGCCGTGTGCTTCTCCGAAGAGACTGTTGCCGAACGATTCGGGCTCGAGCAGATGCACGGGCCCAGGAGTCGTCTCAACGCGCATGGCGCCCGGTTCAATCGACACTAGATCGCGATAGCGGTTGTAGAAAACGGTCGAATCCAGCGAAAACCCGTTGGTCAACGTAGTCCGGTAGCCTGTTTCGAATGCGGTAAGATGCTCGTTCCTCTGCTTCGGGTTCCCAAACAGGCTCACGAGTATGGGCATGCCCCCGGGCCCGGGGAGGGCCTCGAAATTCACGCGGAAGCTGGTGTCGCTGCGGGCGGGAGTGCGGTTGGCGCCGGAGACCGCAGCCCAAACCGAGTTCTTGCTGTCCGGGGTCCACACAAGGCGACCGGAGGGCTGGAAGGTGAATCCGGTGTAGTCGTTGTGCTCGACCCGAGCACTCAGGCTCAGGTGAACCAGATCTGGGCGGACCGTGATCTCATCCTGCACAAACGAACTGAAGAGTTGTGTACTGCGGCCCTCAGGAGTGGCGGAGATTCGCAGCGTCGGAACAACGTCGTCCGAACTGACGCGGTAGCCGAGCCCCCAGACGATATCCTGTCGCGCTCCCCAGAGAAGATGGTGCTGAAAGTCGATGTCGAAGGTGTTCAGGCCAATGTTGTAGGTTGAATCGCCGCGAGTGGTGCGGTCGAAGTAGACCTGAAGTGAGGTCTGCGATCCCGGCGTGAACGAGCGGTTCCATCTGCCGAGGAGGTTCCAGCCTGAGTAGCGGTCGCGCAGGGCGGCAGTTGCATTCTGCGGTGGCAGCAGCGAGACCGGGAAGTAGGCGATCTCTCCCGCATTGCCTGTATACGCTTCCCCTTCGGTGGTGACGGAATCCTTCGCGGAGATGGTGGCATCGGTGCGAAATCCGCCGTGGACCAGGCGCCAGTCGTCCTGGCCGTCGAGCCCAGCAAGGGTCGGTAGAGAGTTGATGTGGAAACCTTCTGCCGACAGGCGATAGGCTCCGAGTTTGCGCGCTTTTCCGCCGTAATGAATCGTCTCCGGCCCGACGCTTGTGTCGCCTGCGCCGGCAGCGATTGAGCCGCCCTGGGTGTCTTCAGCGCTCAGGGTGATGATGTTGATCACACCATTCACGGCGTTCGATCCCCAGACCGCGGCGCCGGGGCCGCGAATCACTTCAATCCGCTCGATGCTGTCCAGGGGAACGTTCTGGGAGTCCCAGAAAACGCCGGCGAAGATGGGAGAGTATACCGTGCGGCCGTCTACCAGGACGAGGAGTTTGTTCGAGTACTGGCCGTTGAAGCCGCGAGCGCTGATGGCCCATTTACCGGCATCGATCTGCGCCACGTCGAGGCCCGGAACCATGCGCAGCAGGTCAGGGATATTGAGCGCACCGGAGCGGTAAATGTCTTCCCGCGAGATAACGAAAACAGCCGCGGCGGCCTGGGAAGTCTTTTGCTCCCTTTTAGATACGGATGTTACTTCGATGCTCATCAGGTCTTCCAGGCTCTTCTGGGTAAGGTCAGGGGATTGCGAAGAGCTGGCGGGAAGCCCGGGGACGGCGAGTAGAGCAATCCCCACGAGCAGGATGACCCGTTTGGCGACTCGCGGAGAACCAATTGCGACACTGGAGAGATCGGGCAACTTCGGGCACAAAGAGAACAGAGCGGGATGAGCTAGCATTTTTATACACCTGCTTTGAACCGGAACCATTGGACGGAAATGTGATCGTTCATTCTTCCTATGGCCACATTTACGACCAGAACACTGGGCAAGCGAGAGATCGATTGCGCCACAAACGGCCTTTGAATTGGTCATGCGAGCCGAGGAACGCACTTCTCGCTGTCCAGTTCCGGACAATTGCACAACGTGCGTCTTTGCACCTATCGGCAGAAGTGAGGAACGGGAACAGGATTGGCCAAGCTTGGCAGGTTCATTGAGAGGTCTATAGATGGGCGGATTGCCGAGCTTAGCACCTGAACCCCTACCGCCAGACGGGCGGTTCAGGCGGAGAATTTGCCCCGCAGACGGGACCGGCCTGTAAGCTCGGACCAAATGCCGCTGCGGGGCATGCGGTCCCCCAAGATTGATGTGAGATTCGCCAGGTCTTCAAAAGGGCACATAACGCGCTTCTGGATGCCGAAGCAGGCCAGCTTTGTGGAGCCAGGAACTATGAGCGTACGGAAGGCCAGAACGATACGAGGGCGGGCAGCTACCTCACTCGCCGTAATTTCATTGGGGAGAACTCCGGCTCTGCCGGGGCGTATCTCTTTCACGAGTCAATGAAGAGGATGTCGGCGATGACGGAAGCGTTCTCTGAGGAAATAATGTCTGATCTGGCTCGGCTTCCGTCAAAAGGAGAAGATGGGTCGCGAAAGGCGCTGGCCGCAATCTCGTTCTTGTTATCGGAGTCAACAGGAGCTTTGGCCAACATCGCAAATGGTGAATTCGAATCGACTCTCATACTTTGAACTAATGACCCCAATCTTTCGGGGAGCAGAATTCAGTTTTCGGTGAGACTTTCCAGAGCACGCTCGCGGAATGCAAGAAACTGTTCCAAAAGCCCAAGTCTCTCGAGGCAAGCGCGGTCAGCCTCGATGAGTTCCTTTCCGTACAAATCGCTCGGATGAATATCGATTTCGTGCGCCAACAGGTTCGCCACATAGACGGCTGCGGAGCTGTCAAAGCCAGAGTGAGGGATGCGATCGGGATGGTGATGGTGGGCGATGGCCTCAACTGTCAGACTGTTGATGCCCCACAACCCGAGTAAATATGCACCCACCTCAGCGTGCGAGATCCCAAGCAGTTGCTCCTCGGCTTCGAATTGCACGCAGCCATGCTCCTGCATGAGCGAAAGCACAGCACAGAACTCATCTGGCATTTTGCTTGCCAGTACCAGCTTCCCGACATCGTGGAGCAGCGCGGCCATCACCGTAACGTCGCGAACGCTGGGGTCCAACGGAAGCGCACGGGCGATGCGAGCTACGCGTCGAGAGTTCTGCTGTATCGTCTCGCAGAAATCCTTTGGAAAGCGCGCATCCGGCACGAACACTTTGAAAGTATCGGAAGCCAGAGCGAGATTCTGTATCGTATTCATTCCCAAATAGGCGACAGCACTCTGAAGGCTCGTGACTTTCTGGGCCAACCCGAAAAAACCGCTGTTTACAAGCTGCAAGACTTTCGCGGACATCGCGACATCTCGCTCAACGATGTCAGCCACGCTCGCCACGGAAGAAGCAGGATCATTTACCGCCTGAGCCAATGCTGAATATGTTCTTGAAAGAGATGGCAGTTCACCGATCGTTCCAATAATGCGCCGGAGTTCTGGCGTACAGAATATATCCTGCAGTGTGCAGACACGTTCAATCGTGTTTTGCAGGTCGGGCCCAGTGCATGGCTTGCTGAGAACGCGGTAGGCTACTGCGACCGCACGAGTCGCCAGCTTCACCTCCGCATATCCGGTGAGAATAAGTCGCGCCGTGGAAGGATAGAGGTCCCGGATGTGACCCAGCAATGTTGCGCCATCCATGCCCGGCATGCGCATGTCGGAGACGACGACGTCAAATCGGCCGGCTTCACAGGCTCGCAAAGCTGCTTCGCCCCCGATCGCAAATTCCATGTCCCAGCGTTTTCGATCTGCGTGCAGCAGACGCCGAATGCCGTCGAGTATATTGTTTTCATCATCCACAAACAGAATGCGTTTCACGCAGCGACCGCCTTTGTGGCGGGAACTGTGTCTTCGTGAGGTAGGCGAATCACGAAGGTCGTGCCGATACCCGTCTCCGTCTCGAAGTGGATGGTTCCACCGTGCTTGTCGACGACGACCGAGCGTGCAATAGCCAACCCCTGCCCGGTTCCCTTGCCAATTTCCTTGGTAGTGAAGAAGGGATCGAAGATACGGGTTCTAACTCCCTCAGGGATACCCGAGCCCGAATCCTGGACTCGAATTTCGGCCCAATCCAGGCAGTTCTTCGTTTGTATTTTGATGTTTCCCTTATCAGTGCCTTCCTCGCGAACGACATCGCCAATCGCATGCGCTGCATTGACGATCAAATTCAGAATCACCTGGTTGAATTCGCCCGGCTGGCAAGGGATCAAAGGAAGTGACGGGTCTAGATCGGTCTCCATATTGGCCACGTATTTCCACTCATTCCGCGCCACGGTAATCGTGCTATTGATCGCGTGATTTATGTCCAACAAGACCTTCTCTTTTGTGCCAGGATGTGAGAACTCCTTCATTGCACTCACCAGGGTTGAAACGCGTGTGACGCCCTCCAAGGTCTGTTCGATAGCCTTGGGAATCTCCTCAAGCAGATAGCCCGCATCGGCGTGTTCCACCGCAGTCACGACCTCCTGGATCGTATCGCCAGACAAGGTACTCGTCTGGGCCGCGAGCAAAAGCCGTTCATAGTTGGCCAGAAGGTCCTTAATATCCTTGAAAGCATCTTTTAGGAAGTGTACGTTGTCGCCGATGTATTGAGTCGGCGTGTTGATTTCATGAGCTATTCCGGCGGCTAGCTGGCCAACCGATTCGAGCTTTTGCGCCTGAACCAATTGTTCTCGTAGCAAGTTTCGCTCCGTGATGTCTTCACACATCCCTTCAAAACGAACCACGACGCCGTTCTGATGAATGGCTCGAACGTTCATTGATACCCATATCTTGCTGCCATCTCTGCGAAATGCTTCAAACTCAAAGTTCTGCACATCGCCGAGTTTGTCCAAAGTCCCTATAAATTCATCGCGACGTTTGGGGTCCACGTAAAACTGCCCAGACATGTTGGTAATGCTCTCGATCATTTCTTCCGGGGTCCCGTAGCCATAAGTGGAGGCCATGGAAGGGTTCACACTCAGGAACCGGCCTTCCGGCGTGCTCTGAAAGATGCCGACTATGGCTTCATCGAATATTCCACGATACTTCCGTTCGGCTTCTCGCAGTGCATCTTCCATTTTCTTGCGCACTGTGATGTCTCGGCCTACTCCTGCAATGCCGACTACTTGGCCATTGCTGTCGCGTAATGGTACTTTTGTCGTGAGGATGCGGGTCTCGTTTCCCGCGCGGTCGATTCCCTTTTCTTCCTGGTTATGCAAATGTTGCCCTGAACGCATCACTTTCTGATCGTCTTCATAGAAGGATCTGGCCATCTCCAGCGGGTAGAAATCGAAGTCTGTTTTCCCCAGCAGATGTTCCGGCGCCTCCAGCCCCATTACGTGCGCCACGTGAGAATTAGCCACGACGAATCTGGCCTCTGTATCCTTCACGTACATGAAGTCGGGGATGTTGTCGATAAGCGCACGGAGCATCTTTCGCTCGCCTTCCAAGATCGAACGTTCGGCTAGGAGCCGGCGGTTGGCTTCATCGGCGGAGGCTCTTGCGTCCTGAAGAACGATTTCTTCCCGTTTGCGAGTGGTGATATCTCGAAAGAACCACACGCGCCCAAGGTACTCGCCGCTTTGATTCCGCAGGCTGGCAGAGTGCCGTTCGAGTGTCCTGCCGTCTCTTAACTTGACTTCGCAATGATCGGTTGCTTCGGGATCATCGTAGAGTTCTCTTACCCGCTTCAAGAACGTTTCAGGGTTTTCTACACGCTCAGTGATCTTTGACAGGATTAGGGAATCCGCCACGCCCGAAGCCATTTCGAGAGGTTGATCGGGAGCATCAAGGGAGGAGAGTCTCCAAATATCCACGAATCTTGCATTGTGCGACACGACAATGCCGTCCCCGTTCACAACGAGAATTCCGTCAAGGGACCCCTCGTGGATAGACCGAATCAGGGAGAGTTCAAATTGGCGGGTCCGCTCAGCAAGAATGCGGTCTGTGATATCTGCGGTCAGACCGATGTGTCCCAGGTACTCACCGCTCGACGATAAGCTCGGCTCAGCGCGGGAACCCAGGAGCCGCCACTCGCCGTCTGTTCTCTGCACTCGCGCTTCGCCTTTGAAAGAGATGCGTTCCCTGATCGCGCGGTTGAATGAAGCCACATATTCGGGTGCATCGGTCGGATGAATCAGCAACTTCCACTTGCCACCGGCGGGTTCCTCGCAGTTCAATCCGCTAAACACGCGGCATGCTCTGTTGATGAACTGAATATCCCCTTCCGTGTCAGTTGCCCACATCATCGAAGGGCCACAGTCTGCAATGATCCGAAAACGCTCTTCACTAATGCGCAGCGACTCATTCGCCTGCTTGCACTCGGTAATGTCCTCAATGTGAACCACAAAATGCAGTGGGATCTTATTGCGATCAGTTGCCAACAGAATCGACATGCGCGTCCAAACGACAGCTCCACTTCTGTGAACAAGACGCGTCTCCATCTCCGGGGATTCGCCTGGCTCGTTAATCAGCAACTCCATTGTTTGCAGTGCAGACGCCAGATCATCGGAATGGATCAGATTCGTCCAGGATGTATCGAGCAACTCTTCCCACGCATAGCCGAGCATGATTAAAAGTGCGCTGTTCCCATGGAGAAAGCGGCCGTCCAGTCTGATCACACAGATGCCAAAAGGTGCATGGTCAAATATTCCGCGGAAAGGCTCTTTGCATTCCTTAGGCTGCCTTGTGCCCTCCTGGCGTTCCGTGATGCGTCTCAGAATTGAGTTCATTTCCATTCTTTCCTGACCATGCCCTTGATGTTGCCACCTTTAACCATCGGGCTTGCCAGTCACCGTGCGAGATGGGCTAGCCTGCGATTTCCCGTTTTACTTCCAGCGAGGTCCAGCGCTAAATGGGAAGCGGCTATGGCGACTGCCGCCGAAGGCGTGATCAGTCGAGAGTCGTTGGACGGTTGGATCAGGATCAGTCCAATCATTTGTAGAACCTACACAAGACCAGTGCACACCCGCGATCTGGCATCTATCGGCACAACAAGTCATTCGTTTCAGGCGGTCGCCCCGGTCGTAGCCAATCATTGAGCGGGATCTATTCCTTTACCGGTCGAGACGGTGTTTTACCTGGCGGCCTGTCGGCGCTTGTTCGCTGGGGCTCAGTGTGCCGATAGAGACATGTGCATTCTCTAGCCCATGGAGCATTTTGATGGACAAGATCCTTTTCGTAGATGACGAGCCTGCGGTACTGGATGGCTACCAGCGACTGTTGCGCCGGGAATTCGACGTAAGCGTAGCCTTGGGCGGGGAGCAAGGATTGACTTCGATCCGGACAAATGGCCCGTACGCCGTCGTCATTTCCGACATGCGGATGCCGGGCTTGAACGGTGCACAGTTTCTTTCGCTTGTGCGGCAGAAGGTGCCCGATACGGTGAGGATGCTGCTCACTGGATACACCGATCTAAACGCCGCGATGGATGCGGTTAACGAAGGCAACATCTTTCGTTTTCTCACCAAGCCATGTGACAAGGAACTGCTTGTCAAGGCACTTACTACTGGGGTGGAACAATTTAAGTTGATCACGGCTGAACGCGATCTCCTTGAAAAGACGCTGATGGGGAGCATCAAAGTTCTTGCCGACGTTTTAAGCGCTGCAAGCCCGGCGATTTTCGGAAGGTCGGTGCGAATTGCAAGATTGGTCAGGCACCTAGCCAAAGAGTTTAGCCTGCCTTCTGCTTGGCGTTTCGAGGCTGCAGGCACCCTTTCGCAACTCGGCTGTGTCACTCTTGATGTCGCGCTCGTGCAGCGAGCCTATGCTGGCGCGAGCTTGTCGCAGGAGGACCAGGCCCGCTTTAACGCTCATCCTCAGGTTGCGATGGACCTCCTCTCAGGCGTTCCAAGGCTTGAATCTATGGCATGGATGATCAGCCAGCAGCTGGCCAAGGAAATACCGGCGACCCTCTCCGTTGCGGTTGCACCCATTGAAAAAGACATTTTGTTTGGGGCGAAGATCCTGAAGCTTGCGGTTGCATTTAATGACCTCAGGATGAAGTCCTTATCCGTGGAAGATGCCGTTACTCGCCTTCGCAATCGTCGAAGCGAGTTCGACCCGGAATTAATTGACGCATTGCGAGATATCCAACCCGAGGCAGCGACAATGGCGTCGCGCAAGGTGTCGACTCTGAAGCTCGCAAGCGGGATGATCCTTGAGCAGCACCTGAGATATCGCGAGGGAATGCTGCTGCTGGCCAAGGGGCATGAAATTACGCCGGCAGTGCTGGTCAAACTCACCAATTTGTCGCGACAGGGTGAGATCGATCCCGAAGTCATGGCACTCGTTCCTGTGTAGAGCCAAACACGGGCAGTAAGTATCCACCGGCAGAGCCGGTGGCTTTACGGTTGCTGGCCCCTCAAAGGGGCCTTTTCGCAACCGTCCGAAGCAAAAGCAAGAACAAAAGCAAAAGCCTCGTACTGCTGTCTTCGCTGCCGCAGCACAGGCAATTCAAGGGAGAACATACTCCCGGAATTCTCAAAGTTCTACTGCCACCCCGGCAAAGCCGGGGGATCTCCCTTTTGGAATTAGGGTCCGGAATGGTTCGCGGAAGGACGGGAAAGTGTGGTTCTTGGCTGCCCACCAGGGATTCGAACCCCAATATGCTGCTCCAGAGGCAGCTGTCCTACCATTGAACGAGTGGGCAACTCGAATGCGCGGGCTTTGTTGCAGCCCTGATGGCTAAAGGCGTCGCAGGGCGCTCCGCCAAAAGCCAACCTCTTCATCATAAGGGGATTTCCGCTCAGGGTCAAACCCCGGCCAGCCGCAGGACAGCGACCTGGAACGGCGCCCGAGGAGCCGACGGCAGGCATCTTAAGTCAAGGTTTATCAAAAATTTAGGAATCCCCTGCTCCATGCTCATTGACTTCTGTGCAATATGGAAGACAGCGTGCCCTTAACACTGACTTACATCCCTGTTGTAAAATCGGCTCACAGAATGGAGCTGGCTCTCAATCTCGCCTGGGTTCTGCTTTCAGCCCTGATGTTCCTCCTTTGGCTGCGCTACACCCCGCGCCAAAGCGGCGACAGGCGAATGCAGTTTGTGACGCTGGCTGTCTTGTTGCTGATCCTCTTCCCGGTTATCTCCGTAACCGACGACCTCCAGGCAATTCAGAATCCGGCTGAAACCGACAGCTGCCAGCGGCGGGACCACGGTTATCCAGGCCCGCATTCCCCCTTGTCGCCCGTCGCCGCTCTCCCGTTGCCCGCCGTTGCAGAGCTTTCCTTCGGATTTCCGCGCGCCTCTGCTCCAGGCAACTCAGCCGCGCCGGTCATTGACCATCCCGCGCTTCATCCCATCCAGAACCGCCCCCCGCCGACCGCCTGAACTGTCGCTCCCCGGCTCCTCTTCATCTTTAGCCTCCTTTTTTCACGTGTTCGCCGTGATGACCACGGCGCAAAGGCTGTGTATGACGCCCATATTTCGTTCCCTGACTGCCTCGGCGGCCGCCGCTCTGTTTCTGCTGTCGCCGTTGCCGGCCATGGCGCAGCAAAGCCTTACCTGGGACCAGGTCAAGGCAAAGTTCGAAGTTTCCAATCCTGCCCTGCAAGCGGATGCTCTCGGCGTGGATGAGATGAGGGCCGAGGAGATCACGGCCTTCCTTCGACCCAACCCGCAATACACCCTGCTGACCGACGGCACGCAGTTGCTGCGCCACAACGGCATCTGGCAGCCGCTGGCCGGCACTGAAATTCAAAACAGCGTCAGCTATCTCGATGAGCGCGAGCACAAACGCGAGTTGCGGCGCGACAGCGCCAAGGAAGGCACGCTGATCAGCCAGTCGGAGCACGAGGATCTGAAGCGCAACATGCTCTTCGCGCTGCGCACCGCCTTCGTTCAGACGCTCCAGGCCAAGTTCGTCCTCGATCTGGCCAGGGCCGACCTCGAGTATTACGACGAGATCATTGACATAAGCAAGAGCCGGCTCAACGCCGGCGATCTTGCGCAGATTGATTTCGACCGCATCGAGTTGCAGCGCGTGCAGTACGAGTCGGAGATCGAGACCGCAATCGTCAACCTGCGCACGGCCAAGATTCAGCTGCTGCAGTTGCTCAACGAGCGCACGCCGGTAGACCAGTTCGACGTCACCGGCCCGTTCGACTTCAGCGATGAGCTCAAGCCGCTGGACGACTACCGCCAGTCCGCGCTCGACACCCGCCCCGATCTGCAGGCGGCCATGGAGTCGCTCTTGCAGTCGCAGACCAACCACAAGCTTGCCCAGGCAAACGGGTCCGCCGATCCTACCTGGGGCGTGTGGGAGACGCACAACCCCTCATTCAGCAACCCCAACGACTACGACACGCTGGGCGTGAGCGTGAACATTCCACTGCGCATCTTCGACAAGAACCAGGGCGAAAAGAAACGCACGCTTATCGATATCGGCCGCAACCGGCAGCTCACTGAAGCTGCCCGCGCGCAGGTCTTCAGCGATGTGGACTCGGCCTACGAAGTGGTGCGCAGCAACATCGCGCTGCTCAAGCCTTACAAGGCCAAGTACAACGACGAGGCCCTACGCGTGCGCGACACCGTCACCTATGCCTACCAGCACGGAGGGGCTTCGCTCATGGACTTTCTCAACGCGCAAGCCGATTTTCGCACCGTGCAGCTGGCCTATGCCCAGTTGCTGGGCGCTTATCTGACCGCTGCCGGACAACTCAATCTAGCCGTAGGACGCGAGGTAATCCAATGAAAAGCAGATCACTCTTCGTGGTCGCAATTTCTGCTGCATTCCTGGCTGGGCTGACGGGTTGCAAGAAGGATTCCTCGCCCGGCGATGGCGCGCCCCCCACGCCCCAGGTCGTCTCTACCGGCGATATGAGCCTGGTGTCGGTCGATAAGCCCGGCCAGTTTCCGCTGGTCGCCGCTGAGCAGGTGGAAGCCGCATCCGAATTGAACGTGACCGGCGCGGTCTTTCCTGACATCTCGCGCGAAATTCCCGTCATCTCGCTGGCCAACGGCCGCGTGGTCGATATCCGCGCGCGTCTCGATGATTTCGTCAGGAAGGGCGACCTGCTGATCAAGGTCCAGAGCCCGGATGTCTCCGCGGCTTACAACGTCTATCTGAAGGCCGCCAATGACGAGCGCATGAACAACCTGGCCTATGTGCGGGCCAAGGACCTCTTCGAGCATGGCGCCATCTCCCAGGCCATGCTGGAACAGGCCGAGGACGCGGAGAAGGATGCGCAGGCGGACCTGACCGCCGCTGAAGAGCAGTTGAAGGTTCTGGGTGTGGACAAGGATCATCCCAGCAGCGTGGTCAACGTCTACGCACCAACCTCCGGCGTGATCGTAGCGCAGAACGTCACCCAGGCTGCCGCAGCCGGAGTCAACCTCTCCGGCTCGGCGACAGCCTTTACCATTGCCGATCTATCCAGAGTCTGGATCGTCTGCGATGTCTACGAAAACGACATTCCAAAGCTGCAACTCGGGCAGGAGGCGCGCATCAAGCTCAACGCCTATCCAGATCGACCCTTCACCGGACGCGTCAGCGATATAGGCCCAATCCTCGATCCCTCCATTCGCACCGCCAAAGTCCGCATCGAAGTTTCAAATCCCGGCTTCCTCAAGCTCGGAATGTTCGGAACCGCGACCTTCACCAGCAACAAGAAGGAGACTTACGCGGCGGTTCCGGCCGATGCCGTGCTGCACCTGCACGATCGCGATTGGATCTTCCTGCCCGCCGGTGAGAATCAATTCAAGCGCACAGAGGTTCACGCAGGCAAGATGCTCGACGGCAACCGCCAGGAAATCCTGTCTGGCATTCAACCTGGTCAGCAGGTGGTTACCAACGCACTCTTACTTGAAACCGCGGGGAACCAGTAGATGATTCGAGCACTTGTCGGTTTCGCACTCAAGAGCCGCTGGCTCATCCTCTGCGGAGCGGCCGTCCTGTTCGGATGGGGCATCATAGCCTTCCGCTCTTTGCCGATCGAAGCATATCCCGATGTCGCCAACAACTACGTGCAGGTCATCACACAATGGCCGGGCCGGAGCGCCGAAGAGATCGAGCGCCAGGTCACCGTCCCTGTCGAGATCCAGATGGCCGGCATTCCCCACCTCACCCATCTCCGCTCCACTACTCTGGCCGGTCTTTCCAGCTTGATGCTCATATTCGATGACAACTCGACCAGCGACATCAATCGCGAGCATGTGCTCGAACGGCTTAGCATGGTAAGCCTCCCCGCAAATCTCGTTCCCCAAATGGGATCCGACTGGAGCCCCGTAGGCCAGATTTACTGGTACACCCTGGAAAGCACAAATCCATCCTACGACGTAATGGAAAAGAAGGCCCTCGAAGACTGGTTCCTCGAAAAGTCCTTCAAGGGCGTCAAGGGCGTTGTGGATGTTTCCAGCTTTGGCGGACCGACCAAGGAGTACCAGATCAAGCTCGACCCGGAGAAACTGGTCTCCTATGGACTCTCGATCAGCCAGGTCGAAAACCAGATCGCCAACAACAACACAAACGGCGGCGGCAGCTTCATCGAGGAGGGCTCGCAGCAGATCAACGTGCAGTCCGTGGGCCTCTTTACAACCGTACAGGACATCGAAAATACCGTCGTAAAGAACTTCAACGGCGCGCCAGTCAAGATCAAGGACCTCGCCACCGTCTCCCAAGGTCCAAAGATCCGTCTCGGACAGATTGGAAGAGCAACCCACCGGGCCGACGGCTCAATCGTCGACAATCCCGACACCGTAGAAGGAATTGTCCTTCTGCAGAAAGGCTCCGACTCCGATCCCGTCCTTGAGGGGATCCACCAGGAGGTGGAGAACCTGAACAAGCATATCCTTCCCAAGGGCGTGTCGGTGGTGCCGTTTCTCGACCGCTCCAAACTGGTGGCCTACACGGTGGAGACGGTTGAGAAAAACCTGACCGAAGGCATGATCCTGGTGGCGATCATTCTCTTCCTGTTCCTGGGCAATGTACGCGGAGCCATCATTGTTACTCTCACCATTCCTTTCGCGCTCATGTTTGCCTCCATCTGCCTGGACCTCACTCACATTCCCGCCAACCTTCTCTCCCTTGGCGCGTTGGACTTCGGTATGTTGGTCGACGGCTCCGTGGTGATGATCGAGAACATGGTTCGCCACCTCGCCAACAAGGACAACACCCATACCCCTTTGCAGAAAATCCGCGACGCGTCGATCGAGGTGCAGCGACCTGTCCTCTTTGCCCGCGGCATCATCATCACGTCTTATCTCCCAATCTTCACCCTCCAGGCCGTCGAGGGCCGCCTCTTCAAGCCCATGGCCTGGACGGTCACCTTTGCACTCATCGGCGCACTGGTCTTTGCTATCCTCCTCACGCCGGTGATGGCTAGCCTCCTCTTCCGCAAGGGAGCCAAGGAGTGGGAAAACCCCATCATGAATTGGCTCACGGTCCGCTACCGCGCAGGCGTCCGCTCGGCCATTGAACACCGCCGCACCACACTCACCGTCTCTACCGTCTTGTTTGCCCTGGCCATTTACCTCGCATTCGGCGGACCCATCGGCTCGGAATTCCTGCCCCACCTGGATGAAGGCTCAATCTGGGTGCGCGGCACGCTGCCTCCCAGCGAAGGCCCCACTGCCAGCATCGACTTCATGAACAAAGCGCGCCTGGTTATGGCCTCCTTCCCAGAGGTTACGCAGGTCGTCAGCCAGACCGGACGCCCCGACGACGGTACTGACACCGCCGGCTTTTTCAATACCGAATACTTCGTCGACCTCAAGCGCAAAGAAGATTGGCGTCCCGTCTTCCACCAAAACAAAGAGGCGCTGATCGCCGCCATCGACAAAGAACTGTCGAAGTTCCCCGGCGTTCTCTGGAACTACTCCCAACCGATCTCCGACAATATGGAAGAAGCTGTTTCAGGGGTTAAGGGAGAGCTGGCCGTCAAGCTATATGGGGACGACCTGCGCACCCTGGAAACGAAGGCCGATGAGATTCAGGCCCAAATGCAAACGGTACCGGGTGTCTCGGACCTGGGCATCTTCCGGATCATCGGCCAACCGAATCTAAACCTTTCGGTAGACCGTGCGGCGGCGGCGCGTTGGGGTATCAACGTTGCCGACGTGCAAGACGCCGTGCAAACCGCCGTCGGCGCCAACGCCGTGACCCAATTGCAGCAGGGTGAAGCCCGCTTTGACGTTACCCTTCGCTATCAGGAGCAGTTTCGCGATACGCAGGAGGCGATTGAAAACGTCCGTCTGCTCTCGCCCTCCGGAGAGCGCGTCTCCCTTGCCCAAGTGACCAAAATATCCACCGACGACGGCGCCGAGGAGATCTATCGCGAGGCGGGACAGCGGTACATCGCCATCAAGTACTCAGTACGCGGACGCGACCTCGGCTCTACCGTCGAACAGGCTCTTGCCAAGGTCGAGCGAAACGTGAAGCTCCCCGCCGGTTATCACACCGAGTGGGCGGGTGAATACGAGAGCCAGAAGCGCGCCAACAAACGCATGGCCATTGTCGTTCCGGTCACCATGATGACCATCTTTCTCATCCTCTACACCATGTTCCGCTCCTTCAAATGGGCCATGCTGATTCTTGTCAGTGTCATCATGGCCTCCATCGGCGGGCCGCTGGCGCTGTTCATCACACATACCAATTTCTCCGTCTCCTCGGCAGTGGGCTTCCTCGCTCTGTTTGGCGTCTCCGTGCAAGCCGGAGTCATCATGATCGAGTTCATCAATCAATTGCGGGCGGGCGGGTACACAATTGAAGAGGCTGCCGTTGCTGGTGCGGTCTTGCGCCTCCGTCCAATCATGATGACCATGTTGGTAGCCACGCTCGGGCTGCTGCCCGCCGCTCTTTCGCACGCCATTGGCTCTGATTCCCAGCGACCCTTTGCCATCGTCATCGTCGGTGGTCTCCTGGCCAATTTGGTCATCGGCATCTTCCTCCTGCCAACCTTGTACGTATGGTTCGCGCGTGAAGACGATAAGCTCCCTGAAACCGAGGCGTCTCTTGAAGTCTAGGTTGCACCGTATCTTCACCCAAGGAGATGTGAGGTCGAACGAATGAGCAGACAAGCTGTCCGCGATTGCCTCGAGGAAACCCGCATCTTGCCTTCCGTGCGCGTGAATGGCGGCGAGCTGAAGCGGTTTGCGGCGGAGACGGTGTAGGCGGCAGGCATCCCCGTGATCAAAATTACCCTGACCACGCCGGAGGCGCTGGACGTGATCGGCGAAGTGGCAAAGCGTTTTCCCGATATGGCCGTTGGCGCAGGCACGGTGCTCGACGAGGAACTGACGCGGCGTGCTATCGAGGCCGGCGCCCGGTTTCTCACTAGCCCGGAATATGTGCCGGGGGTGTCCCCTGTTCCCTATTCGCTATTCCCTGCTTTTATCACTCTTCGCGCAGAACTTCCAGCGGCCTCAGGCCGAGAATCCGATAGCTGGCGATCCAGCCGGTCGCCGTGGCCAGAACAGCCGTGCCCGCGAGCGCAACAAATGTCGCCAGCCACTCGATGTGGAAGGTCACATCGAGCTTACTGAGCAGCACGCGGGTCAGGATGTTGGCAAACACCACGCCCACCGATCCGGCCAGCAGGCCCAGCACACTAAACTCCACGCTGAAGGTGCGCACGATGCGCATCCGCGTCGCGCCCAGGGTCTTCAGCACCACCGCCTCGCGCATGCGCCGGAAGCGCGTGCTGGCAATGCTGGAAGCCAGAATCATGAGCCCGGCGAAGATGGAGAAGCCGGCCAGGAAGCGCACCACAAATGTGATCTGGTTGACCACGCTCTCAATGCGATCGAGCACGTCGGCCAGGTTGATCACAGTAATCGTGGGATAGGCCAGGAAGAGCGCCCGCTCCATGGCGCCCACCTGTTTGGGATCGATGTGCGCGCCCCCGTACCAGTTGGCCCTCTCATCTTTGAGTTGGCCCGAGGGCAGCACGAACGAAACGCGCGAGGCCAAGTGCTGCCCGTCCGAGCGAAAGATGGCGGCCACGGTGAGCGCCCGCGCCTTCCCGCTAACTTCCAGTTCGACCGAGGAGCCCACACCCAGGTGCAGCCGCTCGGCCACTCCGTTGCTCACGGCCAGTTGCGCCGCGCCGCCCGTGGTCCACCACTTGCCCTGCGTCACCTTGTCGCCCGCCGGTGGCGTATCGGCCCAGGTCAATTCAGCATTCTCCAGCATCCGCCGCGGATAATGCTGTTCCTTGATCTGATCGAGCGTCTGCCCCTTGATGGAAGTGAAGCGTCCGGTAACTCCCGGCATCAGGTCGAGCCCCTGAATCACACCGGGCTGATGCTGAAAGAACTCCTTGACCCCGGCAACCTCCTCGCTGGTCACGTCGATCAGGAAGACGTTGGGCAGTTTGGGCGAGGCGGTCTCGCGCAAATCCCTGAGCAGCGCCGCCTGCATCAGGTAGACAGCCAGAATGAGCATCACGCCCAAACCCAGCGCCGCCAGCACCGCGGCCGACTGGTTGCCCGGCCGGTAAAGATTCGCGAGGCCATGGCGCAGGAAAGACGGCAATTGCAGGCGCACACGGTTGAGCAGGAAGCGCAACCCCCAAAGTGCCACGGCGGCCATCACCAGCAAAACCACCAATGCCGCCGTGAACAGCACCGCAAACCACGTGCCGATTTTGGCCGAGTCAGAGAGCGCCCAGGCAATGGCTCCCAGCGCCGCAACCACCACGGCCGCAATCCCCAGTTGCAAACGTCGCGCCCACCAGCGCGCAAACCAGCCGCCAATGCCCTCGGGCCCTTGCTCGACCAGCCTGCGTAGAACCAGCACCGGTCGCACCGTGCGCACGTCGAGCAGTGGCGGCAGGCAGAAGAGCAGCGTAGTCAGCAGGCCCGTTCCCAAGCCGGCCGCGACCGACTTCCAGGGAAACTCGAGCACCGCATGAACGGGCAGCAGATTGCCGAAGACCGCCGGCAACGCGGCCATCAAGCCCACGCCAGCCGCCACGCCCAGCAAACCTCCCGCCAGGCCAAGGCCCAGCGTTTGCAGCAGGAAGATGCGCAGCAGATCGCCCGACCCCGCGCCGACTGCCTTCAGGATGGCCAGCATGTCCATGCGCTGCTCCAGATGGGCATGCATGGCCATGGCCACGCCGATAGCCCCCAGCACCATGGCCACCAGGCAGATGAGACTTAAAATCGCGGTCGCGTTGTCGAGTCCCTGGCTGAGCCCAGGATTTCCTTCGCGGAAATCCATCACCTGCGCCTCGGGCAGCGCCTGCTCCACATCTTTGCGCATGGCGACCGGATCAACCTTCGCGGGCAGCTTCATCAGCAGGCGCTGGCTGGCTCGGCTGCCAGGGGCCAGCAGACCAGTGCGGTCAAGAGCCGCCTGCGAGATCATCACCCGCGGGCCCAGTCCTGCGCCGGCGGTCAGCCGGTCCGGTTCCTGCCGGAGCACAGCCGAGATTTTGAAATTCCGCCCGCCCAAGCGCAGGGTCTGGCCCACCTGCGCGTTCAGCCGGATGAGAAACTCTTCGGCCACTACCGCTGAGTCGCCGTCGAGAGCCTGCGGCAGGCTCATGGCCGGCTCGAGTTCCGCCGTGCCGTAATAAGGATATTCGGCGGGATCGACCGCCTTGAGCGAGACCAGCAGCGGCACCGGATCCGGCGGCACGGAGGCCATGGAAATGGTCTCCGTAATCCAGGTGGAGCGGGAACCGCCGTCTTGCTTTTTTAGGATGGCGGCAATCTTCTCCCTGTCGGTCGGGGTCGGCTCACGAAACATCCGCGCGCTCAAATCTCCCGCCATCAGCGATTTCGATTCAACTCCTAAAGTCTTGCGGAAACTATCGCTGAAGCCGCGCACCCCCACCAGGGCGGCTACGCCCACGGCCACCGACAAGACCACGAAGGCAAACTTGCCGGGGGCGGACTTCAAATCGCGCCAGCCGATGGCCCCCGCTCGCTTCCAGCTGAGCGCGCGCTTAGCCATCGACGCCCCGATCCGCTTCAGTTGCGACGAAGGGCAATGTGTCTTCGACCACCATGCCGTCCTTAAGCACGATCTTGCGGTCCGCCATCCCGGCCACTTCGGGATCGTGGGTGACGAGAACCAGCGTGGTGCCCGACTTGCGGTTGCGCTCCAGGAGCAGGTCGAGGACCATGCGGCCGTTGGCCGAGTCGAGGTTGCCGGTGGGCTCGTCGGCCATGACGATGGGCGGCTCGACGACAAAGGCGCGGGCGAGGGCCACGCGCTGCTGCTCTCCGCCGGAGAGCTGCACCGGGTAGTGGTCCATGCGCTCGCCAAGGCCCACGCCGTCGAGCAGTCGCCGGGCCTGCGCCAGCCCGCTGCCTTCGATGTTCAGCTCATGCGGGAGCAGGACGTTTTCGAGTGCGGTGAGCGTCTGGATCAGCTGGTACGACTGGAAGACGAAGCCGATCTTGCGTCCACGCACGGCAGCCAGCTCCGCCTCGGCCAGGTTGTGGATGGGCACGCCGTCGAGCCAGATCTCGCCGGCGCTAGGCGTGTCGAGTCCGGCCAGCAGGCCCAGCAGGGTGCTTTTGCCGCTGCCGCTGGCGCCCACAATGGCCACAAACTGCCCGGCGGGGATGGTGAGCGTTATGCCTTTCAGAATCTCCACACGGCGCGCGCCGTTTTGTATCCACTTCTTCGCATCGCGAACTTCGATCAACCCGACCTCCTATTCCGTCCCAAATCCCTTAGTACCTAGTCCCTGTTCTTTCCGCTTCGCTACACTATCCATGTGTACGTTTCGCGCAGGCTCGTTGTTTCAATCTGGATGCTGCTGCTGGGCGGCGCGCTCTTTCAGGCACAGGCCCGCGCCACCGGTCAGCCCGTGCTGGTCTGCTTCGGCGACAGCATCACCGCCGGTTACGGGCTGATGACCGGGCAGGCCTACCCCGACGCGCTGCAACGCGACCTCGATCGCGCGGGATACCACTACAAGGTCAACAACCAGGGCACCAGCGGCGCCACCACCAAGGACGCGTTGGGCGATCTGCGCTCGATCCTGCTGCTGCACCCCGAGGTCGTAATTGTGGAGTTTGGCGGCAATGACGGGCTGCGCGGGCTGCCGCCAGCCGCGACGCAGCGCAACCTGGACCAGGTGCTGACCGGCCTGGAAGCCGCCCACGTGAAGATTCTGCTGGCGGGGATCACGCTGCCGCCCAACTACGGACAGGACTACATTCGGCAGTTCGAGCAGGTCTTCCGCGACCTGGCTGCCAAACACCACATCGCCTTCGTCCCCATGATCTACAAGGACCTGATCAACCAGACCGGCGTCATCCAGCAGGACGGCATTCACCCCACGGCTAAGGGGTCGGAGATCATTGCCAACACGCTTCTGTCGGTGCTGAAGCCGCTGCTGCACAAGTGACCGGGGAGCCGATTTGAAGAGCGCCGAGCGCCAGACGACCATTGTGCTTCCCACGTTTGGGCGCGCGTCGGTGCTTCATGAGACCGTGGTTGGCCTGCAAGCGCAGACAACGCCCGCGCGGGAGATCCTCATCTGCCCCGGCGACGAAGACTCCCTGCTGCCGGAAACCCGCTCCCTGGCAGGCGTTCGGGTGATCGTTGCCGCGAAGAGAGGTTCCGCGCCGCAACGCAATGCCTGCCTGGACCAAGTTTCGACGCCGTACATTCTTTTCCTCGACGACGATGTGGACCTGGCCTCGAACTACGTTGAAAGCATGGAAGCACTCTTCGATCAGCGCCCGGACGTTGACGTTGCAGACGGGGAGATGGCAGCCGACGGGGCGCACACTGACACCGGATACTCGCATGACGAGGGCCGGGAGATTCTTGCGCGCTATAAGCCGTCGCGGCTGGTTGAGGCGCTTTCGTCGGCAACGGGCTGCTGCTTCGTCAGGACCGGAATCGCGCGCGCCGTGCGGTTCGATGAGCGGCTGCCGCTCTACGGATACCTGGAGGACCTGGATTTTTCGACGCGGGCAAAGAAGCTGGGAGGCATCGTGAAGAACGGGCATACGGCGCTGGTGCACCTGGGCGTTCCCTCGGGCCGCACCTCGGGGCTGAGGCTAGGCTACTCGCAGATCGTCAACCCCGTTTATCTATGGAAGAAGTCGGGAGAGCCGGGGCTGGGCCGCGTGCTGGTTCACTTCTGGCTGCGGTTTGTCGTCTCCAACATGGTTCACTCGGTGGTGCGGTCCAGCAAGTCGCGGGAAGACCGGCCCGGCCGCCTGCGCGGAAACCTGATTGCCTTCGCCGATCTGCTGCGCGGCCGCATCGACCCCGAAAGAATTCTCTCGTTTTAACCCTCGCACACCCCCACTCTTGAGTGGTCCTTTTTCCCTATTCCCTATTCCCTGCCTTTACCCCATCACCACAACCGGCTGGAACAGCGTCCCCGCCACGCGCTTTGCGATCCCCGCCAGATCCCGTTGCCCGGCGAAGACCTTGACCATGGCGGCGCGGGAGAACTCCGGGAGATTGGCTTGCGCTCCGTTGCGCAGGCGGCCGAGGGCATGGGCGTCGCCGGTGACGGAAGGCATCTCCGGGAGCAGAGTTCGGGGATGGACGCAGAGAGCTTCGAGTGCTTCGAGGTTGTCGGCGAGGGCGTCGAGCTCGTCGAGGGTGTGGGCTTGGGCGAGCGAAAACGCTCCGGCCTGGGTTCGGCGGAGTGCGCTCAAGTGTGCGCCGCAGCCGAGACCCTGGCCCAGTTCGTACGCGACGGAGCGAACGTAGCCGCCGGCGCTGATGCTCATCTCGAATGCGGCCTCTGCGCCGTCGAGGGCGACGATGGCAAAGGTGCCGATGCGCACCTTGGCTGGCTTCAGTTCGACCGGTTTGCCCTCGCGAGCCAGTTTGTAGGCCGGCTTGCCATTGATCTTCTTGGCGGAAAAGACAGGCGGCATCTGCTCCATCTCGCCATGGAAGCGGGCGGCAGCGGCGCGGACTCGGTCCAGAGTCACCTCAGCGCGCAATTCCGGCCAGCGGTCCGGTCCGGCGGGCTCTCCCTCGGCGTCGTAGGTGTTGGTTGCAAATCCGAAGCGAATCGACCCCGTATAGCTCTTCTCCGCAGAGGAAAAATACTGCGCAAGGCGGGTGTATTTGCCCATCAGCAGCGGGAGAACGCCGGTGGCCATGGGGTCCAGAGTGCCCAGGTGGCCGATGGATTTTTCGCCGGTGATGCGGCGCAGGCGCCCGACCACGTCGTGGCTGGTCATCCCGCCCGGCTTGTCCACCACCACGAGTCCGTTCACCGCTTGCGCCCGTTCCTCTGTCTACTGTAGTCGAACGGGCTGCGCGGTCAGAGGCCGCCCGTGCCCGGCTGGCGCACCAGCGACAGGAACTCGGAGCGCGTCTCCTTCTGGCGGAAACAGCCAACCATGGCGCTGGTCACCGTTGAGGAGTGCTGCTTCTCGATGCCGCGCATCATCATGCACAGGTGGCGCGCCTCGATGACCACGCCCACGCCCTGCGGGGCAATGGCGTCCTGGATGGCGTCGGCAATCTGCCGGGTGAGCCGTTCCTGCACCTGCAAACGGCGGGCAAACACTTCGACTAAGCGCGGTATCTTGCTGAGGCCAAGCACCTTGCCCTTGGGGATATAGGCAACGTGCACCTTGCCGAAGAAGGGCAGCATGTGGTGCTCGCACAGCGAAAACATCTCGATGTCCTTGACGATGACCATTTCGTCGTAGTCCACGTCGAACATGGCTCCGCGGAGGATTTTCGTCGGGTCCTCGTCGTAGCCCTTGGTGAGAAAGGCCATCGACTTCTTTACGCGCTCCGGCGTGGCCGCAAGTCCGTCGCGGCTCGGATCCTCGCCAAGCCTGCCGATGATCTCCCGATACATCTCCTCGGTGCTGAATGCGCTCAGGCCTTCGTCGATCTCCAACACGCCTCGAACCGGCTTACTCACTGCCATCGGCTGCGCCATTGTCCTCATCCTCTCGCCCCGGGGAAACGGGCGAAGATCCTTGTTCCCGTCAAAAAATATCTTCCAGCGGCCGTGTTCATGCGCCGGAGTACTCAAAGAAGTTGTTCTCGGTCTCTTCCACGCGCACCTGCACCAAGCCGGCAGGCTCGACTTTTCCCTCGAGCAGCTCAAACATCGCCCTACAGAGATTCTCCGTGGTCGGCACACGATTCTTGAAATACGGATCGAGATTCAAATTGGTATGGTCAAATCGGTCGACAACCTGCAGCCGCACGACCGAGTCGAGGGCTGCCAGATTCAGCACCATCCCCGTCTCCGGGTCCACGAGTCCGCCCACCAACACTTGCACCACGTAGTTGTGTCCGTGGCCGTGTGGATTGTTGCACTTGCCGTATGCCGCGCGATTCTCTTCAGGCGTGAGTGCGCGGCTGTGCAGCCGATGGCTGGCGCTGAGCAGATAGCGGCGGCCGAAGTAGGCTCTTTCTGTGATGGTGCTCATTGGCCGCCCCGGTATTCCGCAAAGATCTCCGGCGTCTCGTAGACGCGGACCCGGCTCAGTTGCGCCCCTCCAGCCGCCGTCACCGCCGGTTCCAGGCGCTTCCAGGCTGCAATGGCGATGTTTTCCGTAGTTGGAATCGCCTTTCCATCGGTAAACTCCGGAACCTCCAGATTCAGATGGCGGTGGTCGTAGGCGTCAAGAACCTCGCGCTCCATCACGTCCCGCAACCACTTCAGGTCCACCACGAAACCGGTCACCGGGTCCGGCTCGCCGGCCACAGTGACCTCCAGCGTGTAGTTGTGCCCGTGCCCGCCGCGCCGGGCGCACTTGCCGAAAACCTGCTCGTTCTTCTCTTCAGACCAGGCATCGTTCCAGTAAAAGTGCGAAGCCGAAAACGTCGCCCGACGGGTTAGGAAGACCATTGTTTCCTCTCACAAGAGCAGATGATCCAGACCTCGCCATGGTTTCACCGGATCATGACGAAATTCAATGTCATCAAAACTCCGCAATTGCCCCACGCCCTGACCGTGCCCGGCACTTTCCTTAATTCCTTGGAAGCGCCATCACAAAGGCCCAGAATGCCTTGTCCTTCTTCAACTTGAGGATGGAATCGTCCTTGGTGGGGTCGGGCATCGATTCCCCCTTCAAGACGTTTCCCCGCCTATCGAACGCTTGCTGCAGATGGAGTTTGGCGTCCGCGGCCTTCCCCTGTTCGGCGTCAGCGCAAGCCAGGTCGTAATAGTTGATCGGGTAATCCGGATCTGAGGCAATCGCCATCTCGGCAACCGCGCGGCTGTTCTTGAGATCGCCGCTCATGCCCAGCGACATCACCAGTTGATCCGTCGCGATGCGGCGAGGGCCAAGATTGCTTGAATCGCTCGGCGTCACGTCCATGGCCGATTTGTAGTAGGGGGCAGCCAGGCCGGGAGAACTCTTGAACAGAGCCGAAGCCAGCCGGAAGTAATCTCTTGCGTTTGGCTGGTAATTCAGGTCAGGCTCAAAGCCGGCAAGCACGGCAGTCATCTCCGCGTCTTCCGCAGCCGGCTCCGATGCACCCGAAATATGAATCTCGGCGCAGGTCTTTGCGTTGCCCGCAAAGCCGAAGAGGTTGTGCTGGAGGTGCCCGCCACCCAGTTGAAGGTCGAGCAGATAGGACGTTGTGGCCAGCGTCTGGCCGCCTGCGCTCGTGATTTGGCCGTCGACGCGCCGCGAAATCAGCTTTGCGTCGTGGTCGAGAATGGGATTGATCGCGTCCTCCCGGCATCCCGCGGCAGTCGGCTTGCCGGAGTGATTCTCAAAAACGATGAAGGAAACCGAAATGTCCGCGGGCATCTTCTTGAATTGCGCCACAGGCCGTTGAATGTTGTCGTAGACCGTCAGCATCTCCGGTTTCCAGCCGGCGCCGTCCGGGAGCGCAATCCCTCCCGGCCCGAACCACGTCACCAGCGTCAGAGGCTCGTGGTTCGCGTCCTGCTGGCCGGCCGCGCTGCCCGGTAGCGCCTGAACGGCTGCGGCCAGGCAAAGAAGAACCGCCAGCCGGTTCGCGCGTTGAAAGACCCACAGCTTTCTCACACTTCCCGTCAACATTTCGAATCTCCGTCGATGCAGCATTCTTGCCTGGTGCGCCATCATCCGGCCCCAGGATCTAACCCGCGTACTCCCGCCCCTTCCAGCTTACCCTCTTCAGGATTCGATGCTGAAACCAGCTGCGGTAGAGCAGCGCCACAAATAGAGGGAGGCCAAGCGGGGCCAGCGCGCAATCGAGGAACGGAAAGTTCGACTTGGCCACCCGTGCATAGAAGCGGACTAGCGTGCGGACCCAGAGCAGCGCCAGTACCCATCCCGCGCCCAGCCACTGGAACGAATGGGCGGCGAAATGCGCGCTCCACAGCTCGATGGCCAGCATCGGGAGCCCAAAGAGCAGAAGAATATCGAGCCCCCGCCACAGCGACAGCGCCGGCGTGTTGGCGAACAGCAACGCGAGGTTCTTGGTCCAGCCCTCGATCATGGCGCCGGTGGAGCGGTACATGCGCGTGGCCACGGCGTCGTCGCCATAGCGGAAGCGCAGCCCCACGCGGCGCCGCTTGGCCAGAAAGGCAAGCTCCACGTCTTCGAGAACTTTCTCCGAGACCGAAGCATGACCGCCCAGCCGCCGGTAAGCCTCCCGCTCGATGAGCAGAAACTGGCCGTTGGCGGCGGCAATGCGCTGCGCGGGGTCGGAGACATTGGCGGGGGGATACGCCAGCGCCAGTTCGCAGAAGACCAGCGGCATCAGCGACCGTTGCGCCAGCCCGCTCACAATCTGGCGCGGCGAGTAGCTCAGCATGCCTACCTTGTGCCGCGAGGCCTCGTGGATGGCCCGCCGCAGGCCCCCGGGCTCGTGGATGGTGTCGGCGTCGGTAAACAGGAGCCAACGGCCGCGCGCGCGTTTGGCAGCCGTCCAAACAGCAAGATTCTTCCCGGTCCATTTCGGCTCCAGCTTGGGGGCTTCAAGCAGGGTCACTCGCGCAAAACCGCGGGCGATCTCGACGGTGCGGTCGGTCGAGTGATCGTCCACCACCACGAGCTCCCAGTCTTTGCCGAGCTCAAAGATGTCTTCCGATTGCGCGACCAGCGACTGGAGACACGCGCCCAGGCAGACCTCCTCGTTGCGGGCGGGAACGATCACGGTGAGCTCGATGAGCTCGTCCGGCTCGGGCTGGTCATAAACCGTGCCGAAGCGCACCGGCAGCGCCATCGGCTCCCCCGGCGTGTCGGAGAGGCCCAGCACCGGCGTATACCCGCCTGCCGCGCCAGCCGCGCTCTCCGCGTCTTCCTTTCCCATGGCGAATCGCCCTTTCGTTCCGTATTATAGAGAGGTGCGGTTGCCTCGTTTATCCTTTGTGCTGCTCCTCACGCCGCTGGCGCTCTTCTCGGCCTGCGATCGCGGCTCGCGCCCCGGCCTGACCGGCCTGGTTGCACCCGACTTCACTGTCTCCGACGGCACCTCGAAGATCCACCTGGCCGACTACAAAGGCAAAGTCGTTTTACTCAACTTCTGGTGGTCGCAGTGCGCTCCCTGCATTCAGGAGATGCCTGGGCTGCTTGAGCTGCACCACGACCGGCCCGACCTGACCATCCTCGCTATCAGCATCGACGAGGACGAAGACTCATACAAGCGCTTCATCGAGCGCCGCCACGTCGACCTCATCACGGTGCGCGACCCCAACCAGACGGCAGCCAGGCTCTACCACACCGAGGGATGGCCGGAGACTTACATCATCGACCGGAAGGGGATCATTCGCCGCAAGGTGGTGGGCGATCCCGACTGGTCGAGCCCGGAGATTCGCGCCTTCCTGGAAGGGCTTTAGAGCATCCCCATCGCGACGCGAGTGTTGTTAGAATGACTGTATGACCACGGTGGAAATTCTATATTCCTACTCGACGCCGCCCTCGGAGCGAGCGGTCTTCGCGCTGGCAAGCACAAAAGACGTCTACGGCATCCGGCGGCTGAGCTTTGACCGCGAGGCGCGCACGCTGCGCGTGGAGTACGACGCCACGCGGCTCACGGCAGCCTCGGTGACCAAGTTGGTGCGCGAGGCGGGCCTGGAGATCGCCGCCGAGCTGCCGCTGATTCCGCCGCAGCCTGAACCGGCGCCGGCCGTCTGAGGCTGGGGTTTGCGGGACGGCGGCGGCGATTGCGCTGTCACCCAATCCCTGTTAATCTGTGTATGGTTTCGCTTGAAACCACAAGTGTGCGCCCGTAGCTCAGCTGGATAGAGTATTTGGCTACGAACCAAAGGGTCGGGAGTTCGAATCTCTCCGGGCGCACCATAAAACTCTAAATTCAACGATCGCGCGCGGCCTGTTGGCCGCTTTCGCTTTTTGCGGACAACTCCGGTGAGCTCGCCCCAATCCTGCGCCCTCTTGCGAGACCTTTTCGATGGCTACTCCCCATCCTTCGGCATTACCCCTCGTTTCGACTCCTTCTCCGAGATCACACCGCAGTCGATCTTCAATTGTGTGCGCAGGCTGGAGAAGTGCTCACGGACCACTTCGTCCGATCCCTCTTTCAACTTGGGCCAGGATTTCATTAGGAGTGCGGAAGCACGGTGCGAAAGGTAAAGAGCGTTGCCTTGATCCCAATACCAGCCGTAGAGTTCTTTCGAGAAGGCCTTGCGCACGGCAGGATCGATGGGCTGCGCCTTTCCTGTTCCACCGAGCGTCTGCGTCAGCTTCCAGAGGTCACGATAGGCCTTGGCCCGGTCTGCCGCAATCGAACGGCGAAGCTCAAGTTCACCCTTGAACCGCTCAATCTTCCGGTTGAGCCAATAACCGACGGCGAGGGCAAGCAGCGCCAGCACCGCCTTGTCGGCGACGGCAAGGATCAGTTTTTCAACGAAGTCCAAGCAGGTCCCCCGATCGAGCACGCAAGAACGCCCCATCGTCCCACGATCGAAAGGAGCAGTCAATCCCGACTCTTTTCCAACGCCAGATGAGCCTGAAGGCTCGCACATGGAGGAGATGGAACATCGACGTGTCAGCTACCGCGACGATCTCCAAACAAAACGAGCGAAGCGCATGGGCGCTCCGCTCGTCTGCTCAAGCAGTTTCAATCGCTCAGTAGAGGCGGAAGTTGACCTCGACGGTGATCATGACGGGAACGGGGGTGCGGCCGTCTTTCATGGCCGGCTTGAACTTGTATTTCCGGACCGCTTCCAGAGCCTTCTCGTCGAGGCCCATGCCGAGGGCGCGGACCACGCGCGGATTCTGCGGGTTGCCCTGTGCATCCACGATGAGCGAGATCATGCAGACGCCCTGGTACTTGGCCCGGCGCGCCTCGTCGGAGAACTCGGCTTCCACGCTGTTGAGCGGGACCGGACCGGATACGCCGCCGCCCACGTGGTAAAGGCCGCCGCCTGCGCCGCCGCCGGTTCCCGGCCCATAGCCGTTTCCGTTGCCCGAGCCCAGCCCACCGCCTGAACCGGTTCCGATGCCGCTGCCTGAACCCTGTCCGCCGGAAGCTACGGTCACGTTGGGCGACTTGGTGACGCCTATGGTCGGCAGAAGGGGGTTGTCGGGCAGGGTGATGTTCTGCTGCACATTGATAGCAGCTTCCATGGCGAGCTTCGGCTTGTCCACCGTCTCTACCTGGGGCTGCACAATGGGATTCTTCTCAATCTTGGGCAGGTGACCCTTGATGGGATCGACGATGCTGTGTTCGCCGCCGCCACCACCGCCGCCGTTCGAGTCGCCCGTCTTGGGCGCCTTGGGCTGCCAGAGTCCCACATCGATGTTGTTGGCATTCAGCTTCTGCTCGTTCACCGTATTGATGATCTTGCGGACGCCAAAGAACAGAAGCGCCAACAGGATGAGAATGTTGACCGAGCTGGAGATGCCGATGGCCCAGGGATTGGGCTTGACGGCCATGCGGTCCGGCACGGGGATGGGCGTCGAGGTCAGTTGCAGCGGCGGCAGCTTGACGGGAAAGAACACATCCCGGATGCTCTCGTAGAGCCCGGTCCAGATGGGCTTCTCTTCAAAAGCCTTGCCGAGAAAACCGTCGAATTCGTGGCCCGTGAGGGTTGCGGCCTGGGTTTCGTTGTTTGACATAGATGGATCGTTTTCCATGGTTGCCGCTGCGTTGCTCGTTTCAGACCGTCCGGAGGGCTCTCAACCGCCGGACAGCCCATCGCTCCATTATGCTCGACAAAGCCCGTCTTTGTCTCTGGTTCAACCGCCTGAATTCCAATCTCTCATATTTTCGCGTGCGGGCGGCTTCCATAAACAATAGACGAGGAAGGCAGGCCTTTGTTACCGGAAATTTCTTCGCCTCGCCGTTTACACTAGACATTGAACAAGTTTGCACCAATCCAGGGAGTACCGATGTCACCAGCGCCCGAGTTGAAGGCGACCCTTGCCTTGCCCCAGACCGCCTTTCCGATGAAGGCCAATCTACCGCAGAATGAGCCACTTCGGCTGGCCCGCTGGGCCTCGCTCCGACTTTACGACGAGTTGCGCAAGGCGGGCCGTGGCCGGCCGGCCTACATTCTTCACGACGGGCCGCCCTACGCCAACGGACCCCTGCACCTGGGCCATGCGCTCAACAAAGGTCTGAAGGATTTTGTCGTCAAGTCAAAAACCATGGCCGGCTTCGACGCGCCCTACGTTCCCGGCTACGATTGCCACGGCCTGCCCATCGAGATCAAGGTGGACGAGCAGCTGGGCCGCAAAAAGCTGGAGTTGCCCGCCGGCGCCGTGTTGGAGGCCTGCCGCGCCTACGCGCAGAAATACGTTGACCTGCAGACCTCGCAGTTCGAGCGGCTGGGCTGCTTCGGCCGATGGGAGACGCCGTACAAGACCATGGCGCGCGCCTACGAGGCCCGCACGCTGGAGGCCTTCTACGGCTTCCTTGAAAAGGGCTTTGTCTACCGCGGGTTGAAGCCGGTCTACTGGTGCATTCACGACCGCACGGCGCTGGCCGAGGCGGAGGTGGAATATGAAAACCACACCAGCCCGTCGGTGTATGTGCGCTACCGGCTGACTTCTGACGCGGCGGCGATCGATGCCGCCCTGGCCGGCAAGCAGGTTTTCACGATCATCTGGACCACCACGCCGTGGACGCTGCCCGCGTCCTTGGCCGTGGCCTTTCATCCCGACTTCGAATACGTGGCTCTGGAGAACAGCGACGGCAACGTGTATATCGTGGCCGAAGCGCTGGCTGCGGCGACCAGGGCCGCATGCAGCCTGGGCGAGGCCAAAGAGATTGCGCGCTTCAAGGGCGCGGTGCTGGAGCGGACGACTTTCCAGCATCCCTTTCTCGACCGCAGCATCCTTGGCGTCCTCGCCACCTACGTTACGGCCGACACCGGCACGGGCGCTGTGCACACTGCGCCTTCGCATGGTGCAGACGATTTTTATACCGGCCAGAAGTATGGCCTGGACCCCACCTGCCGCGTGGATGCGGGTGGGCACATCCATGTGGATCCAGACGCCTGGCCGCTGGCCGCGCCTCCGCCATTTGAAGGCAAAAAAGTGTGGGCAGCCAACCCCATCATCGTGGCCATGCTCGAAGAGTCGGGCGCGCTGCTGGCTTCGTCGGATCTGAACCACTCCTACCCGCACTGCTGGCGCTGCCACAAGCCGGTGATCTTCCGCGCCACCGAGCAGTGGTTCATCGGCCTGGAGACCGAGGTGGAGCGCGAGGACGGCTCGAAGACCACCTTCCGCCAACTGACCATCGAAGAGATCGACAAGGTGGTGTGGGACCCCAGTTGGGGCAAGGAACGCATCACCAACATGATTGCCACGCGGCCCGACTGGTGCATTAGCCGCCAGCGCATCTGGGGCGTGCCCATCGCGGTGTTTCTGTGCGAGGGCTGCAATCAGCCGGCGCTGGATGCGGCGCTGAACCGCGCGATTGTGGGCCTCTTCGAGCGCGAGGGAGCCGAAGCCTGGCACACCAGCGCGACCGACGGCCTGCTGGCTGAAGACGCCGCGTGCGCCAGCTGCGGCAGCACGGCATTCCGCAAGGAGTTCGACATTCTCGACGTGTGGTTCGACTCGGGGACGAGCTGGTTTGCGGTGTGCGAGGCGGATGCGGACTTGAAGGACGCCTACACCGCATTCCAGAACAACGAGGGCGTGAAGGTGCTGTATTTAGAGGGCGGCGATCAGCATCGGGGGTGGTTTCATTCCTCGCTGCTGACTTCGGTTGCGCTGCGCGGGCGCGCGCCGTACTCGCACGTGGCCACGGCAGGCTGGACGCTGGACGAACAGGGCCGGGCAATGTCCAAGTCGTTGGGCAACGGCGTCGATCCGGTGGATATCGCCAACCGGCTGGGCGGCGAAATCGTGCGGCTGTGGGTGGCATCGATCGATTTCCGCGAAGACATGGCAGCCAGCGAAAACCTGATGCAGCGCTGCGCGGACATCTACCGAAAGCTGCGCAATACGTTTCGTTTTCTGCTCGGCAATCTCAACGGCTTTGTACCCGCGCGCGACCGCGTAGCCGAGGCAGACCTGCTGCCGCTCGATCGCTACATGCTGGCGCGCACACGCGAGTTGACGGAGAAGATTCGCGACTGGTACGAGGCCTTCGAGTTCCATCGCGTCTACCACGCGGTGAACGAGTTCTGCATCGTCGATCTGAGCGCGTTCTACCTGGACGTGCTCAAGGACCGCATGTATACCTTCGCGCCGACGAGCCACGCGCGGCGCTCGGCGCAGACGGTGCTTTGGCAGATCACGGAGACGCTGGTGCGCCTGGTGGCGCCCATCCTGACGTTCACGGCCGACGAGGTGTGGGAGTATCTTCCCGCTGTTGAAGGACGCGAGGCGAGCGTGCATCTGGCGCTGCTTCCGAGGCCTGAGGAGGTTTTCTCGGAAGATCCGGCGAAGCTGCTGGAAGAGTGGAAGCAACTTTTCGCAGTTCGTGGTCTGGTGCTGAATCTCCTCGAGTCGGCTCGCCAAGACAAGATGATCGGAAAGTCACTTGAGGCCGACGTCCACTTCCATGCAAGAGAGGAGGTTCTTGACCTCCTCATTCGCAATGAAGCCGGGCTGAAGGAGTTGCTGAATGTCTCAAGAGTTCTTGTGATTGACGCTTCGCAGGAGCCGGGATATAGAACCCCGGTTGGGGAGAAGCAAGTCTTCAAAACAACAACGGCTTCCGATGTTCTTTCATTCGCCGTGTTCTCAGCCTCCGGATCGAAGTGTGCGCGCTGCTGGAACTTCATGCCTGAGGTTTCGAACTTCGGTATCTGGGAAAACGTCTGCACTCGCTGCCAGAGCGCGCTCAAAGAAATGGGTATTGCGCCGCCGCGGGCCGACACCGGGGAGGGCCAGTGAGCCTTCCCTTTCCGCGCCGCCTGCCCTGGCTCATTTTCCTTTCGGGACTCATCATCTTTGCCGACCGGCTGAGCAAGCGATGGGTCGAGAAGCACATCACCATGGGCGGAGCCATTCCGGTGATTCCGGGCGTCCTTCGCATCACGCACTGGACCAACGAGGGCGCGGCCTTCTCGCTCTTTGCCGGCTCGGCTTCGCCGCACCTGGTGCGCTGGGTGCTGGTGGCTTTTTCGCTGATCGCCGCGCTGGTGGTGCTCATCGCGCTGGTGCGGTTGGGCGACCGGTTCACACTGACCACGGTGGCGTTGGCGCTGATTCTGGCCGGAGCGCTGGGCAACGTGCACGACCGCATCCTCTACGGCTCGGTGGTCGATTTCATCGAGGTGCACATCTTCAGCTACCACTTCCCCGACTTCAACGTCGCCGATAGCTCGATTGTCACGGGCGCATGTTTGCTGCTGCTCGATTCACTGCTGATGAAGAAGCACCCGGAGCCGGCCTCGGATCTGTCATCCTGAGCCATGCGCCGTCCTACCAGGCAATCTTCTCCGGGAGAAACTCCGCGAAAAGATCATCGTAGTACGGCTTGATCTGCTTCACATCGGGCTTGGCGTGGCCCTTGGAATAGAGATCGTACTGGTTGAACTTCAGCACCCACTGCATCATGGCGCGATCCTGCGCGTTCGCCAGGTGGTCATAGGCCCCATGCCGATGCCAGGGATAAAAGGAGTGGAAGCGCAGCATATAGAGCGACTCCATGGGCAGAAACGGCTTCATGACTTCGGCGATGTAGCCGTCGTGGCCGAAGGACATGTGGACATTCTCAAGACCGCAGTTCGGCTCGTAGATTCCATATTTCGTCTGGTACTCGGGCGTCAGCCCGTCGGGGTTGTTGGCGAAGTATTCGTGAAAGACGATCTCCTTCGACCAGGCGCAGCCCACTGGAAACGTGTCGCCCACCACGCCCCATTGCGGCTCGCCGTAGAGACAGAGACACTTGCCCAGATCGTGCAGAAATCCGGTCAGCACCATCCAGCGCGGATGATTGTCGCGGCGAATAGCCTCCGAGGTCTGCAGCAAGTGCTCGATCTGGGTCAGGTCGGTGTCCGGATCGCTGTCGTCGACCAGCGTGTTAAGAAACTCCGCAGCCTCCCATACTGTCTTCATGCCCTTGTCGAGGCCGAAGTACTGCTTTTCTCTTGCGAGGACATAGGCCACCGTCTGGCCCTCGTGGTTCAGGCGGTAAAACTCGGCGACGCCGGGGGTTGCGGCGGCATCGTAGACGCGGAACTCCTCCTCCGACTTGCCCTCGCGGTAGCGGCCCTCGATGAAGTCGTCCCACTGATCAAGCTGTTCAAGCGGCTGCCCGGGATGAATGGTTGCGCTCATGGGCTTCTCCTGACCTTGGGCACTGAATGATGCTGCCTGGGCTTCTTGTACCAGAACCGTAAGTTGTTAAGCAAGGAGAAAGGGCAGGTGATCTGTGAAGCTGCAAGAGGGTCGAACGGCCTCCCGCGGAGTTCGGTTTTGTCAGCGGCCTGTGAGGGTGTTACCTTCAATCCCAGGATGACGCGACCCAAAATAAGTCTGCTTGTAACCTGTTGTTGCGTTCTTGCCGCGTGTTGCGCCCATGCGCAGGCGCCCGCATCCAAAATGCAGAAGAGGGAGCCCGTGATGACGCGCCATGCCGAAGGAACCTTCGATGTGAAAACCACGCCGCTGGCCGCGGACGATGCCGTCGCGGGCACGCTGATCGGGCGCTACTCGCTGATGAAGCAGTACCACGGCGGCCTGGAGGCGGCCGCCAAAGGCGAGATGCTGAGCGCGGGAGATCCCAAGTCGGGCAATGCCGGCTACGTGGCCATTGAGCAAGTCACAGGGACGCTCAACGGGCACACGGGCTCGTTTGCGCTGCAACACATCGGGACGATGGAGAATGGCAGTTATAAGCTCACCGTGGCCGTCGTGCCGGGGTCGGGGACGGGACAGCTCAAGGGCCTTGGCGGGACGCTCACAATTCTCATCGACAACGGCAAGCATTCCTACACCTTCGAATACACGCTGCCCGCGGCGGCGCAGTAATCCACAAGGCGAAGTTCGATACCATGACTGCATGCCCCAATTCCCTTCCGGCCAGACCCTGCTGATCGATGCCGACGATACGCTGTGGGAGAACAACGTCTATTTCGAGCGCGCCATCGCGGCCTTCATCGGCTATCTGGACCACCACGAGTACTCGGCCGCCGAGGTGCGCCAGGCGCTCAACGCGCAGGAGCGCGAGACCATTCTGGCGCACGGCTACGGCCTGACCAGCTTTACGCGCTCGCTGGTGGCCGTGTACGAACGGCTGAGCCCCGCGCCGGCGACCGAGCACAACATCAAGCGAGTGCGCAGCTTTGCGCGGTCCATCGCCGAGCAGGAGATTGAACTGCTGCCCGGCGTGGCCGAGACGCTGGCAGACCTGGCTACGCGGCACCGCTTGATCCTGATGACCAAGGGAGACGAGGCGGAGCAGGCAGACAAGCTGGCCCGGTCGGGACTCGCGCAGCATTTCTCGGCCGTCGAAATCGTCGCGGAGAAGGACCCGGCTACCTACCGCGCGGTGATTGTCCGCCACGAGCTGACGCCGCACTCAAGCTGGATGATCGGCAATAGCATCAAGAGCGACATCAACCCCGCACTGGCCGCGGGGCTGCACGCGGTGTTCCTCTTCCACAAGGACACCTGGGTGCTGGAACATGCGGCGCTGGACGCGGCGCCGGAGGGCCAGCACATCCTGGAACGGGATTCATTTGCTAAACTGAGCGCGATCTTCTAAAGCGAAACCAGAGTAAACGTGGCCTCCCGTAGATTCTTGAAGGTGGCCTTTTCTTAAGAAAAAGCCACTTGGCAGAATTGGCTTCGAGCTACAGCTGCTCTGGTTCCGCGATAGCCTGACGAGGATTCCCCATGGACGAGCAGCCCGCACAGCCCGAGGCCGCAACACAGCTGGAAGCCACACTCACGCCTGAGGCCCAGCCCAGGGTCATCTATCCTCCACCGCCGAACGTGCATTGGGCCGTTCTGCTGGCGGCCCAGATCGTCGTTGCCCTGCTGGCCATGGTTCTGGTCCCCAAAGCCTGGTGGAATCTCGCTTCGAACCTGGCCTTCGATGCATGGGCCATCTATCTCTGCCTCTGGCTCCGCAAAATCAATCCGGATTCCATGAGCATCTTCTGCTGTGCTGCCGCCATCGCTCCGCAAATCGCATTCGCTGTACCGACCGGTCCCCAACCCATGACTCCCGGCGCCACAATCTTCGCCGCCGCTCTCGTGCTGATTGCCTTGCTGATGTGGATTGTGACCATCTACGTGGTTCGCGCCGACCTCCATTTCCAATACAACATACGCGAGCCCATCGGCCTTTATCTCGGCGGGTTCATGACCCTCTCCTTTTCGTTCCTCTACTTTCAATATCACCTCTACAAGATTGCCCAGCTCCGGGAGCGCTATGGCGACCGGCCGTTCTACTACCAGGGCGGGCCGCCGCTCCCTTGACGCGCGGCTCGACCTCTGGTCTACTTGGCTCATCGTCATGCAATTTCCCCACCCGAACGCAGCCTGTCGAAGGATCATGCACGCCGCTGCGCCGATTCACAGTTTCCGAATGAGCAGACACAATCGACGCGCGGGAAGCCAAGCCTGAGAAACCGGATTGACGAGTTGAGCACTGCACAGGCCACCACCCGCGAGCGCGGCTGGTGGTTTTTCCTTTCTTCCTCCACGGTTTTTCTCTTTTCCACCTGTTTCAAGGAGATCGCAAGTTGGAATTGGTCAGCCTTATCAGCATCCAAACAGCCCGCGCCCGCATCGGCGACAGCATCCACGTTTCGCCGTGCCAGCTCTCGCACCACCTGTCGGAGCTGACCGGACTGCCGCTGCACCTTAAGCTTGAGAATCTGCAAAGGACGGGCTCGTTCAAAGAGCGTGGCGCGCTGAACAAGCTGCTGACTCTGGGCGAGACGGAGCGCAAGCGCGGCGTGATCGCGGCCAGCGCCGGCAACCACGCGCAGGGAGTGGCCTTCCACGCGGCGGCGCGCGGCATCAAGGCGCAGATCGTGATGCCGCTGGCCACACCGCAGATCAAGGTTGCGGCCACGCGGGGCTACGGCGCGGAGGTGATTCTGCACGGGGCCAGCTACGACGAGGCCTGCGACGAAGCGCTCCGGCGGCGCGTGGAGCAGGGGCGCACATTTATCCATCCCTTCGACGACGCGGAGGTAATCTCCGGCCAGGGGACCATCGGCCTGGAGTTGCTGGAGCAGGTTCCGGACATCGAGGCAGTGGTGGTGCCCATCGGAGGGGGCGGATTGATTGGCGGCGTGGGCTGCGCGCTGAAAGAGACCAACCCGAAGATTCGCGTGATCGGCGTGGAGCCGGAGAAGCTGCCGTCGATGCTTCGGGCGCGGGAGGCCGGGCATCCGGTGACCATCTCGGCGGAGGCCACCATCGCCGACGGCATTGCCGTGCGCCGCGCGGGCGACCTGACGCTGCCGCTGGTGCAACGCTACGTGGATGAGATTGTGACCGTGGACGACGAGGAGATTGCCAGCGCCATTCTGCTGCTGCTGGAGCAGGAGAAGACTCTCGCGGAAGGCGCGGGCGCGGCGGCGCTGGCCGCGGTGGTGCAGGCGAAGACCAACCTGCGGCACCGGCGAACAGTCGTGCTGGTCTGCGGCGGCAACATCGACGTGACGCTGCTGGCCAAGATCATTGAGCGCGGCCTGGTGAAGGACGGCCGCCTGCTGCGGGTGCGCGTGTACCTGCAAGACCGCCCCGGCGCGTTGCTGCAGCTCACGCAGATCCTCGCCCGCGAGCGCGCCAACATTGTCGAGACCGTTCACAATCGCGCCTACTACGGCGTGAGCCTGGGCGAGACGGTGATCGATGTAACCATCGAGACGCGCGGCGCCACGCATATTACCGCCATCAGCCACGCGCTGCGCGAAGCCGGCTTCCGCTTTGAGCGCATTCAGTAGGAGCAGCCAAAACTTGCCGGACAAGCAAATGTATCCACGCGCCGCAGATACCCGCCGGCTTGCTGGAGCGCGTTTCAAAAAAAATCCGGCGCGAATGCCCCAACCTTTCCGCTCTCTTAGACCGGGAAGGTTGGGGCATCCGCATATCTGCTCTATCTCAAGAAAAATCCACCCTCAGCGTAGCCACAAAGCGCAAATGAATTGTGGAACCGCTAGTTAGGAGTTACAGTCAAGCTCGCTCCGACCGGTTCCTGATTGCTGCCGTTGCTGGTCTGCAATGCTCCAGCGGGCAAATTGTTGAAATAGTTGTTGCAAGGAGCGGTAACCTTGACTGTCATGGTACAGGAGCCATTTGCCGGAATTGCGCCGCCGGTAAGAGTCACCTTTAAGGTGCCCGGAACGGCCTTGACCGCACCACCGCAGGTATTGCTTGCGCTGCCATAGACCACCATGCCCGGAGGCATGTTATCGACCAGCGGCGCCGTGAGCTTTGCGGCCAGGGCGTAGGGGTTCTTGAGAGTAATGGTCAGGGTTGAGATGCCATCATTCTCGATAGTGGCGGGTGAGAAAGATTTGAGCAGTAGAGGGCCCGCACCAGCGGACGTACTGACGATAAGAGATGCATTAGCCTGGTTTCCATTGCTGCCGTTGCTGGTCTTGAGTGTCCCACTCCGCAGTGAGTTGACGTAAGTGCCTGCTTTCTCCACAGTGACAATTACGGTGATCCTGCAAGTGCCGTTCACCGGTATCTCGCCGCCTGTAAGGGTTATGAACGGGCTGCCCTTGGCGGCGGTGAGCGTTCCACCGCAGGTGTTGTCGGGGACAGAGCTTGGGAGGCCGTAGACGACCATGCCGCTGGGCAAGGTGTCGGTGAACGGCGCCGTCAGCGTTGCGACCGTAGCATCGGTGTTTTTCAGTGTGATGGTAAGTGTAGTGGTCGCTCCTGGCTTGATTTCTTCCGGATAGAAGAACTTGCCTACAGTGGGGGTACCGCCGAGGGCGACTTTTAAAGCGGTCAGAGTGGCGACAGCAGCGGCAACGTTATTGCCGTTGTCGGTTTTCAGAGCGCCGGCACTCACGGAGTTGTAATAGGAGCATCCGCAGTCGGGGGAGACGGCAACGGAGACAGTGCAGGAGCCTTTGGCAGGTATGGCGCCTCCGGTGAGAGTGACGGTGGTGCTCCCCTTGAGAGCATCGACTGTTCCACCACAGGTAGTACTGGCTGCGCCGTCGACGGTCATGCCGGCAGGCAAGTGATCTGTGAGCGGCGCTGTCAAGGTATCGACGACAGAGTTGCTGTTGCTGAGTGTCAGGACAAGGGTCGAAACGCCGCCGACATCAATGGTTGCCGGGCTGAACGACTTTCCAAGCGCGGGCGGAACCAGGACGGGAGTGGAGACAGGAGTGACGGTCAGAGTGGCTACAGCCGGGGAAACATTGTTGCCATTGCTGGTCTTCAATGCCCCAACCGGTACTGAGTTGATGTAAGTACCCGCAGCTGGCGCCGTTACCGCCACCGTAACGGTGCAGCTTCCATCGGCCGGGATTGCACCTCCGGTCAGGGTGACGGAGGATTGGCCAATCACAGCACTGGCAGTTCCGCCGCAAGTAGTGCTTGCAGCCCCGGAAACAAACATGCCGCTGGGGAATGTGTCTATCAGAGGCGATGTGATGGTGGCCGCGGTACTGTCGGGGTTGCTCAGAGTCAGGGTGAGTGTCGAATCGCCGCCCGCGATCATAGAGGGCTTGTTGAATGACTTGTTGATTACTGGTGGGGAGTTGACCGTCGCGGCGCACGAGTTGACGGACACTGTGTTCCCATCCAGCGTCACCGCGCCAGTGAGTGCGAGTGCTCTGCCGGATGAGGTGGCGCTCGTATCAAAGGTGATGCTCGTAAGGGCGATAACAGTTCCAATAAAATTCGTCCCCATCCCGAAAGTCGCAGAACTGCCTACCTGCCAAAAGACCTCACATCGTTGCGCGCCATTGATGAGCGATACGGAGGCACTGCTCGCTGTGGTCAGGGTACTGCCCATGCGGAAAATAAAGACGGAGTCGGGGTTGCCTTCCCCATTCAGAGTGAGCGTTCCGGTGATGGCAGCGGAGGACGCGAAACAATAGACCCCCGGCACTAACGTCTTTCCGCCCACGTCGGTGGGCGCGCTATAGGTGGTATTGCAGGCCTGACCTCCCAGATCACCGTAGGCGGCGGTCGCATCCGTCTTAGCCTGCAGCGACTGAGCGTCCGCTACGTAAGTTGAGCCCCCGTCGACGATTCCGGGCGGGAAGCCGATGACTGCTGTGCCTGGACTGACGCCGAGATCGCCCGTAATTACGGATGAGCCGGTATTGGTCACTGTTGAGGCGCCTAGTACAGCAAAGCTCTGGGCTGTGCCCAGGGATGGCGCGGTTTGGGAAAGCGCCGGTTGAATCAAGCCCACGGTGAGAAGCAAGGTAAAGAATGCAGCTGGGCCAAAGGTTGCTAAAACCTTCTGAAGGGGGCGGTTCATAATCTCGGGGGAAGTCATTGTTATTCCTCTCGCTTCCCGTGTAGCTCGTGGCTGTTTGCCTGCTTTATCCCAACTTACGCAAACTTTGCTGCACAGTTAACCGGGTGTTAGTCGCTCCGCAGGAGGTAACGGGGCGAGGCTGTAAGTTCGTGTTCTTGTTCCTCAACTGGTCGACCCCTCCAAAACCCGCAAATCTATCTTCCTAGTCAGGGTATCGAGCGAATTACAAACCCGTCTGATCCGTACGGCTCACCCTCTTCTATGTCGCCTTCTCATTGGCATCTAGAAAGGAGTATGCAGTCACGAGAGCGGGCGTCATCGCGTATCATGTCTCCGCGGCGTCCTGGGAAACAAAGGCCCGATCGGTTTCCGCTCTTCACCGGTCTACAGCGTCGGTCAACCAGTCGTCGCAGAAGCTCGACAGCTCACGCGCCTCGCGTGGAAGTGCCTGATTTGAAGTCAGGCCTGTTTTTGAAACATGCTCCAACTGGCCATCGGCGAAGCGGGCTAACTTGCTTCCTTTATCATGAAGCTGAGCGCGTCACCTTCTTCCAACCTTCATCAGGAGCCCCATGTACTCGCCCAAGTTCAACCAGGTCGTCAACCGCGCCATCCTCATTGAAGCTATGCGGGCCTACTCCTTCGCCATTCTCATCGGTCCGCAGTCCACGCCCGACGCGCCTGTGCCGCTGGTCGCCACACACCTTCCGCTGGTCGTCCAGGACGAGGGGCCGCACGGGCTGATCGAGGGCCACTTCGCCAAGGCGAACCGGCACTGGCAGGCGCTGGCACGGCGAGAGACGCTGGTGGTGTTTCCGGGGCCGCACAGCTACGTCTCGCCGTCCTTCTACACCGATCCGCTCTCGGTGCCGACGTGGAATTACATTACTGTTCACGCGTATGGAACGATGGAGTTGGTGGAGGACGAAGCCGGGAAAGAGACGCTGCTGAAAGGCCTGATTCAGGCCAACGAGCCGGCATTCGCGGAGCAATGGAACGAGATGCCGGAGGGGTTTCGGCGAACCATGCTGGCGGGGATTCAGGGCTTTCGCATCCCCATTGCGCGCATCGAAGGCAAGTTCAAGATCAGCCAGAACCGCGCGCCCGAAGAACGGCGGAATGTGAAGTCCGCGCACGCAGCCGGAACTCCCGACCAGCAGGAATTGGCGGCGTGGATGGGACGCCTGATCGGAGAATAGCGGCGACTCCCCGTATTGGACACGATTCCCGCGAGGGAGACGGCGCCAATCCGGGGGTTCTGTCCTGCAGACAGTCAACGCCTGCGAAGTGCTTACTGGGCCACGCCGTCGAGCTTGGCCTGGTACAGGATAATCTGCTTGAGGGTGTCGTAGGGCGCGTTGGCGGGAACCTGGCGGCCATTGACCAGCAGCGTGGGCGTCTGATTGATGTTCAAATCCTTCGCCAGCTTGACCGAAGCGTCGACGGTGGCAGCGGTGGCGGGCAGCTTGGCGCAGTCGCCGATCTTGGCAGGATCAAGCCCAGCCTTGGTCACGGCGCTGTTGAGCGTCAGCGTCGCTCCGTCGGGCGAGGCCAATCCATCCTGGCCGTCGAAGACAGCGGCAGCAAAGCTGAAGAAGGCGGTGCTGCCGCCCTGTTTGGCAACGCAGACTCCGTAGGCCGCGGCGTTGGCTGCCGCCGGATGCTGTGGAAGCGGATAGTTCTGATACACAATGCGGGCCTTGGGGAAATCGACGGTGAGCTTGTCCATGTTGGCCTGCGCTTCTTTGCAATGGGGGCACTGGAAATCGGCAAATTCGACAATCTCCAGGTCCTTGGAGGCGTTGCCGCGGTATGGGCCGTCGGCCCGCTCGGTGGCGACGGTGCGATAGTCCAGGTAGGGGTGCTCGCCGAAGGGGATGATCTCGTCACCGGCGATGATGTGCTTGCCGTCGGCCAGCACGAAGAACTGCAGGCCTGTAGGCTTCACCTTGCCGGTCTTGTCTGCCACATAGATGATGACTTTGCTGATGCCATCGACTGGCGTCTTCAGGATGGCCGCGACCTCCCACACCCGGGTCTCGTCGTAACCCCAGCTGGTGCGCAGAAAGGTCTCGACGGTCTCCCTGGTTGGCGACGCGGCGGTGAAGTTCAGGGGGTCGACCTTGGGGAAGGTGGGCGCGGCCGCGGCCGCAGGCGCGGCAGGCTCAGCGGGGGCTGCGGGAACTTCCTGTTGGGCGGAGGCCTGCAATGCGGGCAAGGCAAAAGCAGCCAGCAAAGCCACGCTGGCAAAGCGGATGGACATACGGATCAAGCGGATTCTCCTTAGATTGTGGGATAGCTCCCAGATTCCAGATTACACCCCGGATTTGCCCCCCTCACACCTGCACCTTGACGGCGATGGGAAACCTGCGACCCATGCCGAAGGACTTGGAGGTCACCTTGAGGACCGGCGCGGCCTGTTGGCGCTTGTACTCCGAGCGCTCGACGAGGCGCACAACCTGTTGGACGAGCTCCAGCGGAAAACCGTGCTCGTTGGCAATGCGCTCGGGGGTCTCGTAGCGCTCGACATAGGCCTCGAGGATGGGATCGAGGACTTCGTAGGGCGGCAGCGAGTCTGTGTCTTTCTGGTCGGGGCGCAGCTCGGCCGAGGGCGGCTTGTCGAGGATGGCGTGGGGAATCACTTCCCCGTCGCGGTTGAGCCAGCGGCAGACGGCGTAGACGCGGGTCTTCACCAGGTCGCCAATAACTGCGAGGGCGCCGACCATGTCCCCGTAGAGGGTGCAGTAGCCGACGGCCATCTCCGACTTGTTGCCGGTGGTGAGCACCAGGGCGGAGAACTTGTTGGACAGCGCCATCAGCAGCGCGCCGCGGATGCGGGCCTGGAGGTTTTCCTCGGTGATATCGGGCTTGAGGCCTGCAAACAGCGGCGCGAGGTCGGTGGTGTACTGGTCGAAGAGACCGCTGATCCCGATCAGCTCGAAGCGGATGCCGAGATTGGCCGCCAGGCGGCGGCTGTCGTCGATGGAGCCGGAGGAGGAATAGGGACTGGGCATGCCGATGCCGAGCACGTTGTCCGCGCCCAGGGCGTCCCGGGCGATGGCAGCGACGAGGGCGGAGTCGATGCCGCCGCTGAGGCCGACCAGGGCCTTGCTGAAGCCGCATTTGCGCACGTAATCGCGCGTGCCCAGCACCAGCGCGTGGTAGGCGGCGGCGGTTTCGTCTTCTTCTTCGGGCGCGGTTGGCGGGGAGTCGATGGCGAAGGGATCGAGGACGACCAGGTCCTCGGAGAAGGAGGCGGCCTGGGCGATCAGTTTGCCGCGGGCGTTGAGGGCCAGCGAGGAGCCGTCGAAGATGAGGCTGTCGTCGCCGCCGACCTGGTTGCACATGAGCACCGGGATGCCGTCGCGGCGCGCGATGGCGGCCAGCATCTCGCGGCGGATGGCGCGTTTGCCGTGCCAGAAGGGCGAGGAGGAGAGGTTGATGTGCAGGGCGGGTTGCTGGCGCATCAGCTCTTCCATTGGATCCACGGCGTAGAGGCGGCGCGACCAAAAGTTCTTGTCGTTCCAGGCGTCTTCGCAGATGGTGATGGCGAGGCGGACGCCGTCGAGCTCGACGACCTGCTGGGGGCGCGAGGCGGCAAAGTAGCGCTGCTCGTCGAAGACGTCGTAAAAGGGCAGGAGGCGCTTGTGCTGCTCAAGGAGCACGCTGCCGCCATCGAGGAGGACGGCGGCGTTGACGGCGGGCTTGCCCGTGCCGGGCTCGTTGGCGAGGGCTACGCCGGAGAGGACAGCTGTGGGCAGATCGGCGGTGGATGCGGCGAGTTCGTCCACGGCCGTGCGGCAGCGGGCCAGGAAGCTGGGCTTCTCAAGAAAGTCGGCAGGTGGGTAGCCGCAGATGCACAGCTCGGAGAAAACCGTCAGCCGCGCGCCCTCATCGGCTGCCCGGCGGCTGGCAGCAACAATCTTTTCCAGGTTTCCTGTGAAGTCTCCGACGGTGGGATTGATCTGGGCCAGTGCAATCTTCACACTTCCAGTTTAATGCACCTGCGGTGCGGCAGACGCTCGCTATCCGCTCGCAGGAGGTTCCTCTCTTACCAGCCTTGCGCGGCGCCTGAGGGACGGCGGCCCGACGGCTATACTGGCGCAATGATTCCCATCGGTTCTCACCCGGCCTGGCATCCGGTGATGGAAACTCTTGCCTATGCGGCGGGCTACGCGGTGTTTCGGTGGCAGCGCGGCCGGCAGGGCGACGTGGTGAGTGAGCCGCAGCGCTGGACCGTGCTTGCCGCCGCGGCGATCGGGGCGCTGGTGGGCAGCCGCTTGCTGGGAATCGCAGAGCAATGGCCCACGGTGATGGAGGCGTGGAGGAGCGGGCGGATGTGGGCTCTGCTGCTCTCCCCGGGGGGCAAGACGATTGTCGGGGGCCTGCTGGGCGGCTGGCTGGGCGTGGAGATCGTGAAGCGGGTGAGCGGGATCAAGCGGCGAACTGGAGACCTGTTTGTACTGCCGCTTTGCGTGGGAATTGCGGTGGGGCGCTTCGGCTGCCTGGTGGCGGGGCTGGCCGACGACACATACGGCAAGCCCACCACGCTTCCCTGGGCCGTCAACCTCGGCGATGGCATCGGGCGCCATCCGGTGCAGGTGTACGAGATTCTTTTCCTGGCGCTGCTAGCGGTTATTGTTTCCCGCATTCCGGTCGCACCTTCTGCGTCGAGCAATGGCCTCAGTCCTGCCGAAAATGCTTTGCAAAACCCCCGCGCTTTGGCCCCCGAGGGAACGCGCTTCCGGGTCTTTCTGGGAAGCTATCTGGCCTGGAGAATCGCCATCGACTTCATCAAGCCCCAACCGCTGATCGCAGGGATGAACCTGATCCAATGGTGCTGCGTGGCGGGGATTGTTTTTCTCTTTCTTGATTGGATTCTCTGGAGGAGGGAGCGCAATGAACAAGCCTCTGGTTGACCGGATTCCCTTTGCAAAGATCGTGACGGTACTGGCGATTGTATTCGGGGTCTCGCTGGGCCTGTGCGGGCTGACGTTTGTTGTCTCTTCGGGCGGAAGCAATGGAGGCGGCTTCATCTGGGGCTTGGGGTGGCTGGAGTTCGCCGCCATGGCCATTTCTGCCACCGGCATGGTTCTGACGGTTGTCGTGTGGGTGATCCTCTCGGCGGTGAGCAGCTTTGGTTCGAAAGCCTCACAACCCCAAAAGCTCTTCGACGAAGAAGACAAGCCCGAAGATCGGTAGCCAAACTGAATGGATCGTGTCCGAGAAAAGGAAACCATGACCAAGCCACTTGTGAATCGAATCCCCTTTGCGAAGATCGTGATCGGGCTAGTAATTGTATTCATCCTTTCGCTGGGGTTGTGCGGAGTATCTGTGGTTGTGGCCTTGCAACCCGGGATGCCCCATAGGTGGGCGCGCCTGGTGAACCAGGCGGCAGGATTGGACATGGTGGTCCTGGTACTCTCCGCGTTCGGTCTGGTGGTGACGGTGATTGCCTGGGTGGTGCTGGCGATCGTGCGCAGTTCAGTCAGGAAAGTGTCACAACCGCAAAATCTCTCCGGCGGGACGGATGATACAAACCTCGATAAGAAGGAATGAGCTTTCCGAATTCGGAATGCGACGATGGATGGGGCGCAAACATGATTGAAAGGAAAATCCTAACGCTGGCCGGCGCGGCGGGGATTCTGGCTTGCGGCGCGTGCTTTCTGCCGCCGCTGCCAGGGCCGAAGCCGCCGCTTCCGCCCGCTTTAGCTTCGGTGCATATCATTGCCATTCACGTGGAAGACGGGACGGCAGGCAATCTCTTCGATCCGCTCATCATGAGCAATGCCACTGTAGGTAATTTCAATCGGCTCTGGAAGGAGTTCCCAGTCCGGGCCGTGTCCTCCAACTCCGCAGGACCTAAAGATGCGACCCTGAGAATCAACGTGCTTCGCAAGACGGCATCATGCGCCCCTGCGGATAAAGGCCATCAGTTTTGCTCATTTGATTTGATCTCTTCCTTCACCCTCACGGCTGCCGATGGCAGGATCTTACAAAGCAAGCCGGAGGAACGCTCGAAGCTCGGGATCTGGCTAAAGGGCGATTCATTGCCAGAAACCTGGAATTCAAACCCGTTCCTACAGGATGCAGCATATGCCCTGGCAATGACAGCCGGGGACAAGCTTCTCGTTTTGGTACCTCCGAACTAGTTTTCAGGAGTTGAAATGACTGAGAAACTGCGGCCTTATCTGTTTTATGACGTGGCTATCTCCATCTGCTCGACGTGTTACAGGCGGGTGGATGCAAAGATTGTCTTTGAGGACGGCAAGGTGCTGATGCTGAAGCGGTGCCCGGAGCATGGGCACGAGCGGGCGCTGGTGGCCGACGATGTGGACTACTACCGGCGGTCGCGCGAGGTGTTTATCAAGACGCCGGAGCAGCCCATGGTCTATAACACTCCAGTTAAGTACGGGTGCCCGTACGACTGCGGGCTGTGCCCGGACCACGAGCAGCATAGCTGCCTGACGCTGGTGGAGATTTGCGATGCGTGTAACCTGACGTGCCCCATCTGCTATGCGGGGAGCGGTCAGCACCGGACGGAATACCGGACACTGGGGCAGATTGCCGCAATGCTCGATTGCGTGGTGCGCAACGAGAAGGAGCCGGACGTGGTGCAGATCTCCGGCGGGGAGCCCACGTTGCATCCGGATTTCTTCCGCGTGCTGGAGATGTGCAAGGAGCGGCCGATCCGCCACCTGATGGTGAACACGAACGGGATCAGGATTGCTCAGGACGAGGAGTTTGCCAAGCGGCTGGCCGGGTTCATGCCGCAGTTCGAGGTCTATCTGCAGTTCGACTCGCTGAAGCGCGAGCCGCTGATGCAGCTGCGCGGGGCCGATTTGAGAAGCATCCGCGAGAAGGCGCTGGAGCGGCTGAACAAGCTGGGAATCTCAACCACGCTGGTGGTGACTGTTGAGCGCGGCGTGAACGACGGCGAGCTGGGCGCGATTGTGGACTTTGCCCTGACGCAGCCGGCGGTGCGCGGAGTCACCTTCCAGCCTGTCCAGCAGGCGGGGCGCGTGCTGGGCTTCGAGAGCAAGCAGCACCGCCTGACGCTGACCGAGGTGAGGCGGCGGATTCTTGAGCAGACAGATGTGTTTCGGCCTGAAGATCTGATCCCGGTTCCCTGCCATCCGGATGCGCTGGCCATGGCCTATGCGCTCAAGATGGGGGGCAAGACAGTTCCGCTCACCGGCATGGTGCCGCCGGAGGTGCTGATCAACGGAGCCAAGAACACCATCGTCTACGAGCAGGAAGCGGGATTGCGCGACCACCTATTCAAGCTGTTCGCAACCAACCACTCGCCGAGTTCGCAGGCTTCCTCGCTGCGAGAGATGCTCTGCTGCCTGCCCAAGGTGCTGATGCCGAAGGAGCTGGGCTACAAGAATCTGTTTCGCGTGCTCATCGTGCAGTTCATCGACGCGGAAGCTTTCGATGTGCGCAGCGTGAAGAAGAGCTGCATTCATATTGCGCATCCGGACGGGAAACGGCTGATTCCATTTGACACGTTCAACATATTCTATCGGGGCGAGCTGGAGACAACGCGGCTGGCGGGATTGCGGCGCGCGGAGGGCGTGCCGGCTTGGGTTTGAAGCTTCCCTCTCTCTTGGAACCTGTCCAATCCCCGAGTTCGAGGAGGGCGGTTTGGGGTGGCGAAGCCGGGAGGCTCCTACCCACTCGCAAAAAGCGTGAATGGATGGGGCACCCCGCGTTTGCGGCGGGTCAGGACTTGATGGGCTTGAGCAGGCGGACGCGGACACCCTGACGATCGAACTCGGCTTTGGCCAACTTCAGAAACTCCGAAGAAGGGTCTTCGCCGGCTTTGCGCCGAGCGAAGAAGCGAACCTCGAACCTGACAAAGCCGGACTCGATGCGGGTGACCTGGACGCGGCATCCATGGATGGGGTCGAAGGCTGGCGAGGCCTCGGCGAGAGAGCGGATCTGCTGTTGCAGTTCGCCGATCTCAACGGCAAGACCCAGATCGAGACGAAACGCAAGATCGATGCCGGGATCGAACCCGGGATGGCTGATGATTGGATCCTCGAAGAGCTTGCGATTGCTGACCCGCACCTCGGCACGGCCCGCCGTGTGCAAGACGATCCCTGTCAAGGTGATCTGGGCGACAATGCCCCTCAAGCCGAGGCTGGGGATCTCGAGAGTATCGCCGACCTGAAACGGTCTGAGCAGCAGGATTCGGAAGCCGCCAAGCGAATCGGCGAAGAAGCCGAGCGCAAGACCGAGGGTGACGACGAGGCCAATGACAGGACCCGCCACGCCGAAGGCAACCAGCACCAGCGCGGCACTTGCAACCGCCACGGTCAAGAGGAGGATGCCCCGCAAAGCAAAATAGGTTTGCCGTTGCCTGGGGCTGTCGCAGCGGCGCAGAATCGGGTTGAACACCACGCGAACGAATACGGCCGCGATGAGACCCAGCGCCAGAATCCCAAGCACGCCAAACATTCTCCACAGAAACTCAACGAACCAAAGCGTCAGATGTTGCTGGACCTGGTTCCAGGTGATCATCGATCCTCCTGCGTGGGGGGACGGGGCAAGTGTCGCAACGGGCCGCGCACATGCCCGGCGGCGTACGCACACAAGTATCTCTCAAGACGGAAACGACTGCATGCATCTCGGGCTGTGATCCGCGCGCCGCGTGGACTACGTGCCGGTGCCTGCGAAAACCACCACGATGGTGCGGGCCAGAATCTTGAGGTCGAGCCAGATGCTCCAGTTGTCGACATAGGTGACGTCGAGGGAGATGTAGTTGTCGAAGGAGGGGTCCTGGCGGGCCTGCACCTGCCACAGGCCAGTGATGCCGGGCATCACGTCGAGGCGGCGCAGGTGGTTTAGCTTGTACTCCTTCACCTCGGTGGCCAGCGGCGGGCGTGGGCCGACGATGCTCATCTCGCCGCGCAGCACATTGATGAACTGGGGCAGCTCGTCGAGGGAATACCTGCGCAGAAAACTGCCCAGCCGGGTGATGCGCGGGTCTTTTGTGATTTTGAAGAAGACCCCGTCGCGCTCGTTCATGTGCAGCACGTCGGCGCGCCGCTTGTCCGCATCCTGAACCATGGTACGGAACTTGATGCAGCGAAAGACGCGGCCTTTTTTGCCGATGCGCTCGGAGAAGTAGAGCACGGGGCCGGGGGAATCGAGCTTGATGGCCAGGGTGACGGCCAGCAGCAGGGGGAAAAGCAGGGTGAGCGTCAGGAAAGCAATCAGCATGTCCATGAAGCGCTTGAGCAGCAGGCCGAGCTCGGGGACGTGTCCGCTGTGCAGCGGGATGGTGGGAAACTGGCCGATGTACTCGATGGGACTGTTCCAGCTGACGCCGTCGTACATGTCGGGAACCACGCGCAAATCGACGCCGTTGATGCGGGCCTGGTCGAGCACGTCGTGCACGATAGCGCGCTCGCAGGTGGTGGTGAAGAAGATCTCGTCGACAAAGAGCTTGCGCGTGACGAGGAACATGGTTTCCAGGGTGCCGACGACATCGGTGGAAGTGGCTGCAAAGCGGTAACCGGAGCCGGGAAAGTCGATGAAGCCCTTGAAGGTATAGCCCAGGTGGCGGAGGCTTTCAAGGTGATGGCGCAGGGCATGAGCCTCGGGGCCGGTGCCCACGATCAGGACGTTACGGGTGCCCACCCCGCGCTGGAACTGCTTGTAAATGAGGATGCGGTAGACAAAACGGCGCATGCTGAGCGAGACGGTGACCAGGCCAATGGTGATCAGGACGATGCTGCGCGGGATATCTTCGGCGTGGATGAGGTAGAGGGTTCCCGTAAGCAGCAGGGCGGAGATGATGCAGGCCTGGACGCTGAGCCTCTGCTCATGAAGGATACCGGTGAGTCGCTTAGGGGTGTAGAGGAGCAGGCGGCGGCTGGTCATGACCAGGGCTATCGCAAATTCACTCATAAGGGCCAGCAGAATGCCCATGTGACGGCCATGAAAAAGCGTTCCATCCCAGAAGCCCTTGACTCCGGCCACTGGCCCCGCTTGCGCCTTGTAGAGCGTAGCGAGCACCGCGGCGCCCAGAATGGTAATCAGGTCGAGAACGATCCAAAATCTGACTCTCCCCGACGCGTCGCGGGCATACCTTTCGTCCGCCGCCTGCTGCGCTTGCGGCGAATACGATGCGGAGGCCGTTGAACGATCCCGGAACTCAGGCGTCGCCATAGGTATCTCGCAGTCCTTCGAGGTTGAAGAGACTCCAGGGGAAAACGGGTGTGCCTTCCACAAATCACAGGAGGAAAGAGCAGATGCCCTAATGCGTTGATTTCATGACTACTTTGTTGGTTTCACTCTTGCGGCGTCCGGTTGCTTGCGTTGTCCGTTGCAATGCAGGCTACCGCCTCATTCGGGTTCGGCAATCCGCAATTGCGCGGTGCAAAACCAATGATAATAAAACAATTATACCCAATCGAGCCCGCTGCGCCCCAGGTTTTCTCCCGGAGTCCTTTCATGCATCTTTCTCCGCCTCGCATGAGGGGAAGACGAGAGTTCAAGCATAGCCCCGAAGCAGTGGAGATTGACAAGAAAAATCATGGTAACCGCAGGTGATTCAATCAGTAATTGTCCATTACGCGGGCAGTGCGTAGGCGTCGAGGGTGAGAAATTGCTGGATATTCGGCTCGCTGGACTCCAGAAATCCCAAGAGAGGGCCGAAGTAGCTGGCGCGTCCGTGATCGAGGAAGAGAACCTTGTCGGCCAAACGCTCGGCAAAGCGCATGTCGTGGGTTACGACGATCGAGGTGAACCCGAGTTGGCGCTTGAGGCGCTGGATCAGGTCGCCGAGACGGCGAGCGATGATGGGATCGACCATGGTAGTGGGCTCGTCGTAGAGCACCACCTCGGGCTGGGCGGCGAGGGCCCGGGCAATGGCGACGGCGCGCTTGCGGCCTGTGGAAAGGCTGGCTGGGAGGGCGTCTTCCACGTCTTCGGCGCCCACCATCTTGATGAGCCGCTCGACGATCTCGTGGATCTGGTCTTCGGCCAGGCCGCCGTGCTCGCGCAAGGGAAAGGCCACATTCTCGCGGACGCTCATGGAATCGAAGAGGGCGCCGTTCTGGAACACCATTGTGACTTTCTTGCGCACGGTCCGCAACTGCTCTTCGGTGAGGGCGTTGATCTCTTCGCCGGCCACGCGGATGGAGCCCACCCGGGGCTTGAGAAAGCCCATGAGGATGCGCAGGGCCACGGACTTTCCCACGCCGCTGCGGCCCAGGATGCAGAGCGTCTCTCCGCGGTTCACGGTGAAGCTGACATCGTCCAGAATCTGGCGCTCGCCAAACCACATGGAGACGTGGCTGAAGGAGATGATGGGCCAGGGGCCGCCGCCGGCGGGCAGGCCGCTGTAATCGCGGTCGCTGTCGAGAGCGGCGGGGGCGGAGAGCTCGGGGATGAGCGTATGGGAGAACTCCGGATTGGGGGATGGGTCGGCCATGGGCTTGAGACCAGCTTACGCGATGAGCCGCCGGAGGTGAATCCCGGCGCGGCGCAGGTCGTCTTCGCGGTTCAAATTGAGAAACCAGCGGGAGGCGGGCAGGCCTTGCGGGTGAGAGAGTTGGCCGGCCTGGACGAGCAACTCGACCGGCAGCACAGACAATGGCTGGTTACGGCTGGATGCGGCGGCCTGGAAGGCGGAAAAGCAGCCGCGGCGGCTGCCGACGAGTTCCCTTTCGAGCAGCGGGGCGATGGAGGAGTCGAGCACGGCGGGGAAGGTCTCTACGAAGCCGTTGACCGAGGGGACGGTGACCGGGCTGCCGGTAAGGCAAGCGTGGCGCAACAGGCAAAGCATCAGCGAGGCGGGGATCAGGGGCAGATCGACGGGGAGAAAGACTGCGAAACGCGCGTGGGTGGCGGCGAGCGCGGCGCATATGCCGCCCAACGGACCCTGGGCGGAGTGGCGATCTTCGACCAGCGGCGCAAAGGCGGCGAGCGCCGGCTTTCCACCGGCTATGGCAGCAGGCAGCCCTGCATTCAGCAGAATGCCAAGCGCGTGTTCGATCAGCGGCTTGCCTGCGAGGTGGACCAGGGCCTTGTCCCGGCCCATGCGGCTGGATTGGCCGCCAGCCAGGACGAAGCCGGCGGCAGTGGTCATCGCGATCATCCTGCGTGAGACCCGCTCTGTTCTGCCAGCCATGACCTCAACACTTCATCCGCGCGGCTTTGCCAGCCGTTGCCGGTCGCGCGGAGGCCCTCTGCTACGTCCGGCGAAAGCCGGATGGAGATGGGAACTTTTTTCGGCTCCTTTTGCGGCCCGCGCTTGCGGAGTTTCAGCAGCACCTTCCGCTCCGTCACTGGCAGCGCGGAGAATGGCTTGAAGAGGGCGACGTCGGCGGCCGTGATCTCCCGGACCTCGCCGTCTTCATCAATCAATGGTCTGTGGTTTGCCATAGAGCTTTGCCTCCCTTTTATTCGTCTTGCGGAAACTGATGACGCGGATTCCGTCTGGGAGCGGAATGTAGCAGAGCAGGTGCAATCGCTTGTCCAGGTACCCGACGGCAACGCGCCGCATTTCGCCGTGCCGGGAGTAGTCCGCGATCAACGCAGTCTGGAAATCAAAGTCCGCCGCCCGTTCGAAGGAAAGTCCGCGTTCACGGATATTGCGCTCGTTTTTGGCGGGATCGTACGTGATTCCCATAGGCTTATTGTATATACTATTTGAGAATAGTCAAGTGCGGTGGGTTGCAGGAGCGGTGACTGACGAGAATCGCAAACCATTGCGATTTGTGGTTTCCCATCCCTCCCGCAAAAAACGCGCATGGATGGAACCCGGCTATCTCCAAAGGGCTTATATCAGCGGGGCGTCGCCGCCGTGGCGGCCTGTCTGAACATTTGCCATGCTATTGACTGTTGCCTTATTGATCGGGGCCTTCCGACCTGTCTATGGCAGCATTTTTCGAAAACAATACATAATGCCGGTGAGGGGCGGCGTGCCGCAGAATTCGATGTATCCAGTCGCCTCGTCCACACGCCAGAAATTCGGCAACGTTGTGCCACAACCCTCCTTCGTCAGGCATTGCGTCCTGTCCTTTGAATTCACCCAAGGGGTGGAGGCGGTTCCGTTGTAAACATAGATGCCACTAGCCGTGTTGATGTTGGAGTCGACCAATACACAATCTCCGCTAGCACCCAGTTGCTTATCAATATTGTTCACATCCCACTGAAGAATTGCAAAGCATCGGACAATTCCACCGCCTTCATCCGCGTGCACATACGCAACTGAATCCTTTTCGAATCGCTGGACAGTCGGACCGTTTTGAGTGTTTTTCTCGCTTGTAGCCGTGTATGCGAATTTCCAGGTTTTCGCTGCTAGTGCGGGCGTTGCCACCAGTGCGGTAGTGACAATAAGCAGTAGAGGAGCGCAGTACCTCCCGAAAATTTGTTGTCTAAACATGGCGTTTGCCTCGGTCTCGATGTGGTTGCGATCTTCCAACTACTTGCCAATCTATCAGATTGCGGGAACTCACAGGTTCATGCCCTATTTGATTTCGGGGCCGAGTGCCCCAGGTCCCGCTTCTGAGGCCTGGAGATTTCAATTTAGCCGCCGGTTTCCTCCAGAAACCGTATCAGCGACTCAATCCCAAGCTCGAAGTTGCGGATGTGGAACTTCTCGTTGGGGGCGTGGAGGTTGTCGTCGGGCAGGCCGAAGCCCATCATGACGCTGGGCAGGCCGAGGTGACGGTCGAAGTCGCCGACGATGGGAATGGAGCCGCCGGAGCGGATGAAGACCGTGTCCTTGCCCCAGACTTCGTGGAGCGCGCGTGTGGCGGCCTGGATGTAGGGATTGTCGACGGGGATCAGGCAGGGGTCGCCGGAGTGGATGAGGCGGATATCGACGTCCACGCCGGCAGGGGCGATCTTCTCCACGTAGCTCTTGTACTGGGCAAAAGCCTTGGCCGGGGTCATGCCGGGAACCAGGCGCATGGAGACCTTGGCCACCGCCTTGGCGGGAATCACCGTCTTGGCGCCCGCGCCTGTAAAGCCGCCGGGAATTCCGTGCACCTCCAGCGTCGGCCGAGCCCATGTGCGCTCCAGAACGCTGTAGCCGCTCTCGCCGACCAGTTGCTTCGATCCGACTTCGTGGATGCGGTACTGCTCCTCGTCGAAGGGCAGACTCTGCCAGGCAGCCAGCTCTTCGGCGCTGGGAGGAATGATTTCGTCGTAGAAGCCGGGGATGAGGATGTGACCGTTTCCGTCCTTGAGGCCGGCCAGGATCTGCGCCAGCGCGAAGAAAGGGTTGGGCGCAGCGCCGCCGTACATGCCGGAGTGCAGATCGGTCTTTGCGCCACGTACCTCGAGCTCGGTGTAGATCATGCCGCGCAGGCCGACGCAGAGGGTGGGCAGGCCGGGCGCAAACAGCTCGGTGTCGGAGACCAGCGCGAAATCGGCCTTCAGGTCAGCGGGCTTGGAGGCGACGTATGCGGCAATTCCCTCCCCTCCAACCTCCTCTTCGCCTTCGAGCAGCACGCGCACGTTGATGGGGAGCGAGCCGTTGGCGGCTAGCAGGCTTTCCAGAGCCTTGACCTGCGCGACAACCTGGCCTTTGTCGTCTACGGCGCCGCGGGCATAGAGGTTGCCGTTGCGCTCGGTGGGCTCGAAGGGCGGCGAGAGCCACTCGTCCAGGGGGTCGGGCGGCTGCACGTCGTAGTGGCCATAGACCAGAACTGTGGGCTTGCCCGTGGCGTGCAGCCAATCGGCATAGACGAGCGGATGGCCGGTGGTTTCGATGAGCCGCACGTTCTCCATGCCGATTTTTTTCAGGTCCGCGGCGAGCACTTCGGCGGCGTGGCGGCAATCGCCCTTGTGCTCGGGCAGCGTGGAGACCGAAGGGATGCGCAAGAGGGCCTTCAACTCATCGAGAAAACGCGGGTAGTTCTGGCGGGCATAAGCAACAGCGGAAGAAGACATGAGCGAACTTCCTTTCGGCGAAATCAACCAACAAAGTATAGGCCGTCCAGCTGGGACGCCGCTCGGAGGGCGGAAGATTGCGGCTCAGTAGTGCGGGACGGAGGGGTCCACTTCGGCGGACCATGCGTCGATGCCGCCGCGCAGCGACTGGGCCTGCTCGTAGCCCTGGTTGCGCAGCCAGACCGCGACGTTCATGGAACGCATGCCGTGATGGCAGACGATGACGAGCCGCTCCTCGGGGTCGAGTTCCTGGTGAGCGCGCGCGGGGACATCGCCCATGGGCATCGGAACGCTGCCGTCGATATGCGCGGTAGCAAGTTCCCACGGCTCGCGCACATCGATGAGGCGTGCGTTGCCTTCGGCAAGAAGCGCCGCCGATTCGGAGGGGGAAATCTCGTAGTCCAGCATGGTTCCAGTTTAGGGCCTGCGCGCACGCATGGGCGGCAAAGGCTGCCGGTCAACGCAGGAATGACTACTTAGCGGGCGCATCGGGCTCCAGGCCGCGCGCTTTGAGCATGGGCCCGGTATCGGGTTCCCTGCCCAGCCACGCCGCATAGGCCTTGGCGAGGTCTTCGGTGTTGCCGCGCGAGAGAATCATCTGCCGAAATCGATCGCCGTTGGCGCGCGTCAGCCCGCCGTTCTGTTCAAACCACTGGAAGGCATCGTCGTCAAGCATCTCGCACCAGAGATAGGCATAGTAACCGGCGGCATAGCCGTTGCCCCAGATGTGCATGAAGTAGCTGGAGCGGTAGCGCGGAGGGACGGCGCTGAGCGCAAGGTGCGTCTTGTTGAGAGCCGCGGTCTCAAACTTGTCCGGGTCTTCGAGCGCGGCATCGGGCCCGAGGGTGTGCCACTGCATGTCCAGTTCCGCGGCGGCCAGCAATTCGGTCAGCTCGTATCCCTGGTTGAAGGTCTCAGCCTTCTTGATCTTGGCCACCAGCTCAGCGGGCATGGGCTCTCCGGTCTTGTAGTGCTTCGCGTAGTGCTCGAAGACCGCCGGATAGCTCGCCCAATGCTCGTTGAACTGCGAGGGAAACTCAACATAATCGCGCGGCACGGCGGCTCCGGAGAGGCTCGGATACTGGGTGTTGGCGAACATGCCGTGCAGAGCGTGGCCGAACTCGTGGAACATGGTGGTCACGTCGGAGAAGCTGATCAGCGCCGGCTCGCCCGCCGTGGGCTTGGCGAAGTTGGCGACGTTATAGACGACGGGCAGCGTGCCGAGCAGTTTGGACTGGCCGGCAAAGTTGTCCATCCACGCGCCGCCTTGCTTGTTGTCGCGTTTGAAGTAGTCGCAATACCACAGGGCCAGCGGCTTGCCGTCTGCGTCGAAAACCTCATACACCTGCACGTCGGGTTGGTAGACCGGGAGGTCAGTGCGCTGCTGGAAGGTGATGCCGTAGAGCATCTGCGCGGCGTAAAACACGCCGTTGTGAAGCACGTTGTTCAATTCGAAGTAGGGCTTGGTCTGCTCCTCGTCAAGATCGTATTTTGCCTTGCGCACCTGCGCAGCATAGAAGTCCCAGTCCCATGGCTCCAGCGTGAATCCGCCCTTCTGCGAATCGATCAGGGCCTGGATGTCCCTTGCCTCGCCCTGTGCCTTGGCGGTGGACGCGGGCACCAGGTCATCCATGAATTTGAGTGCCGCCTCCGGCGTGTGGGCCATCTGGTCGGTCAGCTTCCAGGCGGCGAAATTCGGGAAGCCGATCAGTTTTGCTTGCTGGGCACGCAACTGCGCCAGGCGGGAGATGGTGGCGCGCGTGTCGTTTTTGCCGCCACGCTCGGCGCGATCCCAGGAGTTCCGGAAGATGGCCTGCCGGGTGGCGCGATTGGTGAGCGATTCGAGATCCGGCTGCTGCGTAGTGTTCTGCAAGGGAAGCACCCAGCCCTTCACCTTGCGCTCTTTGGCGGCATCGGCCGCTGCGGACAGCTCCGCCGCGCTCAACCCCGCCAGCGCCGATTTCTTCATCGTGGCGTACGCGGCGTCTTTTGTGGCTTCCAGCAGCTTGGAGATGAATGCGGTGGTGAGGTTCGCTTCTTCTTCATTGAGCTTTTTCAGCGCGGCCTTGTCGGGGTCGGAAAGCTCTGCGCCGGCAAGCACAAACTGCTGGTAGTCGTATTCGACCAGGCGCAGCGACTCGGCATCGAGGTTGAGCGAATGGCGCTGCTCGTAGACCTTCTTGACACGCTGAAAGAGCCTGGCATTCAGGAAGATCGCATCCTGCATGGCGGCCAGCTTCGGCGCCTCGTCGTCCTGCACCTTCTGCAGCACGGGATTCATATTGGCGCCGGTTACACCGTTGAAGACACCCATCACACGGGCAATGAGCCGGCCACTCTTCTCCATGGCGACGAAAGTGTTTTCGAACGTCGGCTCCGCGGAATTATCGGCGATCGCGCGAATCTCCTCGATATTCTGCGCGATGCCGGCTTCGATGGCGGGCTGGTAGTCCTCATCCCTGATCTTGTCGAAGGGCGGCGCATGGAAGGGCAACGCGCTGGGCGCGTAGAAGGGGTTGGCAGGGCCAAAGGCAGCTGGAGCGGCCTGGCCATTGGTTGCGCCGGGCGCCAGCGCGATTGCGCCAGCGGTGATCAACGTGGAGACTTGCGACAAAAGAGGCCTCGTCCAGCAGGGAAGGATTTTGATCATGACGGCGTTTGCCCTCTGCATTCGCAAACCATTCTATCGGAGCGGACAGCCGATGATTCGGCACGATTGCATGCAAAGCTGCCGGCGCGGCTGAGACCCGGCGCGGCGAGGCACAGTACTCTTGGAAGAGATGCCTCCGATTCTCAATGCGCAATCCGTGACCAAGCAATTCGGCGCTGTGCCGCTGTTCAAGAACATTTCTCTCACCGTCGAGGACGGCGACCGCATCGGGCTGATTGGGCCCAACGGGGCGGGCAAGTCCACGCTGCTGGCGGTGCTGGCCGGGCAGGTCGAGCCGGATTCGGGCGAATTGGCAGTACGCAAGCGGGCCCGCGCCGCCTATGTGCCACAGGACTCACGCTTTGCGCCGGGGTTGACCATCCGCCAGGTGCTCGAACAGGCACTGGCCGGAGCGCACGTGAACGAGGCCGAGCGGGAGGGGCGGCTGCGGGAGCTGACCGGGCGGGCGGGGTTTGCCGACCTGAACGCCGAGGCGGCTTCGCTCTCCGGAGGCTGGCGGAAGCGGCTGGCGATCACCGAGGCCATGGTCCTGTCGCCGGAGGTGATGCTGCTGGACGAGCCCACCAATCACCTTGACCTGGCCGGGATCGAGTGGCTGGAGGAGCTGCTGCGGTCGTCGGGGTTTGCCGCTGTGACGGTGAGCCACGACCGCTATTTTCTGGAGTCGACTTCAAGCCAGATTGTGGAGCTGAATCGCGTCTTTGCCGACGGTTTGTTCCGCGTGAAGGGGACATTCAGCCGGTTTCTGGAGGAAAAGCAGGCTTATCTCGAGTCGCAAAGCCGCCAGCAGGAGAGCCTGCGCAACCGCGTGAGGACGGAGATCGAGTGGCTGCGGCGCGGCCCAAAGGCACGTACCACGAAGTCCAAGGCGCGCATCGATACGGCCAACGAGATGATTGGCCAACTGGCGGCCATGGACTCGCGGACCACGGTCAATACCGCGGGGATCGACTTCGAGGCCAGCCAGCGGAAGACAAAGCGGCTGGTGGAGTTGGAGAATGTGGCGCTGGCGGTGCCGGGTGACGTCGATGGCCAGAATTCCACCGCGGAGAATGGATCGGCCCAGAGCCTCTTATTCACGGGCCTCAACTTCATCCTCACCGCGGGCATGAAAGTCGGCCTCGTCGGCCCGAACGGGAGCGGCAAGACCACTCTGCTTCGCCTGCTGCGCGGCGAAATCGAACCGGCCGAGGGGACCATTAAGCGGGCAGAGGCGCTTAGGATGGTCTATTTCAGCCAGATGCGTGAGCTGGACGAGAACGTAACGCTGCGCCGCGCGCTGGCGCCGGAGGGCGACGGCATTATCTACCAGGGGCGCACGGTGCATGTGGCCAGTTGGGCGGCGCGGTTCCTGTTTACCGGCGAGCAGCTGAACCAGCCGGTGCGCAATCTCTCCGGCGGCGAGCGGGCGCGGGTGCTGATCGCGAAGCTGATGCTGGAACCGGCCGACGTGCTGCTGCTCGACGAGCCCACCAACGACCTGGACATTCCCACGCTTGAAATCCTGGAGGAAAACCTGTTGGAATTTCCCGGCGCGCTGGTGCTGGTCACGCACGACCGCTATCTGCTCAACCGCGTGTCGTCGACGGTGCTGGGCCTGGATGGGCGCGGCAATACAGGGCGCTTTGCCGATTATGCGCAGTGGGAGGATTGGCTGGAAGAGCAGGACGAGTTGGAGAAGAGCGGCCAGGAACAAAACAGGGATCAGCGCAAGTCGGCGCGCCGGGCCGATGGCTCGAGTGCCGCGCAGCAGACCGGGGCCGAAGCAGCGACTGCATTGAGCAGCAAGAAAAAGCTCTCCTATCTCGAAGCCCGCGAATTCGCCGCCATCGAGCTGCGGGTGGAGCAGTCAGATGCACGGCTGGCCGCGGCGCGCGACCGCGTGGAGCACCCGGAGATTGCCACCAACGCAACGGCTCTACAAGAGGCGCTCGCGGAGCTCGATGCCGCGCAACACGAGAACGACGCGCTCTACGCGCGCTGGGCTGAGCTGACGGAGAAGGCGGGATGAGTCTGCTTGCGATGCGCCATGCGCGGAGGGCCAGCCGTAAGATGGGAAGGTGCGCTGCTCCCTCATCTACAATCCCGCATCTGGCCGGCGCCGGCATCGGCGCGAGGAACAACTCCGGAAGATTGTAGACGCGCTCTCGGCCGGCGGCCACCAAGTTGAGCTAACGGCCACGACTGCGCCAGGGTCCGCCACGTTGCAGACACGAGAAGCTGTCCAGAGCGGAGCAGAAGTTATGTTTGCCTGCGGCGGCGATGGCACAATTCACGAGGTGCTGCAAGGGCTGGTTTCGGAAACTGGCGAGCATGCCGCGGGTCTGGGCATCATTCCGCTCGGCAGCGCAAATGCTCTAGCGCGACATTTACACCTCTCACTCGACCCGCTGCAAGCCGCGCGCCAGCAGCTCAACGGAACGCAAGTGACAATCCCTGTTGGAAGAGTTACGTGGGCAGGCCAGGTTCGCTACTTCACGGTGATGGCCGGCGCCGGTGCGGACGGCGTGCTTGTTTATAGCTCGCTCACCGCCGGCAAATCTCAATTCGGCCGCCTGGCATATTATCTGCGCGCCGCGCGCCTGTTTGCCACGCAACGCTTTGCACCTTTCGAAGTTGAATACACCGAGATGGAATCGGGCACAACCGCTACCCAGCGCGCCGTGAGCGTAATAGCCGTGCGCGTGGGCGACCTGGGCGGCCTGTTCAGCAAACTCACGGGGCGCACGGCAGGAATTCAGGACGCCCAGATGCAGTTGCTCCTCCTGAGGCCGCCCGCCTGGTTCTCACTACCGTCGTGGTTCATCTGCGGCTGGCTTGGCATCAACGACCGCAACGGATTTCTTCGCAATGTGAAGGTAAACAGCTTTTCGTGCCGTCCACTGTCATCCCCTTCCCCGCACTTCCAGGCCGATGGCGAGTGGCTGGGCCGGATTCCCATGCGGGTGTCTCTGGTTCCTGACGCGCTCCGCATCCTTATGCCCGCTGAGGATGGGGCCTCGGAGACTGAAACAAGGGCTTCGCGCTGATAACGGTATCAGCTATAATTCGCCCCGCGAGGGCTTTGGCTGTGACGATGCGTTGGAAATGGATATGGGCAGCGGCGGCCATTCTTGGGCTGGGTTGCGGAACGGTGAGCGCGGCGCAGACGGCGCAGGCGGTTGTGCTCAATCCGGAGCCGGTGAACCCGCATGCAACGCCTGAGGCGCGGGCTCTGCTGGCCTACATCGCGTCCATTTCAGGGCAGGGCTCCGGGCAGGGATTCATTACCGGGCAGCACAACTTTCCCAACGACGGTTCGCGCTGGACAGACCAGGCTTATGACGTGACGGCAAAATATCCGGGGCTGTTTGGGCAAGACTTCGGCTTCTCTGCGGGCGACGACAAGGACTCTGTGCTGTCGCGCCCGGCCATGATCCAGGAGGTTGAGCGACAGTGGCGCAACGGCGCGGTGATCGCGCTGACGTGGCACGCGGTGCGCCCCACCGAGGACGAGCCGGTCACCTTTCGCGACAGCGTGCAGGGGCACCTGAGCGACTACGAGTGGCAGCAGTTGCTGACGCCGGGGACTCCGCTGAACGACCGCTGGTGCGCGCAGGTGGACGTGATTGCAGGCTACCTGCGGCAGTTGCGCGATGCGCATGTGCCGGTGCTCTTCCGCGCCTATCACGAGATGAACGGCAACTGGTTCTGGTGGGGCGGGCGGCCGGGTAAGGATGGGTCGGCGGCGCTGTACCGGCAGATCTACGACCGCTTCGTCAACGTGCACCATCTCGACAACCTGGTGTGGGTGTGGAATGTGAACGCTCCGGGCGGCAACGCGGGGCCGGTTGCGGACTACTTTCCCGGCGCGCAGTTTGCCGACGTGGTCACCATCGACATCTATGGCGAGTTCAAGCAGGAGTACTACGACAACATGCTGGCGCTGGCCGCGGGCAAGCCGGTGGCGCTGGCCGAGGTGGGCGGACTGCCCAGCGTCGAGGTGCTCGAGCGGCAGCCGCGCTGGGCCTACTTCATGACCTGGAGCGGGTTGCTCCTGGCCTCGAGCAGCCTTGACCAGGTAAAGGCCGTGTACGAATCTCCCCGCGCGCTCAATCGCGACGACCCGCGCATGGCGGGGCCAATGGATGCGATTCGCAAGGCCACGGCAGACCGCACTGCCGGCAAGGCGGATGCGGAGCCGGTGACTCCAGGGGCAACAGCGGAGGCGCGGGAGCTGCTTGCGCGGCTGCTGGCGGCGCCGGGGCAGGCTGTGCTGAGCGGGCAGGAGAACGATCCGGCTGCGCCGGGCGAGGCCTCGGCCGCAGTGGCGCAGGCGGCGGGGAAAATGCCGGCGATTGATGCGACGGAGTTGGCAGGCACTGAGACGCAGACGAAGGCCGTGGTTGAGGAGGCTATTCGCGCACACAAAAGCCAGGCTGTGGTCAGTCTGAGCTGGCGCCCAGCGCGGCCTGCGGACGATGCGGCCGCAAGCGCTCACGGGCAACTGACTGACTTCGAGTGGAGCGAGTTGCTGACGCCTGGAACGGCGCTGAACACGCGCTGGGCGGCGCAGGCGGACGCGGCGGCGGAGTCGCTACGCGCGTTGCAGAAGGCAGGCATTGCGGTGTTGTGGAATCCCTATCCCGAGGCGAACGGCAAGAGCTACTGGTGGGCGGGGCGCAAGGGCATTCATGGATCGGCGGCGCTCTATCGCATGCTGTTTGAGCGGCTGGTGAACCATGATTCGCTGCACAACCTGCTGTGGGTTTGGCAGGCGGCTCCTCCCAGCTTCAATGCGGGGGATGCGGGGCCGTTCGGCGATTATTTTCCGGGGCTGCTTTACACGGACGCGCTGGCGATCAGCCTGCAGAATGGCGGAGGGCGCTTCCGCATCGATGGATTCCTGGGGCAGTTTGCGGTGGGCAAACCGATTGGCGTGCGGTTCGCTGCGCCGCCGGCTCCGGAGGCGGTTGCTGGACGGGCGAGTTGGTCGTGGTTCCTGGTTGGCCCAGCGCCACCGGCCGAAGCAGCGGGACGCGATGAGGCGTCGCGCAAGCTCTATGCCGATCCCCACGTTTTGTCGCTGCCGGCGAACCAATGAAGGGCTCAGCGGTTCCGTTGAGGAAACCTCCTTCGCGAGGCGCACATTCCCGCCGGGGCGAAAGCCCACTGTTTTTTGCAGCGTTTACTGCACGGCTAAAGCTAAAGCCGTGCCCTTTCAAAGCGCGGTACCGCTCAAGGCACTGTACTACCGGCTTCATGAGAGGTTCCCTACCGCTCGCCCCAGCTCAGCTTGCTGCGCAGGGCTTCGAAGAAACTGCCTTCGCTCAAGCGGATGAGCTTGACGGTGTGGACGGAGCGGCGGCAGCGAACTTCGTCGCCGCGCTCCAGCTCGACGGCCAGCTGGCCATCGACGGTCAACAGCGCCGTGGTGGGGATACCCACCACACGAACGGTCAGGTCGGCGTCGCCGCGGACCACGATGGGACGCAGGGTGAGCAGGTGGGGGCAGATGGGGGTGACCACCATGGCATCCACGTCTGGCGTGAGAATTGGCCCGTTGGCGGCCAGGGTGTAGGCCGTGGAGCCGGTGGGTGTGGAGACGATGACCCCGTCGGCGCGGAAGTCGGCCACCCGTTTTCCGTCCAGCTCGACGGCGAAGTCGCCCATGCGGGCAATGTCCCCCTTGGAGATGACCACGTCGTTGAGCGCCTCGTGGCTCGATTGCAGCAGGCTCTCGCGCCATAGCTCGGCATGCAGCATGGCGCGCTGGTCGACCTCATAGCAGTTGGTGCACCAGCCCTCGAGGGTCTGGTAGAGGTCGCCGAGGCGGACTTCGGTGAGGAAGCCGAGATGGCCGAGATTGACGCTGAGGATGGGCGTGCCCGTGGCGGCGAAGATGCGGGCTACGGAGAGCAAGGTGCCGTCGCCGCCGAGGACGATGACCAGGCCGGGAGCACAGGCGGGCATCTCCGCGCGGTTCACCACCGGAGCGGCCGCGGTGTATTTGCCGGCCTCTTCGTCGAGCAGCGGATCGTAGCCGCGCTGGCGCAGCCACCCGATCAGCTCAGGCAGCAGGCGGGTAAGCTCCTCTTTCGCCGGTTTGCAGACGATCGCAACACGAACCATGCCGTCTTAGTGTACCCGACCACCTGCGGGGTCGCTACGCGGTGGTGCGCCGTGCGTAGAGCAGGAACTCGCGGTTGCCTTCCATCCCGGTGATGGGCGAGGGGATGGTTTCGACGACCTGCCATCCCAGCGACCGGACGCAATCGGCGACGCGGTCGATGGCGAGTTGGTGAGCTTCGGGGTCGCGCACGATGCCTCCCTTGCCGACGTGACCGCGTCCGGCTTCGAACTGCGGCTTGACCAGGACGACGGCTTCTTCAAGCGCAGGCGCAGCGGCGAGGACAGGCGGAAGCACGAGCGTGGCGGAGATGAAAGACACGTCCATGACTAGGAGGGCCAGAGACGGACTTCCCTGCTCGGCGGCCAGCGCGCCGGGTTCGAGCAGGCGGGCGTTGGTTCGCTCCACCAGCCGGACGCGGGAGTCGTTGCGGAGCCTCATGGCAATCTGGCCGAATCCCGTGTCGACGGCCGTGACGTGTGCAGCTCCGTGCTGGAGGAGACAGTCTGTAAAGCCGCCGGTGGAAGCGCCGATGTCGAGGCAGGCCCGGCCGGCGACTGCGATCTTCCAGTGGTCGAGAGCGCCGGCGAGCTTGAAGCCGCCACGGCTGACGTAGGGCTGCTCCTCGCCGAGGAGTCGGATGGGCGCATCTTCAGGGATGGACATGCCAGGCTTGTCGATTTTCTGTTCGCGAACCAGCACGCGGCCGGCCAGAATGAGCGCGCGGGCGCGTTCGCGGCTGGGAACCAACTGGCGCTCGACCAGAGCAAGGTCAAGGCGGATTTTTGCGGCAGTCGGCCTCTTTTCCAAGCAGTCTCCCCAGCCGGACCGGAGCCCGGCCTTGTACGAACCCGGACCCGTAGGTTATTTTGGCTCTTGGCAATGCTACCAATTCAGCCCGCACCAGAGCCTTGAAATCCGGGAACCTTTCTACAACGTACTGAAGTTGATGAGGGATATCCGGCACAAGGCGAAAAGGTTGAGACCATGGACGACGCGGCCCTGCTGGAAGCAGTGGCGGAAGGAAGTCAGGACGCGATGGCGGCGGTCTTCGACCGCTACTCGCGGATCGTCTATTGCATTGCCCTGCGTGTGCTGCGTGAGCCCGGGCTGGCGGAGGACGTGATGCAAGAGGTCCTTCTCCAGGTGTGGAAACGGCCGCAAAGCTTTCAAGCGCAGCGCGGGAACCTGGCGGCGTGGCTGAGCGTGGTGACGCGGAACCGGGCCATCGATGTGCTGCGGAAGCGATCACCGCTGGACCCGCTGGGCGAACAGCCGCTGCCCGACCCCAGGAACATGGCACTCGACAGCGAGCAAGGCTGGCTGATCGACAAGGTGCGGACAGTGCTGGAGACGCTGCCCGCCGAACAACAGGGGCCGCTGGAACTGGCCTACTTCGAGGGCTTGAGCCACACTGAGATTGCCGAGCGCACCGGCTCCCCGCTGGGAACGGTGAAGACGCGCATCCGCGCCGGGCTGATGACGATCCGAAAGGCGATGACCGCATGAACCCGAAATTGCACATTGCCGACGACGACCTGGCGCTCTACGCAGCGGGCGCTCTCTCCGCGGAAGAGAGGGCTACGGCCGAGACACACCTGCGGGTGTGCGCGCGTTGCACCGAAGAAGTGCGGCAAAACACCCTCGCGCTGGCCGCTTATGCACAAACCACGCCGGAGGCCGCTCCGCCCCAGGGCGCAAAGGACCGGTTCATGGCGCGGGTAGCGGCAACGAAACAGGGCGAGACTTCTGTTCCTGTTCAGCCGGTTCAGGCAGCGGAGCCCAAGGTTGGATTCCTGCGGCAGGTGCTGCTCGGCGAGGGGCGCTGGACGCCGGCGCTGGCTGGGGCGCTGGCCATTCTGCTGCTGGGAGTCGGCGTCGACGACCTGCAAAGACGTGCCGAGATTGTCCCGCTGCTGAAACAGGCCCAACGCGGCGCCATCGACTCCGCGCAACTGGCGCAGCTGATGGAGCTGCTGACCTCGCCGCAGGCCAAGCGCGTAGCGCTGCATCCGGGGCCCGTCACCGCACCTCGACCGGAGGGACGCGTGGTCTACGCGGCAGGGACGGGAAAGCTGATGCTGACCGCGTCGAACCTGCATCCGCTTCCTCAGGGCAAGACCTATGAACTGTGGATTCTGCAGCCGGGCGGGAAGGCGCCTCTGCCCGCGGGCACCTTTGCGCCGGACAGTCTGGGCAATGCCGCCATGATCCTGGCGGATGCGCCGGCGGGACTGGCGGTGGCGGGCTTCGGCGTGACCATCGAAAATGCCGGCGGATCGCAGACGCCGACCCTGCCGATTGTATTGTCCGGACTGTAGCGCGAAGACGACTGCGGCTATAGGCAGCGAAGGGTCATTCCCAGTGGAATGACCCTTCGCCTTTTTCGCTGACGGATGGCAGTTGGCTGTTGGTTACGGCAGAGTCCGGCAGTTCTGCAATGTGTAATTCGCGCCGTAAGTGGAAACCTCGGCAGCCGGGGGCAGGTAGCAGGGCTGGCCGTAACCGGGAGTGCGGCTCTGGATGTTGGCGTTGCCGCTGGATCCAGTCTGGTTGGTGGTGCGCACATCCACAACGTTGCCTTCCACCAGGATGGTGGTGTCCACAATGTCTGGATCGGTGCCGCCCGTGCTGATGATGGTCAGGTAGGGGGTATCCGGTGCGGCCACGTACACCTTGCCATACTCCGAATTCTGGGTGGAAACCACGGTGCGCGGATGACCCGTTACGGGCAATGTCTTTTCCACGGTATGGCTGCTCAGCAGGACGACGGTGACAGTCTGATCGGTCTGGTTGGCGGTGTAGGCGCGGCTGCCGTCGGCGAGGACGGTGACGGCGGCGGGATTGTTGCCCACGGGGATGGTGAAAGTGGTGCCGAAGGTGGGGCTGTCGTTGCCATACTCATCTTCGCTGACATCGATGACGCTTATGGTTCCCCCGTCATAGTTGGCGACGATCAGCTGAGCGGTGGCGACGTTGTATTCGGCATAGACGGGCCCGGCAATCTTCGTCATGCCGGTGGTGCCGTTGGGGGGAACTCCAGTAGCCCCGTTGGCGGGGTTGCCGGCAGCCTTGTAGGCGGCGCCGATCGAGGTCACAGCGTTGAGCGAGAGCGGCAGGATGGGGTGGCAGCTCACGGTCTGCCCGTTCTGATTGACGAAAGGGGCGCACTGATCCAGCGTGTTGTCCTGGGCATTGATCACGCTCACCGAGTCGCTGCCCCGGTTGAGCACAAAGAGCCGCTTGTTGTCCGGGCTCTCGAGGGCAAATACCGGGCACACGCCGTTCAGTGTCCCTGCCGCGCTGTTGGTGGGGTTGTAGGGATCCAGCACGATGGCGCTTGAGACCGTGTTGGTGGAGAGCTCGATGCTGTTCGCCACGCCGTTGACGCCGGCCGTGGCGGGTGAGATGTTGCAGGCCGTGGGGCCGGCAACGTTGCCCTGGGTGAGGGCGAAAACGCGCTGCCCGCCCGAGGGCGGGCCCGCAATCGAGACGGGCGTGACGCCAACGGGGATGGCCAGCTTGAACGACTGGGGAAAGCCGCTGAAGACATCCGCGACATTGCCATTCAAATCGGCTGCGTAGAGTCCGGCCGAAGGGGTGTACAGGTTGACCGGCCGAGCCGTCGAGGGCAGCGTGGTATAGGTGACGTTCTTGGCCTGGAGGCTGGTGGAGACGGGGAAGTTGCTGAGGGTGCCGTCGCTGTTGACGGTGTAGCCATTGGAGCCGGTGCCGTCGATGGTAAAGGTGACCGGGCCGGGTCCGATGGGCGCAAAGGCCATCACGGAGTCGCCGGAGTAGTCGACGATGGTGGCGACGCCGGGGGTGGTTGGGGACGGCGCCGAGACCACCACGGCGTAGGCGGTCGGCTGCGCCGGCGGACCGCTGGGGGTGATGGGCGTAACAACGGAGCGATAGGCACTGCCGCAGCCGGCCACCAGGGCCGCAGCCACAACAGCCGCGCCCCCCTGAACCAACCGCACACGCACCTGGCCTGCATTCATGAAAAAAAGCCTCATTCAGTTCGTTCCTGCTTCCTTTGCGATTGTAAATCAGGGAGCCGGGGATTAGACGGTTGCGGGACGTGGAAAGGTATCGGCCCAGCCATCGCGTCTTGCCGTTGGCCAGCCGGGCTACCTTTGCCTGCTACAGGCACGCAGGCGATAGGATGAAGCGTGGACGAAGCAAAGCTGAGCTGGCAATCAAAGACGGTGCTGCTGCTTGTGATTCCCTTTGCGGGGACGGGACTGGTTCTCCAGGCTCACTGGTGGGCAACGCAGATGCTTCCGGTGGCTGTCTGGACCTTTGGCCTGAGCCTGCTTCTGGCGCTGGTGGTGCTGAAGCTGCACGCCGCTACGCCGGCCGGCGCGGCAGCCGGCGCGACTATTACCGCCAGCCTGATGTTTTCCACTGCGATTTATCCCTACCAGCCGTGGAGGACGGCTTTGCCGGCGGTGTTGGCGGTATCGCTGCTGGCGTGGGGCGCGACGCGGCTAGGGCGGGCGAAGAAGGCGGCGCTGGGGACAGCGGAGAAGCGGCAAGGGCGGTCGGCGGCGCAAGTGGCGGCCAACCTGGGCGTGGCGGCGCTGGTCTGCTCAGAATTTGTCCAGTCCTGGCTGCTCGATTCCGGCTGGTTTTCTCGGGGAGTGCTCGCGCCCATACCCCTCTTCGCTCCCGGTCTCGCCGCACTGGCCGAGGCAGCCGCGGATACAGTTTCCTCGGAGATCGGCCAGGTGCTGGGTGGTCGGCCGCGCATGATCACGACGTTCCGGACGGTCGAGGAGGGCACGAATGGGGCCGTGAGCGCGGCAGGAACTCTCGCCGGGACGGTCGCGGCGGGGTTGGTCGCGGGGACCGGGACGCTGACGCTACGCGGCGGCCTGGGGTTGTTTTGGATCAGTGCAGCGGGCGGGGTATTCGGGTTGTTCTTCGATAGCCTGCTGGGGGCGACACTGGAGCGGCGCGGCTGGCTGAATAACGACGCGGTGAATTTTCTATCGACGGCCAGCGCGGCGGGGTTTGCTCTGGGGATGACGGCTGTGTTGCCGCATCTCGGCTTAGGGTAGACTTCGAGGTTTCCCACCGCTGCCGCAGAAACAAGGACGCGGCAAGGATGGGGCACCCAGTCCTCTGCGATTCGGCAAGCGGCGTTCAGTTGCTGATTAGCTGACTTGCTGACTTGCTGCCGTTTTCAATGCAGGTGCAGCCGCCAGAGCGTGTAGCTGAGGATCTCGTGGGAGATGCGCTCGATCTCCTGAGAGCCGCCTTCGACGGGCACCCGCGGGCGCGGTGAGGTGAGGACGTCGAGCCCGTCGGCGGCACAGATTTCGTGGATGCGGAAGAGGTGAGTGCCGTCGCTGACGATGACCAGGCGCTTCAGCCCGTTGGCGCGGGCGATGACGGCGATGCGGCGGGCTGAGTCCTCAGTGTTGCGGCTCTCGGTTTCGGCGATGATGGCTTCTTCGGGGACGCCCTGGCCTTCAAGGTACTCTTCGCCCACTGCGCCTTCGGAGTACTGGTCGCCGCCGTTGCCGCCGAGGGTGACGATGAGAGGCGCGATGCCGCGATGGTAGAGCTCGAGAGCATGGTCCAGGCGGGCGCGGTAGACGGGCGAGGGCTTGCCGTCGTACTCCGCGGCGCCGAAGACGCCGATAGCGTCTGAGGGCGCGGCCTGGTCCTGCTCGGCATAGCGCTCAATTTGCACATAGACCCAGCGGCACCAGCCAAGCAGCACGGCAAGCAGCACGAGCAAGGCGAGCAGGGTGATGCGCAGAGAGAAACCGTGGCGTGACTTATGGGGTTTCGAATTAGTCCGGCGCTTCATGCGCACGTTTCCACCTAGCGCTGCAAAACCATGACGATCTCGTGCGTGGGGATGGCGCCTTCGCGCAGAATTTCCCAGCGTCCCGGCCCCAGGGAGAGATCGACGATGGTGGTGGGCTGGGCGTGGCCGGTGGGCCCTCCGTCGATGATGAGTGGAATGCGGTCGCCGATCTGGTCGCGGACGCAGGCCGCATGCGTACACTCCGACGCGCCCTGGAGGTTGGCCGAGGTGGCCGTAATGGGCAGGCCGAAGCGCTCGACCACCGCGCGGGGGATGGCCGCATCCGGCACGCGCAACGCCACGTTGCCGGTGTTGGCCGTGGAGCGCAGGGGCAGCTTGGTGCCGGCCCTCACGATGACGGTGAGCGGGCCGGGCCAGAAGCGGTCGGCGAGCTTGTCGAGCAAGGGATCGGTATCGCGGGCCAGCTCGTAGGCCTGGGCCAGGCCGGAGATGAGCAGAGAGAGCGGCTTATGCTTCTGGCGGGTCTTGATCTGGTAGATCCGCTCGACCGCGTTGAGGTTCACCGGGTCGACGGCGAGGCCGTAAAAAGTGTCGGTGGGCAGGGCGACTACATCGCCCTTGCGCAGACAGGAGACGATGTACTCGATCCGGTCAGCCTGGGGTTCATCGGGATGGACGCGCAAGATCTCCGCGGACAAGAAGGCTTACCTCGGTTCCCTGGACTTTTGACCCGCGCGCCGTTCGCAGGAGCGTAGGGGCGGATGAACACGCCGTAATCGCAGACACCTTAAAGACGGAAACTAACACAGCACCAGCCTTGGTGCAAGTTGCGCTGCCGGCTTGACTTCCCCGCCGAAGAGAAAAATCAGCTTAGAATCGGCATAGGCCTGAAGGTTTCCCGATCGATGCCTCTCCGAATTGTACAGAGTAAACAGAATCCTCGCCTGAAGCAGCTCAAACGCGCGTTGGCCCAACCGCTGCGCGAAACCGGCCGCGAGGGACGCGGTCTGGCCGGGATCGAGGGGCCGAACCTGCTGGAAGAAGCGGTGCGCGCCGGGCTGCGGCTCGAATGCGTCTTTGTGGCGCAGGGTTTTGAGCGGCTGTTGGAGGGGCTGGGCGTTTCACCGGAGACGGAAGTGCTGGTCCTGCCGCGGGAGCTGCTCGACGCCGCGCTTACCACAGAGGCTCCGCAGCCGATTGGCGCGCTGGTGGAGGCGCCGGAGTGGGGCTGGGAGCACATTCTTGAGAGCCGCCTGCGCAGGGCTCCGCTGGTCCTCGTTCTTGCGGGCCTTCAGGACCCCGGCAACCTGGGAACGATTTTGCGCTCGGCAGAGGCTTTTGGCGCTTCCGGGATCGTCAGCCTGCCCGGGACTGTGAGCGCGTGGAACCCGAAGGCGGTGCGGGCTTCGGCGGGAAGCGTATTTCGCCTGCCGCTGCTTGCCGCGGATGTGGAAGACGCGATTCCAAGGCTGCATAAGCACAGGGTGACAGTGTGGGCAACGCTGCCCAACCGCGCCACACCGGCAAGCGAGGCGAACCTGGCGGGACCGGTCGCACTGATCATCGGCAATGAAGGCAACGGGATTCCGGCGGCGCTGCTGGCGCGAGCGGAATGCATGTTGACCATTCCCTGCCCCGGCCCGGTAGAGAGCCTGAATGCCGCGGTTGCTGCCAGCGTGCTGCTTTATGAGGCGGCGCGGCAGCGGTCGGCCAGCCCCGGTTTTCAGAGAAGCGCAAGGAGCCCCCGATGAGCCTCTTCGATGGCGAGCCGGAAGGGCCAATCTCCTCATCCAAAGGCCTGCCCCGCGCAGGGGCCCCCTTGGCAGAACGCATGAGGCCGCGCAGCCTGGAGGAGATGAGCGGGCAGGAGCACCTGCTCGGGCCCGGCAAGCCGCTCAGGGTGCAGATCGATCGCGACGATTCGGGGTCCATGATCCTGTGGGGTCCGCCGGGAGTGGGCAAGACCACCCTGGCCAAGATCATCGCCGAGACAACCAAGGCAAGCTTCATCGAGTTTTCCGCGGTCGTGAGCGGCATCAAGGAGATCAAGCAGGTGATGGCGGCGGCCGCTCAGGCCTCGGAGATGCATTCGCGGACGATTCTGTTTGTGGACGAGATTCACCGCTTCAACAAGGCGCAGCAAGACGCGTTTCTGCCGTATGTTGAGCGGGGAACGATCCGCCTGATCGGCGCGACCACGGAGAACCCATCGTTCGAGATTATTTCGGCGCTGCTTTCGCGCTGCCGCGTGTATGTGCTGCAACCCCTCAGCGAGGAGCAGATCCAGGCTCTACTGCGGCGGGCGCTCGAAGACAGCGAACGCGGTCTGGGCGCGTTGAAGCTGACCGCCGACGACGATGCCATCGAGGTCATCGCCGGATACTCGAGCGGCGACTGCCGGAGCGCCTACAACACGCTGGAGGTCGTCGCGCAACTGGCGCAGTCGGGCCGTGAGGGTGAGGCCGCGGGCGGGCATATCGACCGGGCGCTCGCCGTCGAGGCCGTGCAGCAGCGCGTGTTGATGTACGACAAGTCCGGCGAGGAGCACTACAACCTCATCTCCGCGCTGCATAAGAGCGTGCGCAACTCCGACCCCGACGCGGCGCTCTACTGGCTGGCACGCATGTTCGCCGCCGGCGAGGACCCGCTCTATCTCGCCCGCCGCGTGGTCCGCATGGCCGTTGAAGACATTGGCCTGGCCGCGCCCGAGGCGCTCAACCTCTGTCTCTCCGCCAAGGAAGCCATAGATTTCCTGGGCTCGCCCGAGGGCGACCTGGCGCTGGCCGAGGCGGTGGTTTATCTGTCACTGGCGCCCAAGTCGAACTCGGTGTACACGGCGTGGAGCGCGGTGCAGGGCGAGATTGAACACACCCGCCAGGAGCCGGTCCCGCTTCATCTTCGCAATGCGCCCACGCGGCTGATGAAGGAGCTCGATTACGGCAAGGGCTACCGGTATGCCCACGACGAAGAAGGGCGCGTGGCGGATATGGACTGCCTGCCGGAGTCGCTGAAGGGGCGGAGCTACTACCAGCCTTCGCAAGAAGGACGGGAGAAGCTGCTGGCCGCACGCATGGAGGAGATTCGGCGGATTCGGGCGGGAAAGCGATAGCATGTCGCTTGCTTGGAGTTCGCAATCTCCCAGGCTCACACAGCCTCCGATTCTCCACGGCGTAACGGCAGAGGGGCGGTGGCCGATCTGGGAGCAGGCTCAACTCGCGCTAGCCTGAGGTCTGAACGGCCTTACCGCCAAGACGTGAATCCATCCTCACGCCTCAGAGGAGAAGATACAAGGTCTCAGAACCTGTCTAAAAACTAAGTTGATCGGCGGAGGAGCATATGTGCGAAGGCGATGTAGATTATGGATTCTGCCGAGGAGTGTCGCAACTCGTAGTCTTTGCTGAGGCGGCGCGACCAGTTGAGCCAGGCAAAGGTGCGTTCGACGATCCAGCGCTTGGGTAGAACCTTAAATAGAGCTGGTCTGTACGTTTGACCACCTCGACC
>Ga0302319_10000674_pt1 | contig 76506 bp, 65 predicted proteins | sample Bog_T0_2_FD_203319 | JGI IMG/M metagenome (GOLD analysis project Ga0302319, IMG submission 203319) | Peat permafrost microbial communities from Stordalen Mire near Abisko, Sweden - Bog_T0_2 | ecosystem: Environmental > Terrestrial > Soil > Wetlands > Peat | place: Sweden: Abisko, Stordalen Mire...
GCCAGTGTGGAGAAAATACTTGAGAAGGTCGCTCGCTGCCGCCGACGCTTGGACCAAGTTCAACCCGGTTGCACGCAATCCAAGTGTTCAGCCAAATGAGTAGTTAATTGCGGGCCACTACACTAGCCTCCCCCGTGAAGAAGGAACCGCCAGCGCACGCATTCCGTTTTGCGAAGGTGCGTCCGGCCAATCCAGCCGCGCGAATTTTCAGCAAGGCGGCGGGGTGAAGGCGGCGTAGCGGCGTCTCGGCAGAGCGCCGCAAACTGGCGGGAGTATTTTTCAAATGGCGGCTTTCTGCCGAAAGCCGCTACGCCGGTTGCGCCGGGCTGGGCCACAACCGCGCCAAATGCGAACGGCAAAATCATACGCCTATGCACGCCCCTGCCCCAGCCGATTCCGGGATTAAAAAGTGGATGGACAGAGAATTACCAACCAAATAAAGTCAATCCATGAAACCAGATAGACGGAACTCGGCCGAGGATAGGCGGAACTACCGTCTGCCCATTATCGGTTTGGCGGCAAGGCACACGTTATGAAACAATGTACATATTGCGGGAAAGAGCAGCCAGATGATGCCACGATATGCCCGATTGATGGGCAGCCTCTCGCTCTGAAGGTTCCACCCGTGACCCAGGCACCACCGAATAGATCGCCCAGAACAGTTATCAAGCTGAAGTTCTATGAGCAGGTTTGGATTATGTTGCCTATTGGCTTGACTGCCATCGGCGGTGCAATTGGTGGCGCATGTGGCGGCGCAGCTTGGGCTATCAATAGGATGATTTTTCAGCAGACGAGCAATCCGGTGCGTCGTTATGTGTTGACTACCATGGTTTCGGTATCAGCGGTTATTGTCTGGCTGTTTCTTGTCGGAATATTTTTCTCTTTATTCAAGAAGCATTGACATGGTTTTGCCACATGAGGATAAGCGGAACGTGCTTGGACGAACTTCACTTCAGCAAACTTAAAGCGCGGACAGCTTTCGCCGTCCGCACTTTTTTATTATTCGGCGACTAGGTTTTGAATGGCTTCACCGCCTCCACGCAGCGCCCGCAGAGGGTCGGGTGCTCGGCAAACGCGGAGCGTCTTGGAATGCGCCAGTCCTCTGGCGCTTGGGGCAGCGAAAATGCGGTGGACAGGATTTCGCGGGCCGGATACGGTTGCCGCCATGAACCGGAACGGCAACAAATCGTTTGGCCGGACTAGATATTAGGCGACCTTGCGCTATGGAATACGGCGAGTTGATACAGCAGATAGAATCAGCGTTTGCGGACGCACCCGCGCCGCCGGAAGACAGCATCGTCTGTCACGAGTGCCCGGAGTGCTTTGACCTGCGCGATAATGTTCGCGGCCACACGCCAAAGGAGCTTTCAGATTCTTGGATCGAGCAGAGCTTTGACCAGCTTCCATTTTTTTCAGATAATGCGAAGCGTTTTTATTTTCCGGCGTTTCTTCGCGTCGCTGCGCTCAAACCGGATTCCCTTGTTGCACAGTTTGTTTTATACTCATTGTCCGATGAATTTAGAATGCAGCCCAGCGGCGGCTATTCTCCGCAACAGAAGCAAGCCATTCGAGATTTCCTTGGATACATGGAGCCGCGCGTTGACGAATTTGACCAGGAGCATGTTTCAAAAGCCAAAGCGTTGTGGCAGACGGTCGCCTAATCAGCATGATTGGCTGCACAAGTTAACGCCACTGAATGTCGGTTTTTCATTCTGCTTTGTTTCTTCGTTCCTTCGCTGTTAATTTATCCGCATGAACCGGGTTGCATCTGAAAAACTGTTTGCCGAGGCGCTGAAATATATTCCCGGCGGCGTCAATTCGCCGGTGCGCGCGTTTCGCGCCGTGGGCGGCAATCCCTTTTTCGTCAATCGCGCCAGCGGCTCCAAGGTCTGGGACGTGGACGGCAACGAATTGATTGATTACGTCTGCACCTGGGGCCCGGCGATCCTCGGCCACGCGCATCCGAAAATCATTGCGGCGGTGAAAGCGGCGGCGGAATTCGGCACCAGCTTCGGCATTCCGAATCCGCTGGAAGTCACGATGGCGAAGCTCATCTGCGAGCTGGTGCCCAGCGTGAGAAAAGTGCGTATGACGAGCAGCGGCACGGAGGCGTGCATGAGCGCGATCCGGCTGGCGCGCGGATTTACCAAGCGCGACAAGATCATCAAGTTCGATGGCTGCTACCATGGCCATGTGGATTCGCTGCTGGTGCGCGCGGGCAGCGGCGCGCTGACGTTCGGTCAGCCGGATAGCGCGGGGGTGCCGGCCGCATTCACGTCGCACACCATCGTGGCGCCTTACAACGATGTGGAAGCGGTGAAGGCGATTTTCGCGGCGAACAAAAATGAAATCGCCGGCATCATCGTGGAACCGGTGCCGGGCAACGCCGGCTTATATCTGCCGCAGCCGGGCTATTTGGAATTTCTAAGCGAGATCACGAAGGCGCACGGCGCGCTATTGATTTTCGACGAAGTGATGACGGGCTTTCGCCTCGCCCGCGGCGGCGCGCAGGAGCGGTTTGGCATCACACCGGATTTGTCCACGTTCGGCAAGGTCATCGGCGGCGGGCTGCCGGTCGGTGCGTTCGGCGGACGGGCGGAGATCATGGATTATCTCGCGCCGCTGGGGCCGGTGTATCAGGCGGGAACGTTGAGCGGTAATCCGATTGCGATGGCGGCGGGCATTGCGAACCTGCAGGAACTGGTTGGGGAAACGGAAAGCGGAAAGCAGAAAGCGGAAAATCAAGATGCTTACGCGTTGCTGGAAGATCTGGGCGTACAGCTGGCGACGGGCATGAAAGACGCCGCCGCCTATGCCAAGGTGCCGATGCAGTTCAACGCCTGCGGCTCGATGTTCTGCGGCTACTTCACCAGCGAGCCGGTTCACAATGTCGCCGACGCGATGAAAAGCGACCGCGAGCGGTTCAAGAAATTTTTCCACGGAATGCTGGACGCCGGGGTTTATCTGGCACCGTCGCAGTTTGAGTCCGGTTTCATTTCCACCGCACACACGCCAGCGGAGGTTGACCAGACCGTGCGCATCGCCGCTAAAGTGTTGCGCGGCATGTAACCTTTGCCGGCTGCCGGCGTCTTATCCGGCAACCCACCGCACTGAACCAGCGGTGGTTTGCACACAACAAACAATTGAATAATATGAAACTGAACAAAACATTGATGATGGCCGCGCTGATCGCCGGCAGCGTGTTCGCGGCGAATGTCGCCGTGCGCGCGCAGGACGCCACCAACACCCCGGCCGCCGGTGCCCGTCCGGGCGGCCGCGGCCTGATGAACTTCGACGCCAACGCCAAACAGCTTGGACTGACGGACGACCAGAAAACCAAAGCCCAGCCGATCTTTGACGAAATGCGCCAGAAGATGACCGACCTGCGCCAGGACACCACCGTCCAAGGGGCCGACCGCCGCGCCAAAATGAAGGAAATCCGCGACGCGGCCACCGCCAAGCTGAAAGACATCCTGACGCCCGAACAGCTCGATAAATGGTCGAAGATGGGCAACCGCCGTCCGCCCGGAGGCGCGGCCGCCAATCCACCGCCGGCGACCACCAACTGATAGGCAAAATAATTCATAGAAACCCTCCACGGGGACGGCCGCAAGCCGTCCCTGTTTTCTTTTCGGGCAAAACCCTTGAGCGGAAACATTCCGTGGTGCGGTCAGCCGGCGAAGCACAATTAAATCAGCGTTCGCACCGGCGCGGGCCGGAATCGTGAAATTACAATTGAGCTATGGCGTCCGCACCGGTATTGTGGCGGGACTGCGCGCGTAGCTCAATTGGATAGAGCGTCGGTCTCCGAAGCCGAAGGTTGTGGGTTCGACCCCCGCCGCGCGCACCATTTCCACCAGGGAGTGTGAAGCCACGGTGATGTTGTCGGGAATGGGAGAATAGGGCAGAACAGGGCAGAACAGGGCAGAAATCAAGCACTTACGCGTTAATTTAAACCTTCTGAAATGTCGGGTTTTCCAAAACATGTCGGGTATGACAGTTCCAACAAAAGCATGTAGAAAGGCCAATAAAAACGGCTTTGGAACTGTCATACCCGACAGAATCCCCGTGGACGTGGAGGGGTGGAGGGTGGAAGGCTGGAAACGGCATTCGCGCCGGCCGCAAGGTCCAAGTGCCTGGCCCGATCCGACCGCGCCGAGCAGCCGCAACGTATCCACAGCCGACCTGCCAGCGGCCTGAAAAGCACCTGAAGCTACCTTGCAAGCGTTAAAAAATTGCCATCAGTCCCCAAATTGCAGCCATACATTCGAGCCTAGACACGAGCTGCGGAAAAAAACGCCAGGGAATAGTGAGACTCCGATAGGAGGCGTCTCTCACACGTCAGGAACGTCTGGCGCCGAAACAACATAACCAGCACTTGCGAAAAATAAAGATGGGGAAATTAAAAACCAGCCGTCTTTCATTACGAGGCCGCATTGAAGTATTTATCAAAGTTGGGCGTTCATAGTCCGGCTGGCCAAATCAATATTGACCAAACACGAGTAGAAATCAAATAAAACCGCCAGCCCTTGCAACATGGTCGGTGCTGGTGATGATGAGTGTCACGGTGCAGACGCACGCACGCGCTGCAAAATGCGCATGGCCTTGCGGGCGTTGCGGCGGTAGTAGTTTGCCTGGCACGGCCAGCCGGCGAGCGACCAGGAAGCCGCCACCGCGCGCTCATGCGCGATGGCAGATTCAAGCCAGGCGATTGATTCGGCGGCGCTCATTTTTTCACCTTCCATTTCGGCTCCTCGATCTTGGCGTGCTGGCTGGTGATAACGCCATGCAAATACTCGGGCATCATCAAAAACCCTTCATCATAAGAATACGCCGCATCCTGGAATATCATCGGTTCAAGCTTGTCGTAGTGCGCCAGCGCCACCAGCAGCAAAGTCCGTAATACCTGCGCCGATGTCACCGACCCAACACAAAGCCGCCGGCCAATCGTTTTGAGCATCGGCGCTTCCGCCTTGGTCAAGCCAATCTTGAACCAGATGTTGCCGCACAGAATGTCGCCAGCAGATTCCATTTTTAGCGGCGTGGCCTTAGCCTTAGATTTAGCAACGGGCTTTTTCACGGTGCCACCTCGTTTCTGACGCCGGCAATCTTGCCCTCCAATTTTTCCAGCATTATGCCAAATCCGAGATTGATATAGCTTTCCAATGAAAACCCTGCGGTGGCGGACTTGTGTTCCATGTCCGCGAGTTGATCGAAGCTGACTGGCACGCTGGCGAGAATGCGCTGTTGATTTTCGCCATAAAATAGAAGGCAACCCCCGTCCATTGGCAGATCAGGATCGTTGCTTTCGGGGACACTAACTTTGCCGGTGATGGCGGGCGACGTTTTAGCCTGGCGGGAGGTTTTGGCTTGCAATAGTGCTGGCTTTGTGCCAGCTTGTTTGCGGACTTTTGAGGCGTTTTTCATGAGATATGACTTTCGTTTCCGGGTCTTTGAACTTGGCTGTTACAGCAGCCAGGTTTTTTATTTTTGACACTCTTGCTGCTCGACCCATTGAAGCAACCGGAGTGTGGTTTCGCCGCCCGGCTCATGTTCACCGGACAGCCATTGCGAAATCTTAGGCAGTGGAACGCCGATGAATTTTGCCAGCGCGGTCTTGGTCCCGCGTTCCTTCGTGGCTTCATTGAGGCGTTTGATCAATGCCGGTAATTTCGCTTTCACATCCACATTATTACCAAGTATGGAAACAGTGTCAAATTCTTTTTTCAGCGTGCCAGCAGCAAAATTTCCCAGGTAAGCCAAGCGATGTTTATTCTCAATGGCTTCCATTTCACGCGCTACCTCAAAAATTCTCTTCGGCTTTGACTGCTTCACTTTGCTGAAACGCGCGCGACCGTCATTGAAAATTAAATTCAGGAATTCGTTCAGATGGCCATCAGGAATTTGAGGAAGCCAAGCGCCAACGATCTCGGCAAAAGCTTCTTTTGCAGCAACTCTGCCGTTGGCATCATCACCAATCAAAAAGGGATTGCTTTGATTTGCACCAAAAGCGGGACGCGAATCCGCGATGATTTTGCGGAGCAGTTTGTCAAAAACCTCGCTAAATGCTGTTCTTGGCCCAAGCCCGGTCTCGGCCGGCGTCGGATAGACCACAAATTTAATTTCCAGTCGCGGAGCGTTTTCGCCGACGAGCCAGACCGGATTTAACCTTGGCCAATTCTTCAAGATTCGCCAAGCGGCCGGATAATTAAGTTGCGATCGTTCATATTCATAGCTCGCGTAAACGCTCAAACCTAGGCCGGAAATTCTTGCGAACTCCGCCTGGCTTAAACCGGAAGCCGAGCGGAATTCTTTGAGGCGACGGCAAATCGCTCTCTCTCTTTCTGGCATGGGACTGCTACGCACATCGCAAAGGATAAAGACACCCCAAAAAAAAGCCGCAAATTATTATTGCGCTTTAGTATCATCGAAACTATGATACTCACCGTGAGAAACGCCGAACCGAAGGAAAACCGGAAATTTCCGGGTCTGGTAATGGCCGCGAAGAGGCTTCACGTCTCCTACTCGCACCTGCATGGTGTTTTAACAGGGCGCAAAATATCCCCCGCCCTGCTCGAAAAATATCAATCCCAATTCGACGAAGCCGGCGAGCCGCTGAAAACAATTCCCAAAGTTAAACCACCACAAAAACGACCCAAAGCACCATGAAGATTATCAAAAAAGATCAGCCTCAAGAGGAGGCGCAAACAACCTTTGCCGAAGTTTTCGACGCCATTGTTACAAACCTCCAGGAGAAAGGTGCCAGTGTCAGCCCCGATCGACAACATGCCGTCGAATCGCAACTGCGGAAATGCCTGAGATTCATGGGCTATCGGCCGCGCGAGACCGCAGCCAAGCCGGCAACCATCGAAGAACTGGCACTGCAATGTCAGCAGGTGATCAAGACGTTAAACGGGGTCGTGCCGGAAAAAGCTCACGAGAATCTTGCCCTACATTGTCAGGCGGTGCTTTCCAACGTGGAAGCCGAATTGATGCCCGACCTGAACACCAAGCTCAAGGAATTGCCGGAAGCGCCGGCACCGCAAGCCCCGGCCAAATAATTTGACCAACAACAACAACCAACCGACCGCAAAACATGAATAATAAATTCCAACCGCAAATGGCCGAATCCGGCCAACCAAGGATCACCACTGTTGTGGACATCCCTGGGGCAATGAAAAAGCTTGCCCACATGATGACAGAAAACGCCAAAATTGTCATTAGCCCCTACATGACAAAATCACAGCTGACGGCCGCATATGAAGCCAAGGCCGCCATAGCGTTTGAGGCTGGGCAGTTCTACAAACAAAACTTGAGCCGCTGCGTGGCGGATTGGGAAGGGATGCCCCGCCAAGCAATGGCGAAGTGTCTAGGCTTTGAAGCCTCCGCGATTGATCGGCCCAGTCCCCGCGCGCTGGAAGCAGCAGACTACGCCGACCCTAATAATCAATTCGGCATTTTGAACGGCACGCTAACCATGTTACGCGCCCTCCCCTTGTATGCCTACGAATATCCCGAATTAGCGGCACTATTCACGGATTTTTCTGCTGAACCCGGGGATTTCGAGCAAACCTCCAATAGCCATTTGGTCAGCGTTCCGGCGGTGCAAAAATATAATCAGACACTTGACGTCAACGGCCGGCCGATTGGCTTTCAAACAGCATCCCCGGCAAAAAGCTTGGACGTGCCAATCACATTGACCGACTACATCGCCGTCCCAATCGTGATCGGGCAGGGAACTTTGGGCGCAACCCAGCGCGATCTATTTGCGGAGCAAGCGCCGGCGGGCATCAAAGCCATTGCTGGCTATTTCATCAAAATGGTTGCGGCCCTGCTCACGCCGCAAAATTTCAACGCGTATCAGGCAGTGACGAACGACAATCCCCAAACCGTGCCCGTGGCCTATGCGACATACGGCAAGAGTTTGCAAGATTGGTCCATGGAAGATTTAGACAAGCTGTCTGCTATCTTCACCACCTGCGGAGTGCCCCGGCGTCAACGCGGCATTCTGATGAATCCTAATTATTACGGCAAGCTGCGCGGTGATCCTCGCCTGGAATTTTTCTTCGCGGCCGCGAAGGGCGATCCGATGCTAACGGAGCAGACCTTGCCTCAAGGTTTGAGCGGATTTTTCCCGTTTGAATCGCCATACCTGCCGTTAAATCTGCCGTTCTTTCCATTCCACAAGGCCGGCATTGTGATCAAAAGTCGTCTGCCGTCAGATTTCGTCAACGCGCTGAAATTGGATAAAAATCAGGTGCCCGGCTCCATCACGACCGTGATGGATGCGGATACAAAATTATCCGTATCGCTGGTTCAACGCGTGGACTTGATCGGGAATTATTCCGAATGGAGACCAGAAATCATGCTGGGCGCTGGTCTGGGTGACGTTCGCGGCGGTCTGTGTGGCAGTGGAGCGTAATTGTTTGCGGTATGACTTTAGACGCTCTGGACTTGGACCGTGAGGTATCAACGGGTTGCGCCCCATTGATGCTAAATGGCCACGGTTTGAGGCTTTTGCTTGGTAAAATGGTGTTTTTTAACCACGCGTCATCTAACCGCGCGATTTTTTTCACACCAACTTTGCCAATTCGGGGCGTCTTTTTTTTGGCCGTCTTCGGAGGAGGTCGGCCCTTCAAGGCGGTGAAGCGGGATTGCAAAACCGCTTCACCGCCACTTTTTTCTTAACCAAAGCCATGAATATCCTCCCGGCTTCAAATCAAATTTCCGACTGGCAAACCGAGCGCGCAAGCCGTCTGCACCGCGCCTGCCTGGCGCTTGAAACCGCCATTAAAAACGGTGGGAAAATTTGCAAATCCATCCGGCACGTCGCCAGTGGCCACAACGCCCGCCAGTTTAAATCCGATGCCTCCCGCCGGATGCAATTATCAGCCCCGACACTTCGCCGGATGTGGCAAGTTTGGCGGCGGGGCGGCCGGTTGCCGTCCGCATTCCGGTTGAAGTATCGTCCGGTAAGGGCGGCGATTCCCGCGCCGGTTCTGATTCGCTTTACCCAATTTGTTGCCGCGACCCGCCAGCCGTCGCTCAAAAAAGCCTGGCAAAATTTTTCCAACCGGCCGGGAAGTTTTTGCCGTGCGCATAATTCGCGAAAGCCCGTGAAGATTTCCTATTGCCAGCTTTGCCGTTATTTCACCGCCGCCAACTTTTACCGGCTGCAAGCGCATCTGAAGGCGATCCAGACCGAGCAGTTAAACCTGGCGCAGCTCCGCCTGGCGATAACGGCGGACATCCGCCGCCAACTGCCAGACCAGTTGCCCGGCCGGCGCGTGGGTCGGGAAATTACTTTTGAAATCTGATGGACGCCAAAGCCACAACCAACGTTTCCGCCGCCGCATTGTATCATTCGACGCTGCTTGCCATCGCTGAAAAATCGGTGTTGGTGCGCATGGACACGGTAGAGACGTTTCGCGGCCTATCCCCTGAAAAAATAAACGACCTTGTGGATGAAGGCGGATTGCGCTGGGTTTGGAATATCAACTCCCACTTTTCGCGCGTGCGGCATCTGCGGTTTCTGGCGCTTGAAGTATTAAAGCCGGAAACTGTGCGGCAACTATCGTTGGAAGGCGCGTTGCGCATCATCCTGGGTGAAACGCGGCAAAGTTTCAGCTGTAGTGATATTGCCAGTCGATTGCGCATGTGTCGCGTCACCGTGTATCGCCTCCATCACCTGGGTCACCTTCCCGGGAGTGTTTCCGGCGGGATATTAAGGACGACCCGGCAAACATTGGAAGCTTATCTGCGACAGACTTGGGTTGGAGGCGGAAAATGAACCTGCTAAAAGCAGCCGCAAAAGCCAAAGCCCAATTTCGCGCAGGACGCGTCGGAAGCCGCTGGAACGTCCAGACCCCGCCATTTTTTCGAAGCGGGCTTGTTCAAGGCGTATACGCGATCTTCAAAGCGGTTAAACGCGTGCTTTTTTTTGTCCAAGCCTGTTTTGAAAGCCGTTTTCGCGTTCTGCTCGTCTGTTGCGCATTTACCGGCGGTTAAACCCTTAAAAAATTATGGCTAATAGTCCTGACAATTCACTGCAAATTTTAATCGAGGTTCTCACCAAAGAGGTTGGCCAACAGAAAGCCGCCGATATTCTGGATAAGTGCAAAAGCTCCGCCGCCAGCTTATCGCAGGAAATGGGCGTCGTGACAGTTTCCGGTGAAGAGGCGGAAAAAATTCTCGGTAAGACCGGCGACAAGGCTGAAATGTCGCATCACTCAATGCGCCGGCTCGCGAACACAATGGGGTCGGAAATCCCCGGCGCCGCCGCGCTGATGGAAGCCGGTTTCGAGGCGTCGGAAAATACAATGATGTCCTCGACGTTCCTGCTTCTAGCCGGGATTGAAATGCTGCGCAGCGCCATCAAGAGGATCAACGAGGAAAAAGCGGCTTCGATAAAAATTGAGGAATCACTAACGGACGCCGAGAAGCAAACCACCGATGGGATTGATGGCCAGCGCGAGGCGCTCGAAAAGGCGGAAGTGTCGGAGGCGGAGTTTTATCACAACTTAACCCGCAACATCCAAAACGCCATTGGCCCGGCCGAGCGATTGGCAGCAGCGGTTTTAAAAACCGTAAACGGCGTCGGTGAATCCGGAATATCCAAGCGCAAAGATATTGCGGCAAAGGAAATTGAGGATATGGAGCAGCGCGGAGTCATCAGCCATGCGGCCGCGTTGAAGATGAAAGAGCAACTCGATATTGAATATGAGCAAAATCGCGCGTTGCGCATGATGGCGACAGACAAGTTGGAGGAAATCGAGATGCGGCGCCAGCTTGGCAACAAACAAATCGCCGCGCGCAATGCGGAACAGGCTGAACCCGCCGCAGAATCTCGATATGTTGCCGCTACCAAGGCCAGCGCCGCCAACAATGCCAAGATCGAAGACGCCAAAGCCAAGATTAAGGCCGGCGAAGACGCAAAAAAATCCTTACGTGACACCGGTGTAACGGAAGACACCATTCAGCAACTCCGGGAAATGTTCACCAAAATCACTGGCAAAGATGCTGGTTCAACCTCCTTGAGCGAGCAATTCCATGAATTGGCGAAAATACAAACAAAGCGCACTGTGCTGGGCGCTGGCGCACTCGGACCGATTGGTATGGCTTACGAGCGTTACGGATCTGGACTGGGGCAGTTGTTAAACCAGTTTGGATCACAGGGAGACCGAAATCTTGGTTTATATCAGGGAGCTGACCTGGACATCAGCGGTGGTAAATTAGACCTGGCCCGTGCCACAAAAAACAAAACCGGCCTGGACATCGAGGAAGGTAATAGCCGGTCGGATTTAGATTTAGCCAGGTCGCAAATGGAAAAGCTCCGCACCGAGGTGCGCGAGCTTCAGGATAAAATAACGGAGACAGACGCAACCAATGCAATCAAAGAAGGTGGTGCCAAGTCAGATTTGGGAATGAGCAGAGCCAACGCAGCCTTGATTTCAGACCACGCCACGGCTGACAAAGTGCAAGCCGGCCGCCCAGTTTCTAATGTGGATGCTCAAAAGATGATGAGCGATGCCAGCCGGATTGCCGGCCATCAGGTTGACTTGGCCGCAGCCGCCCAAATAATCGAAAACGGCGCAAACAACATAGGGATTTTTATGAACCAGGTCGGCCGCATGGCAAATGCGATGCAGTCGTTAAACCCTAATGCCATCGCCGATTTACAACAACAGATTAACCAGTTGGTCAGTCAAAACCTCACCCGCAAATATTGAAAGCCGCGTTGGATAAATCTGGAAACAGCATGTTTGAACCGCAAAAAACATTTACGGCCTCGCAGATCGCCGCGGCGCTTCGCGTAAAGCCGCAGAGTGTGCGCGAGCAGCTTCGTAAGGTGCTGGCGGCTGGTGCGCGGATTGTCGCGGGCAACGAGACGAAGACTTTTTCCGTCGCCAGACTGCCGCCGGCTTTGCGGGCCCGGCTGGCGGCAGAAGCAACGCATCAACGCTGCCGCACGATTGACGCGCTACTATCCACGACGTGCGTCGCGTGGCAGCCGGCCCTGTCGATGGATCAAATTTCCAGTGATGACTTGCAAACCGCAACCAAGCTGCGCGCCGCGCTAACGCCCTGGCTGATTGGCCAGCATAATTTGAGTTTGTCCGCCGCCGAAATTGAAATTCGCGGCATTGAAGATTATTGCCGCGCATTTGGAAACCGGATCACAGCCCGCTATTGGCGGAAATTATACATGCGGACATTGCGCCGCGACAATGGTGCGGAAGAGTGGAACAGGTTGGAAGTTTATTTGCCGGACCGTCTGAAGCGGAAAGACGCGCCAGCCGCTGTCGTGTCGGCAGCCCTGGCCGCTGACTTTGCGGAGTTGGAAAGTTTCATCTTGGCTTGCACCAACCCGCACGCGCCGAACAAAACCGAGTGCGCCGGCGTGTGGACTTTGGCGGTGGAAAAATTCACGTCCCTGGTAAATGCTGGCGAGCCGGAAAAATCCGCCGCGCGCCGGGTGCGGCAGTTTCTTTCGGCGCGGGCATCATTCCTGGCCGCGTCTCGTGATGCGTTGTGGATTGCTTGGAAGCGAAAACTTGAAGTGCTGAAAAATGTCAACGGGGACGCGAAGGTGTTGCGCGATGGCCGCGCCGAAAACGGCGCGCGGTTTGCGCTGCCGGAAAACGACCGCAATTTATTGATTCACCGGGCCGTGTTTTATTATCGCAGCGACATCGCCCCGGCCTGGCGCGATTTGCTCCGCAAAGGTTTTTCGCCGGAAGTGGTTGAACGCTACGCGGGCCGCGCTGAAAAAAAATCCCATGTGCCGGCGAGTGTGATGGATTCCGTCGCGCCGGAAGTGGAAATCTTGACGGTGATGCACCGTGGCGCGCGGGCGTTTGATTCCATCAAAGGCCACGTCACGCGCAGCTATGCCGGCATTTCTTCTTTGCAGTGCATCTCTGGTGATGACTTTACATTGAACACTTATTTCTTCGTGCCTGACGGCAAGGGCTGGTTTGATCTCACGCGCGGCCAGGTGATTCTGTTTATTGATTTTCGCACGCTGCGCATTTTGGGTTGGGCCTTGGAACCGCGCAAATCGTATTCGTCGCTTACGATTCGCAGTCTTTGCACGCACGTCTTTGGTGAGTTTGGCGTGCCTGAAGTTTTGTATTTCGAGCGTGGCATTTGGAAAAATGCAACCTTGTTGAAGGGCAAAACGGAACCATTCGGATTTACTGAAATCAGCCAGGGCTTGCGGGAATTTGGCATCACGTTCAAACACGCCATCCGCCCGCGCACCAAGGTTGTCGAGCGCATCGGTGGCATGTTCCAAGACATCGCCGAAGCCGAGCCAGGCTATTGTGGAAGGGATGAGCGCCGCGACGCGCCGGAATCCCTGCGCAAGCAAATGGCTGAAGTGGCGGCGCGAAAGATACATCCGGCAAAATACTTTTATTCGCTAGATCAGTGGAATCAGCGAATCGGCCAGCTCGTGAACCAATACAACGCGGAACCGCAGCAAGGCCACATCCTCGCCGGGTTGTCACCAGAGCAGGCTTTTGAAACTCACATGAATCACAATAATCCGCCGATGCAATTCAGCGCCGGCCTGCGTTACCTGCTCGCGCATGATAAGCGCCTCGCACAAGTCACCACCAACGGCGTCACGATCCAGGTCGGCAAAACCAAGTTTAATTATCGTAGCGCGGAAATCGCGCACTTGGTTGGCCGCGAAGTGCTCGCATGGTTTGACCCGGAAAACCCTGAAACAATTGTGGTGACAAATCCCGATCGCACAAATCCGATTTGCGTTTCGCGCTCTGAAAATCCGAACGCGCTGGAAAGTCTGATTGCCCCGGAATCTGGCACGCTGGGACGTGAACTATCGCGGATCGAAGGCCAGGCGTCGCACATGAAAACGCGCTTCAATGTCATCAAGGCGAAATTCCCGCTGCCGCAGCGGCAATTGCTCGCCGCCGCGCAGGCGATGGAACTTGGCGCGGAAATCACCTTGCAAAAAACCGAGCTGACGGAAAAGGCCACGCGCCGGCAGCAACAGCGCAGCCAGGTGCAACGCATCGCGCAAGGCACCGGGATTGCCCTTGCCGAAACTGCGCAGCCAGACGATGCGCGCCGCGTGCTTGAATTTTTGAACCAAAAGGAAACCACATGAGTTCCACCCGCACAGCCACTGACGATTCTGTATTTCACCAGGAACGCTACGCGAGCAGCCCGGAATTTGAGCGCGGCATTCTTGCGGGCCGCGTCGCCGCTCGTTGTGCCTTGCTCGATGCCAAAGCGGATCGTGAATTGGTCTGGTTCTTGCAATACCTCTCGCACCAACCCGGCGGCCTGGCCGCCATCGTCAAAGATTTGGTTGCAAAATTTCCCGACCGGCTACAGACGGCTGAAATGACGGCAATGGGATTGAAGCTGGGTAAAATTTGCAACGCGGAAGAAGTGAAAAAACTCCGCGACGGATTCCTCTTTTACCTGATGGATTTTTCTGACGCGTATGAGAGCGCCGCCGAATGGCTTTTGAAAGGGGAAACTATTCTTGCGGGAAACATCATCATGGCCAAAAGTGGCAAGGATGATTGGGGAAATAGTGGCGAATACTATTCAACCCCGGAAGAAATTAAGGCGGCAAATCTGCGGCCCACAAGCATTCCTGCAACAAAGTTTTTTGAACTGTGCCGCGCCGGCGCCGGCGGCCTTGAAAGCGAACTGCGCGAAATCTGCCTGAATCCCCGCCGGGATTTGCACGCGCGCGGCCCCTGGTGTTTTCCCGGCCTGGTGAATGCGCTGCGCGAGTATCACCAGCAATGGATTGCCGAGAAATCCAAAGTCGTGGTGACAACGCTGGGGAAAAAAGTTTGCGACGCGCTGGATTATTGCGCCGGCAGCCGCAGCCTGGTTTTATTGGAGGGCAACGCCCGGCTGGGAAAATCATTCTCCGCCCGCGCCTGGTGCGAGCAGCATCCCGGCAACGCGCGATTGGTCGAAGTGCCGCCGGGAAATGATGACGCGTCATTCTTTCGCGCACTGGCACGCGGCCTGGGGCTGGGAAATTTTCTCAATTACAAGGTTGTCGAAATCCGCGAGCGGGTCGAATCCGTCTTGCGCGCCGGCGACATTGTTTTAGTAATGGATGAGGCGCAACGGCTCTGGCCGCAGCGGAATCTTCGCTACGGTTTTCCAGGCCGCGTCGTTTGGGTGATGACAATGGCCAATGCCGGCGTGCCAATCTGCCTGGTTTCCACTCCCCAATTTATCACCGCGCAAAAGGTGATGGAAAAAACCGGCTGGAATTCCGCCCAGCTCACCGGCCGGATCGGACACTATGAATTTCTGCCAACCGAATTGACGCTGGCCGATTTGACGGATGTTGGCCGCGCCGTGCTGCCGGAAGCAAGCACTGATGTTCTGGCGGCCCTGGCTAGTTACGCACGCGTGTCAGCCAGGTATCTCGCCGCCGTGGACAGCATCGCCAAACGGGCGCAATTCATCGCGCAGCGCAATGGCCGGAAGCAGTGCACGGCCGGCGATGTTCGCACGGCGATGCAGGAATCTGTTATCCCGTCAGACACGATGCTGGTGCGCACTTTGGAACATGCAAAAAAATCTGGCGACAATGGCCGCACGCTTGCGGCCGTAACGCCGCCGCAACCGGAAACAGAATCACCAGCCGTGGCGCGTAGAACGCAGCCTGCAAAGGCGGTGCAGACGGCCTTCAGCCGTCGTGCTGATCCGGTGGAATTGGTTCAACCCTGAATTTTCCAGCCTAGCTGGATTGAAACGGTTAAAACGGCAGCCCAAATGCCGCGTAATTTCTTTTGTCACAGTTTTCGGAACTTGGAACTCTCGCATTCCCGACAGAATCACCGTGGCTTTACAGGAGTTCGAAAAGTGGGGCGTTAACTCTTATGCGCTTCCTTCGCCCAGGCGTCCTTCAAAGTGATCGTCCGGTTAAAAATCAGGCGCGAGGCGTTGGGCGCGAGGATGGAGTCTTTGTCCAACGCAAAATACGCGAGCCGTTCAAACTGGTAACGTTCTTCCGGTTTGGCGTCTTTCAAGCTCGGCTCACATTTCGCCGTCAACACTTCCAGCGAGCGCGGATTGAGGACGGATTTGAAATCGCGGCCGTCCTTTTCCGGCTCGGCTTCAGTGAACAGCCGGTCGTAAAGCCGCACTTCCGCCTCGACGCAATGCGCGGCGCTCACCCAATGAATGGTGCCTTTGACCTTGCGCGCGGAAGTCGCGCCGCCGGTCTTGCTGTCGAGGTCGGCGGTGCAGCGCAGCTCGGTGAGGTTGCCGGCGGCGTCCTTGATGACTTCCTCGCACTTGATGATGTAGGCGTATTTCAAGCGCACTTCGCCACCGGGTTTTAACCGGAAAAATTTCGGCGGCGGCACTTCCGCAAAATCGTCACGCTCGATGAACAGCTCGCGGCTGAACGGAATTTTCCGCGTGCCGGTCTCCGGCGCTTCGGGATTATTCATGGCGGTCAGCTCTTCGACCTGGCCAGCGGGAAAATTCGTGATGACGACTTTGATCGGCCGCAGCACGGCCAACCGGCGGAGCGAACGTTTGTTCAAATCGTCGCGGATGGCGTATTCCAAAACGGAAACGTCCGTCAGTCCGTTATATTTCGTGATGCCGATGTGATAGGCAAAATGGCGCAACGCTTCCGGCGTGACCCCGCGCCGGCGGATGCCGCTGATGGTGGGCATGCGCGGATCGTCCCAGCCGGTGACGAGATTTTCCTGCACGAGCTGCATGAGCTTGCGCTTGCTCATGACGGTGTAATTGAGCGAGAGCCGCGCAAATTCGTATTGATGCGGCAACGGACGCGGCAGATCCAAACTTGCGAGAATCCAGTCGTAAAGCGGACGATGCACCTCAAATTCCAAGGTGCAAATCGAATGCGTGATGCCTTCGATGTAATCGCTCAGGCAGTGCGCGAAATCATACATCGGATAAATGCACCATTTGCCGCCGGTCTGATGATGTTCGGCGTGCTTAATGCGGTAAATGAGCGGATCGCGCATCCAGATGTTGGCGGCGTCCACTTCAATCTTGGCGCGCAGCACGCGGGCGCCGTCAGGAAACTCGCCATTTTTCATGCGCGTGAACCAGTCGAGATTTTCCGCCACGCTGCGGTCGCGGAACGGCGAGGCTTTGCCGTTGCGGCGGTATTCGTCGGTCTGGTCCGGCGTCAGGTCGCAGACAAACGCTTTGCCCTTCACGATCAATTGTTCCGCATAATCGTAAAGTTGGTCGAAATAATCGGAGGCATAAAAGGGTTCCAACTTTGTAGCAGAATGTTTCCGCTCGGCTTCCGACGTTCCGAAAACCGGCGGGAAATAAAAATCTCGGTTGCCTTCTTCGGCGATGGTTTCGGGCGTTTTGCCGTGCAGCTTCAAGCCCAGCCGATCTTCCGCCCAGCCGCCGATGAGCCAGTTCACGTCAGCCTGGATGGACTCGACATATTCGATGTCTTCCTTCGTGGGATTGGTGTCGTCCATGCGGAGGTTGCAAATGCCGCCGAACTCGCGCGCGATGCCGAAGTTCAGGCAGATGCTTTTGGCGTGGCCGATGTGCAGGTAGCCATTCGGCTCCGGCGGAAAGCGGGTGTGGATGCGCGAATATTTGTGTTCACCGATATGCGCGGCGACGATGTCGCGGATAAAATCAGACGGCGCGGCGGGCGCTTGGTTTTCCAGACTCATAAATTCGCCGGCAGATTAGCAAACACGACCGCCTTTGTCCAACGGCACCGGTTTGGGCGATGGTTGAATACGCCGGTTGCCACCAGTTCTTTTCATTTCTGGTTTGACGCCGCCGCCCAAAAGCGCGACAACTGCGGCCACCATGAATGCCAAACGCTGGTTTGCCTGGGCGTGTCTTGCGCTGATGCTGGTTGCGGAAATTCTGCTATTCCGCGCCAACCACGAGCGCGATGCGGCGCTGGCGGATTTGCGGGAGGCGCGGCAGCAGTTACAACAGACGCAGGCGGAGCTGACGGATTTGAAAACCTCCAGCGCCGGACTGGAAGTGGTGGAAGTTTCCAGCCTGCGCAAACAGAACGAAGTTCTCACCGGCAAGGTTGCCGCGCTCCAAAAAAACGTGGAACAGTTGCAGACGGAAAGCCAGCAGACGGCGCAGCACCTGACCACCGCCCGCACGGCGCTGGAATTGCAGCAGGAACACCTCAAACAGCTCCAGACGGAACAGCAGCAAACCGCGCTGGTGGCCAACGCCAACGCCTGCATCGCCAATCTCCGGGAGATTGACGCGGCCAAGCAGCAGTGGGCGCTGGAAAAAGCCAAGGGCAACGACGCCGTGCCGACCGCGCAGGATTTGCTGCCATATCTCAAGGATGGCGTTTTTCCCACCTGCCCCGACGGCGGAACTTACACGCTTAATGCCGTCGGCGAGCTGCCGACGTGTTCGATCCAGGGCCATGTGCTGACACAATAAGCAGCGCTTTCCCAATTTTCATTCTTGGCTTTCGCCGTCCGTCGGTTACTCTCTGCGTTCTTAAAATTTATGATTGAAACGGACATTGAACTGTTGAAAGGGATCGCCAACCAGTTGCGCATCCATTCCATTGAGGCGACCACGGCGGCGGGCAGCGGCCATCCAACCTCCTGCTGCTCGGCGGCGGATGTGGTCGCCGCACTGTTCTTCGGCCACATGAAGTATGATGCGAAGAACCCGCATTACTACAACAACGACCGTTTCATCCTCTCGAAAGGCCACGCCGCGCCGCTGCTTTACGCCGCGTGGGCGGAAAATGGTTTTGTCCCGATCCCCGAACTGCTGAAGCTCCGCCAGTTCGGCAACGACCTCGAAGGTCATCCCACGCCGCGCCTCGCGTTCGCTGATGTGGCGACCGGTTCGCTCGGCCAGGGCCTCGGCGTCGGCGTCGGCATGGCGCTGGCCGCGCGCCAGGACAAGCTGGATTACAACACCTACGTTTTGATGGGCGACGGGGAAATCGCCGAAGGCTCCGTTTGGGAAGCCGCGTCGCTGGCGGGCATTTACAAGCTGAACAATCTCATCGCCATCGTTGATGCCAACCGTCTCGGCCAGAGCCAGGCGACGGCGTTTGGCCATGATATCGGCGTTTATGCCAAGCGGTTTGACGCTTTTGGCTGGCGCGTGGAAACCATTGACGGCCACGACATCGAGGAAATCATTGAAGTCTTGGGCGGCATCGGTCTGGACGACAAGCCGCTGGTGATCATCGCCAAAACCTACAAGGGCGCGGGCGTTTCCTTTTTACAGGACAAGGACAACTGGCACGGCAAGCCGCTCAACAAGGAAGAAGCCACTCAAGCCATCGCCGAACTTGCTCCGAGCGCCAAGTCCGGCCTCGGCGTCGCCATTCCCAGTCCGACACCCCTACCTGCGCCGAATCTCGCCGCACCGGCGGGCTATCCGGCAATCAGCTACAAGCTTGGCGACTCAATTGCCACGCGCGAAGCCTATGGCACCGCGCTCGTCCGCCTCGGCGAAGCGGATCCGCGCATCAATGCGATGGATGGTGACACGAAAAACTCCACCTTCGCGGATAAATTCTTCAAGAAATTTCCGGAACGCGCCACCGAATGTTTCATCGCTGAACAAAACCTCGTGGCGGTTGCCATTGGCTATGCCACGCGCGGGCACGTCCCGTTTGCCTCGACGTTTGCGACCTTTTTCACACGCGCGGCGGACCAAATCCGCGTCGCCGGCATTTCGCAGTCGAATTTGAAGCTGGTTGGCTCACACGTCGGCGTCAGCATCGGCGAAGATGGCCCGTCGCAGATGGCGCTGGAAGACCTGGCGATGATGCGCGCCGTAGTCGGCAGCACCGTGCTGTATCCGGCAGAAGCCGTGGCCACGGAAAAATTGCTCGAACAAATGGCGACGCACAAAGGGGTCTGCTTTCTGCGCACCTCACGCCCGAAGACTCCGGTTATTTACAGCAACGATGAACAGTTCCCCATTGGCGGCGCGAAAGTTCTTCGCACCGGCGACAAGGTCACCGTCGTCAGCGCTGGCGTGACGCTGTTTGAGGCGTTGAAAGCCGCCGATACGTTGAAAGCCGAAGGCATCAACATCACCATCATTGACGCCTACAGCATCAAGCCGCTGGGCAAAAAAGAAATTCTCGCCGAAGCGAAAAAGACCGGCAACACCGTCATCACAGTGGAAGATCATTATACCGAAGGGGGCCTGGGCGACGCCGTGGCCGGCGAATTGAGCAGTGAAGGCATCAAGGTTCACAAGCTCGCCGTGGTTGGCATCCCGCGCTCCGGCCATGCGGCGGAACTGCTGGCACACTTCGGTATTGACGCGGCGGCGATTGTGAAAAAAGTCAAAGCGCTGTAACCACCAAGACGCCAAGGCGCAAAAAATCATTCCTTTGAAACACGGGCGCGGAAGTTAAAACTTCCGCGCCGTTTGCTTGGGGCCATTATGGTTGGTTTGGTCGGGCTGGTTTGTTTTTGCCAACGGCCGGAAGTTGGTGCAGATTGATTCAGCGATGGCCAGCAAGCCAAAATTTCTCCGAGGCCAGTTGCTGCTCGACAGCGGGCATCTCGGCGGTTCATTTTTTCAACGCACCGTCGTCTTGGTCTGCCAGCACAATGCGGAAGGCGCGTTCGGCCTGGTTCTCAACCGCGCGCTCGGCAAAACCGTCGGCGAGATGATCGTGGCCAATCTGCCGGAGCCGCTCAAGGAATCGCCGCTGTTTCTCGGCGGGCCGGTGCAGCCCGGGGCCCTGAGTTTTCTACACACCGACCATTTTATTCCCGACGCCGACGTACTGCCGGATCTCGCGCTGGGCCATTCGCTCGACGACCTGCTGGAATTGGGCGAAGATTTTTCGGCGGCGAAAAAAGTGCGGCTATTCGCCGGTTATGCCGGCTGGAGTCCCGGCCAGCTGGAAAGCGAGATGAAGCGGAAGGCGTGGCTAACGTTTCCCGCCACCGTCCAACTGGTGTTTGAAACGCCGCCGGAACAGCTCTGGCAGAAAATCCTAAACGACAAGGGCGGCTGGAAAAACAAGCTGCTGGCGCAGATGCCGGACGACCTGTCGCTGAATTGATTCAGAATCTGCGGGTTTTTTAGTTTGCCTCGACGCGCAGCAACGCCGCCTCTGATTTTGCGAGAATTTCCGCATGATTCAGACTCGCCGGAATCAGGCTGAATTGGCCGGCGGACAAGCTCACCAAAGTTGCCCCACTCTTGATTTCAACCTGGCCGGTCGTCACAGCGACGATTTGCAGCTGCTTCGGTTTCAGCAAACCGCTGGCACCGGAATCAAGCTTCCAGGCCTCGACATTGAACAACGGATCGTTCACCAGCGAACGCCTTTGAATTTGGCCGTCGGGGACAAACTTTGCAGCCACCAGCTTCGGCTCGAAATCATTGAAATCAATGCTGGCCAGCGATTGCGCAATGTGCAGTTCGCGCGGCTGGCCATCGAGGCCAACGCGGTTCCAGTCGAACACGCGGTAGGTTGTGTCGGAGTTCTGCTGGATTTCAAAAATCACCAAGCCATCGCCGATGGCGTGAACGCGGCCGCTGGGGAGAAACATCGTGTCGCCCGCTTTCACCGGAATCCGGTGAAAACAATCCGCCACACTGCCGTCGGAAATCTTTTTCTCGAAGTCCGCCCGCGTCACGCCGCGCCGGAGGCCGACATAAAGGCTCGCGTCCGGGGCGGCAGCGGCGATGAACCACATTTCGGTCTTTGGCTCGCCTTTGAGTTCCGCCGCCTGACCGGCCGGCGGATGGACCTGGAGCGACAATTTTTCCCGCGCGTCGAGAATTTTGCAGAGCAGCGGAAAGCGGCCGGCGACCGCCGGCCGGGCAGGGCCGAGAATTTCCGCCGCGTGATTTTCCATGAGCCAGCGCAGGTCCTTCCCGGCCAGCGGGCCGTTGGTGATGACGCTGGCGTCGCCGGGCCGGTCGGAAATTTCCCAGGATTCGCCGGTGGGTTCGCCGGCGGCAATGGGCTTGGCGTAAAGCCGTTGCAATTCGCGTCCGCCCCAGATGCGATCCTTGAAAATGGGCCGGAAAACAAAGGGATATAGCATGTCAGGCAACAACTGGTTCGGCAGCTTTGGCGGGCTTTACATCGCCGTTTTCCACCGCCTGTTCGAGGAAATGGCCGTGCGCGCGGAATTTTTCGTAACGCTTTTTCAAACGCTCGGCCACGGGGAGCGCGAGCATTTGCTCCAGATGCTTGAGCAGATGGGTTTTGAGATTGAGCGCCGTGCCGACGGTATCGGTGTGCGCACCGCCAAGCGGCTCCGGCACGACTTCGTCAACAAGTTTCAGATGCAGCAAATCTTTGGCGGTGATTTTCAGCGCGGCAGCGGCTTTGGCGGCGTTAGCGCGATCCTTCCACAGAATCGCCGCGCAACCTTCCGGGCTAATGACTGAATAATAAGCGTTCTCCAAAATCAAAACGCGGTCGGCCACGCCGATGCCAAGGGCGCCGCCGGAACCACCTTCACCGATGATGGCGGCAATGATCGGCACTTCGAGCAGCGTCATTTCGCGCAGATTGACGGCGATGGCCTCGGAGATATGGCGCTCTTCGGCCGCCACGCCGGGATACGCGCCCGCCGTGTCGATGAGCGTGATGATGGGCAGGCCAAATTTGCTGGCGAGCCGCATCAGCCGGAGCGCCTTGCGGTAGCCTTCGGGATGCGCGGAACCAAAGTTGCGCAGGATGTTTTCCTTGGTGTCGCGGCCCTTCTGGGTGCCGATGACGACGACGCGATGCTCGCCCAGCTTGGCAAATCCGCCCACCATCGCGTGATCATCGGCAAACATCCGGTCGCCGTGCAGTTCCTGAAAATCGGAGAAAGTTTTCTGGAAATAATCCAGCGTGTAAGGCCGTTTGGCGTGGCGGGCCAACTGGACGCGCTGCCAGGCATTGAGGTTGAGGAAAACCTGCCGGCGGGTTTCTTCCAGTTTTCTTTCGATTATCTGGATTTCATTCTCGAAACTGATGCCAAGGGAATGTTTCTCCGGGTGCGCGCGGAGTTCATCCAGCTTGTTTTGCAATTCGGTGATCGGCTTTTCAAAATCGAGCTGATGCTTCATGCGTCGGGAATTTTAACCGGCTTTTTCGCTTAATCAATGCGGAATTCTGGCCAAATCCGGCTGAGAGCGCCGAACTGGGCCGAGGGTCCGCTGGACGAAAATTAAAAAAAAGGCCGGACTTGCGTCCGGCCTTCGTGGTGACGAGGTTAAATACGCCTTCACCGAGGCGCTCAGAAGGGCGACGCGACCAACTTGGGGTCGCTGTCCGAGCCGCGCCGCAAGCAAAACCTCTATGCCAACCCTAAACGGACAGCGAAATCAACATATTCTCTGACGCACTCCGCACCGAAAAGGTTCAAACTTTTTTAAATTATTCCGACCCGGATTTTCACGGTCCACCACGCTGCTGCCAACGTCCCGAGACTAAACTATTAACTGTTTAGTTACAAGTTAAAACCGGGGCAAATCGGAAAATATTTTCACCGGTCGCGTTTGAATGACGCGCGCCAGCGGCGTGCCGCCTTTGGGTGACACCGAGACACGCAGCGCGGCCTCCTTGCCGGCACCGGAAACGAGAATCCATACGTTTTGCGCGGCGAAAATCGCTTGGTAACCCAGCGAAATCCGGGTCGGGGGCGGCTTGGGTGAATTGGCCACGACCAAATACGGGACAAAAATGTCCAGATTTTTTGCAGGCGAATTGGGAAACAGCGAGGCGATATGACCATCCTCGCCCAGGCCCAAAAAGATCAAGTCCAGGACGGGCAACTGATGTTGGTTTAGCGGAGCGATGCGACACAACTCTGCTTCGGCAATTTTCACCGCCGCTGAAGGCGAATCTTCCCCACGGAGGCGATGAATTTTTTCAGGGGCAATGTTCAGCGGCAAAAATAAAAGCTCATGCGCCATTTTGAAATTGCTCTCCGGATCGGTCGGCGGCAAGCACCGCTCGTCCGCCCAGAAAAAGTGGACGCGCGCGAAGGAAACGGCCCGGGCCTTGGCCTGGGCGGCGGTGGCCGCGAAGAATTTTTGCGCGATGCGACCGCCGGAAAGCGCGACGCAATGCGTTTTTCCGGCGCGGTTGGCCGCTTCGATTTCGTCCAGCCACGCGCCGGCAGCGGCGAGGGCCAGGGCCTCGGCGCTGGCATAGGAGATCAGTTCAAAATTGGCCATGAAAAATCAAGTGGATAGGCCTCCCGGCGACGAGGCGCAACCATGTTTTCAAGGACCGCCGCCTTTGTCGAATCTTGTTTGGTTTATCCGGCTGGAAAGAAAATTCTCCCGGGCGACGCTGGGGCCGGCCAGTTGCCGAAACCGGCCGATTCGGCTAAGCTGGCAAACGTGCCAGACGACTCATTCAAGGAATTTGTGCTCGACCAGCTGCACGCGGTGCCAGAGCTGGGCGCGCGGGCGATGTTCGGCGCGCACGGACTTTATGCCGGTGAAACGTTCTTCGCGATTTTGGACGAGGGGCGGCTGTTCTTCAAAACGAACGCGGCGGCGCAGGCGGAATACCTTGCTCGCGGCATGGGGCCGTTTAGCTACGAATCTAGGGGCAAAAGGCTGATGATGTCGTATCACGAAGTGCCGCCGGACGTGCTGGAAAATGCGCCGGAACTTACCCTTTGGGCACGAAAAGCCATCGCCGTCGCCGTGAACGGCAAAAAACGGCCGAAGTCAATCAAGCCGAGACGGATGAAGGATAAATCAAATTGACCCACCGACGGAATCGACGGCGGCGGAGAACCGACAAGCCCCACGTACCATTTACGCTTGAAAAATGTCGGCCGCCCCACATCATTTTCCAAATTCTAATGAAATCCATAAGCCCCATCGGCAGGGCCATCATCATTCTGGTCGGCCTGCTGGCCGGGAGTCATCGAGCCGCCGCGACCGCGGTGCTGACATATCACAATGACAACGCCCGGACCGGGGCGAACACCAGCGAGACGTGGCTGACACCCGCCAACGTCAACACTAACACCTTCGGCCGGCTGATCAAATATCCGGTGGACGGCTACGTCTATGCGCAGCCGCTGTATGTTCCGGGCTTGATGGTTCCCGGTCACGGCCGGCATAACGCCGTGTTTGTGGCCACGGAAAACAACAGCGTTTATGCCTTCGATGCGGACAGCAGCGCCGGTCCGGACGGTGGCCTGCTGTGGCACGCGAGTTTGGGCGACGGCATTGACATCGTGACGAATCATGAATTTGGCGGCCGCTACCACAACAATGTTTTTCAGGACATGCTCCCGCGCGTGGGCATCACCGGCACGCCGGTCATTGATCCGGCCACCGGCACGCTTTATGTGGATGCGTTCACCCGCGTGGTGAGCGAGACGGCGACGAATTATCACCACACCATCCACGCTTTGAACATCACCAATGGCACCGAGCAAGCCTACGGTCCAGTGGAAGTCACGGCGGCCGTGCCGGGCACCGGCGTTGGCAGCGCCGGCGGCGTGCTAAAATTCGATGCGCGGCAGCACCTGCAGCGTCCGGCGCTGACGCTGGCCGGCGGGATTTTATATGTCGCCTTTGGCAGCGCGGCGGACACAGACATATACCACGGCTGGGTGATAGGGTTCAATGCCAGCAACCTCCAGCCGCTGACGAATTATGTTTTAAACACAACGCCCAACGCGACGAAGGCACGGTTTGGTCCGCACGCCGGCGAAGGCGCGTTGTGGATGGGCGGCAACGGGCTGTGCGTGGACGCGGAAACCAATCTTTATTTTGAAGTCGCCAACGGCAGTTTCGACGCCGACCCGTCGCTGGGCGGCGGCGTGGATTACGGCGATAGTTTCATGAAATTGTCCACCACGGGCGGGCTGGCCGTGGCGGATTATTTCACGCCGTTTGACGAGGCGGCAATGCAGAAGGCGGATGCGGATTTCGGTTCCGGCGGCGCACTGCTACTGCCGGACGAGGCGGGCAGCGCGGAGCATCCGCACCTGATCGTGGGCGGCGACAAAGGCAGCAATATTTATCTGGTGGATCGCGACCACATGGGCGGCTACAACCCCACGAACAACCAGCAGATCGTCGAAGAGTTCAACGCCGGCATTGGCCGTTTTTTCAGCACGCCGGCGTATTTCAACCACCAGCTTTTTTATCAGGGCACCGGCGGGGTGATGAAAGCCTACCCACTCACCAACGGATTCATCACCAGCACACCCAGTTCCGCGACCAAAACCAGTTTCAGCGGTTTCGGCACCACGCCGTCCGTCTCGGCCAACGGCAGTCGCGACGGCATCGTGTGGACGATCCAGTGCGACGGCGCGGTGCGGCACACGCCGGCGGTTTTGCACGCCTACAACGCAACGAACCTGGCGATTGAATTATACAACAGCAGCCAGCTGCCGCAGCGTGACAATCCCGGCAACGCCGTCAAGATGACGGTGCCGACCGTGGCCGACGGCAAAGTATTTGTCGGCGCGCAAAATTTCCTTTCGATTTTCGGCAACGGCAATTTCCTGCCGGCCCCGGTGGTTTCGCCCGCCAGCGGCGACTTCATCAATGCCCTCACGGTCACGCTCGCGGATGACGAATCCGGAGCGACGATTTATTACACGCTTGATGGCACCGCGCCGACGGTCAATGCCACGCGCTACACCGGCCCACTGATGGTGACGAGAACGGCTGAACTTAAAGCGATCGCGGTGAAAACCGGCGCGGTGGACAGCGGCGTGGCCACCGCATCCTTCGTCAACACCGCCGCGCTCGGCGGCGGCAGCGGACTCGTCGGCCAGTTCTGGGCGGACGCGAACAGCGACGCCGCGTTCGCCACGGCCGCCGCCGTCACGCGCACCAATGCGACCGTGGATTTTGACTGGAGCACCAGCCCGCCGGACCCGATGATCGGCCCGACCCATTTCCTCGCGCGTTGGAGCGGATCGGTGCAGCCGCAATACAACGACACTTGCGAACTTGCCGTCATTGCCACCGGCAGCGTGCGGCTTTCGCTGAATGGCCAACCGCTCATCAACGATTGGATGGCCCGGCCAACGCCCGCCACCAACCGCAGTTCCGTCACGCTCAAAGCGCAGCAGCTATACAATGTCCAGTTGGATTACCTCCCGGCGGGCAGCGGCGCGATCCAACTGCTTTGGAAAAGAGCGTCCGCCGGACTGGCGGTCATTCCGCAGACGCAGCTATATCCGTTCACAAATCCGCCGCCGGCCATCGCGGCCGTCACGCCGGCGAATGCCGCCAGCTACGCCGCCAGCGCCAGCGTAACGTTTGGCGTCGAGGCGAAAACGCTGCACAACGCCGTCGCCACCGTGAATTTCTACGCCAACGGCCAATGGCTCGGCACTTTGACCAACAGCCTGTACGCGCCGGTTTATGCGCTCACGACGACGGGATTAAACGCCGGCAACCATACGTTGACCGCCGTGGCCACCGACGGCAGCGGCTTGAGCAGCACCTCCGCGCCGGTCAACTTCACCGTCACCGCCGGCAGCGGACGGCCCTATGGCTTGGCGACGCGCGAAAAAGTTCCGGCATTTCTCAACCTGCCCGCCACCGCCGACGGCGCGATGCCGCCGCTGCTATCCGGCACCGGCGTGTTTGCCGACACCGCCGGCCGCACGCCAGCCGGCGGCTTGATTCCTTACGGCCTCAACACGCCAATGTGGGACGATGGCGCGGTGAAAAGTTATTTTCTCGCCGTGCCGAACCGGGGCGACGGCATCACGCCCGACCAGCAAGTCCGGTTGCGCGCGACAAACTCGTGGAAATTTCCCGACGGCACCGTCTTTGTGAAAAACCTCGACCTCGTCGTGGATGAAACAAATCCGCAGGCACCGCGCCGCCGGCTGGAAACGCAGATTCTGGTGCGGGACATCAACGGCGCAGTTTATGGCGCGAGCTACAAATGGCGACCCGACAACCGCGACGCCGACCTGCTGACCGCGGGTTTAAACGAAGACATGCTCGTCACCAACGCCACCGGCGTTCGCACACAGACCTGGTATTTCGCCAGCCCGGCGGACTGCCTGACGTGCCACACCCCGACGGCGGGATATGTGCTCGGGGTCAGCACGCGCCAGCTCAACGGCAACTTCACCTATCCGGCCACGGGCGTGACCGACAACCAGATTCGCACCTTGAACCGGCTGGGACTATTCAGCCCCGCCATCAGCGAAGCGCGCCTCGCCGGCTTCCCCAAACTCACCGCGCTCGCCGAGGCGAACGCCACGCTCGAAGACCGCGTGCGCGCCTATCTCGACGCCAACTGCGCGCACTGCCACCGGCCCGGCGGCGTGGGCAATTTCGACGCGCGCTTCGACACGCCGGCCGCTGACCAGCATATCGTCAACGCGCCGGCGGCGGTCACGCTCGGTTTGACCGATGCCCGCATCGTGGCCGCCGGCGACCCGGCGCGCTCCGTGCTTTATCAACGGCTCACCAGCCCCGCGCCCACGGTGCGGATGCCGCCGCTGGCGCATAATACGGTGGACGCCCGCGCCGCGCAGGTCATCCGCGACTGGATCAACGGCCGGCCCGCAAACGCCGGAGAATAATCATCGTTCCCATTCCGCCGACCAATCCCTGGCCCAATAAAATACGGCTGGCAGGGACGCCGCCGCGCGGCCATTCCAACCAAGCCATAGTTTTTCAATGGCAATCCCCAAAAATTTTGCTCAAGCCTTTCCCGACCCCGCCGATAAGCAACATAACTTGACCCGCAATTAGGTTGCGGGAGCTTTTGCGGGCGGGACTTTGGGCCTGTCAGATAAAGGCACAACTGAACGATTCATCTGCTTGGCAGAGGACGTCTTTCAGTTGTGCCTTTTGCTTTTCCCGCCGGGTCGCAACCGCCGGTTAACAAAAAAAATTATGAACCAGACTGCCGAAAATGCCCTGCCGGTGAACCCCGCCGCCACCTCGCTGGCGGGCAAATATCTCACCTTCAACCTACACGCCGAATCCTACGGCATTGACGTGCTGAAGGTGCGCGAAATCATCCGCCACATCACCATCACGGCGGTGCCGCAGATGCCGGAATACATCCGCGGCGTCATCAATTTGCGCGGCAAGATCATTCCCGTCATGGACCTGCGCGTGCGCTTCGGCTTTCCCAATGTCACCAACACCGACCAGACGTGCATCGTCGTCGTGCAGGTGAAACTGCCGGACGGCAAGTCCACCGCCATGGGCATGGTGGTGGACGGCGTCGAGGAAGTCGTCAGCTTCAACGCCGCCGACATCGAGGACACGCCAGATTTTGGCGGGCAGATCGCCGTGGATTACATCCTCGGCATGGCCAAGATCAAAGGCGTGGTCAAGGTGCTGCTGGACATTGACCGGGTGGTCGGGGCGACCGCTACCACCCTGGTCGCCGCCGCCTGACGGGCCGGCGGAATTTAATTATTTATGAAGCATCTGTCATTCTGGGAAAAAACCGCGCTGGGCACGGGCTTGTGCCTTTTCTTCTGCGCCGTTTTGGGCATCTCCCCGGTTATGGAGATCAAACCGACCCCAACCGCAGCCGCTTTGTCCAGCCCAGGCGATCCGCCGCCCGCCGGCCGCGTCGGCCTGCCGGTGGACGCGTTGGCGCAAGTCAAGCTCGCGGTGCGCCCGGATGGAGTTCCGGCGGAAAATTCCGTTCGCTTCAGCTGGGAAACAACACCGGCTGGTGAACCCAAGCCGCAGCCGGATACCGCGCCACCGGCGATGACCGGCCAGCGGAACCAGCTTCAGGAATTTTCCTCGGTCACCTTGGTCGCCACACACTCAAACTGAACCAGCACCCGCCAACCATTCTAAACCCAAGCTCAAACCATGACCCATCAAATTAGCAAATCAAGCCTCCGGTCATTTGGACTGGCGGTCGCAATCATCGCGGCCATTGGGCAAGTCGGAGCGGTGCCAGCCTGGGCCAAGGAAACCAACTCCCCCCCGGTCTTCCCCATCGCGGCCCCGGTCGCCGCTCCGGCAGTGGTTCCCGCCAGCGGCAGCCTGACGGGTGAACAGGCGTTGCAGCGGTTGCTGGAGGGCAATGATCGTTTTGTGGCCGGACAGGCCATTCATCCCGACCAGTCGGACGAACGGCGCGTGGCGCTGGCGGGCGGCCAGACGCCGTTTGCCATCGTGCTCACCTGTTCCGATTCACGCGTGGCACCGGAACTTTTTTTCGACCAGGGCTTGGGCGACTTGTTCGTCATCCGCAACGCCGGCAACGTGCTGGATGATCACGTCATCGGCAGCATGGAATATGCGGTGGAACATTTACACGTGCCGTTGATCATCGTCGTGGGCCATGGGAAATGCGGGGCGGTCACCGCCGCCGTCAACGGGGGCGAGGTGCCCGGCCATCTGCACAGCGTGACGGATGACATCGAGCCCGCCGTGGAGCAGACCAAAGACCTGCCGGGCGACAAGGTGGACAACGCTGTCCGCGCCAATGCGCTGCGGGCCGCCGAGATTCTGACCCACGTCGAACCTGTCCTGAAAGAAGCCGTCAGCGGCACGAACCTGCTGATTGTGGCCGCGCGCTACGATCTCACCACCGGCAAAATCGAAATCCTCAAATAAAACCTTTTACCCAACTCCCGCACAGCCAACAACTCTAACAATCAAGAACAACTCATTATGCAAAACATGACCATCGGAAAAAAAATCGCGCTCGGCTTCGGAGCGTTAATCCTCATCGCCGCCCTGCTGGGTGGCATGGCCGTCTTCAGCATGAAGTCGGTCCAGACCCAGTCCCAGACGCTGGCCGAGGGCTATGTGCCGGAGTCCCAAATCGCCAGTGACTTGGCGACCGCATTTGGGAAAGCCGTCCTCGCCATGCGCACTTACGGACTCACGGCGGAGCAGTCCTCCTTGGACGACGCCCGAAAGGCTTTGGCCGACGTGCATCAGCAGCAACAGGCCGCCCAGAAACTTTCGGACGCGCATCCCGAACTCGCCAAGCTGCGCGCCAACCTGAGCGAACTCGCCCCCGCGCTCGCCAGCTATGAGAGCCTGATTGACCAGACTGCGACCAAGAACAAGGATATTTTGGCCGGCCGCGACAAACTGAACCAGGCCGCCGCCGGTTTCATCGCCAACATTGACAAGCTGATTGCCGGGCAGAAAGTCAAGCAGGAGAACGAAATCAAGGCCTTCACCGAAGCGCCGAAGCTCCAGCAGCGCGCCGACAAGCTGGCGCTCGCCAACACCATCCGCGGCGAAGGCAATGCCGCGCGCATCGCCGTCTTCAAATCCCAGGCCATGCGCGATCCGACTTTAATTCAGGACGGTTTGGCCGGCTTTGATTTGATGGACAAGAAATTTGATGAGTTGCAGGCCATGCTGGTGGTGCAGGCGGACATTGACGAGTTGACCCAGGTCAAAAATGACGCCCACAACTACCGCGATGCGATGAAAGCCAACATGGACGACAATGTGGCGCTCGCTGAAATCGCCAAGCAGCGGGTGGAAGCGCTGAACCGCGTGGACGCGCTCGTCAACGACACCCAGGATACCGGCATGAAACGCACCGTGGAAGCCGCCGACAGCTCCACCCAGAAACTCATCGCCGCCTCGTGGACCATGAAGATTGGGCTCATCGCCGCGCTGCTGGTCGCCATCACCATCGCGTTTTTCATCATTCGCAATTCCAACAAAGTGCTGACCAACGTCGCCCATGCGCTCGATGACGGCTCCAACCAGGTCGTGGCCGCGTCCAGCCAGGTTTCCGCCGCCAGCCAGACGCTGGCCGAAGGCTCCAGCGAACAGGCTTCGTCGCTCGAGGAAACCAGTTCCTCCCTGGAAGAAATGTCCTCCATGACCAAGCGCAATTCCGAAAACGCGCGCAAAGCCAACGAACTCGCCAAGGAAGCGCGCTCCGCTGCCGACAAGGGCGTGGGCGACATGCAAACCATGGCCATCGCGATGGATGCCATCAAGGTTTCCAGCGACGACATCGCCAAGATCATCAAGACGATTGATGAAATCGCTTTCCAGACGAACATCCTCGCGCTCAATGCGGCGGTCGAAGCCGCCCGCGCCGGCGAAGCCGGCATGGGTTTCGCCGTCGTCGCGGATGAAGTCCGCAATCTCGCGCAACGCTGCGCCCAAGCCGCCAAGGAAACTTCCGGCAAGATCGAAGGCGCCATCGTCAAGACCGGCCAGGGCGTCGAAATCAGCAGCAAGGTAGCCACCGCGCTGAATGAAATTGTCACGAAAGTCCGGCAGGTGGACGAGCTGGTGACGGAAGTCGCCGGCGCCTCGCGCGAACAGACCGATGGCATTGCGCAAATCAACGTGGCCGTGGGCCAGATGGACAAGGTGACGCAGAGCAACGCCGCCACCGCCGAGGAGAGCGCCGCCGCCGCCGAGGAATTGAATTCGCAGGCCGAGGTGATGAAACAATCCGTGGCCGAACTGCTCAAGTTGGTTGGCGGCAAGAGCGAAGAAGTCGTTAAACATTCGGCGGCCCGCGCCCGGCGCACGCAGGAATTTCATGCGCCCGCGCCCACGCGCAAACGCCTCGCGCCGGCCAGTGCCAACGGCAACCATGAGGCCGGCAGCACCAACGGCAACGGCCATGCGCCGGTGGTGCCGGCCATGACCACGAACGCCAGCCGCCGGAGTGAAATCCCGCTGGCCGGCGACTTCAAGGATTTTTGAACCGCGCTCGCCGCCGCGCGACCGGTCCCTTACGGACCGGCCGCGGACGCCGGCGGTGAAGCTGGGTGTGTTTTCAAATTACGGAGTGCGGCCGTCCCGGCCGCTGCCACGCCGATTGGCCCGGGGAATTAACTGAGGGACATATCGGTTTTGCTCACGCTGGTCGCAGCGCCCGAGGACGGGCGCACTCCGAAAGCATTTTGAAAACCCGGCATAGGGGAACCTCCCGCCGGGGCCGGCCACGGTCACGCCGTTGCCGGCCTCCGCGCCGCCGTTGCCGGCCTCCGCGCCGCCGTTGCCGGCCTCGGCGCCGCTGTTGGGGGCACCGGCGTCCCGGGGGCCGGCCACGGCGAGACTGTTGCCGGCAACCGTCCCGCCGTTGCCCCCAACGGGTTCGCCGCGGCCCCCAACAACCATGCCGTGGCCCCCAACGGCCACGCCGAGGCCCTCAACAGTCGCGCCGAGGCCGGCAACGGCGGCGCGGAGGACGGCAACGGCGCCGCTGTTGCCCGCCACAATCCTATGAAAATAGCTGAAAATGAGCTGGTTGGGCTGGAGGAGGCGCTCGTTGACGCCATCCGTCGAGCACGGCTGGATAATAAAACTAAAGTTCCTGTAGCTGTCTCCGATGAGTGACTGTCACTTGTCGTCGGTGAACTGTCTCGCCGGCTGGATTCGTGATCTGGGCGCCCCCTGGGCGCGCTAATTGCCATGTGGATGCTGGGATGGTGGAAAAATTATGCCAATATTGCCACCGGCTTCTGCCGCCAACGCCGACTCCGGTTTTCCGGAAAACATTCGGTTGCCCATATCCGGCGGTACGAACCGGCTGAAGCCACTTTCCCCAAACTCCTCGCAACCATGAAACGCTCCTTTAAACTTTGGCAGTATATTCTGCTCGCGGCGATGATCGGCGTGCTGCCCATGAGCGGCATCCTGCTGTATGTCATCAGCACTTCCGTAAACAAAGACGTTAACTTTGCCGCCCAGGAAATGCGCGGCAACACCTTCCAGCGCCCGCTGGAACAACTGCTGGATTTGTTCCCGCGCTACCAGGCCACGGCGCGCCAGGTGCTGGCCGGAAACGAGGCGGCGAAGACCAGCCTGACGGAGTTGCAGCAGGAGATTGATTTGCAGATGGCAACCCTGGCCGCCAACTACAATGGCGAGCTGGGCCAGGCGCTGAAATTCACCGACGCGGAACTCGCCGCCCGCAAGCGCGAGGATGCCCGGCTCGCCGCCGTGCAGACCGGCTGGCAAAATCTCAAAGGCGCTTCGCTGACGGTGGCCGCCGGCGACGAGGCCGTGGGCAAACTGGTCGCCGCCATCCGCATGATGACCGCCCACGCCGGCGACCTCTCCAATCTCATCCTCGATTCCGACCTCGACAGTTATTATCTGATGGATGTCACGCTGTGCGCCCTGCCGCAAACCCAGCAGCGGCTCAGCGACATCACTTTGCAGGTTGGCGACTGGCTGCGCGCCGGCACCGCCGCCGCCCACAAATCCGACATCGCCGTCATGGCGGCGATGTTGCAACAGGATGACCAGGACCGCATCACCGGCGACGCGCAGACGTCGCTGAGCGAGGACAAGAATTTTTACGGGGTCAGCGAGTTGCTGCAAAAAAACCTGCCGCCGGCGATTGCCAAATACACTGAAGCCAACCAGAAATTTCTCGCCGGGTTAAACCGGATCGTCGCCGGTGAAAATGTGCCGCCGGGCGAATTGGAAACCGCCGGCTGGAACGCCCGCGCCGAGAGTTTCCGGCTGTGGACCACCAGCGTGAATGAACTGGACGGCTTGCTGAGCATCCGCCTGGCCGTGTTCCGTCACCACCGGCTGTTCAGCTACGGCGCCACCGGCGCCACGCTGGTCGTGGTCCTGCTCGTCATCGGGGTGATCGAACGCCGCCTGAACCTGGTGGTGCGCCGCATCACGCAGGATCTCAACCTGAGTTCAGAACAGGTGGCGGCCGCGGCGATTGAAGTCTCCTCCGCCAGCCATTCGCTGGCCGAAGGCTCCGGCGAACAGGCAGCTTCGATTGAAGAAACCAGCTCGTCGCTGGAAGAATTGTCCAGCATGACCAAGCGGAACGCCGACAATTCCCAGAAGGCCAACGAGCTTTCCCGCCAGACCCGCGCCGCCGCCGACAAGGGCGTGGCCGACATGGAGGAGATGAACGCCGCGATGGCCGCCATCAAGGCCAGCAGCGACGACATCGCCAAGATCATCAAGACGATTGATGAAATTGCTTTCCAAACCAACATCCTCGCGCTCAACGCGGCGGTCGAAGCCGCCCGCGCCGGCGAGGCCGGCTTGGGTTTTGCCGTGGTGGCCGATGAGGTGCGCAACCTGGCCCGCCGCAGCGCGGACGCCGCGAAGGAAACCGCCGCGAAAATCGAAGGCGCCATCAGCCGCACCGGCCAGGGCGTGGCCTTGAGCGCAAAAGTTTCGGCGGCGCTGAATGACATCGTGGCCAAAGCGCGGCAGGTGGACGAGCTGGCCTCGGAAGTGGCCGGTGCCTCGCGCGAACAGACAGAGGGCATCACGCAAATCAACAGTGCCGTCGGCCAGATGGACAAGGTCACGCAGCACAACGCCGCCAGCGCCGAGGAAAGCGCCGCCGCGGCCGCCGAGTTGAACACCCAGGCCGGCATGATGAAACAATCCGTAAGCGAACTGCTGACCCTCGTGGATGGCGAGACGCCGGCGGAAACATTCGCCGCCGCGGTTCGCCGGCCGCCGCCGCCCCGGCCGGAACTTTCCTTTGCCTCGGCACCGGCCGGCGCGGGCATCATTGCCTGGGACGAGGAAAAAATGGCCACCGGCGTGACGAGCGTGGATGGCCAACACCGGGAGTTGATTAATCGAATCAACGATCTGCACGCCGACTGCCTGGCCGGCAAGGCCCGCGAGGAACTGATGGAACACCTGAATTTTCTGGGCAGCTATGCCAAGACGCATTTTGCCGAGGAGGAAAACATCATGGCGGAACACCGCTGCCCGTCCCGGGGACAGAACAAGGCGGCCCACGCCAAATTTTTGAAAGACTATGAGCAGCTGGTGGTGATGGTGAAGGAAAACGGAGCCAGCTCCCGCGTGGCGCTGAAGTTGAAGCAGATGCTCGGCGACTGGTTGACCAGCCACATCTGCCGCATTGACACCAGCCTGCGGCAATGTCCGTCCGCGCAGCGTTCGCCGGCGGCAAACCGCCGGAACGAAATTCCGCTGGCCGGCGACTTTAAGAATTTTTAAGCCGGCCAGCTAATTGACGGTGTCGGTTTTTGACAAAATGCGGCAGGTCAAAATCCGGCCGGCGTGGTAAATCTGGGGACAATATTAAATTTTGCGGTTCACCCGCCGGCGCCACCGGATTTTCCGGCGGCTAGCAGGAACGGCGACCAAAGTATCGAACAAATTATTTGCACCATGAATGAATCCGCTGTCTGGCAAGAAACCAGAAAACCGAGCCGGCGCCGCCGAAAATGCAGCCTTTCCCAACACCAAAAGCAGATGCGCTTTTTTACGGTGATGGTCGTCCTACTGGTGCTGGTGGCCTTCACCGGGATGATTTGCTGGTTCAACCTCTGAGCCGGCGTCACGCCCGGAAAAAATCCGGCCCGAAGACAATTTACGGTTGGCGGTTTGGCGGGTTCAGATTTAACTTCCCCCATCCCAACCGTCTTGGACTGTTCCGACCCAGCCCGGCGGACGATGAAAATCGCTGTAGTTTTCCGCCCGGCAACCGATGTTCGTAATGGATTCGCCTATGCAACCCAAGGCCGGCCGGCTGGCACTCACGGTCGCGTTGATTTATGTCATCGTGGCCGGCGGCTGGATTTTGTTTTCCGACAAACTGCTCGCGGCCACGGTCAGCGATGACGACCTCCGCACCAAACTTTCCATCATCAAGGGCTGGGCGTTCGTGGTATTGACCGGCGGTCTGCTGCATCAGGTTATCCGGCACCTGCTGCGGCGCTGGGAGCGGGAGGCAGAACAGCGCCGGCAGGCGGAGGCCAATCTCCGGCCCACCGAACGCGCGCTGCGCACCTTGAGCGACTGCAACCAGGCGCTGGTGCGCGCCACGAACGAACCCGCGCTGCTCCGGGAAATCTGCCGCGTGATGGTGGAATCGGGCGGCTACCAGCTGGCCTGCGTGGGCTTCGCGGAAAATGACGCGCAGAAAACCGTCCGCATCGCCGCCCACGCCGGTCACGACGAAGGCTATCTGGCGCAGGCGCAAATCTCCTGGGCGGACACCGAGCGCGGCCGCGGCCCGACCGGCACCTGCCTCCGCACCGGCCAGATCACCATCTGCAACGATACTCACACCGATCCGAACTTTGCACCGTGGCGCGCGCAGGCGCGGCAGCGCGGATTTGCCGCCTTGATTGTGCTGCCGCTGCGGAATGGCAAAATCACCTTTGGGGCGTTAATGCTTTATGCCGCCGAGGGCGATGCTTTTCACGCCGCCGAGGTCAAGCTGCTGACGGAACTGGCGGATGACTTGGCCTACGGCATCCATTCGCTGCGCGTCCGCCACGAGCAACTGCTGGCGGAAGTGGCGCTCCAGCAGGGCGAACAGAACTACCACCTCAGCCAGGAGCGTTACCAGGCTTTGTTCGAGCGCTCGCTGGACTGCGTGTTCCTAAACGATTTTGAAGGGCGATTTTTGGATGCCAATCAGGCCGCGCTGAACCTGCTCGGTTATCAACGCGAGGAAATCAACACGCTGACTTTCGGGTCATTGCTCACCGCCGACCAGCTTTCGCTGGCGATGCAAACGTTGGAGGAGCTCCGCACCACCGGTTTCCAGAAGCAACGGACGGAGCTGCGGCTGCGGCGGAAGGATGGCGGCGAGGTGTTTGTGGAAATCCTATGTTCGCTCATCCGCCGGGGCGGCAAACCTTACGCCATTCAGGGAATTGCCCGCGACATCACCGAGCGCAAGCAAACGGATGCGACCCTGCGCGAGAGCGAACAGCGCTACCGCCAGCTGTTTGAACTGGAGTCCGACGCCGTCATCCTGGTGGACATCGAGACGCACCGCTATGTGGATGTCAACCAGGCTGCCCTGCGGCTCTACGGCTACAGCCGGGAGGAGATGCTCGCGATGAAGCCGGAGGACGTTTCCGCCGAGCCGGAAAAAACCCGCGCGACCGTGGGCAGCGGCCATGTTTTCGTGCCGCTCCGCTGGCACCGGAAAAAAGGCGGCGAACGCTTCGCGGTGGAGATCACAGCCAATCAAATCCAGCATCAAGGCCGCCGCACGGAACTGGCCACTGTCCGCGACATCACCGCCCGCCAGCAGGTGATGGACCAGCTGCGGGAAACGACCGGGCAGCTTTTGGAGGCGCAGCGCATCGCCGGCCTTGGCTCCTACATTTTCAACGCCCGCACCGGCGTGTGGACTTGCTCCGAGCTTTTGGACGAACTATTCGGCCTCACGGATGCCGGCTTCACGAAGGATGTCAACGGCTGGTTGCAGATCATCCACCCGGAGGAGCGCGCGGACATGGAGCGCTACCTGCACGAGGAGGTGCTACAGGGCAAAGCCGCGTTTGACCGCACTTATCGGATCATCCGCCGGAATGACCAGCAGGAACGCTGGATCCACGGCCTCGGCAAACTGGTCTTGGACAGCCACGGCCTGGTGGTGCAGATGGTTGGCGTCATTCAGGACATCACCGAACGCAAGCGGGCGGAAAACCTGCTGCGCCAATCCGAGGAGCGCTACCGCAATCTCATCGACAACGCCAGGGACGCCATCTTCACCATCGCGTGCGACGGCACGTTCACCTCGCTGAACCCCGCCGTGGCGGGCATCGCGGGGGTATCGCTCGACGACTGGCTGGGCCGGCCGTTCCTGCCCATGGTGCATCCCGAGGATGTGCCGCTGGCCCGCGAAATGTTCCAGCGAATTTTGGCGGACAAGCCGGTGCCGGTGCATCAGGTGCGCGGCAATCCCAAATTGAAGCGGCCGGCCATCATGGAAATGACCCTTGCCGCCTTGAAGGACGCCAGCGGAAAAATCACCGGCGTGTTCGGCATCGGCCGCGATATCACCGAACGCAACCTGGCGGAGGCAGCGTTGCAGGAATCGCGGGCGCTTTACCATTCGCTCGTGGCGCAACTCCCCGTCGGCGTTTTCCGGAAAGAACACGCCGGCCGGTATGTTTTCGTCAACGCCGAATTCTGCCGGCTCAAAGGCATGACGGCAGAGGATTTTCTCGAGAAAACCCCGCTGGAAGTGGCCGCCAGCGAAGCCGCGCAACGCGACGCCGCCGGACTGGCGGTAAAATATGCCGCCACCGGCGAGGATCATCACCAACAGATCATGCGAACCGGCAAGCTCATGGAACTGGACGAGGAGTATCTGCTGGCCGACGGCAGGAAACACTACGTGCATTGCATCAAATTGCCGGTGGTCAACCCGGAGGGAAAAGTCACCGGCTCGCAGGGCGTCATCTTCGACATCACCGAGCGCAAACTGGCGGAGGAACGGCTGAATTTGCAGTCCAGCGCGCTGGTCGCCGCCGACAACGCCATCGTCATCACCAACCGCAGCGGCAAAATTGAATGGGTCAACCCGGCCTTCACCAAGCTCACCGGCTATAGCGCGGCGGAAGCCATAGGCGGTTTTCCCCGCCTACTCAAATCCGGCCAGCATCCGCCGGCCTTCTACGCCGCCATGTGGTCCACCATCGGCACCGGCAAAGTCTGGCGCGGGGAACTTGTCAACAAGCGCAAGGATGGCAGCCTTTACACCGAGGACATGACCATCACGCCGGTGCGCAGCGCCTCCGACGAAATCGCTCATTTCGTGGCCATCAAGCTGGATGTCTCCGAACGCCGGCTGCTCGAAAACCGGTTGCAGCAGGCGCAGAAAATGGAGGCCATCGGCACGCTCGCCGGCGGCATCGCGCATGACTTCAACAACATCCTCGCCGCCATGTTCGGATACGCCTACCTGCTCCAGCAGGACACCGAGGGCAATCCAACGGCGCAGGAAAACATCGGCGAAATCCTCAAGGCCACCAGCCGTGCCAAGGATCTCGTCCAGCAGATTTTGACCTTCAGCCGCCAGCGCGATTTGAAACGGCAGGTTATCCGGCTGGACACCGTGGTGAAGGAGGCCATGAAATTCCTCCGCGCCTCGCTGCCGGCGGACATCAAGATCGAAATGCACCTGGCTGACGATGCGCCCGCCGTGCTCGCCGACCCCACGCAGATTTATCAGGTGATGATCAACCTCGCCACCAACGCGCTGCACGCGATGGAAGGCCGGGGCGGCAAACTCGCGGTGACGCTCGAGGCGTTTTCGCCGACTGAAAAACTCCTCCAGGCGCACCCGGACTTGCGGCCTGCGGCTTACACCCGGCTGACCATCACCGACACCGGCCACGGCATGGACGCCAAAACCCAGGCGCGCATCTTTGAACCGTTCTTCACCACCAAGCCGGTGGGCAAAGGCACCGGCCTCGGCCTCGCCGTGGTGCATGGCATCATCCAGTCGCACGAAGGCGTCATCAACGTCGAAAGCCAGCCGGGCGAAGGCACCAGCTTCCTCCTTTATTTCCCGGCACAAACCGTTGCCGCCGCCGCGACCGACACCAAAACCCGGAAACTTCACCATGGCCGCGGCCAGAGAATATTATTGGTGGACGATGAACCCGCCTTGACCGGCGTGTTCAAACAACTGCTTCGCCGGCTAAATTACGAGGCCATCGCCAGCAACAGCGCCGCGGAGGCACTCGGCTGGTTCCGCGAAAAACCCACCGCGTTCGACCTCGTCATCACCGACCTGACCATGCCGGAAATGAACGGCTTGGAAATCGCCCGCGAGGTTCGCACCCTGCGGCCAGACATGCCGGTGGTCCTCGCGACCGGCTACACCTCCACGCTCAACCACCAACACCTGCTCGACGCCGGCATCTGCGAACTGCTGGAAAAACCCGTCTCCATGACGGCACTAGCCGACGTCTTGGAACGCGTCTTCGGCAAGCCATAGTGGCGTCGGGCACCTGGCCTGACGTTGAGGGTGGCATCCCTGGCCATCCGGATTAAACCGTGGCGAGATGAGATTTTTCAAAATTTCAAGCGTGTGGGCTGGCGTTAGGATTTTCCCGCCGGTCTGGGAAGCCCGGCTCACGGGCAGGCAGGGATGCCGGCCGCTACACCGCCCGCCAAAACCATTTCGCCTTTGCCGCCGCGCGCGTTTCCATTAACTTGCAACCATGTTCACAGCCGCCGATTTATTCGACCTGACCCAAACCGGACACGCCGTCCTTTTCGACGGCTGCCAGCAGGCTTGGGAAGCGCTCCCCAAAATCGCAGCCTACCTCGCCCAGGTGCCGCGACAAAATCCGCCGCCACGCTTTCCTGGCGCGACCATCGGCGACCGCGTCATCATCGGCACCGGCACCAGCGTCGAACCCGGCGCGATGATCAAAGGCCCGGCCATCATCGGGAAGAACTGCCAGATCCGACACAACGCCTATATTCGGGAAAACGTCCTCATCGGCGACGATTGCGTGGTGGGCAACACCAGCGAACTCAAGAACACCCTGCTCTTCAACGGCGCGCAGGTGCCGCATTACAATTACGTTGGCGACTCTATCCTGGGTCACAAGGTGCATCTCGGCGCCGGCGTGAAGATTTCCAACGTCAAACTGCTGTCCGGCAACGTGACGGTGGAAGTGAACGGCGTGCCGCACGACACCGGCCTGCGCAAGTTTGGCGCGCTGGTGGGCGACGGCGCGGAAGTGGGCTGCAATGCCGTGCTGAACCCCGGCAGCATTCTCGGCCGCGGCGCGGTGGTTTACCCGAACGTCTTCTGGCGCGGCGTCCTGCCCGCGAACATGATCGCGAAAAACCAGGCGGAGATTGCAGTCGTCGGCAAACAGCCGAGGGAAACGAATTAAACGCGAAGGTGCGGAGAACAATCCAAAATTAAGTTGGCTTCAAGGAAAGTTTGCAGCTCGCCAAGCAACAACTGCTTCCTCGTTTATTGTGGCCGGCCGGTTGCGGTAATTCTGTCTTTTGTTTTCAGGATTGATATTTTGACGGCGTGAGCGATTTGACCATTGGACTTTTGAGCGCGCTACTGGCCACCAACCAGCCGCAGGCCGTCAGCAACCTCGTGCAGGATCAAACGGGCATCGCCGTGCCGCTGGTGATCGTAAACGACCCGGTGGAAAAACTGTTGCGCAACCTGATGATCGCCGACGACGCGGCGCTGGACGAGATCCACGACTGGATGAGCACCAACACGATCGCCCGCACGAACGCGCCGGCCCTGGCGGAATTCAACCAGCGCATCCGGGACCGGCTCGACGTGGTGCGGCGCGGCTACGACAGCTTTCTCCGCAATCATCCGGACAGCGCGCAGGGCTTTCTGGCTTACGGCAGTTTCCTGGAGGACATCGGCGACGAAAGCGCGGCGGCGGTGCAATATGAAAATTCCCGACAGCTCGACCCCAAAAACCCCGCCGTGTGGAATCAACTGGCGAATTATTACGGCGAAAACGGCCAACTGACGAATGCGTTTGCCGGTTACATGGAGGCGATCCGGCTGGATCCGGCCGAGCCGGTGTATTACCAGAATTTCGCCACGACCGTTTATCTTTACCGCAAGGATGCACGGGAGTTTTATGGCCTCACCGAACCGCAGGTGTTCGACAAGGCGCTGGGGCTATATCAGCAGGCGATGAAGCTGGCGCCCGACAATCTCGTGCTCGCCACGGATTATGCCGAGAGCTATTACGGCATCAAGCCGCTGCGCACGAACGACGCGCTGGTCGCCTGGACCAACTGCCTGAACATCGCCAAGGACGACAACGAGCGCGAAGGCGTGCGGCTGCACCTCGCGCGCGTGAAAACCTACGCCGGATTTTATGACGACGCGCAAGCGGAGTTCGACGCCGTGACCAACCTAGCGTTCGCCGGCATGAAAGCCCAACTGCTGCGCAGCCTGAACGACCATAGAAATCCGCCGACCAATGCCGGCCCGGAAATATTGACGAACAGCGTGGCGGTTGCAACCAACGCGTTGCCGGTGCCGACCGACAGCCAGCCGGCCTTGACGAATCCGCCGGTGGTTCAAAGAATTTCCCCATTGCCGGCCACGCCACCGCCATTGCAATGGCAAAAACCGTAGAAGATCGGGCAAATTCCAGCTTTGAGTCCCGGTGGCTGGGTGGTTAAAATCTGTTTCATGAGTTTCTACGACAAATTGAAATTTGACGCCAACGGGCTGATTCCCGCGATCATCCAGGAACACAAAACCGGCCGCGTGGTGATGATGGCCTGGATGAACCGCGCCTCGCTGGAGGACACCATCAAGACCGGCAAGACGCATTTCTGGAGCCGCTCCCGCCAGAAATACTGGATGAAGGGCGAAGAAAGCGGCAACACGCAAACCGTCAAAGACATCGCGTTCGATTGCGACGGCGACGTGCTGCTGATTCAGGTTGAGCAAAAAGGGCCGGCTTGCCATGAGGGTTATAATTCCTGTTTCTTCCGCTCCATCGAAGGCCACGGCGACACGTTCAAGACGACCGAGCAACAAATTCTGACGCCCGAGCAGATGTATAAAAAGAAGGGTTAAATTTCTCCGGGGCGGGATATTGTCGCGTCCGCCGAATCTTTAGTGCAAAACTTCACCACGCGTGGCGTGGGCGGTCAGCTCGTCCAAAATCATCGCGCTGGAAATGGTTTTGATTTTGCCGCCGCCGGAAAATTTCCAGACAACGCGCTTGTCCGGCATGACTTCGATCAGGTCCGCCGTGCTGCCAAATTGTTTGTGACCGAGCCAGTTGGCCATCAGCGTGTTGCCGTTGGGCAACCGCTCCAAGCCAGCCATGAATTTTAACTGAACGCCCGCCAACTCGTTGCTCTGCACCTGCCAGACGTTTTTGCCGGCGGGATCCACTTCAAAAACCCGCGCGCCGCCAGATCCATCAGCGCAGGCGATGAGCGTGTTTCCATCGGGCAGACGCACAATGCTGTGCGGACCGCCGGCAGCGGGAATTTCCCGGATCAGCCTGCCGGTAGAATCGTATTCGCGGACGACGTTCAAGCCGTAATGGGCCACGAGATAATTTCCATTGGCCAGCCGACGCGCGTTCCGCATGAAGGCGTGGCCGCCATTCGTGCCGGCCGGCAGCAGGCGGATTTCGTTCACAATTTTGCCGGCAGGATTCACCTCCAGCAAACGCCCGGCGTTGCACTCGCCGATGAACGTATTGCCGTTCGTCAGCCGCTGGCAGGCGTAAATTTCACTGGCCGATTCGTAGTCGAACACGATTTTTTTGTCGCGCGTGACTTCCTTCACGCCGTGACCGGTATTGAATAGCAGGTTACCGTTGGTCAAAACCCAGAGGTCGTTGCAGTTGGTTGCGCCGTCATATTTCCACTCGATTTTTCCGGCGGACGAGACGATGAACACCTTGCCCTGCGAGTAATCTGTGCAAACAAAGGAATGTGTCACCGTGTCGGGAACGGCATTTGCCAGCGCAGCTTGTCCAATTGCGGAGCCGGCGGCAACCAACCCCAACAGGACGCCGGCGAGAATCAGGATTTTTTTCATTCGACGCAGCGGTTGACATCACTTTGCTTTCAACTGCTCCAACTGCGTTTTCTCCACAATGGCCGTGGCCCAGAGAAATCCGGCCACAGCCTCCTTGGCATTGATGGATTTTTTGAAATGGATGTAGTGCGCATAATCCACCTGCACGCCAACGCCGTCGCACGCACTGTAAATGTCCAGCAATCCCCGGTCGTTTATCTTCGCGTTGGCGATGATGCCTTGGTAGCCCTTTTGGACGACGGGCGCATATTCCATTTTGTCGAGCAGTCCCAGTTCAATTCCCCGCGCGAGGGTGTAGGTGAACATCGAACTGCCAGAATTGTCCGTCCAGTTGTCCGGCTGGTCGCCCTTGTCCACGACCTGAAACCAGCGACCACTCGTCGCATCCTGCTTGCACTTCAACCCGGCGGCCAGCCGGCGAAAAATGTCCTCCAACTCGGCGCGCCGCGGATGATCCTTCGGTAAATCCGCCAGCGTCTCGACCAGCACAAGCGCATACCAACCCAGCCCTTCGCTCCAGACTTCGGGCGAAAGACCGGTCTGCGGATCGGCCCAGCCGGGAACTTTGCCGCCATGGCCGGCTTCATAATAACCATGCAAATAAAGGCCGGAATGGTCGCGCTCGGCGCGTTTGGCATAGATGCACAACTGCTTCGTTGCCGTGTCCCAGCAATACTGGCTGTCGCCGATGGATTTGCCGTAGCGGATGAGGAACATTTGCCCCATGAAAATACCGTCAATCCACATCTGCCCGTTCATGCGCTGGTTGTGCCAGAAGCCGCCGTCGCTGTTGGTGGGATAAGCGTCGAAAGCGTGGAGGATTTTTTCGGCGGCCTGCTTGTAGCGTTCGTCCTTGGTGGTTTCGTAAAGCATGACGAGCGAATTGCCGGTCATCATGTTGTCGAGGTTGTTGAAGGCGGGGTCGTTGGTCTGGCCTTTGTAATTCGCAACGCCATGAAAATTTCCATCGGCATCCACGAACGGGTCAAGGTAACGCTTCGTGTAATCGAAATAACGCCGGTCACCGGTCGCGTGAAAAAGCATTTCAAATCCGAAAAGCTCATAGCCGTTGACATAGGTCCAAGAATTGAAATACGCCTTGGAGAAATCCGGCCAGCGTGCCATGACGGTCTCGGCGGCGGCGACCGACCACAGCTTGGGTGGCTGGCCCGGCGTGTAATCCAGCCGCGCGCCCGGCACGGCGGTGGCGGCGGCATCGCGGATAGATGGTTTTGCGGAGTTTATGACGGCTGGCACATTGGTGGGCGCGGACGTTTCGGCGACCAGCGTGAACAACGCAAGTTGGGCGAAAAAAAACGCCAAGACAAAACGGCGGGTCACCGTCGGTCTTTTCAACCTGGCAGACGCGTGGTTCATGTTAGAATTATACAAATTCTCCATCCTTCTGTCTCGCATTTTGGAGGCAATCAAACCCGGAACAAAAAGTTCGCTGCGGCTTCCTGCTTTTGTTTTCCGCAGGCTTCGGCTAAAAATGGTCTTATGTATTCACCGACGCTGGATGAATTTTTGAAGTTTGCGACGCAGGGAAATCTGATTCCCGTCACGCGCCGCATTCTCGCCGATCTGGAAACGCCGCTCTCGGCCTACCGGAAAATCCGCGGCGCGGGCGAATCGTTCCTTTTTGAGTCGGTCGAAGGCGGCGAGCATCTCGGTCGCTACTCCTTCGTCGGCTGCAATCCGCGCGCGGTTATCCGGCAGGACGGCCAGCAGGTCCAGATGATTGAAAACGGCCGCATCACGGAAACGGTGATAGTTGGCAAGGATGTGAAGGACGGCCTCGAAGTCGTCGAGCGCGTGATGAAAAAATATCGCGCGGTGGCGGTGCCGGGCCTGCCGCGCTTCACCGGCGGCGCGCTGGGCTTCATCGGCTACGAATTCATTCACGACATCGAGCCCGTGGTGCCGCGCCCGGCGCACGATGAATTAAAAACGCCGGTGCTTTATTTTCTCATCGCCGACGAGCTGCTGATTTTTGACCGCGTGCAGCAGACGATCACGATTCTGGTCAATGCGATTCTCGACGACGCCGACAGCCCGGCCGAAGCCTACGAAAATGCGACCAGCGAAATTGACCGCATCCTCGCGCTGCTCGAACAGCCCAGCGAACACACCGTCGTTGCCGTGGCCAATGAGATTCCCGCCGTCGAATTCGCATCAAACCAGACGAAGGAAAAGTTTTTCGCGAACGTCGAGGCGGCCAAGAAATACATCACCGGCGGCGACATCATCCAGGTGGTCGGCTCGCAGCGGTTTTCCGCGCCGGTCACGGCGACGCCGCTGGATATTTACCGCGCGGTGCGCAATGTGAATCCGTCGCCATATTTATTTTTGCTGGAGCTGGACGGCTTTGCACTCGTCGGCGCGTCGCCGGAACTGCACGTTCGCTGCGAGGAAGGCAACGTGGAGATCCGCCCCATCGCCGGCACGCGGCCGCGCGGCAAAAACGAGACCGAAGATGCCGCGCTGGAAAACGAACTGCTCGCGGATCCAAAGGAACGCGCCGAGCACGTCATGCTCGTGGATTTGGCGCGCAATGACATCGGGCGCGTCTGCGATTTCGGCAGCGTACAGGTTAAGGACTTGATGTTCATCGAGCGTTACAGCCACGTCATGCACATTGTGTCGCAGGTGGAAGGAAAATTGTCGGCGGAAAAAACGAATTACGATCTAATGCGCGCGACGTTTCCCGCCGGCACGGTCAGCGGCGCGCCAAAAATCCGCGCGATGCAGATCATTTCCGAACTGGAGCAAACCACGCGCGGCACTTATGCCGGCGCGGTCGGCTATTTTTCCTTCAACGGCAATTTGGACACCTGCATCACGATCCGCACCGCGCTCATCAAGGACGGCAAGGCCTATGTGCAGGCCGGTGGCGGCTGGGTGAACGATTCGACGCCCGAAGGCGAATATCAGGAGACGATCAACAAGTCCATGGCCATGCGGAAGGCGATTGCGATGGCGGAAAGTTTTGGGAAGATGGATTAACCGCGAACCACGCTAAATACGCGAACGGAAAAAGCAAAATTCTTTTTCGCGTATGTCGCTTATTTCGCGGTTGAATATATTATGGAATCCAAACCAGCCCGTTCAGCCGATGATGTTGCCTGCGAACGCTGCGGCAGCTTTGACGCTTTGGAATTCGCCGGAAAATTTCTGTGCGCGGAGTGCGTGGCGCTGGCCGGCTGCGGGTGCGCCGGACAAGGCGATGACGAGGCGGATTAAGTATCATTTGCAGAAGCGCTAGATTTTGTTAGGTTGCTTCCGGATTGGAAATTTATGCGGCACTGGTGTTTCATGGCAGTCGTCGGCATCTGCTTCACTGTGGCGGTCAACGCCGCGCCCGTTGGGCTGATTAAAATCAACGGCGCCATCGGCCCGGCCACAGCCAGCTACATCGCCCGCGCCATTGACGTGGCGACAGACGACAAGGACGAGTGCCTCATCATCCAGCTCGACACGCCGGGCGGGCTGCTGGATTCCGCCTCGCAGATTGTCGAAAAATTCTACGCCGCAAAAATCCCCACCGTGGTTTACGTGTCGCCGGCGCCGGCGCGCGCGGGCAGCGCGGGCGTATTCATCACGATGGCGGCGGACGTGGCCGTGATGGCGCCGCATACGCGCATCGGCGCGGCGCATCCGGTGGAACTCGGCTCCAGCGGCGAGGTGGAAAAAACCGACGACGTGATGAAAAAGAAAATGGAGAACGACACCGCCAGTTTCGCCCAATCCATCGCCGAAAAACGGCATCGCAGCGTGGCCTGGGCCAAGTCGGCGGTGCTCGACAGCGCCTCCATCACCGCGGAAGAGGCGTTGAAAACGAACGCCATTGATTTCATCGCCGCCGATCTGACGGACTTATTGAAACAACTGGACGGCCGCAAAATCAACGGCACGACTTTGAAAACCGCCGGTGCCACCGTCGGGGAAATTCCGATGAACCCGTTTGAACAATTTTCGCAACTGTTTCTGCGACCGGAAGTGATGTTCATTTTGATGCTAATGGTGATTTACGGCATCATGGGCGAGCTGAGCAGTCCGGGCGCAATTCTGCCGGGCGTGGTCGGGGCGATTGCGCTGATCCTGGTGCTTTACATGTCGGCGATTCTACCGGTCAATATCACGGGCCTCGTGCTGATCGGGCTGGCGCTGGTGCTGTTCATCACGGATGTCTATGCGACGACGCATGGCGTCCTGACGGCGGGGGGCATTGTGACGTTTTTCCTTGGCGCGATGATGTTATTCAGCCAGGCCGGACCGGGCTACGGACTGTCGCTGCGCTGGATATTGCCGGCGACGCTGCTCACAGCGCTATTTTTCATTTTTGTGGTCGGCAAGGGCATCCGCGCGCAATTGAAACCGGCCAGCACCGGCCGAGAAGCGATGCCAGGGAAATCGGTTAGCGCGCTTTCGCGAATTGATGCCGCCGGCGGCAGGGTGTTCATGGAAGGTGAAACATGGAACGCCGTTAGCACCACGCCCATCGAAGCCGGCCAGCCGGTGGAAATCTCCGGCATTGAGGGACTGACTTTGCAGGTAAAACCAAAAACCAACTAACCAAGAAAAATTATGGAACAAATCATCACTGGACTCATGCGGGTATTCGGCGCCTCCGCCCCGATCATCATTGTGGTTGTGGTGCTGGTGATTTTCATCCTGCCGCAATCCATCCGCATTTTGCGCGAATATGAGCGCGGCGTGATTTTCCGGCTTGGCAAATTGCAGGGCGCGAAAGGGCCGGGGCTGATTTTCCTGATTCCGATGGTGGATAAAATGGTGAAGATGGATTTGCGCGTGGTGACGATCGACGTGCCCAAGCAGGAGATCATGACCAAGGACAACGTGCCAGCCACGGTGGATGCGGTGATTTATTTTCGCGTGGTGGATCCAAACGCGGCGGTGGTCAAGGTGGAAAACTACTGGAAGGCGACCTCGCTCATCGGGCAGACGACTTTGCGCAGCGTGCTTGGACAATCCGCACTCGACGAGTTGCTCTCCCAGCGCGACATCATCAACCAGAAATTGCAGGAGATCATCGATAAGCAAACCGAGCCGTGGGGCATCAAAGTCACATCGGTGGAAGTGAAAGAAGTGGCGCTGCCGGACAGCATGAAGCGCGCGATGGCCAAGCAGGCCGAGGCCGAGCGCGAACGCCGCGCGAAAGTCGTGAACGCCGAAGGCGAATTCCAAGCCGCCGAAAAAATGGTGCAAGCCGCCGGCTTGATCGCAAAGGAGCCGATTGCGCTGCAACTGCGTTATCTCCAGACCATGCGCGAAATGGCGAGCGAGCACAACACGACCACGTTTCTGCCGCTGCCGATTGACTTGTTCAGCGCGTTTTTGAAGAAGTGAAGCAAAAGGCATATTTTCTCGCCATCATTACACTGTTGGGGGTTGGAAATGCTTTTGCCGAAAACCAGTCCCCCACGGTTGACGCCATCGTGTTTGGTGATGGCGCTTCCGAGCAGGCTCACCACTTTAGTAGCACGCGTAGCGAAATCAGCAGCAGCGGACTCGGCGATCCCGCGCGCATTCTGTTGCCGCTGAAAGCGGGCGCGTGGGAAGGCGGACGGCTGGCATTCGCGCTCAAGGTTGATCCGCAAAATCAAAATTACGCCACCGTGCGGCTCTGGGGTTCGGACGCGACAGCTGACCAACTCGTGCTATTCTGCGAGGGCAAACAAATCGGCTACCGGCACCTCGGCGACATTGACATCCTCGACATCGGCGGCGGCGAAGCGGCATTCCCCGGCCGCTTCATCTACAATACCACGCCGCTGCCGCTGGAGATGACGCGCGGCAAAACGAATTTGCCATTTGAAATCCGCGGCTACGGACCGACGTGGGGCTACACCGGCGAATTTGAAAAATTTCAAAAGCCGCTCGCCGGCCCGACGCGCGGCATTTATAAATTTTACACGCATACCAACGGCTTTTTCGTTGCGCCCGCCGATGAATGGGCGAGCAAAGCACCGGGGCAGCCGCCGGTTCGGAGGGAACCGGGCGAGGAAGTTCTGGCCAAGCTGAAAGCGCGCGTGAACAGCCAAGTCAACAGCCTGCTCAATTCCGCCAGACCGCTCAATGAAATGCAGGCCCAGTTTCTGGCGCGAGCGTATTTTGTAAAGTGGACACCGGCGTTTGAAAATCCAAAAGTCATCGCACAGGTCCTGAACGGACTGGACGCGTTGTTTGCCGATTTTCGGAAAAACCCAGACCGGGCGCACAACGACCCGGCAACACCGAACCCGGGCTGGTTCGAGTTCGGTCCGGCGGGCGAGGCCATTTCCGTGCTGGCGAAACCGCTCCAGCCAGGGCTCGACGGGATGATTGACGACGCCGATAAAAAAATTTCCCGGCGCGCAGCCTATTCCGAAATGCTCGTGACCGCCCGCGACTGGCATCAGAAGCATCGCCGGCTATACACGAACCAGACGATGATCACGGATATGAACCTTTACTTGTCTAATCGCGGCCTCGAAGTGGTTGACCCGGCCAGCGCGCTTTCCGAAGCCGAAGCGCGCCGCTATCTCTACGAGGCCGTCGGTCTCGAACCCTGGCGCGATAGCGACCCCGGCCCGGGCAGTCAAGACTGGGGCGTCGGCACAAATTACTGGCAGCTCACGGCGAAAGGATTAACGAAGGAACTGGGTTTTGTCGGCTACTACGGCGAAGTGCTGGACTGGGCGACCTCGATTTATGATGCGACGCGCCCAGCGCCAGGCCAGCCCGGCGATGAAAAGATCAAGGCGCAGCTCGAGAAAATCGCCAAAGCCCGCGCGGTGTTCCGCTATCCGGGAACGGACGCGGACGGGTTTCGCGCGATGCGGATTGAAGCCGCCGTCGGCTGGCGCGACAGCGGGCATTATCCCGGCGACGCGGCTTACGGCGAACGCCCGACGTGGGATGCGTCGCCGCTAGACGCCGTCGCCACGACGCTGGAACCGAACGCCGTCGGCTACGCGCGGCAGATGTTTGACGACAACCAGTTTTTTATTTCGCTCGAACGCCAGATGGCGCAGAACAACAGCCTACGCGTCACCGCCGGATTACTAAGCGTCCCGGATCAATACGAACTCATCAAATTCCAACCGTCCAGCAAGGCGCGACTGCCGATGACACCCGGCCGGCCGGACTTTGTTTTCAGCGACGAGGAGGATGGCGTGGTCGCCATCAAAAACGGCGATGAAATTCTTTATGCATCGCTTTACTGGCGGGCGCGCAACGCGGTGAATTTTCTGGCGCGGGTTCATTTCACGACGCCGACGGCGGATCGCGTCGCCGTGGTGAAGGAAGACGTGGAATTTGAACCCAGTGGATCATTTTACCGGCGGCCGGACTGGACGACTTTCGGCTTTGGCAACGGCGGGCCGCGCTATCCGCAGGAATTGCATTCGGCGGAGGCGGGCGAAAAACTACCCATCGCCCGGGTTCCGGCCAGCGTTAAATTCAAGCCCGGCGACGAAAGTGTTTATGCCGGCAAAGGTGAATTTTACACATTGCGTTATGGCGATTATCTTATCGGTATGAACATGACGACGGATAAGACGTTTAGCCTACCCGTGCCGACGGACGAGAAGCCAGCGAGGGAGCTTGTTTCCCGGAAAGATTTGACCCTGGATGCACCGGTCAAGGTGGGGCCGCGTTCCACTGTGGTATTGTGGCTAAAAATGTGAACCGGCAAAGACATCCGAAATGTGAGCGCCGCGCGAAGATGATATAATGCGGCAACCGAGCAACCATGATTTCCATCAACAGCGGCGTGCTGGCGCTCGTGGCGGTCGGCGCGTGGTGGCTAACCGGCCTTGACAAGGCGGCCGGCGGCGAGAGCAAGCGGACGCATTACGCCTTCCGAACCATCCGCTGCGCCGCCATCCTCTGGCTGGCGGGGATGTTTCTTTGGTTGATTGAAGATCGCGGCGGCGGCCCGGGTGACGTGGCGTTGTTGCTGATCATTCCGCCGGCGCTCGCCTTGCTGTTGCGGAGCAGCGTTGCGGAAGGGTTGACGCATGGCTTGCTCCAACTTATTGACCCTAATTTGCATGATGACCGTGCGTTTGACCCTGGCAAAAGCCGGCGTTATTTGGACACCATTGCTCATCTCATCCAAAATGGCCGGCGGGAAGAAGCTGTCAGGCTGTGCGAGGAATTCAAACAGTCCGGCGAGGTGGATCGGGCGACCTTGGAAATGACGCTGGAATTCCTGGGGGTGCCGCAAAAAAGCGCGCTAGTTCCCAAGCCGCTGGCGGAAGCCCGACAGCTTCGCGCGGAAGGAAAATTTGCCGCCGCAGAAATGCGGCTCCAGTCGCAGCTGGCGAAGAATCCGGCGGACGCGGAAGCGGCGATGCTGCTGGTGCGACTTTATGCGCAAGATTTGCGGCAGCCGGGCAAAGCGCAGGCAGTGCTCCGCAAGTTGGAACAGCAGCCGCAGGCGGTCGCGAGCCACATCGAATTCGCGCGCCGGTCAATTGACGAATGGAGCAAACCGGAATCGGCGGAGACCAGGATCGCCGCCCCGCCGAAATCGGTTGACGAACTGGCGGCGCAGGGTTTTCTCGGCACGGCAATTGAAAAGCTGGAGGCGCAAACCCGGGCGCAACCGGATGATTTTGAGGGGTGGTTGAAGCTGGCGGAGATTCACGCGGTGCATTGCAAAGATTTTCGCCGGGCGCAGAAAATCATCCAGCAGCTGGGAGCCGGCTCCCGATTTACGCCACAACAAATTGAATCGGCTTGGGCGAAACTCAAGAACTGGCGCGAAGCCTGACTTGCAAAACCGGGCATTTGCCCACTACATTCAAGCATGCCGCTTTACGAATATGAATTGTGCGAGGGCGAATGCAAGGTGTGCGGCGGGACGTTCACGTTGAACCGCCCGATTTCCGCGCCGCCGCTGGAAAAATGCCCGGCCTGCAAGAAGCCGGTGCGCAAGATCATTTCCGGCTTCACCACGCCGCACAAGCTCAAGCCGCTGTCCGTCACGGACGCAAAAAAAGCGGGTTTCCAAGTCTATAAACGGCTGGGCAAGGGCGAATACGAACGGCAATGAAATAAGTTGATAGTTTTTAGGCGAGAGTTAATGGAAAAAACGAGCGGATGGCTGGCGGCCACCAACCATCAACTAAATACCCTCAACCACCTTTGAATTGATTTTGACGGGGGTTGTCCATTGATTTAGGTTGAATAATCATAGATGAATTTTTTTTCCGCCAGTAGTTTTGCCCGTGGGTTTGCCTGGGCGGCCTGGGCAGCCGCAGCCGGACCGGCTGGGGCGCAGCAAACAATTCAGTTCACCACGCCGACGGATCCAGATCTGGCGGCCAAGGCAAACTCCTTCATGCCGCCGGCCAGCGCCCGCAACAGTTCGGCCAGTGCGTTCAATGCCCCGGCACCGTTGTTCGGCTCCCGCAGCCCGACCGCCGCTTTCGATGTCCTGCCGGGCAGTCACAGACTAAACGCCGCTGACATCGCCAATGCGATGCAATGGCAGAAGCTGCTAGAGAACAAAAAAAATTGGACACTGATGACGCCGGAGGAAATCCTCGGCGTGCGCACCTCGGAGGAAATCCTGGGCATCCCGGATCCGAAAAACGATCCGACGCTGTCGCCGGAAGAACGGTTTTTGAAGCGGCTGGACGGGCGGGCGGCGGCGGCGGCAACGAACAGCTTCCGCCCGGACGCCGCGTATTGGCATGGTGATGCGGCGGCTGATCCGCTCCACCCGCAGGATGCCGAAAGCCGGTTTGCCGGCAGTCTCGGCGGCAATCTGCCCAGTGCGGCCAGTCCTTTTAATTCGGTGTTCAACCCGAATCCCAATTCCGCGGCGGGCGCGTATCCGAAGCCGGAACCGATCTGGGCCAATCCGTTCAACCAGCCGGAGCCGCTGCCCAAACCCACGCCGGAACAGCTTGCGGGCATGGATCGCTTTCGCGCGCTGATGGAACCGCCGGCGCCGGAGAAAACCCCGGAAGCGGCGAACTTTTATGGCCAACCGCCAGTGGCCGCGCCGGATCCAAACATGCAGGTGTTGCCGGCATTCAATCCGGCTGGCCGGTCCTTTACGCCGCTGGAAAGCGACATCAGCCGACCGATGGGACTCGCGCCGTTGACGGGCATCACGGGCGCGCGCCCGGTCGCGGCAAAAAAACCGCCGCTGGTCGAGGTGCCACCGTGGCTTTCGACTTCGCCGCTACCGTCCACGCCGCCGGTGCGACAATACTGACGGCGATCAAAAAGCGGAGGTGGTGACCAAGACCTGTTCGAGCGTGGAAATGCCGTCGCGGGCACGATCCAGCGCCACCATGCGGAGGGTTTTCATACCCTGATTGATGGCGAGCTTGCCCATTTCGCGGGTGCTGGAACGGGCAATGATGAGTTTGCGAATCTGGTCGCTAACCGGCATCACTTCGATAATCGCCATGCGGCCGGCATAACCGGAGTTTTTGCAGCGGTCGCAACCACGCCCCCGATAAAGCTGCACACCTTCAAAGATCCCCGGGTCAATGCCGAGGTCTTCAAACATTTTCGGCGGATAGGTCAACGGCTCCTTGCAATGCGAACAGATGCGGCGCATGAGGCGTTGCGCGCAGGAGAGAATCACCGAGGATGAAATTAGAAACGGCGCAATGCCCATGTCGTCCAGGCGCGCGATGGCGCCGGGCGCGTCATTACAGTGCATGGTGGAGAGCACTTGATGGCCAGTGAGCGCGGCTTCGATGGCGATTTCCGCCGTCTCAGTGTCGCGGATTTCCCCGATCATGATGATGTCCGGGTCCTGACGCAAAATGGAGCGCAGCGCGTTGGCGAAGGATAGGCCGATGTCTTTTTTGGTCGGCACTTGGTTGATGCCGGGAATCTGAAATTCCACCGGGTCTTCGACGGTAACAATGTTCCACGTCGGGTTATTCAGCTCGTTCAGCGCGGAATATAGCGTCGTTGTTTTGCCGGAACCGGTCGGGCCGGTGACCAGGATCAGCCCGTGCGGCGCGTCAATGGCGCTCTTAAACTGCTTGAACGTGTTCTCGTCCAAGCCGAGCTTGTCAATGCTGGCGGACAAATTGCTCTTGTCCAGCACGCGCAGCACAATTTTTTCGCCGTGAACCGTCGGCAAAACCGACACGCGCAAATCGTAGTCCTTCCCGCTGACTTTCACCCGCATGCGGCCGTCCTGCGGCAGCCGGCGCTCGGCGATGTCGAGGTTCGACATGATTTTGAACCGCGACGCCAACGCGAGCTGCATCTGCTTCGGCGGCGGCGTGGCATCCAGCAGCACGCCGTCAATGCGGTAGCGCAGGCGCATCACCTTTTCAAAGGGCTCCAAATGGATGTCGCTCGCACGATCCTTGATCGCCTGCAGCACGATCAGGTTGGCCAGCTTTATGACCGGCGCTTCCTCGCTGGAGGCAGCGAGCGCATCCAGGTTGACTTCCTCCACCGCTTCCTTGACGGATTCAATCGTGTCGCCATCCGCCTCGGCATCCCGCTTTTTTTCGGCGTCCTGGATGATGTCCTCCATCGAACCGCTTTTGGCGGCGTCCAGCGCGTTCAACTTTTCCGTGATGGCCTTTTCCGAGGCGATCAGTGGGGAAATCTCCAGCTTGGTGATGCGGCGGACGTCGTCAATGGCCAGCACGTTCAACGGATCAGCCATCGCGAGGAACAGCTTGTTTTCCAGCCGGCTGACGGGCACCACCTTGTGGTTGTGCGTCATGTCGCGCGGCACCAGTTCCACCACCTCCGGGACGATGGTGATCCGCGCCAGATTGACCGGCGAAACATTCAGCACGCGCCCCATGCAGACCGCCAGATCGTCGGGGCTGACATACTGCTTGTCCTTGTCCACGAGCAGTTTTACCAGCCGCGCGCCTTCCTTGCGCTGCCGTTCCAACAGTTCCTCGATCTGGCTCGCGCTCAACAACCCGTCCTCGACGAGGGCGTCGGCGATGCGTTCGGCGAATGACTTGATCTTGGCCATGGTCAGCGAAACACCTTGCGGAGATTGACCAGCAGGTCGTTCGGCGGTGACACATACCACAGCAGCCGATGCGTGGTGGCCTCGGCCAGTTCCTTCGCCGCCTGCTGGTTGAACGGATTCGCCGTCGCCACCAGAATGGCCTTGCTCATCCGGTCAAACGGCAGCACGCACCAGCGCCGGCAGACTTCCGCCGGAAACCCGCGCGCCAGGTCCATGTCCACGTCATAACGGTCCAGCGGCAGATACGCCACGCGCGATTTGTCGGACAGCAACCGGAGCGATTTATCAATGAAGTAAATACCCTTTTCGTGCAGTGTCTGAATGAACGGCTCCACCGTGTCCGGCGGTGCCACCGTCAAATCCACGTTCCGCCAGCACAAATCAAAATCACCCGCGGTGATGATTTTGCTTTCCACAAAAATTTTATACAGCGACTTGCGCCCATCATCAATTTCATCCGCCGACGCCGCGCGCGCCTTGGCCTTGCGCCGCAGCATCGTCGTCTCGGTCACGGACGGCAGCGTGGTCATGTCGGCCGACGACTGCACGGCCGCGTTGCTCGCCTTGTCCTCGATCTGCTTCAGAGCCGCCCGCACGTCCGCATCCTCCGGCCGCCGCTGTAGCACCGTCTCGTATTCCAGGATCGCCGAGGAAAGCTGCCCCTGCGTCAGATACGCCTGGGCGATCCGCTTCGACGTGTTGACCACATCATCCTCGCGCCCCAGCTTGGAATAGGCCTCCTTGAGAATCTCCAGCGACTGCGTATCGCCAGGCTGCGACTGCACAATGACCTCAAACATCTCAATCGTCTGTTGCAATTGAGCTTCTTCGCCCGGATTTAATGTGGCGGCCGCCATGCTTAATAATTCAGCAAATTCGCTGCCAAGTTAAAGCCCCGCCGCCGCCAACGCAATCCAAAGAAAAAACCAGATTCGATTTTTTATTTCGCCGCCGCCGGCTTCCTGCTAAAACTTTTTCAGGTGGATCAACCCAAACCCGTCATGACCCCGGCCCCCGGCGAACGCCTGCTGCGCTTCGTCGGCGATAAAATCCTTTTCCAACTGCGCGCAGAAAATGCCGGCGCGCAAAAAAACTGGTCGGCCCGCCTGCGCACGAACCTCGGCCGCGCCGCCGCCCGCCGCCGCGAGATCATCGCCGCGCACGCCGGTCTGGCCGTGGCCGCCGGCGCCTCCTGGCGCGATGTACCCATGCAAAAGACCGCCGACGGCTGGCAGCTCGAACTGCCGCTCGCCGAAGTAGGCTACTTCAAGGCCAAGGCTTACCTGCTGGACGAAAAAAACTGGCAGCACTGGACGGATGGATCGGACGCCGGCATTTCGGTGCATCCCAATTTTGCCCGGACGGCGAACACCATTTACTGCGCGTTCACCCGGCTGTTCGGGGCGACCAAAAACCTCGCCACCACGGCCGATGAAAAATTGGAAGCGCAGTTGAAATCGCTGGAAGCGCTCGGCTACGCCACGCTGCCGCCGTCGGGCAAATTTCGCGACCTCACGCGGCAGCTGCCCTTCATCGTCAACCAGCTCGGCTGCCGGATCATCCACTTGCTGCCAGTGCATCCGACGCCCACGACGTATGCGCGCTTTGGCCGATTTGGCAGTCCGTATGCCGCGCTGGATTTGACGGCGGTGGATCCCGCGCTGGTGGAATTCGACAAACGCACCACCGGCATTGACCAGTTTTGCGAACTGACTTACGCCGCCCATTCGCTCGGCGCCCGCGTGTTCATTGATATCGTCATCAATCACACCGGCTGGGGTTCGAGCTTGCAGGAGAATCATCCGGAATTTTTCCTAAAAAATCCCGACGGCTCGTTCGCCAGCCCCGGCGCATGGGGCACGGTCTGGGAAGATCTGGTGGAACTCGAACAGCACGACGTCAAACTCTGGGATCTCGTCGCCGACTCGCTGCTCGTCTGGTGCCAGCGCGGCGTGGATGGTTTCCGCTGCGACGCCGGCTACAAAATTCCCGCGCCCGCCTGGCAATACATCGTCGCCCGCGTGCAGGAGGAATTTCCCGAAACCATTTTTCTGCTCGAAGGCCTCGGCGGCTCGTGGGATGCCACGGAGCAGTTGTTGACCGAAGGCGGCATGCAATGGGCGTACTCCGAATTGTTCCAAAATTATTCGGGCCGCGACGTCGCCGGCTATCTGGATTACGCCAACCACCAGAGCGAACGCATTGGCGGCTACGTCCACTATTCTGAAACGCACGACAACAGCCGGCTGGCTGACCAAGGCCGCGCCTGGTCGCTGCTGCGAAACCGTTTGTGCGCGCTGACGAGCCCGAGCGGCGGCTTCGGCTTCACCTGCGGCGTGGAATGGCTCGCCACCGAAAAAATCCGCGTCCACGGCAACACCGGCCTAAACTGGGACGCCGCCGAGAACATCGTGCCGGAACTCGCGCAACTCAACCGGCTCATCGCGGATCATCCGTGCTTTTTCGACGGGGCGAAGCTCACGCGCTTGAGTGCGCCCGCCTCGCCGATCTATGCCCTGCTCCGCGAATCCGCTGAAGGCACAGACGCCGTTTTGATTTTGGTCAACACGGAGCTGGAAAAGGAAAACGCGCTGACGCTCGAAGTTTCCGCCTTCCGCTTTCCGCTTTCCGCTTTTCAGTTTGAATTGCTCGGCCAGCCGCTCCCGAAAAATTCCACGACCAAAACCACCGCCACCGTCACGCTCGCTCCCGGCGCGGTTTACTGCCTCGCGCCGACCGAAAAGCCAGTCGGGTGGAGCGGTGAAATATATCGTCTCTCGCGCGCGCAAGCCGCCTGGGCCTTTGAATCATTAAATAAAATGATTGCCGCCGAAACCATTGATGGTCTCGACTGGCATTGGCTCGCGGAGGCGGTTGAACAGTCGCCGGAACATTTTCTCGCTGCGGCCAGTGAATTCGCCACGCGCGAGGCCAAAACTCCGCTCGCCGATTTGCTCGCCGAAGTCGAAGCCGGCAACATTTTTCCGCACGTCGTCGGATGGACGTTGCTGGATGCCCGCCGGGTCACGCTCGTGCCGCCCGGTCACTGGCTGTTGATTGAAGATTCCGCGCCGTTCCGGGCGACATTGCAAAGGCGGAATGCGGCGGGCGGCGGGCGGAATGATAATTCCGGCACGATTCACGTCCAGTCCATCGCTGTCGGCGACCGGCACCTCGCCTGCTTTGCTCCAACCGAAGCCGCCGGAGAATCCGGTTTGATTTTGGAACGCTACGCGACAACTTCGCCAAAAGTGTCCGCAACCATTGATTTTCTCACACCCGCTCCCCAACGAGCAACGGCCATCGGCCATCGGCCGGCTCCCAGCGACTTGGTTTTGCTAACCAACGGCATCGGCGGCATGGCGCGGCTGTGCGTGGATCTGGGTCGCGTGAATTCCAAATACGATTGCGCACTGGGCGCCAACCTGAATCCCGCCGTGCCGGTAGATCGCCACGTCTTCGTGAAGCGCCTCCGCGTCTGGGTGAATGCCGACGGATTCCTGTCGCCATTGAATTTCAAAAATCTCGCATCATTTCAGCCAGGTTCGGCAGCCGTCTGGCATTTCGTGGCGAATGCCGGCGACGGTCGCACGGTGGAAATTAATCTGCGCGCCGAAATGCTCGCCGGGAAAAACACGACTGTTTTCAGCTTCAGCCGCCCGGCAGCCGGCAGCGCGAGCGGCAAGCAGTTGCCCGCCACCGCCGAGGTACGCCTGACCGTGCGCGTGGACATTGAGGACCGGAATTTTCACAGCGAAACCAAGCGCAATGCCGGCGCGGATTTTCATTTCGCCTCGAACACGCAGGTTCTGCCGCCTCGCGTCCCGCGCCTGGCACCTCAAACCGGCTTCGCTTTCACGCCCGCGCCCGACCGCCAGTTGCGCGTTTTTGCCGACGCCGGCGAATACCATCCGCAGCCAGAATGGTGCGAAAACATTCCGCATCCGGTCGAGCAAACGCGCGGCCAGACCGGCAGCGGCGACGCCTACAGCCCCGGCTGGTTTGAAATTCCGATGGCGAAAGGCACGAAGACCACCTTGGTGCTCACGGCGGAAACCGAGGAATTCAAAAACGGAAAGCGGCCCGCGCAGACGACCACCGAGGAACGCGAAGATTTGGCAGACAATTTTGAAATGCAGCTCGAACGCGCCGCGAAACAATTCGTCGTCCGCCGAGACGCGGGTAAAACGGTCATCGCCGGTTATCCGTGGTTTCTCGACTGGGGCCGCGATTCGCTGATTTGTGCGCGCGGACTTTTGGCCGCCGGCATGGTTGACGAGGTGAAGCAGTTGGTGCTCACGTTCGCGAAGTTTGAAAAAGACGGCACGCTGCCGAATACGATCCACGGCAACGATGTTTCCAATCGCGACACGTCGGATGCACCGCTGTGGTTCGCGGTCGTGTGCGAAGAAATTTCCAGGGTTAAAAATCCGAAATTAAAAACCAAAGAATTTTATGCCGCGCCGGTAGATGAAAACGGCCGGACGATCCGGGACGTGCTGGCGAGCATTGCGGAAAATTATGCCAAGGGCACACCGAACGGCATCCGCATGGACGCCGATTCCGCGCTAATCTGGAGTCCGAGCCATTTCACCTGGATGGATACGAATTATCCCGCCGGCACACCGCGCGAAGGTTACCCCGTCGAGATCCAGGTTTTGTGGATCCGACTGCTGCGCCAGCTTGAAACGATCGGCACATCGGCCGAGCAGAAAAAGTGGCACGACCTCGCCGAGCACGCGACGGCGTCGTTTGAAAAACTGTTTTGGCTGGAAAAACAAGGTTGGTTCGCCGATGTGCTGATTGGCGGGCCGCGCGTCATCGCCCGCGACGCGATGGCGAGCGATGCGCTGCGGAGCAATTGTTTGTTTGCGGTCAGCCTCGGACTAATCACCGGCGAGCGCGCGAAACGCTGCGTTGCGACGGCGGAAAAATATCTGGTCGTGCCGGGCGCGCTGCGGTCGCTCGCGCCGCTGCCCGTGACCGTGCCGCTGCCAATCCGCAACAACGACGGCTGGCTGATCAACAATCCCGCGGAACCCTACTGGCCGCGCTACGAAGGCGACGAGGACTCGCGCCGCAAACCGGCGTATCACAACGGCACCGCGTGGACGTGGACGTTTCCCGTTTTCTGCGAAGCGCTGGCGGCCGCCTGGAATTTTTCACCGGAGGCCATCGGCGCAGCCAAAAGTTATCTCGGCAGCTCGGAAAAAATCCTGAACGAAGGCTGTCTCGGACAAATCCCGGAAATCCTCGATGGCGATGCGCCGCACGCGCAACGCGGCTGCGACGCGCAGGCGTGGGGCGTGACGGAGGCTTTGCGGGTTTGGAAATTATTGAGGAGGATTTGAACAGCAAAGGCGCAAAGACGCAAAGTTCAGAGATATTGTCTTCTTCAAGCCTTCGCGTCTTCGTTGTTCATTTTTCCTATTGGCGAACCGGCAACACAACGGCAAACTGATTGTGTGAATTTCTCCAACAAGATCATCGCCGGGGAGCAGCTGCCGGAGTGGCGCAAGACCGTCCGCGCCGCCGGCAAGAAACTGGTCGTCACCAACGGCTGCTTTGACATCCTGCATCTTGGCCACGTCACCTATCTTGAAAATGCACGCAATCGCGGCGACGCCCTGCTCGTCGGCGTCAACAGCGACGCCGCGGTGCGCGGCTTGAAAGGCACAGGCCGGCCGGTGAATTCCGAAACCGACCGCGCCGCGGTGCTGGCCGCGCTGCAAAGCGTGGACGGCGTCTGCATTTTCACGGACACGACGGCGACGAAGTTTCTCGCGGCCGCACAGCCGGACATTTACGTCAAGGGCGGCGATTACACTTTGGAAACCTTGAATCAGGATGAACGCCGCGCGGTGGAATCAGCCGGCGGAAAAATTGTACTCGTGCCGTTCGTGCCGGGCAAATCCACCACGGGCCTGCTGGAAAGAATTTCGCGGTTGTGAAAATTCTCGTCATCTCGCTCGCGGGCATCGGCGACACTCTGATCGCCACGCCGCTGCTCCACGAGCTGCGCGCAAATTTTCCCACGGCGACGATTGACTTGCTGGTGATGTGGCCCGGCTCGAAGGATTTGCTGGAACGCAATCCGCACATCAACCGCGTTTTTCAAAAGAACCTGATGAACTGCGGCAAGCTGGAGGCGCTGCAGTTCCTCTGGGCGCTGCGGCGCGAGCGCTACCAGCTTTCCATTAATGCGCATCCGCAAAGCCGAATTCATTATCGCATCGCGGCGTGGCTAGCGGGCGCGGACGTCCGCATCAGCCACGAATATGACTGTTTCAACTGGCTGGACCGCTGGCTGGTCACCGGCACATTGCCGCAGGATTACACGCGGCACTCGATTGAAAATAATTTCGACGTGCTGCCGCTAATCGGCGCGCAGAAAAAACTGCCGGCGCATGAAATGGAGTTTTTCCTGTCAGCCACCGAGGAGCGGTTTGCCGATGATTTTCTGGTGAAACATAAATTGTTCGGGCAGAAAATTCTCGGCATTCATGTCGGTTCCGGCGGCACGAAAAACCTGCCATTGAAACGCTGGCCGCTGAAAAATCACGCTGGTTTGGTACGACAGATCAACAAGGAACGCCCGGACATCCGCGTCTTGCTTTTCGGCGGACCGGAGGAGGCGAAGGATCATGAAGTTATCCTGGCGCACGCAAATCGCGATTTGACGCTGGAGGCGAAGACGAACAATCTGCGCGAAACGGCGGCGTTGATGAAGCGGTGCAGCGCATTTTTGAGCGTGGACACGGCGCTGATGCATATCGCGGCGGCGATGAAGGTACCGAATCAAATTGTCATCGAAGCGCCGACGTTGAATGGGACGAATTGGCCTTACGGAAATAAATTCACGCTTGTTAAAAATCCCGTGGTGAATGGGCGCGGGCTGGATTTTTACCGCTACGACGGCGGCGACATCAAAGGCACGCGCGAGGAACTGCTCGCGTGCATGGAAGCGGTGAAAGTCGCGGACGTTTTTGCAGCCGTGACGAAATTGATTTGAGGCAACACCCGCGTCTCGAGGGTGAAATTCGGCGGGATGCCGAAAACTACCAGCCGGAGCCCTGGCCTAAATCACAAAGTAAATCCCGCCGCCTTCGCGTCGCTGGCGAACATCTTCACGGTGTCGAGCGAGAGTTCGCCGAGATCCATGCCGGCCATTTTGATGGCCTTGCCCAGAATGTCATGCGGCACGGTGACGATGTGCGAACCGGAGTCATTCGCCTGAAAAATGTTCAGCACCTCGCGCACGCTGGCCCAAAGAAGTTCGGCGTATGGCAAATCTTTCAAAACGGTTTTGCTCTGGGACATGATGGAAACCGGGTCAACGCCCGTGTCCGCGATGCGGCCGGCAAAAACGGAAACCACGGCGGGAACTTTGGGGTTCAACGCAGCCGTCACGCCCTCAACCTGAGCCAAGGTGAGAATCGCGGTGACGTTTAACTTTACGCCTTCGTTCGCCAACTCCTTGATGAGCGGCAAAGCAGATTCATTGCGCGTGTTCGTGATCGGGATTTTAATGTAGACATTTTTGCCCCAGCCGTTGATTTTCAGGCCCTGCCGTTTCATTTCGGAAAATTCGTCGGAAAAAACTTCGAGCGACAGCGGCTTAACGGTGATGGTTTGCAGCACGTCGCGCGCGAACGCCTCGAAATCCGTCAGGCCGGCCTTGCGCATCAGCGTCGGATTCGTCGTCAGGCCCTGGATGAGTGGATTGGCGTTGAGTTCCAACATGCCTTTTTTATCGGCACCGTCGGCAAAAATTTTCACCGACAAATCTTTCAGTGTTCGCTGCATAAATTATTTATTTGTTTGGGACAGAATAATGTCAGCCGCCTCGCCGAGATTGCGAGCGGAAAAATCAGGTTTCTGCTTCAGTTCTTCAGTATAGCCGCGATCTATAAAAATCGTTTTACAACCCGCTGCATGGCCGCAGTCCACATCCCGCCAGCGGTCACCAACCATCCAGCTCTGCGCGAGGTCAATGCCCAGCTCGCGCGCGGCGCAAAGCAGCATGCCCGGCTTTGGCTTGCGGCAATCACAATCGGACAAGCCTTTGCCGGCGTGATAGCAAACCTCCACCCGGTCAATCGGCAGTTGCGCGAGCATGTGCGCGTGGATTTTTTCGACGACTGCCCGTTTCAGCGTGCCGCGACCAACATCCGGCTGGTTCGTGGCCACCACGAGGATAAAACCCGCCGCTTTCAATTTTTCGCAAGCCGCGGGGACTTCAGGAAGAATTTCAAACTCGGCAAGGCTCGTAGGCGGATACGGCTTGGATTTCTTTTCCAGCGCGCGGTTGATGACGCCATCGCGGTCGAGAAACACCGCGCGTTTCAATCCTGACTTCTGACTTCTGACTTCTGACTTCACTTCGTGGATTCCCATTTTGTTTGCGCCACCTTTAATTTGGGATGCGACACGAACAAATGCCAGATGACCGCCTGAAATGCTTCGCTGTGCGGCGTGACATGCGTGGGATTCACCGTCGGGACGATCACGCACGCGGTCGCCTGCTGCGCCGTGTAGCCGCCGTCGCGGCCCACGATGCCGACGACCGAGGCACCAACGGACTTGGCGACTTGAATTGCGCTGACCAGGTTCGGGCTGACATTTTTTTCGAGGTTGCCGCCGCCGACGGAAAAAATCAGCAGGCCGTCCTTGGCATTGATGCGACTGCCCTTCAACCATTCGGAAAAAACCGTGGCCCAGCCTTCGTCGTTGGTGCGCGCGGTCAGTTCGGAAACATTGTCCGTCGGTGCATAGGCCTCGAAGCCGCAGATTTTGCGGAAATCATTCACCGCGTGACCGGCATTGCCCGCGCTGCCGCCGACGCCGAGGATGAACAAGCGTCCGCCGCGACCGCGGATGGCGGCGAGTTCGTCGGCACATTTTTCGATGGCGGCTTCGTCGAGTTGCGCCGTGACCTGCTGGACTTCGGCCAGAAACTGCTTGGTAAAACTCATGGATTTTTCAAATTACGAATTTCAAATGAAGAATGGAAGCCCAGTTTATTTTGATTTCAGAATGATTTCCAGTTCCGCCAAGCCCGCCGGTGAACCCATTTCGTAAAAACGCTCCGGCACTTCGTAGCCGGCGAGTTGTTTTTCGCCGACCAGTTTGCCCATGACTTCAGCCAGATCAAAAACCTGGTCGGTGGCATAAGCCTGAAAAACAGATGATTTGAACAGGCTCAAGCCGTAATCAATGTGGCGCATTTCGGGCAGCTTGGCTTTCTTGTCATACACCACGATTTCGCCATCGCGAAAAACTACGTTACTTGCGTCATACTTGCCTTCGTTGCGATACACCGTCATCAAGCCGAGCTTGCTGCTGCGGTGGAAAAAATCCGCGATCGGTGCGTAGGGAATCGGCAGATACGAATCGCCGTAAAGGATGAAAAATTCCGCGCCGAGCTTGGGCAACGCGCGTTTGATCGCGCCACCGGTGCCGAGCAATTTTTCGCCGTCAAAAGAATAATCCAGCTTGATGCCGTAAGCCTCGCTGCCGAATTCGCGCTGGATCATCTCACCGAGAAAGCCGATGCACAGCACGGCGCGGCGGACGCCCTGCGCGTGGAGCATTTCGAGTTGATGCGCGAGAAATGGCCGGCCCGCGACGGGCACCAGCGACTTGGGGATTTTTTCCGTGATGGGCCGCAGCCGCGTGGCGAGTCCGCCCGCGAGAATGGCAACGGGAATGTTTTCCAATGCTACGCTCACGAGATGACGAGCTTGGTGCCCTCGAAATCGAAACGGAAGCGCACTTCCTTCAAGCCGTTTTGCCGCATCGCGTGGCGCAGCTTGGCCTTGTCCTCGGCGTAAAACATCAGGAAGCCGCCGCCGCCCGCGCCGATGAGCTTGCCGCCGAGCGCGCCGTTGGCCAGCGCGAGGTCATACCATTCGTTGATCTTGGGATTGCTCATGCCACCACTGCGCTGCTTCTTGCGCTGCCAATGCACATCCATCAACCGCGCGAACTCGTGCAGGTTGCCGGTCTCCAGCGCGACCTTGCTTTGCAGGCCGAGGTCTTTGACAAAGTGCAGATTTTCAATCATGGCCTTGTCATCGGATTTCGACTTTTGATCCTGCTCTTTCAAAATCGCCGACGCGCTGCGCGAATAGCCGGTGAAGAACAGGAGCAAATTATCTTCCAGATTGTCGCGCGTTTCGTCGGCGACTTTCAACGGCCAGGCCTCCACTTTTCCATCCGGCAAAAAGTTGAAGCACGTCAACCCGCCAAACGCCGCGATGTATTGATCTTGCTTGCCGATCGGTTCCTTCAGCCGGTTCAACTCGATGTCGCACGCCTGCGCCGCGAGTTCGGCGGGATGAACGAGATTTTTTTGATGCGCGTGCAGCGCCTTGAGCAGCGCCGTCGTGAAGCTGCCGGACGAGCCAAGTCCCGTGCCGGACGGTATGTCTGCCATCGAAGTCAGTTCGAGCGCATGGCCATTCATGCCGAGCGATGCGAAGGCCTCGCGGATAATCGGGTGTTTTAATTGCGCCGCGTCCGGCACGCGTTCAAGCTCCGAATATTTCACGATCAAATCCGGCACGAAGGTCTCGTGCAGCGTGATATAAACGTAGCGGTCAATCGCGGCCGCGATGAGGAAGCCGCCGAACTTTTCGTAATACGACGGCAGATCCGTGCCGCCGCCACCGAGTGAAATTCGCAAAGGGGATCTTGCAATTATCATATTTTACTTCTGATAGATTTTTTCAACGACCGCCAAAGCCGCTTTTGCTTCGCTCAAACCGGGAACCGGCGGGCGCATTAGTTTTATGTCTTCAAAAAATTCCGCCATCTCGATCTTCCATGACTCATCACCGCGCGGAAATTCGTAAATCGTCGTCTCCGGAGGACCCATCGGCGGCAGCATTTTGTAATAGGTCAATCGTTCGACGCCGTAGCTGCCGCCGAGTCCTTCCCAGTGCAGCTTCGCCGCGCGGCCGTATATTTCGAGGCTGAACAGATTTTTCCATTCGCTGCAACTGACGTGCAGCCAGGCGGTGTTGCCGGCGGCATTGCGCAGGCTCAAAAACGCGTTGTCGTCCACCGACATTTTCCAGAAATACGTCGGGGCGTGACCTTCAACGGTGATGAACTCGCCCAGAAAAATCCCCGCGAGGTCAATCAGGTGAACGCCTTGATCAATCAATTCGCCGCCGCCGGAAAGTTTTGGATCCGCGCGCCACTCTTTTTCATAGCCGATGCGACCGCCCTGACCGTAACGACCGCGCACAAACATCATCGGCCCGAGCGCGCCGCCACGAAAGATTTCCAACGCCTTCATACAGGCCGGATGGTAGCGGTGATTGTAACCAACGCGGACGAGCGCGCCGGATTTTTTGGCGGCGGCATCCAGTTCCTCCAGTTCGGTCACGCTAATACCGCCGGGTTTTTCGACGAGAACGTGTTTGCCATTTTTCACCGCCGCGAGAGCGATTGGGGCCAGCGCGGAATTGATCGTGGCGATCATCACCACGTCCACATTGGTTGAGCATACGGCTTGCTCAAACGATTCCGTCGCGACACAGCCCGGGCTTTGCGCGGCAATTTTCTTGGCGCGCTCAAGCTGCTGGTCGCACGCGACGGTGACACTGCCAGGCGGTAGCAAATTCAACCGCTTTTGTCCAATCAGGCCGCAGCCTATAATCGCAACACGTAAGTTCATATCAATCCCATTTCTTGCCGCGATCTTCGGGCACAATGCGGCGCAGGCAATAAATGTCCGATTTCGCCAGTTCGTCGCGATGTTTCTGCAAATCTTTCCAAGGATCCCATTGCGCACTGATGAGCTTGCCGGTAATGCCGTCACTCTCCGCGCTAGCAAGATAGATCGCGAGGCTTGCGCCTAGCTCAAGCGACACGGCTCCTTTTTCCTTCCAGCCTTTGTTCTTCTCAAAAAATGCCGCACCGACTTTTTCCGGGCCAGCCGCCAAAACTTCGTCCACCAACCGCGTCGCCAGGGCGCCGGGGGCGATGGCATTCACGTCCACTTGGAAACTTTTCAATTCTTCCGCCAACGTTTCCATCAGCCGCACCGCCGCCGCTTTGGACGCCGCGTAGGCGCTGATGTTGGGCAGCGGATTCGTGGCACCGCCGCCGCTCAAGACGATGATCTTTTTGTGACCGCCGCCGTGAGGAGGCTCCGACTGCCTTTTAGTTTGAGCCTCGTCACCCCGGCTGCCACCAGAGTTTTTGAAATGCGGAATCACCGCGCGGCTCGGAAGCAGAACGCCGAGCAAATTGATTTCCAACGCGCGCCGCCATTCGTCGAGCGAGACGGATTCGGTCGGCCCCATTGGTCCATAAATGCCGGCGTTCAAGACCAGCGCATCAAGTGAACCGAGCTCGCGCAGCGCGAAAGCCACGAGCTCGTTGACTTGCGTCTCATTCGCGACATCGCAGGTTTTGGCGGAAACCTTTTGTGACGGAAATTTTTTGGCCAGCTCGTCGCGCGTGGCAGACAAGTCTTTTTCGCTGCGGGCGCACAGCACCACGTTCGCGCCTTCGCGCAGAAAATGTTCGGCGATAGTTTTGCCGAGTCCCTGGCTGCCGCCGGTGATGAGCGCGTTGCGATTTTTCAGTTTCATGTCAGGCACGTCCGACGGAAAGATGCTCGACGCCGGGGAGGTTTTTCAATTCCTTTTCTAAAAAACGATTCGCGTCCACAAACACCGGCGAGCGCATGGGGGGAACAATTTTCGCCCAGTCCGCCTGCCGGAACTGCGGCCATTCGGTGCAAACGGCGGCGGCTTCCGCACCGGCAAGCGCGCTCGACAGATCAGCGGCGAGCACAACGGAATTTAATTCGGGCGGCAGTATTTTTACCGCCGGATCAAATGCGCGAACCTCCGCACCGGCAGCCAGAAGCTGCTGGCACAATTCCACGGCGGCGCTCCGGCGGAGCGTGTCGGTGTTTGTCGTATAAGTCAGGCCGAGGACGGATATTTTTTTGCCGCGCAAATCGCCAAGGCGCGATTGCAGCCGGCCGAAAGCCCAGCCGCGATGCAGGTCATTGCTTTGCTTGATCGCCGGAATGAGGGAAATTTTTTCGCCGTTCGCTTCGGCAAGTTGTGAAAGCGTGACAACATCGCGCGCGAGTGTGCCGCCGGCGAACGGGCCGCCGGGTCCGAGATATGCTTTCGGCCCGATGCGCGCCTCGCTTTTGAGTCCGACGGAAACTTCCTTTGCGTCCGCGCCGGTGTGTTCGCAGAGCCGCGCGATTTCGTTGATGAAAGTGATTGAGAGTGCGAGAAAAGAATTTAACGCGTGCTTGACCATCTCCGCCGATTCGGTGCGCATAAAAATCGTTTGCGCGGCGAATGGTTTGAACAGCTGTTCCAGCAAAACTTTCTTCGCGTCGGTGCGAATGCCGACGATCGCGCGTTCGGCTTTTTCAAACGCTTCAATCGCCTTGCCCAACCGCAGATTTTCCGGCGAGCAGGCAAAATGAAACTGCGGAAATTCTTTTTCCAATTTGGCGCAGGTGCCCACCGGCAATTGCGCAGAAATCAACACCAGCGCGCCGTTAGGCAGATGCGGCAGCGCTTTGCGGAGGTTGCCCAAAACAAAATCAACATCCGATTCGTCGGCATCGTTGACGGGCGTGTCGTAAGTGAGCCAGAGAATATCTGCATGTTCACAGGCAATTTCCGCATCGGTGGTGAACGAAAGCTTTTTGGCGGCAAGACCAGCGGCGATCAATTCGTTCAAGCCAGGCTCCAAGAGCGGGGCGTGGCCGGAATTTAATTTCGCAATGTTCGCCGCGTCGAAATCCAGCCCAATGACCGAAAAATGCTTCGCGCAGCAAGCCGCCGAGACGCTGCCGAGATGCCAGAGGCCGAGGACGGTGATTTTCATGGACAAAAGCGGATTGCGGAAAGCGAAAAGCGGAAATTAAAACCATACACCGGCCTGCGGCAGCAAACGGAAAAATCGGGAAACGGAAACAAAACCACTGCGCCGCCGGTTGCGCGCCGCGTAAAATTTCCGCTATCCTCCTTCCGCTTTCCGCTTTTATTTTCTGGTTTCATAGACCCATTGGTTTTGCCGGAGCCATTCTAAAGTGCGCTTGATGCCCTGCTCAATCGTCAGCGAGGTTTTCCAGCCGGTGCTGCGGATTTTTTTAGTATCGAGAAAAATGAACGGGTTGTCGCCCACCCAGCCGCGGCTGCCGCCGGTGTATTCCAGTTCCGGTTTCAAACCGAGCGCGCCACAGATATAGCCGATGGAATTATTGACCTGAACGTATTCGTCCGTGCCGAGATTGTAGATTTCCACGCCATGCTTCGCATTTTTCGCCGTGCCGAGATTGATGACGCGCAGCATCGCGCTGACGCAATCCTGCACATACAAATAGCTTTTCCGCTGCGAGCCGTCGCCGAGCACCTTCAAGCGGTCGGGGTGGTCAAGCAGCTGTTTGTAAAAATCGAAAACATGGCCGTGGGTATAGCGTTCGCCGAGAATCGAGACAAACCGGAAAATGTAGCCTTCAAACTTAAAGCCTTCGCAGTAGGACGAAATCATGCCTTCACCGGAAACCTTGGATGCAGCGTAAAGCGAAGTCTGCACTGGAAAAGGCGCGTCTTCCGGCGTCGGGATAACCGGCGCCTCGCCATAAACACTGCCCGTGGAGCTGAACGCGATACGCTTGATGCCGCTGGTCCGCATGGCTTCCAGCACATTGAACGTGGCCACGGTGTTTTGCTGTAAGTCCTTGGACGGATGTTCCAGGCCGAAGCGCACATCGGCATTTGCCGCGAGATGAAAAACAGTGTCGCAACCGGCCATCACCCGCGTCAGAGCGGGCAAATCCAAATTGTCGCCTTCAACGAACTTAAAATTTTTATTTTTCAGCGCGCCATCCAGAAATTTCCGCTGGCCGGTGGAAAAATTGTCCCAACCGACCACCGTTTTGCCGTCGGCCAGCAAACGGTCAACCAGATTGCTGCCGATAAAACCCGCCGCGCCGGTGATGAAAATCTTATTCATTAATGGAACGCAGAGTTTAGCCCAAGCCGGCGAATCTCCGCCAGCATTTTGAATTTTGCGGTCATGACCACCGAGCTGCGTGACCGTTCAACAAAAGTCGCTTTTGCTTTAACTTTGCCAGCCCAGTGCATTTCTGCTATTCAAATGAAAATCGCAGTTCACGAAAACTCCAGCTTATGAGCATAGTCGTTGTCACCGGCGCCGCCGGGTTGATTGGTTCGGAAAGCGTCAAACGCTTCGCGCGCGAAGGTTTTAAAATTGTCGGCATTGACAACGACCTGCGCCAATGGTTTTTTGGCAAGGAAGCTTCGACGCTTGGCAACCGGCAGAAGCTCATTAACTCCATTCCCAATTACGAGCATCACGATTTCGACATCCGCGACCGCGCGGCCGTGGAAAATCTTTTCCGAAAACTCGGCCACGACATCGCGCTCATCATCCACACCGCCGCGCAGCCGTCGCACGACTGGGCCGCACGCGATCCGCACGCGGATTTTGGCGTGAACGCCATTGGCACGCTAAACCTGCTCCAGGCGACGCGCGAATTTTGTCCAGAAGCGGTTTTCATTTTCACCTCCACGAACAAAGTTTATGGCGACACGCCGAACCGCCTGCCGCTCGTCGAACTGGAAAAGCGCTGGGAAATCAAGGCCGGCCACGAATACGCGCCAGGTATTTCCGAGACGATGAGCATTGACCAGACGAAACATTCGCTGTTCGGCGCGAGCAAAGTGGCGGCGGATGTGCTGGTGCAGGAATACGGAAATTACTTCGGCATGAAGACCGTATGTTTTCGCGGCGGGTGCCTCACCGGCCCGTCGCACGCGGGCACGGAGCTGCACGGCTTTCTCGCGTATCTCATGCGCTGCACCGTCACGGGCAATCCATATCGCGTGTTCGGCTACAAGGGCAAGCAGGTGCGCGACAATATCCACAGCCATGATCTCGTCGAAATGTTTTGGCAGTTTTTTCAAAAACCGCGCTCCGGCGAAGTCTATAACGCTGGCGGCAGCCGCCACTCGAACTGCTCGATGCTGGAGGCGATTGACGAGTGCGAACGCATCAGCGGCAAAAAATTGAAATGGGCTTATGTCGAGGACAACCGCATCGGCGACCACATCTGGTGGGTCAGCGATGTGCGGAAATTCCAGTCGCATTATCCGAATTGGAAATTCCGCTATGGACTGAAGGAAATTCTGACGGAAATCCACGCCGCGTGTGTCGTCTAAAATGATTTCGCCGGCCAGCATTTTGATCACCGGCGGCGCGGGCTTCGTCGGCAGCAGCCTCGCGCTGCAGCTTAAAAAGCAGTTTCCACAAACACGCGTCGTCTGCCTTGATAATTTATACCGGCGCGGCTCGGAACTGAATTTGCCACGGCTGCAGGCCGCCGGCATTGAATTTGTCAAAGGCGACATCCGCCAGGCAAACGAATTTCCCGCCGGCCCGTTTGAATTCCTCATCGAATGTTCCGCCGAGCCTTCCGTACTCGCCGGCTACGGCGGCTCGCCGGATTATTTGATGGAGACCAATTTGATGGGCACTTACCGCTGTCTCGAACAAGCCCGGCGGTGGCAGAGCAAAACCATTTTTCTTTCCACCAGCCGAGTCTATCCGATTTCCGTTCTCGAAAGACATCCGTGGACGGAGCAGCCGACGCGCTTTGCATGGAACGACGTTTACGGCGCGGCGATTTCTTCGCGCGGCGTCAGCGAAGATTGCTCGATGACAGCCGCGCGCTCGCTTTACGGCTGGACGAAATTCGCGAGCGAAAGTTTGATCGAGGAGTATCGCGCCGGCTTCGGCCTGCGCGCCGTCACGAACCGTTGCAGCGTCATCGCCGGCCCGTGGCAGATGGGCAAAGTGGACCAAGGCGTCGTTGCACTCTGGGTGTTCCGGCATTATTTCGGCAAGCCGCTCAAATATATCGGCTATGGGGGCACCGGCAAACAAGTCCGCGATATGCTGCATGTCGCCGACCTCTGCGATTTGGTGACGGAACAGATTTTGCATTTTGAGAAATGGGAAGGCTGGCTCGGCAACGTCGGCGGCGGCTTGGAAATTTCGGCTTCACTTTTGGAACTCACTGGCATTTGCCAAAGGGTGACTGGCCGCGAAGTGCCGATTGGCGGCGAGATTGAAAATCGCCCTGCCGACCTGCGGATTTTTCTCGCGGACAATGCCAGATTATTTTCGCGAACAAGCTGGCGACCCCGCCGCGGCGTGGAAAAAATCGTCGCCGACGTTTGGGACTGGGTGCGCGAAAATGAAAACGCCTTGCGCCCGCTCGTTTGAAGCCGAGTGGGATTTCCTGTGATTGTCAGATTTAATTAGCACTTGGAAGTGCTGACTTTGGCTCGCCGCTGTAGCCATTGCTCATTGATGGGGTTATACAATGTGCATCCAACGCAGGTTTCCGGTCGCTGACCGGAATAGAAGCCTTTGATGATTTTCCATGCCCGCTCGCTAGCGGCGATTCCCTGCAGGGAATTTTCCTGAAGATTGCCCACCACCAGATCATCAAAATCATTGGTCGTTAGCCGGCAACCACAGAGGCGAACGCTTCCATCGTGACGCACCGCGAAAGTAAAAAGGGACTGACAAGGAATATCCACGCGCCCCGGCAATTTGCGCATGCGCATTGAACCTTTCAGGTCGGATGGCAAAATGGTGCCGCCCCAATTGTCAAAATCCACCGTGAAATTCACTCTCACCTTCTGCGACAGAAACGGTTTAATATGTGTCAGAAAATCTGGAGACCGAACGATCTGGCTGGGCTTTTCCGCATTGCGAAAACGAACGGCGATTCGAACCGGTTCGCCTTTCTCACGATTATATTCAAGCAAATGACGAATGCCCGACATAACCTCCGGATAATGATTTACCCCGTAAACCTGCTCATACATAGCTTTGCTGGCCCCTTGAGTGCTGATGTAAATTTCCGCTACTCCGCGATCGATTAACTGGCGATAGGTGTCGTTTTTGTCCAGTAAAATGGCGTTGGTCGTCAGACAAACCGTTTTGATCTTGGCCACTTTGACCGCATATTCCAGTTTCTCCAAAATCCCCGGGTCAACCAATGGATCACCCACCACAGGCGTCAAATCAAGACTTTTCCCACCCAAAGCCGCCCATTCATCTACAGCCCGCTTGAAAACCGCAAAAGTCATGACACCCGTTTGGAGCGTCTTATTCGCCACCACCTTTGGGTAGGCACAAAATGAACACTTAGCATTGCAAATATTGGTGATGCCAGTGGAGAGGGTTCCGGTGGGTTGCAATTCGCGGTGTTTCCATAGTTCTTCGGCGGAAACAATTTTTTTTGACTGATATTGGCTATGCCGACGAAACCGCTTTAAATAATAAGCTCCTCCATAAAAAAAGTCAGCCAAAACCCCGTTCGTATGCACGAAATGATAGAGTTGCCAGCGAATTTTTTGCACCAGTTGCATCTTGAGAATATTAAACCGGTTTAAACAATATCAGTCATGTTTGTGAAGTCAAACCAGCATATCGTTTTTGCAGGGGGAGGGCGAGTTGAATAAATCCGATCAACTGCTAAGATATTGCAGTGCCGACCAGCTTTGACCATCTGCCCCGCCTCAGTTTCATTATGCCGACGCTGAATGCCGAAGTCATATTGGAGAACTGCCTTGCTTCCATTACCGCCCAGTCTTATCCGTGCGAAAAAATAGAGATCATTATCGCGGACGCACATTCCGAGGACGCCACGCGCGACATCGCCAAAAAATACGGCGCGATCGTTCTCGACGACGACGGTAAAAACATGGAGGAAGGCAAACGCCTCGCGCTCCGCCACGCCACCGGCGAATACGTCATTTTCGTGGATGCCGACAATGAAATCACGCACCCCGATTATATCGAACTCGCCGTGCGGGCGCTCGCCGCCAATCCGCAGGCGCTCGGCGTAGAAAGCTATTATCTGCCGTCGCCGAAAATGAGTTCGTTCTGCGCCTACCTCACCGCGCGGCTGCACATCAGCGATCCGATTGCGTGGCTGATGAGCGCGAATCCCCGGCTCGTCGCGCGCGAGGGCGAAACGGAGCGCTGGACACTGCCCAATAATACATTTGCATATCCGCTCGGCGCGAACGGTTTTGTCTTCCGCCGCGCCGATTTGCAAGCAGTGCAAGCGAATGAAAAATTTCAGGACACGCACGTCGCGTTGTTCCTGATGAAAACCGGAAAACGCGAATGGCTGCGGATTCGCGGGCGCGGCGTGCATCATTATTACATCCAGACGCTGTGGAAATTCGTGCAGAAGCGGCGCCGCGCCACGGTGCATTTTCTGCGGGTGCAGGCCGAGATGCCGGTAAACTGGATGAAGGAAAAACCGGCCGTGCCGCTATGGCTGGCGGCGGTTTATTGCGTCACGCTTTTCGGCCCGCTGTGGCACACGCTGCGCGGCACCCTTCGCGACCGCGACGCGCGCTGGCTCTGGCATCTGCCGGCGTGCCTCGGCAGCGTTTTAGGCAATGCCTGGGGCGTGCTGACCTACCAACAGCGCGGCCAGGACAAAAAACTCATCGCTGAATTGCAGGTGAAGCAGGAGTTTAAGAAATAGGGCAATAAAAAATTCGCGTCCTTAAGCAGGTATGCGAAAACGGGGCGCAAATTTGGAAATTGTGGCGGTTTCAGGCCTGAATCTGGTGAGCCGTGGCTGCCGACATCAGGACGCTGTATAGCTCTTGCCGGATTTAAAATGAGCCGCCTCACGTCGACTGCCACAAGGTTCATCGGCAAATGATCGTCCGCGTGACCGGACCCCGCCTCCAATGAGAGGGATTTAACTACGCGCGCCAATGAACGCATCCTACCGGATTGCTGGTCGTCACATCGCCTCATTTTGGAACACTGGGTCGGCTTCAAAATAGACAAGGCTGCAATTCGCTTACGCTGTTCCTGGGACCATGAACGTGTTTGGTTACCTCAAGTTCCTAGCTGTGGCTGGGGATTTTTTGCCCGAGACGGGGCGCTTGGACGCTGGCGGCGGCATTTTTCAAGGTTACGCAGTCATTTTTCAACCTTACGACGGGAAAAATGAACCTTGAGAAAGCACAAAACAACCTTGTTTTATAACAAAACAACCTTGAGAACTCACAAAACAACCTTATTTCGTCACAAAACAACCTTACGACGCGACAAAATAACCTTGGGAAATGACAAAAGAACCTTATTTCGTCACAAAAGAACCTTGAGAACGGACAAAAGAACCTTGTTTTGTCACAAAGCAACCTTGGGAACGCGCAAAAGA